>Ga0098052_1000417_pt1 | contig 26889 bp, 31 predicted proteins | sample 15_taG_FD_81591 | JGI IMG/M metagenome (GOLD analysis project Ga0098052, IMG submission 81591) | Marine viral communities from the Subarctic Pacific Ocean - 15_ETSP_OMZ_AT15312 metaG | ecosystem: Environmental > Aquatic > Marine > Oceanic | place: Pacific Ocean | collected 2015-01-18
GACACAACTACGGAGTTTCAAAATGGCTAAAACCTATGATGTAGCCGACATCAACATTGTCCTCGACGTGCTCGAGTCAACGTCAATGTTTCTGAACATGCACAGTTGCGAGCACGTCTTCGAGGTGACTTATAAACCAGATAGTGCGGATATATTGTCTAGACCTGATGAGGAATACAAGGCTGAGAAAATAGACAAAATGCGTAAGGGTACCCTTGCCGCCAATCTGGCAAATCTCATGCCCATGCTGGATGGAAATCGGCAGAGAAACCTTGCAGCGGCAGTCTTGGAGTATCGCAATCGTAAAGACTAGCTCACCCACCATCGACTCGATCAAGGCCCGCCACCCCGGCGGGCCTTTTTTTGCCCCGCAGCGCACCTGATTCCGTTGCGCCCGATCCTGACAGTCAGATACCTAAATAAACCTATAGACTAGCTCGATACCCGCTCTATGCCCCTAAATGCCCCGCTGATGGCCCAACTAGCACCTCTCGGGTACCCTAGTACCTTTTAATCAGGGGCCCCTACGTATCGGGGCATATGGGAACGTATGGGATAACATGCGATTGAGAACGACTCGCAGGCCGTGGGGATCTCCGCCTTCGGGGGCTAGGGCCATGTTTCTCGCAAATAATTAAGTAGAAAACAGAATGGATGTTAAAATAAAAAATTATCTTATATTAGCGAATAAAATCCCGTATTATCGCCCAGGGTCCCCCGGAGAAGTAGTCTATGAACCCTTCTGTAAGCGACAAAAAGCTAAAGCTGGAGTTGCGTTTGGCGCAGATCGAGAAGAATGAAGCTTGTAGAAATGATTTTTTAATTTTTGTAAAAACTATGTGGCCTGACTTCATCGCGGGCCGTCATCATAGAATTATTGCAGACAAGCTAGAGCGCGTTGCCAGCGGTGAATTAAAGCGTTTGATCATCAACATGGCACCACGGCACACGAAAAGTGAGTTTGCGTCTTTTCTATTTCCTGCGTGGATGATGGGGAGGAACCCCACGATGAAGATCATTCAGGCAACGCATACGACGGAGTTAGCGGTTAATTTTGGTCGTAAAACCAAGAACCTTTTGGATTCCGACGAGTACAAGGAGGTTTTTGACAAGGTAAAGCTGGCTTCTGACAGCAAGGCCTCGGGCCGTTGGGATACAAGTTCGGGCGGCATGTATTACGCCGTGGGCGTCGGGTCGAATCTCGCGGGCCGTGGTGGGGATTTAATTATCATTGATGACCCTCATTCGGAGCAGACGGCGATGTCTTCGGCTGGTTTTGATGATGCGTGGGAGTGGTACACTGGCGGGCCTCGTCAGCGGTTACAGCCGAATGGTTCTATTGTACTGGTACAGACTCGTTGGTCTGAGAAGGACATGACGGGCCAGTTATTACGTGCGATGGCGAAGGACCCCTTAGCGGATCAGTGGGAGATTGTTGAATTACCGGCTGTTTTTGAGGACGGGATGCCGTGTTGGCCGGAATACTGGACACTTGAGGATCTGACCGCGGTCCGCGCTTCAATACCTCCGAGCAAGTGGAACGCGCAATATCAGCAGAATCCCACGGGCGAAGAGAGTGCAATTATCAAGCGGGAGTGGTGGAAGAGGTGGGAGCGGGACAATGTCCCTAATCTGGAGTATGTAATTCAGAGTTATGACACGGCGTTCAGTAAGAGGGAGACGGCGGATTACAGTGCCATCACCACCTGGGGTGTTTTTTATCCCACTGAGGGCGGCGCTCCCAATTTAATTTTATTGGATAGTAAGAAGGGCCGCTGGGATTTTCCGGAACTGAAGCACATTGCTTTTGAGGAGTACAAGTTTTGGGACCCCGACACGGTTATCGTGGAGGCGAAGGCGAGTGGGACCCCGCTGACGCAGGAAATGCGGAGTATGGGTATACCGGTGGTGAATTTCACGCCCTCCAGGGGTAACGACAAATTGACTCGCGTACATTCGGTATCGCCTCTATTTGAGGCGGGTATGGTCTGGGCTCCGGATTCAGTGTGGGCTGATGAGTTAATTGAGGAGGTCGCGGCATTTCCTAACGGCGAGAACGACGACTTGGTGGACAGCATGACGCAGGCTCTGATGCGCTATCGTCAGGGGAATTTTGTGCAATTGCCCACAGATGATTGGGAAGATGGAGACAACTCTGCTAGAGTGCGCGTATATTATTAGAAGGTGGTATCATGAACAACTACAAACCGCTCTGCGCGGACCCCGAATCAGTTCGCAAAGCAGCCGCAATTGCGAAGACCATGCGTCGGGCCGGATTACCTGTTTCATCTGAGAAAGACGCGATGGACCTCGAACCGGAGATATTAGATCAGTATAACGCTATAATGGGTCATTCCAACAAGGAGTAACTAATGGCGAATGAGATAAAAGGTGTGGGTTCTTTGATGGATGCGAATGTCCCATCTCAGTTAGACCCGGAAGATTTGACGGCGGAGATAGAGCTAGAGTTACCCGGTTCTCAAACCCCTCTGGTTATTGATTCGGATATAGAGGGCGCTCCTTCTGTAGAGATTATTACGGAGGACGACGGCGGCGTGATTGTGGACTTTGATCCGCAAGACGAGCGCGGAGAGAGTGACGACTTCTACATGAACTTGGCGGAGGAGATACCGGATCGTGAGCTAGGGGCCATAGCGAGCGACTTACTGGAGCAGTTTGATTCCAACAAGGCCAGCCGTCAGGACTGGGAAGAGACGTATGCCAACGGCTTAGAGTTACTGGGATTCAGTTACGAGGAGCGCGACCAACCGTTTCGTGGAGCCTCCGGGGTGACTCATCCGTTACTGGCCGAAGCGGCTACGCAATTTCAGGCCCAAGCCTTTAACGAGTTATTACCGGCCTCGGGTCCTGTAAAGACTTTATCTCTGGGTGAGGACACTCGTGCAAAGAAGGAACAGGCGCAGCGTGTCCAGCAGTTCATGAATTACTACATCACCAACGTGATGGAGGACTACACGCCGGACATGGACCAGATGCTGTTTTATTTACCCCTCGCGGGCAGCACATTTAAGAAGGTCTATTTTGATGAGACCCTGGGCCGTGCGGTAAGTAAGTTTATTCCTGCTGAGAACCTCGTGGTTCCTTACGAGACTGCGGATTTGGATAGTTGTCCTAACATAACCCAGGTTGTACGCATGTCTTTAAACGACTTGCGGAAGAAGCAGTATGCCGGTCAGTACCGGGACATTGACGTATTACCTTCACAGGCGGGGGATTTAAGCCCGGTTAAGAAGGAGATCAACTACGTTGACGGGGTAGAGCCGTCACAGATGGATTATGACTGCACTATTCTGGAGATACATGTTGATCTGGAGCTTGAGGGTTACGAGGAGTTAGATGAGGAGGGAGAGCCCACGGGGATTAAGGTCCCATATGTGGTCACGATTTCTCAGGATAACGGGCAGATCCTGGCTATTCGCCGTAATTATCGAGAGGACGACGAGTTAAAGACAAAGATACAGTATTTTGTCCATTACAAGTTCCTTCCTGGCTTTGGTTTCTATGGCCTCGGCCTGATTCACACAATAGGGGGTCTGTCTCGTACAGCCACCTCGTCTCTTCGTCAGTTAATTGACGCGGGTACGTTGTCTAATTTGCCAGCAGGTTTCAAGGCCCGCGGCCTACGGATCAGGGACGATGACGACCCGTTACAGCCTGGGGAGTTTCGGGACGTGGACGCGCCCGGTGGGGCTATCCGCGACAGCTTGTTGCCTTTACCATTTAAGGGTCCCGACCAGACGCTGTATCAGTTACTGGGATTTGTAGTACAGGCGGGTCAGCGCTTTGCAACTATCACCGACATGAAGGTCGGGGACGGCAACCAGCAAGCGGCTGTTGGCACCACTATCGCCATGCTCGAACAGGGCTCTCGTGTAATGAGTGCGGTTCATAAGCGCCTGCACTATGCCATGCGTGTGGAGTTCAAGATACTTGCACGGGTCATGGGGGAGAGTTTACCGGACGACTATCCGTATGCGGTTGTCGGTGAGGACGCCTCGATTAAGGCAGAGGATTTTGATGACCGGGTTGATATAATACCGGTTAGTAATCCAAACGTATTCAGTCAGGCGCAGAGGATTGCTCTGGCGCAGAGTAAGCTACAACTGGCCTCGGCTGCTCCGGAATTACATAACATGCACGAGGTCTATCGTGACATGTATGAAGCGTTGGGCGTGACTGACCTGGATCGGCTCATGAAGGCCATTCCCGACCCGCGGCCCACGGACCCTGCACAGGAGAACATCAACGCCCTGGATGTGCTGGAGCTAGAGGCTTTTGAGGGTCAGGATCACCAGGCGCATATCATGTCGCATTTGATTTTTGGGGGCACACAGATGGTCTCTCAGATGCCTGCTATTGCGATAACATTACAGAAGCACGTAATGGAGCACGTCAAGTTGGCGGCTCGGGAGCAAGCTGCGGTTTCGTTTATGCAGCAGGTAACCAAGAAACAGGGTGAGCCTGCTTCTCCAGAAGAGATGCTTGAGCTTGAGGCAATAACGGCGCAGTATGTCGCAAAAGGCATGGAACAGATTAAGACATTGTCGCAACAGATTGCAGGGGTTGGTCAGGAAGGACCTGATCCGCTTATTGCTCTGAAAGAGAAGGAGCTACAACTCAAGGCGCAATCTGAACAGGCTGACGCGCAGATCGACCAGAGCAAGGTGCAGTTGGATGCACAGTCTCTTGAAATGCGTAACCGTCAATTTGGTGAGAGGATCGCGGCTCAAGAGCGTCAAACACAGGCTCGTATTGATGCCGCATTAGAACGAGAACTACTGAAACAGAGAGGATCTTAAAATGGCTGGTAAGGTAAAAATTGTCATCAATTCCCCGGAAAAAGCCCCAAAAGTGGTTGAATACGCGGAGATAAAAGATCAAGGCCGTATACCGTATGGCAAGACTGCGGACGCCCCTATCCCTAGAAAGTTGTCTCGCAGGACGGCTCGTGGCATGGGTGCCGCGGTTAAGGGCGGAAGTTACCTAGGTTATTCCTGAGATGGACATAGACCAATACCTGAATGCTGCCTCGAATGTCGGACCAGGGAGCGCGGATCGTTTACCTCCTCCCTTGATTCAAATGCCTGTGCGGGGAACCGCTCCGGTGGAGGAGGGTGTCACCCTTCCGGTTGAGGATGCCGTTCCTGTTGAGGACCGCAACGTCTATCAGTTAATGGATGACCGGAATTTTGACGAGCTTTTCAGAAGGCACCCGCAGGGGTTTGTGGATATACAGGTTCCATCAGCAGGAGACCTGTTTGGAAGCGGAAGCCGTCCCCGGATTTATTTTGAGAATCTCCCTGGTTATGATTTATGGAGTAGCGCTCCGGCGGCTCAACCATCACCTGCGCCGGTTCAACCACCACCCGCGGTGGCCCAACCGATTCCACAACCACGGCCTGCGCCTGCGCCGGTTCCTGCTGCGCCGGTTCCGGTTCCCCCGCCGCCGAGGCCAGCGCCGCCTCCTCCATCACCATTTGGAGCAATACCGAGGCCGGTTGTTCCAACTACCAACAACGTGTTTGGTACAACTGTAAACGCGCTAGCACCCCCGCCTGTTTTTGCGCCTCCGGTACCCCCGCCTCAAGAAAGGTCTCGTCCTTTCTATGGTGGCATAGGATCTCTTGTTTGAGGAGCCGAATATGTTGCAAGCATTAATAGGCCCCGTTACGGGCTTGCTAGATAAATTCATTGAGGACAAGGACACAAAGAACGCGCTGGCGCACGAAATTGCGACTATGTCTGAAAAACATGCCCAGGAGCTTGCAAAAGGGCAATTAGCCGTGAATCAAGCCGAGGCGTCATCAAAATCTTTGTTTGTCAGCGGCTGGAGGCCTGCGGTGGGATGGACGTGCTGCCTGGGAATGGCGTCGAATTATATCTTAATACCAATGGCAAATTTTGGTTTGGCTCTTGTTGGCTCGGAAATTACCATCCCACTGATCGAGACTTCTACCATGATGCCCGTCTTGATGGGTATGCTCGGTTTGGGAGCCATGCGGACGGTTGAAAAAACGCAAAAGGTGAGCAGAGAGAAATAATGCCTGCTTTTGGTAAAGCCTCACAGAAAAAGCTGGATACATGTCATCCAGACATCATTAAGGTCTTTTCTGTGGTAATTACTCACATTGACTGCTCGATTTTGGAAGGTCACCGCCCTGTGGAACGCCAAAAAGAATTATTTGAGTCGGGCATGACCAAACTAAATCCAGACAATCCAGAGGACTTAAAATCTGCTTTACATACGCGACAGCCAAGCCTCGCGGTGGATGCGATGGCCTATCCTATTGATTGGATGGATAAAGAACGGATTGCGTTCTTCGCTGGATTTGTCGTGGCGATTGGCCGCAATCTTGATATTAACCTGCGGTCTGGTGTTAACTGGGATCGCACACTGGATCGCCTGGATTCCAGCGGAAGTTTCTTCGACGGCCCCCATTTCGAGTTATTTTGAGGACACGGTAGCTATTATAATATAAGACATGATAGGATAAGCTCGTATTCTTACAGACAATATGCGGGCACGTTAATATGGACGAGATTCAAGTTTCTGGAGCCGTTTTTAGAATTATCAGGGAGAGAATACAGAGCATCGTTGATTTGATGATGTATGGAAATGTTAAGTCTATGGAGCATTATCGTGAGCTTATGGGCAATATTGAAGCCCTGAATCATGTGGAACAGGAATTAAAACACCTGCTAGAAAAACAGGAGCGTAGTAATGACTAAATCAGAAAGTATTCTTTCTGCCGCGCCAATACCTTCTCCCCAATCCGAGGAAGAAGCCTCAACCTTAGAAGAAGCATACGTCGAAAAGCCTTTTTTACGTCCAGAAAGCATAGGAGAAAGCTTACTGGATCGTCTTCCGTCCCCTACAGGCTGGAGAATCTTAATTCTCCCGTACAGGGGGAAAGGAAAAACCGAAGGGGGTGTTTATCTACCGGACCAAGCGGTTGAACAACAGCATGTATCAACGCAAGTTGGTTATGTCTTAAAAGTTGGCCCGCTCGCGTACAAAGATCCCGAAAAATTTCCCACCGGCCCGTGGTGCGAGGAAAAAGATTGGGTAATGTTTGCGCGGTATTCCGGTTCGAGGTTCTCAATTGATGGTGGCGAGGTTCGTATTCTCAATGATGACGAAATCCTAGCCAGAATTTTAGATCCCGAAGACGTATTGCATTTTTAAGAGGTGACACATGAGTACAGAAAAAGCTGAACAGATAGAACTTGATATTGGCGACAATGTTGAGGTCGAAGTAGAAGTAGAAAAGCCAGAAACCGGGGAGGATTCTGCCCCGGAAGAGGATCAATTTAAGAAAGCAGACAATTCTACCCAGAAAAGAATTGACCGCCTCACAAAGAAAATGCGCGAGGCCGAGCGTCGGGAAACGGAAGCCCTGGCTTATGCCAAAAATGTCCAAGAAGAAGCTAATACTCTCAAAAGCAGGATGTCTAATCTAGACACCCATTATGTTAATGAGGTTACGAGCCAGGTTACTGTTCAACAGGATCAGGCTGAAGCCGACATGCAACGCGCAATGGAGGTGGGTGACACCAAAGCAGCCGTTGCCGCTCAAAAACAACTTACGCTTTTGGCTATTGAGAGTGACCGTGCTCAACAAGCTAAGATACAACAAGAACGGTATCAGCAACAGCTTCAGGCGCAACAACAAGCGCAGGTTAATCAACCGATGCCCCAGCAACAGGTTGCACCAAAAAGGCCTGACCCCAAAGCTGAACAATGGGCGGTTAAGAACAATTGGTTTGGCGAAGATGAAGCTATGACATACGCGGCGTTTGGTATTCACAAGCGTCTTGTTGAGGAAGAAGGGTTTGACCCGAAGTCTGATGACTACTATAGTGAGCTAGATCGGAGAATTTCGGTAGAATTCCCGCATAAGTTTAATAAACAACAGAAAAGCCGACCCGCCCAAACGGTTGCTTCTGCCTCAAGACAAACAACAGGGCGCAGTGGAAAGAGACAGGTTCGCCTCACCCCGAGCCAAATTGCAATAGCAAAGAAATTGGGTGTGCCGCTTGAAGAATACGCGAAATACGTGAAGGATTAGATGAAATGAGTGACAAAAACCAAAAGTTAGATGCGCCCATTAAAAGAACTCCTCGCGCAGACACCGAAAGGAGCAAGAAGGCGGCGCGTAAGCCTTGGGCTCCTCCGTCCATGTTAGAGGCACCACCTGCCCCTGATGGTTTTAAACATCGTTGGATTCGTGCTGAAACCAGAGGATTTAACGATAGTAAGAACGTCAGTGCCAAATTGAGGGAGGGCTACGAGTTAGTTCGTCAGGACGAATATCCTGATTTCGAAGCCCCCGTCGTAGATTCAGGTAAATACGAAGGTGTTTTTGGAGTAGGCGGATTACTTCTCGCTCGTATTCCAGAAGAGACTGTTGATGAAAGGACTGCTTACTTCTCAAGCAGAAGCCAAGATCAAATGGAAGCAGTGGATTCGGATATGATGCGAGAAAACTCACATTCATCCATGACGATTCAACGACCGGATCGTCAGTCTCGTGTAACTTTTGGCGGTCCACGAAAGTGAGGACCGTTTTTAACTAGGAGAGAGATACTATGGCAAATTCGAATACTGCCTATGGTCTTCGTCCAGTTGGTCTTGTTGGAAGTGCGGCAAACTCTACCGGTGTAACCGAGTACGAAATTGCAAGCGACAACACTAATGCTATTTACCAATATGGTATCTGTGTGCCTTTGGCCGCAGGTGTTATTGCGTATGCTGGTGCCACCAGTGGTGGTACTACGCAAGCGTTGGGTGTACTAATGGGCGTAGAATACGTTGATAGCGTCAACGGAAAGTCTGTCTGGATAAACTATTGGCCTGGTTCCAGCGCCGTAAGCGTTGATACCAACCATCCAGTGAAGGCTTTTGTTGCTGATAACCCTTTGCAGATCTTTAAGGTGGCTAGCGATGCGTCTTTGACGGATCGTGCTACTGGACAAGCCGCGGTTTTTGCTAACGCAAGCCTCGGTACTTCTGCAAGAACAGGGAGTTCAGATACCGGCGTTTCCAACTCAGCCTTGAGCGTAAGCTCAATTGCAACAACGGCAACTTTGCCGTTACGAGTGGTGGGTATTGCGAAGGAATTCGCAAATGAGGATTATACGGCGGCAGGTATTCCCATGCTTGTTCGTCTAAGCGCCCACTTTAATGCACCAACCAGCCGTTTTGACTCGCAGACTACTGCGACCTCAACGGGTATATAAGGAGGGGTGACTAATGGCTATTTCAAGGAGTCAACTAGCGAAAGAGCTAGAACCCGGCCTTAATGCATTATTTGGGTTGGAATACGACAGATACGAGAACGAGCATTCTGAAATTTTCGAAGAGGAGTCTTCTGACAGAGCCTTCGAAGAAGAAGTAATGCTCGGTGGCTTTTCTTCAGCACCTGTTAAAAGTGAAGGCGGTACGATTAGCTTTGACGATGCTCAAGAAACTTACACGGCTCGTTACACTCACCAGACTATCGCACTTGCTTTCTCAATTACTGAAGAAGCAATTGAAGATAATCTGTACGACCGGTTAGCATCACGCTATACCAAAGCTCTGGCTCGTTCTATGGCCCAAACCAAGCAAATCAAGGCCGCTTCTGTTTTGAACAATGCGTTCACGGCAGGTGCGACTGCGATGGGTGATGGTGTGGCTTTATGTTCAGCTTCGCATCCTTCTTTGTCCGGTACCCAAACCAACGTCTTGGGAACCGCCGCAGATCTCAACGAGACTTCCCTCGAACAGATGCTGATCGACATTGCAGGTTTGACCGATGAGCGTGGTCTGAAAATCGCTGTACGTGGCATGAAATTGATTATTCCTAAAGAACTGCAATTTATTGCAGAAAGAGTGATCAACTCTAACTTGCGCCCCGGAACTGCGGACAACGACCTCAACGCAACCAAAGCGATGGGTATGCTTCCTGAAGGAGCGGTGGTAAACCACTTCCTGACGGATACGGATGCCTACTTCATCAAAACTGATGCTCCAAATGGTCTCAAATACTTCAACCGTGCGCCTATTAAAACGGCTATGGAAGGGGATTTTGATACCGGCAACATGCGTTTTAAAGCCCGTGAAAGGTACAGCTTCGGCGTATCTGACTGGCGTGGTGTGTTCGGTACTCCCGGCGCAGCATAAACAAAAACACTCGTTGTTATGGGAAGGGCGGCGCTTGCCGCCCTTTCTTTTTTGGGCTATAACTAAGCCTTCCTGACAGTCCTATTGGAGGGCTGACACCAGCCACGACAGGAGAGGGACATGGCTAATACTACTTTTAACGGACCCGTCCGTTCGGAAAACGGGTTTCAGGACATTACCAAGACAGCCGGTACCGGTGCGATTACCACCAATTCTACTTATGGAACAAACGCTAGCGTCGGCGGCACTCTTGCTGTCACCGGAGTAACGACTGTTACCGGGGGAATTGTTGTTGGGGCAGGAACGCAATTAATTTCTGTTACCGGAACCACCGGAACTATCGCGGTTACTCAAGACGCCACATATGACGTCACAATTGTCCAACCTGCCGGGACCATACTTCGTAACCTTATTGCTATCCCTGCTGGTAACATCGTTACCGGTGGATCTAGCGGCAATGACCTTGATTTTGATCTTGGAACTTCCGCTGGTGGAGGTCAGCTTATTGATGAGAAAGCGCTTCTAGATGACGGCGGTTCCGCGGTTACATGGACAGCTAAGGCCCCTTTGTACATTGTGCAGAACTCTCACGGTCACGCTGCTAACCAGTTCGTCAGTACTTCTACAACTGCGGGCGTCGTTGGTGGACCGGCTACAACCGAAGCCATCGTAATTGCAGCCACTTTGTACAGTGCGGCAGAGCGCTCTATTTATGCTCGATTGAAGCCTGTTGGAGCGGACCTGGGTACGGCGGCAACCACGGTCACCTACATTGCAGAGTTTCAGTACATCTAATTAAAAAAGGGCAGAAATGCCCTTGTGGAGCAAGCCATGAGTTTATCTGATGTAATCCCAGTTACATTAACTGCGGACACAAATGCTCTCGATGCGGATTCTGTTGCTACAGCCCAGACCCCCAGTGGTGCGGGCAACCTCACAATAAACGGGGCGGATGCTTCTGGGGGTGTGGCAACATTCTCTGCGGGACGTATTTTGACTGTTCTATCTGCTGCTGATGATACCGGTAAGACTTTAACTGTGACCGGTACGGATGTTAATGGAGACACGCAAACAGAAGAGATTGTACCGGCAGATACGGGCACAAAAACAGGAACCAAGTATTTTAAGACCGTGACACAGGTTGCTATTGATGCCGCCGCTGCGGGCAATCTCTCTGTTGGGCACAATGCTAGTTGTGCAGACGTTGTTTTTGCTGGCAGGGCTAGGCTAAAAGGTGTTTACCTGACTAGCACTGCAACCGCAGGAACCATCGATTTCTTGAGAACGTCTCCTACAGGAACCAGTATGATGGGTTTAAGTTCTGTAGCCTCGGCCACAGCCACCCGTGATGTTGTTATACCTGAAGATGGCGTCCTTTTCTCGGACGGCATATACGTTCAATACACGGTTTCTACTTTTTTAACCTTGACGGCATTCCATGCGTAAAAGCCGTTCTAAGGCCAAATCCACCATTTCTCCGAAGGCTCATGCAGATATGAAAGCGGGTTTTCCTAAAAAGATGAAATCTGGCGGGTTTGTAGCCAGAGGTTGTGGAGCCGTGCTTCCCAACCGCAGGAAAAGAACCAAAATTTAACTGTGATTGGAGGCTGTAATGCGTCGTTCGACTAAATACATGAAGTCCGGAGGGGCGGTTAAGAAGAAGGCTAAATACATGAAGTCCGGAGGGGTGGTTGAGGGAAGAAGGGGAAGAGCGCAAACTCTTCAAGAAAACATAGCCGAAGCCAAGGCAGCCGTTGCGAAATATACAAAAGAGTTAACCAAAGTGGAGAAAGCAATGAAAGGTGCAGCAGGAGAGAGCAAACCACAACAGAAGAAGGCCGGAGGGGTCGTTAAGAAAGCCAGGAGACGTACAGCACGCTCAAAATAATGGCGTATCTTATAAGTAATATCCCGCATTTTAAGTGTTGGGTACGTAAAGAATTTACCTGCAACCACCAAAGATACCAGGGCGAATACCTACACGCTCTAGCCATAGCGGTTAATACAATACCGGATCGTTCCCTAAGTTTTCAGGTTGTTTTTACTGGCTGTGAGGCTGATGAAGATGAGGAAAACCTTCACGGGGGCGCAATGTGGGCTCGGATGCCCTTACAAGCATTAGTCGCAGACATTGTTATGGAGGAGTGGCCGGAGAAAATGGCGGATCATTTGGCACAACCGTGGGACTGTGAATCACGGGACCACTCCGTAATCACGATGGACCGGGTGAGCAGCAGCCCGTGGAAAGCAAAAATTAATCACGAGTTCTACTCGTCAAGGTACTTATTTACAGTTGACTATACGGCTAGCCATATAGCGGATGACCCGGCGCAACATAAACAAAGCCATCTGATGTACATTACAGAGCCGGGTCCGTGGTACGGGAACATGGTAGCCTTACCCAATAACCGTGTAAGGTCCACGAGCCCTGCTTTGTGGCGTACAGGGGAGGGTGCTCCTGATTTTTGCCCTAGCCAGAGGACACATTCTGCGGAAGGGCATGAAAGTTATACAGACCCCTCTATTGTCTTTGACAACTTATACGCAGATAATGGCGAGGATACAGAGGATGACTGAGTATGGCGACTTCCGATAGTACTAATTTCGAATTAGATGTTACCGAATACATTGAGGAAGCGTTTGAGCGTTGTGGTTTAGATGTTCGTACTGGATACGACCTGAAAACCGCCAAACGATCCTTAAACATCATGCTTGCAGAATGGGCAAACCGTGGGCTGAACGCCTGGACTATTCAAGAAGTCTCTATTCCTATGGCTACCTCAATTTCGTCTTTTCCCGCTGGAACTTTGACTATTACCGTGGGATCTAGCACAGGGTACACCGTTGCTGAGACGGTCACCGGGGGCACGAGTGGTGCTACGGCGTCTATCACCAGTATTCCGAGCGCTACCACTCTGGCTATAACGGTACCAACCGCCACGTTTGTTGCGACAGAGAGCATAACTGGCGCAAGCAGCGGAACAGCTTCCACGGTTACTTCAGCCGTTGATTTTTCTGACGTCAATTCTACGATTGATTTATTATCGGTAGTCGTAACAAGGAGTTCCACCGATTTTAGTATAGAGAGACTAAGTCGGGATGATTATATTTCTATCCCTAATAAGACGACGACCGGGAGAGCCAACCAGTATTTCATTGATCGTCAGATCACTCCGATTTTAAACGTCTGGCCTGCCCCTGAGAATGATACAGACATCATAAAGTTTACCCGTCTTACCCGAATGGATGACGTGGATACCATGACAAACACTTTAGATGTACCTTTCAGGTTCTATCCTTGTTTAGCGGCAGGGCTGGCTTATTACCTTTCGGTAAAACGCGCTCCAAACAAAGTACAGTTGTTAAAAACAATTTACGAGGAAGAGTTTGATCGGGCTATGGCCGAGGACCGTGATCGGGCTTCTTTCAATATCACGCCTACTTACATGTATTTTAGGACTTAGAGATGGCTAGATACGCTTCCGGCAAGAATGCTTATGCGATTTCCGACAGATCTGGTCTTCGGTTTCGCTATAAAGACATGGTTAAAGAATGGAATGGTTCTTTGGTTGCTAAGGAGGAATATGAGCCTAAACAGCCCCAGTTAGGGCCTTTTAGGAAGGCAATTGATCCTCAAGCGCTCCGAAATCCCCGTCCACCCACTAACTTAGCCGCCCAACGAAACATCCAGTATGGGTTTGATCCGGTTGGTTTTCGAGGTAATGAGGATCTAACACCAAACCCCTTAAGGGGCACTGGCGGCGTTGGCGAGGTAACGGTGACAACGTCATGAGTTTCACATACGCAACCTTGAAAACAGCTTTGCAGGATTACACCGAGAATGATGAAACCTCGTTTGTGACTAATCTGCCTGTTTTTATACGTCAGGCTGAAGAACGTATTCTTAAAAATGTCCAATTAACCTTGTTTCGCAAGAATGCTTCTGCTTCCACGGAAGCCTCTAACCAGTATCTAAATTTGCCAACTGACTTTTTGGCCCCGTTCTCGTTATCCCTGATAAGTAGCAGTGAACATGTTTTCTTGGACTATAAAGATGTAGATTTCATACAGTCTTTTACTCCCAACTCAGCCACTACAGGCCTGCCCCGTTATTATGCGTTGTTTGACGTAGAAAACCTTATCTTTGGCCCAACTCCAGATGCCGTATATACCGCGGAATTGCACTATTTTTACCGCCCTGCCAGTTTGACGGCTGGAGCAGACGGGGGTACAACGTGGTTAAGTGAAAACGCCGAAGTAGCGTTGCTTTATGGAAGTTTAGTGGAATGCTATACTTACATGAAAGGTGAGAACGACTTAGCGCAAGACTATCAGAAGCGGTTCGCAGAAGCCGTTACCGCCTTGAAAATGTTTGGTGAGGCTAAAGAGGTCACAGACGAGTATAGAACCGGCATGGTAATAAGGGCGAAACAATAATGTTTTTGGACCAAGCTAGTACTAATGTAGATTTTGGCATTACTGTCGAAACTTCTTCAAACAGGGGCTTCACCCCGGAAGAAGTAGCCGAGAGGTGCGTAAAACACATAATTTCTGTATCGGAAGATGCTCCAGAAGTTATTAAGGGTCAGGCTCTGGCCTACAAAGAACATATTAAAGCAGTTGTTGCTTTCTACCTTAAAGAAGCGGTCAAAAGTGATAGAACTACGTTGCATAATGAGCTTAAGAACGCTGGTGAACCGCACCTAGCTGAATTAATTAGGAGATTATAATGGCTTTTGACGGTAATTTCATGTGTACCAGTTTTAAAACGGAGTTGTTAACCGGTACACACAACTTTACAAATTCCAGCGGTAACTCTTTTAAATTAGCGCTTTATACGAATAGCGCTACCCTGAACGCCTCCACTACAGCGTACACTACGTCGGGTGAGGTGGCTAACGGGAACGGCTACACTACGGCGGGTTCCGCTTTAACTAATGTCACGCCGACTAGTTCTGGAACAACCGCTTTCACCGATTTTGCAGACCTCACTTTTGGAAGTAGTTCAATTACTGCGCGGGGCGCTTTAATTTATAATGACACCAATAGTGATAAATCGGTGATTGTTCTAGATTTTGGGGCGGACAAAGCCTCATCTTCGGGTGACTTCGTAATAGTTTTTCCTGCCGCGGATGCTAGTAACGCGATTATACGGATTGCCTGATGGCAAATGCGATTGCGGCCTTTACTGGATGGGGTTCGTCTACCCAATCTTGGGGGGCCTCAACGTGGAACGGTGGTGTAGCCACCACAACTAATGCTACGTCGGCAGTTGGGTCGGTAACTGGTGAAATTAACACCGATGCCGCTGTAACTGGTTTGGGTGTTTCCGGGGTAGTTTCTACTGTTGACGTTGTTATTATCGAGGGAAAAGGTGTAACAATTTCATTAACGGGTTTTTCCGTAACGGGATCGGTTGGAACCGTTTTAGTTTGGGGTAATTTAATACCGGATATCAATTCTACCTGGACGGGGGTAGCCCCGAGTATAGATTCTACCTGGACTGAAACAACCGTTACGCCTTAATATAACGAAGGCTACAGCTTGAGGATACTTTAAATGGCTAGTACATACACTACCTTTCTCGGGATTGAAAAACCTGCCACAGGAGAACAGTCCGGAACGTGGGGAGACACTGTAAACACAAATATGGACATGCTCGATCAAGCAATTGACGGGATTATATCCATAACTTTGTCCGCAACAGGATCGACAGGTTCTCCAAATACCATACCTATCACGGATGGGGCTGTATCAAACGGTCGAAATAAATTTATAGAATTTGTGGATAGCGGCGATATTGGTGGAACTGTCTACGTTCAACTAACACCAAATGATGCTGAAAAAACTGTTCGTATTCGGAATAGTCTATCTGGATCACGTTCTATTTTACTGTTTCAAGGCACTTACGATGCGGCTAACGACTTTGAAGTCTTAGCTGGTAGGGATTATTACCTTAAATTTAATGGGGCCGGGTCTGGGGCTACCGTAACAGATATTAATGCCAACTTAACCGTTACAATCCTGAACGCTACGACTTTAACCGCATCTGGCGTCATAACAGGTGGAACAGTTGAGGCCACCACGGATACTGCTGCTAGTGACAATGCCGCGATGGGATACACTAGCGCGGAAGGTTTAATACTTACAGGTCAGGGCTCTAGCACGGACGTCACAATTAAAAATGACGCGGATGCAACCGTTATATCGATTCCAACCGGGACCACCAATGTAGATATTGTTGGAGTGACAACTGCGGCTACCTTCGAGCCGGACGGAGATACTGCGGCTAGTGATAATGCGGCTATAGGTTACACCGCTGCTGAGGGTATTATCGTAACGGGCCAGGGCTCCACGTCTGATGTAACTTTGAAAAACGACGCAGATGGAACTGTTCTTACCATACCTACCGGCACTACCAATGTAGACGTTGTCGGGGATTTCACTGCGGGAACCTTGAACGCTGACGCAGACACTGCTGCGAGCGACAACGCTGCTATAGGTTACACAGCCGCTGAAGGCATTATTATCACCGGTCAGGGCTCTACTAATGACGTAACAATCAAAAACGATGCCGACGCGGATGTTATTGAAATACCTACCGGAACAACAAATGTAACCGTTGCTGGAAACCTGGGTGTTGGGGGTACGGTAACGGGAACAGGCACCTCTGTTTTTGCTGATCTTGATATATCGGGCAGTGTTGACATCGACGGGACTACCAATCTGGATGCCGTAGACATCGATGGTGCCGTGCAATTGGACAGCACCTTTACGGTAGGTGTGGATGATACAGGGTACGACGTCAAATTCTTTGGCGCGACCACAGGTAAGTCTCTGTTATGGGACGAAGACGCAGATAGTCTGATAGTCACAGGCACTACTACTCTAGTAGGAACAACCAATTTAGACGCCGTTGACATTGATGGTGCTGTTCAGGTGGACGGCACCGTTTCGGTGGGGGTTGACGACACCGGTTATGACGTTAAGTTTTTTGGCGACACCTCCGGAAAATACATGTTATGGGACACTTCTGCTGACGCGCTGTTGGTTAGTGGTGCTGCCGTAAAAGTCGCGGGCTTAGAAACAATTTATGTCCCTGCGGCGGCAATGTACCCAAATACCACAGCAGGGTGTTCTGCTTTAACCCAAGTAGAGTTGTCGAACGGGCCTGAATTAAAATGCTTAGATTTTGCGACGGGTTCTGATGAAAACGCGCAGTTCACAGTGTGCTTTCCAAAATCTTGGAACGAGGGCACTGTTACTTTTCAGGCTTTTTGGACGGTTACGGGAACGAATACCGGGACAGTGGCTTGGGGTTTGTCCGGCGGCTCTATGGCGGATGACGCAAGTATAAACACTGCTTTTGGCACCAATGTGGTGGCAACAGCTAAGGCCTTTAGTGGAACATCGAATGACATGACCGTGTCGGCAGTTAGCGGTGCGGTAACGATTGCTAATGCTGCGGTTGACACAATGACGTATTTCCAGGTAATGCGCGATGTGTCCGCGGACGACCAATCCGGAGATGCTCGACTTCTAGGTATTAAGTTATTCTTTACAACCGATGCGGCTAACGACGCATAAGGAGCACTTGTGACTGGATTTGGTACAAATGTTTTAGGCTTTGGGGCTTTTCCAAATAGAACTCTCACCGGCCCTTACACCATCACTTATTTGGTCATAGCCGGTGGGGGTGGTGGCGGAGCCGGACTCGGTGCCGGAGCCGGTGCTGGAGGGATGCTTACCTCAACGGTAGAGATAAATACAGATGTCTCTTACACAGTAACTGTTGGCGCGGGAGGGGCAGGCGGTGCCACCGGAGACGTCAATAACGGCACGATAGGCGGAACTTCCAGTCTGGCAGGATCAGATATCACTACAATTGACGCTACGGGTGGTGGTTACGGTGTATCTGTCGGAGCCAGTGCCGCGGGCGGCGATGGAGGATCGGGAGGAGGATCGGCTGGCGGTGGCGGATCGGCTCAATCTGGTGGCGTGGGCATTCCTGCCCAAGGTAATGACGGTGGAGACACTTTAACCGCTTCTAAAACCTTTTCGGCTGGTGGCGGTGGTAAAGGGGCTGTCGGAGGAGACACAAATGCAGGTGGTGCTGGTGATGGCGGGGCAGGCGCGGCCTCCTCCATAAGCGGGTCCTCTGTAACGTATGCTGGCGGTGGCGGTGGCGGATACTATTCCTCTGGGACTCACGGGGATGGTGGCAGCGGTGGTGGCGGTGACGGAGGCACCTCAAGCGGTACCTCTGGTGATGGAGATGCCGAGAATGGGGGCACTAACCTAGGCGGCGGTGCCGGGGGCGGTGCTTATGCGGGCAGTCCCCCGCGTAAACAAGGAGGCACGGGCGGTTCGGGGGTAGTTATAATCTCTTATTCTGGTGCTCAAAGGGGGACGGGTGGAACCGTGACGGAGTCCGGCGGCAACACCATTCATACGTTTAACTCTTCTGGAACTTATGCAGCATGAGCCATTTTGCAAAGATTGAGAGTGGAGTGGTTACTGCTGTTATTGTGGCGGAACAAGACTTTATTGACGCGCTGCCTTCCGAATCTGGGGTTAGCTGGGTGCAAACCAGTTATAACACCCGCGGCGGCGTCCATTATGCCCCAAATTCAAACGAGCCAGATGACGGCACAGCCTTAAGAAAAAATTATGCAGGTATTGGATTTACCTACGATTCTGGCCGAGATGCGTTTTATGCACCAAAACCGTACCCCAGTTGGAGCTTGGATAATGATTCGTGTTTATGGGAACCTCCTGTAGCTTATCCAAGTGATGGTAAAGTCTATAACTGGGATGAGGACGCACGAGCTTGGGTCGAGGTTGAATAACCAAAAATGCCTCTTACCAAACTTCAATTCCGTCCCGGCGTAAACCGAGAAACAACCTCGTACACTAATGAAGGGGGTTGGTTTGATTGCGATAAGATACGTTTTAGGTTTGGCACCCCTGAAAAAATAGGGGGTTGGCAAAAAAAGACGGGAAGCAGCTATCTAGGCACAGCCCGTGCCTTGCACCCTTTTATAGCTTTAGACGGATCACGATACATAGGTGTCGGGACGCATTTAAAATATTATTTGGAAGCAGGTGGGGGGTATTCGGATATTACTCCTGTGCGCTCAACAACCTCCGCAGGTGACGTCACGTTTGCCGCTACCAACGGGTCTCCTATCCTTACGGTGACCGACACTGCTCATGGAGCGCTTATCAATGATTTTGTTACTTTTTCGGAAGCAGCCACGCTTGGTGGGAACATTACGGCGGATATATTAAACCAAGAGTATGAGATACTTACGGTTCCTACCGACAACACGTACACAGTCTCTGCAAGAACGGTTTCCACTATAGATTCTGTTACGGTTGATGGTTCTATAAGTGCAACAGCGGTCAATGCAAACGCTTCGGATAGCGGTAATGGCGGCGGCAGCACTGTAGGAGCTTATCAAGTAAATGTCGGCCTAGACACTACCGTGATCGGCACAGGTTGGGGTGCGGGAACATGGAGTCGTGGAACATGGGGCTCTGGTTCTTCTTCGTTAATTGCCGGGGCGACTTTACGGATCTGGACGCACGATAACTTTGGGCAGGATTTATTATACAATGCCCGCGGCGCTGGGATCTATTACTGGGCTAAATCAGACCCTGCGGCGAGAGGGGTGGAACTAAAAGACGTATCGGGAGCAGATTCCACGACGCCCACTATTGCTAATCAGATACTTGTTTCTGATCGGGACAAACACGTTATAGCTTTTGGGTGTGATCCCCAGACCGCTATTGGCACACAAGACCCTCTTTTGGTGCGGTTTTCGGCGCAAGCCGATATAACTACCTGGGAGTCTTTGGTTACTAACACCGCGGGAGAATTGCGGATTGGCGCTGGGTCGGAAATTGTTTCCGCGGTTGAAACACGCCAACAGATTCTAGTGTTTACCGACACTTCTTTACACTCCATGCAGTTTATAGGGCCTCCCTTCACATTTGGTGTGACCCAGCTTGCTGAGAACATAACTATCTCCTCTCCCCTGGCTGCGGTAGCTGTGGATGAAAATGTGTTCTGGATGGGGTTAGAAGAGTTTTATATCTACACAGGGCAAGCCCAGAAACTGACCTGTTCTGTCAAAAGTTATGTATTTAACGACTTAAACATCTACCAACGCGAAAAAATCGTGGCAGGGGTCAACTCCAGTTTTTCTGAAATATGGTGGTTTTACCCGTCTGCGGCTAGTTCCGAGAACGACCGTTATGTTATCTACAATTATGCAGAACAGGTTTGGTCTTATGGCTCCCTCGTCAGGACGGCATGGGTAGACCGCGGAATAGTGCTAGATCCGACAGCCGCGGGCGAGGAAGGGTATTTGTATCTGCATGAAGTGGGTTACGACGACGGTAGTGCGGACCCGGCGGCAGCTATAACGGCGTATGTCGAGAGCAGTCAGATGGACATCGGTGACGGTAACAACTTCGTGTTTTTACGTAAGGTAATACCGGACGTGACTTTTGATGGTTCTACAAATGAATCGCCCTCGGCTAACTTTATCTTTTCAACCCGGAACTTCCCCGGCGGGGCTTATCTACAAACAGACACAGGTGCGGTTACGCGGTCAGCTACGGCTCCTGTTGAACAATTTACAGATCAGGTTAATATGCGGCTTAGAGGTCGTTCTTTTGCGTTAAAGATACAATCTACTACTACCGGAACGAGTTGGCGCTTGGGTTCTCCGAGAGTAGATATTCGGCAAGATGGGAGACAGTAATGTCCCGAGGTCTGGTACCGCCTCAGTTTCCCAATCCTCCGCGACAATATACCCAAGACTTTATGGCACAAGTTGTGCGTTCTTTTTCGGTGTTTCTGGAACAGATTTCTAATCCAGGGCCGTGGAGAGCAACGTCATTAGTTTTAACAGAGCTACAAAATGATGACAGTGGTTTAGAGGTAGGCGGAGTGTTTCAACACAGTGGTTTTCTTAAGATCAGTGTAGTCAATGCCCCCAACGTGCGTGGGTCAGCAGGGACTAGCTCGGTTGGTTCGGTAACCGTAACTACCTCATAGACTGTCATTAATAAACTAAGTACAATGATATCGTTGTGATTTGGAGTAGATAATGGCAAACACGGCAGAACAACTCGTTGTTGAAGAGGTCCCTTCAGGCGGTATTGGCGGTTTTGTCATGCCAGACGAAGATTTTGAGATCTTAGAGCGTGAAAACGCCGCTCGAGAATTTGGCGCTAATGGCATTGCAGAATTTGGGTCAGTTGCCGCAAAAATGGCCGGTTACGGTCGTTTTGGGGACGATCAGGTTGTGCATGTTGAAACCGGGGAACTGGTTGTACCGCGCAAGTTGATTGAGCAAAGCCCGGAACTCAGAGAATCCATTTTCCAACACTTACGGGACGCGGGTATCGAGGACCCTGAGCGATATGTTGTAGGTTCTGCTGAAAACAGCATCAATCCTGAAACCGGACTGATGGAGTTTGGTTTCTTTAAGAAAATATTTAAGGGCATCGGCAAAGTCTTTAAATCAGTCGGAAAAATTCTAAAGAAGGCCGCTCCTGTTATTCTTGCGGTTGGTCTAACTCCTCTTGTTGGTCCTATTTACGCGGGCGCAATAAGCGGAGGTATCGGCACTTTACTAAAAGGTGGTAGTATAAAGAGCGCCTTTAAGAACGCTCTACTTGGAGGAGCGGCAGGAGCCGCGTTTTCAGGGTTTCAGGGCGCAAGAGCCGCGGCCCCCGGTGCAAGGTTCGAAGGAGCTATAAGCAACATAAAAGCGGATTTTGCCAAACCTTTTGGTGGTCTAGGATCAACAATAACAGCCCCTAAAGCCGGAGCAACGCCCACTAATGTTGACGCAGCCAGAGCAGCCGCTGATGTCGTTGATCCCACCTCGTACACCTATTATGGAGATCTTCCTCCTCCTGTTGGCGTTCCTGCGCCCTCGCCTGGTTTTGTTCCAGGTAGTGCTCCCCCTGGGTATGATCTTGTTCCAGGTGGTGCGACGCTTCTAGAGGGCGTTCCTGCTAATGAACTAGCGGGGATTACTGGTCCTGGCTTCGGTACAACAGAGGCTGAATACTTTTTCAGAGGAGGACAGGACCTTGTTACTCCAGGGGCCACCGGAGCCACCGGAGCCACCGGAGCTACAGGGTTTTTTGGTAACCTTAAGGAAGCCGGTAGCGCTTTATTGAGTGGTGATTTTTCAGGGGTTGGCACAAATTTAAGAGAAGCACTTCTGCCTGATATACAACTTAATACGGCTATAAGAATGTCAGGTGGTCCCTCTGAATGGGCGAAACTAACCGAAGCTGCTCAAGCCAACTTTCGAAGGCAAGCTGGTGAGAATATGAACGTGATGGGCACGGCTATGGGGTATGCCCCACTAGCGGGTATTGCTGCATATGGCGCAGGAGCCTTCAAAAAGAAAGACCAAGAAGACGTCGGTCTTGTTGAGGAAGAAGGGCCAACCGCGCAGGAGCGGCTTGAAGAAGAGCCGGAAAAGTATCGCATTATACCTTACTATAACAGGCCTTATACAACGCCGCGTCCAGGCGGGACGTTGGTCCCAAGTACTAACCTTGGAACGGCGAGAACTATGCAATCTCCCCTGTACGCCACGGGCGGAGAGGTCTTTCCAAGGAGGTCCGGTGGTATAATGCCTGATGAGGGCATTCCTAACGAAGATAGTGTTAGGGCTATGCTGACACCTGGTGAGTTTGTGATGACTACCGATGCTGTTCGTGGCGCGGGAAATGGTAACGTAAGTCAGGGTATCAAGAATATGTATACCGTGATGCGGGATCTTGAGCGTCGCGGGGGAGCGATGTCGTAATGGTCGAAAGAACAGAGCAAATTATACGAGAGTCTCCGGAAGTTGAGGCGTATAAACTTGGACTGCTACGGGACGCTCAGACACTAGCCTCACAACCGGTAGGCGTACCGCAGTTTGATGCTGCCGGTAATCCCATCATGGAAACGGTTATTGATGCCGAGGGAAATCCGGTCCAGCGTCAGGTTATTGCTTTACCACGGCAACAGATTGCGGATTTTTCCGGTCTGCAAAGAGATGCTTTGGCGCAAGCCCGCGCAGGTATTGGTTCTTACCAACCGTACCTGACAGGTGCCGCAGACACGATGGGCGCGGCTAGAGGCCAGTTAACAGGGGCTTTAGCTGCTGCACAGCCCTACCAGACCAGAGCGGGCGAATATCTTGACGCAGCCGGTCAGGCCGTAGCCGGTCAGGTTGGCGCGGCGCAGGAAGGTATGTCGTCCGCGGCCCTCGGCGCACGGAACATAGCCCGTCAGGGTATGGCTGATCAACTTGCGGCGTATGACGCCATTACGGGGCAGATAGGTACCGCGCAACAAGGTATGCAACAAGCAGGATCTGCCGCGGATCTGGTAAGTAGACGGGCTCAGGCTGAGTCCGACCAGTTAGTAGGCAGGCTTGCGGCGGGGTTATCTGGAACCGATGAGACCAGCCGTCAACAAGCAGCAGAAGCAGCGCGGCAGTTAGGCCTGACTACGACAGGAATGCGAGAGACCGCGGAAGAACTGGGACAGGCGTTAGATCCCGCTACTGCGGCTGCTCGGTCCTATGGTGTGGCTGCCGGTGACGAACTGCGAGACGCGACAACAGAAGGAATCCGTTCCTACGAGAGTGCCTTAGAAGGCGTAGGGGACGTAGCGCAAGCCGCTCAAAGTGTTCAAGAACAGGCCCGTTCAGGTGGGTTAACCGCCTCACAACGCGCTTTATCTGACGCGCAGCAGGCCATTACTGGCGCTCGTGGCGTTACGCAGGAAGCGGCCTTAGCATTACAAGCAGCAGGCCAGTTGGGCACTGAGACCGCGCAATCTGGAATAGGTCAACTAGCCGGTACTACGGCCACCTTTGATCCCAGCCAGACTGCTGCGTTTATGAACCAGTACGACGAGGCGGTGATCCAACGCGCTCTTGAGGACATACAACGTCAAGGGGAGATCCAGAGACAGGCCCAAGCAGCCCAGGCGGTTGCTGCGAACGCCTATGGCGGCTCACGGAGCGGTATAATGGAAGCCGAGTTAGCCCGCAATATTCTGGACCAGCAGGCTAAGACTGCGGCAGGTATGCGGCAACAAGGCTACGAGAGTGCATTGCAACGCGCTCAGGAAGCGTTTGAAGCCCAGCAAGCCCGTCAGCAGCAGGCAGCGCAACTTACCGGGGCGCTGGGTCAGGGCGGCGCTGGAACGTCGCTACAAGCGGCTCAAGCCGCAGCGGCACTGGGTCTGTCTGCGGAAGAGTTAGCCGCAAGTACGGCAGCACAACTTGGTCAACTCGGTCTGTCCGCAGAGGAGTTAGCTGCTACAACAGGTCTAAACGCCCAACAGTTGAGGCAGACAGGTTCTCTGCAAAGTGGTCAGTTGGGTCTGTCCGCGCAAGCTCAGGCGGCGCAAAATGCCGCGCAAGCCGCGCAGCTAGGTCTATCCTCGGAGCAATTCGCGGCAGCTAACGCCGCACAACAGGCTCAGACCCGTTTGGCGGCAGAAGAAGCCGCGGCTAGAAACGCTTTACAGGCCGCTGAACTTGGTATGACTGCGGAACAGTTCTCTTCCGCTAACGCACAGGCGCTGGCCCAAACCGGTATGTCGGCACAGCAACTGATGGCCCAAACCGGTATGAATGCCGCCCAATTGCAGGGTCAGTTGGCCCAACAGGCGGGTCAGCTAGGTCTACAAGGCTCTGTCTCTCAAGCGGACATTGCTAACCGGGCCGCGGCCCAGGGCATAAGCGCAGAGCAGTTAGCTGGTCAGTTAGCACAACAGAGCGGCGCAATGGGTTTACAAGGCTCACAATTGCAGGCTGACATCGGCCAAGGCATCGGGGCTTTGGGGGCGGATTACGCTCAATTAGGTCTCAAGGGCGGTGAGGCCCTAGGTACACTCGGCCTGCAACAGGCCAGTTTGGGTGAATTGCAATCAGGCCTCCAGAGAGACGAGCAAGGGTTCTTATTTGATATGGGCAGGCAGCAACAGGCCCTGCAACAAGCGCAACTTGATGCAGACCGGGAGTCAGATCTGGCTCAGTTGTACGAGCCCTACCAACGGCTAGGTTTTGTATCCGACGTCTACAAGGGCGCACCGTCCACACAGATGTCCGTTACAGGGACCTCAAGCCCTAGTGTATCACCAGTTCAAACAGCTTTAGGACTTGGGGTTGCAGGTCTATCCGCGGCTGCGGGAGCTAGGCAAGCAGGCTTGTTTGGTTCTCCGTCATAAAAAGAAAGGTTAAGCCATGAACAGAAATGTAATGGGTCGGCAGATGTTTGCTAACGGGGGACCTGCGGTTGCAGAAATGGACCCGATGATGATGCAGGGCGCGGCTCCAGAGATGGACCCGATGAGGCAAGGCACAGTTGCCGCCGCTCAAGAACAGGTCGATCCGAATGTCCTGGCAGGCGTCTTTGGTCGGATGGACGACCAAGTTACTGGTATCGAAGGGGCTGAAGACATTGAGGGCATGATAAATGCAGTTCGTGGTGACGAACAGCCTATCGAAGCCCGTCGAGCGGAACTTGCCGGTCTGGTTGGACCCGAGGATGCGGAAGCCACACCTGATTCGGTTCTGGCTCTCGTCCAACCCGTTGTGCAACTTGCTGCCGTAGACCAGGGGATTGGTGCTCTAGCCGCGGAAGATATGGGGGCCGTTTCAATGGAAGGCCCGATGAGCGAGGGCATTATGTCCACGGTGGACACTGCGATGCCCGCGGAACAAGTTATGGTGGAACCCCCAATGGAAATGGGGGTTGGCAACCAGCCGCCTGTAAATTTTAACCAAGGCGGCGCTGTCCGCCCCGTCATAGGAATGCAGGTCGGGGGCGAACCTGGGGCGTTTCCGAATGTTGATCCAAACTTTCTAGAAATATTTGAGGGTCAAAAAGCTTTGCGTCGGAGCATCAGGGATGATCATCAAGCGTACTCAGGCCCTGAGTATCAACACCAAGACGACCTAACCAAAGCCCAAATGTATTTTGACCTAGCCAACACGGCTTTGGCTTTTGCGACTCCTGGTTCTCGGCAAATGAGCCCAGCAGAACGTCTAGCTGAAGCCGCCCAAGAAACCAAACTTTTTGATAAGATGGGGGCACGATTCCAAAAACAAAGGGACGCTATAAGAGAACTCGACAAAGAGCGCCTCGCATTTGATCTTGCTGCGCTTGATGCTACTCAAGAACAGGTTCTCGCAGATAAAAAGATAGCCGCTTCTGGGGTGTTAAAAGGAAAAAATCTAGACCGTCAATTACTTACCCAGCCGGATGTTTTAAAGAGGTTTGCTGACGGTACGTTAGATGAAGCTATGACTAACCAGGTTGAGATGGCTATTGGGAATATTTACGGAGCAAAAGAATTCACCGATCCCCGTACAGGATTAATCACGATGACGTCGGGGGCCCCCCTTACTCGCGCTATAAAAGAAGCTTATTGGAGGCGGCAAGAAAACGTAGAGGGCGCTACTCAATTCCCAAACATTTTTAAACCGGGCAGAACAGTACTTGACACTATCGCGGACCTAGAAGAAAACGAAGGGACTCGGGGGCCGGAGCAAAAAACAGAAACCGCTTCGCAGCAGAAGGAAAAACAAGAACGCGCTGAAAAAATTATAGAAGACGATCATAATGAGATTTTAAAACAAGGCGGCTTAAGTCTTCCTGCA
>Ga0098052_1000418_pt1 | contig 26883 bp, 36 predicted proteins | sample 15_taG_FD_81591 | JGI IMG/M metagenome (GOLD analysis project Ga0098052, IMG submission 81591) | Marine viral communities from the Subarctic Pacific Ocean - 15_ETSP_OMZ_AT15312 metaG | ecosystem: Environmental > Aquatic > Marine > Oceanic | place: Pacific Ocean | collected 2015-01-18
CCGGCACAGGTCCGGGAACTGTGGACAGCCTATCAAGATGGTCGCCCGGAGCATGAGATCGGGCAAGCCGCCCGTGTTTTGCGTAAGGGACTCGTAGAGGCTTCCGCCGATGTTCGTGTGGCTGCCCGAAAAGGGCCGCCCATGCAGATGGGATCAGCGGCTCTGCTCAAGAAGCAGGGGCTGACCCCCGTGGATGTATGGTTCGGCGAGGCCCAGCCTCACCGCAGGCCTGTGATCGAACTCAACGACATGGTGCAGGACCGGCAGGGCAACCTCCTGTACTTCGCTGGCGTTGCCCCCGACGGCACGGCCATCCTCGGCAAGACGGAGCACGAGGCAAAGCGACTCCACAAGCAGATCATCGAGGGTCGCAAGCACCACACGACCCGACTGGCGAGCGACTCCCCCGCAGCACTGAAGTTCCTCCAACGCCTTCGGGGTCGTGGGAAAGGTACTCTCAACATCAATGTGCTGGAAGAAGCGTTGCCCTTGATGGGGTGGTCGATCAAAAAGACTACGGCGGCCCTCCGCATCGCTGATACCGATTCTGTGAAGCCTTTGCTGGAGGCCATGTTGAACCCTTCCTTCGTGTGGGGGTACACCGGCACCAAAGAACCCAAGCGTATTGACTTTGATAGTGTGGGGGAGGCTAAAGCAGGATTGCGGAAGTGGCAACGAGAGGCCAAAAAGGGGAAGCCCCCTCTCCACCCCCCTTTCAAGCAGTTCTACTATTCCGAGGCCCTCTATCCTGTGGAGGAGAAATACAGCGGCTCGCGCTTCCAAACCGGTCACTTCTTCGACATTGTGGGGCTATGGCTGGGAGTGGAGGCCTATGAGGTTACCAACTCCACCGGCTCCTCTGTCCTTTTGCCTCTCAAACCTGACCATCGCGGTCGTTTCAATGTCGATCCCTTGAAGTGGAAGATGGCCAAGTTCTGGACTTGGGCCTACAAGAACGCCGGGCAAGAAGACGCGGCGGCTTACCTTGCCGAGTTGGGGGCCGAGGAAGAACAGAAGATCACGGCTCCCGCCAGTGCGCGAAGCCTCGACAACACCGGCACCTGTCCTGCGTGCTTCAACAATGTGAAGCTCCGGGGTGGGCGAACCATCATGCGTCATGGGTGGCAAGTCCAAGGTCAAAGGGAGTGGGGGTCGTGGGGCAACACATGGCATAGCGGCCCGTGCTTCGGGACCGGCTGGCCTGCGTTTGAGTTGAGTCCCGAGGGCACTACTGCCTATCGAGACAGCACCGTGATCCCGTACCGGGAGCGCGTCTCAAAAGAACTGGCCCAGACCAAGCGAGGCGAGACCCCCCTCGTGGTGGAGAACTGGCGCACGCGCAAGAAGGAAACGGTGGAGCCTGCCGATCCTCGGTATAAGGGGCTGCTGGACAAGAAAGTCCGAGAGGGAGAACGGGCCGTCAAAGACCTCGACGAAACCATCCGCACCCTCGACTCCCGTATCCTTGGGTGGAAAGAAACCCAGTTGCCGGGCCGAAGGGCGAGTGTTGAATCCGTAGCCAATCGCTATGGGGGAGGGAGTCCTCTTATTCTTCAGCCTGACTACGGTCACGGTGATGCTGCGGTACCCGGAGATGAGCCGTATCACCCTTGTCAACACGGCTTGCCCTGCGAGGGCGGGGGCGGTTGTGGGTGTGGTGGGAAGTGAAGCACCGCCGCCCCAACGCTGGACGAGTAGCTGCCCGTTTCGCTGCCCCACGCAGTAAGACCGCGTGTGTCATTGGGGCTGGTGAGTTTGAAGGGCGCAACTGTCTTCTAAAGGTGCGCGACCGTAACTATGTCCCCGCTGTGCGGCTCATCCGTGATCTCGTTGAGGGGATCGAGGTCGCCTACCTCTTGGATGTGGACACTGACTGGTCCGAGGGTTTGAACGAACACGGCATCGCTGTGGTGAGTTCCGCTCTCATGGTCATCGAAGATGAGACCGTCAAGAAGGAACGCACCAAGGCTCCCGATGGGATCAAGATCCGAAAGATTCTGGGTGAGGAGACTCTGGGGTCAGCGGTCAACGAGGCTGTCGCCAACGGCGTCACCGGCCACACTTTTATCGCCTCCCCCACCGAGATCGCCACCATTGAGATGGACGGGGAGCACCCTGAAGTCCGCATCTTGGACACCACCGAATCCAAAGTGGCAGTTCGCACCAACCACGGGGAGGACATTCCCGAGGCTGGTTACACCGAGGGGCCGGATTTTGACTCCTCCAAGTCTCGGAAACAGCAGGCGGAGAAATACCTCCACGGGGTGAAGACCGTGGCGGAGTTAGGGATCACCCTTCCGGCCCATCGTATGAAGGATCGACACCACCCCAACAACATGATTCGCGACACCGAGAACATGTTTACATCGTCGATTGCCGTGGTTGATCCCGACCAGCTTATGATGGCCTTGTATCTCCCTCCGGGGAAGATCGACTTCTACGGCATCGAGAACCGCTTGCCGAAGGGCCACACCCCCAAAATCAAGCTCGACATCTTTGCTTTTAGTGGGTCCGAGTGGGAGAAGGAAAAGCCCTCCCCCACCCTCATCCCCGGCGATCTGGAAACTTTCCGTCTGTTCACCTTCGGTTCCCTCATGGGGGAACCGTCATTCCCTAAACAGGTCTTGCGGTCCTATGCAGCTACCCTTCCGGGGCATCACCGAGCCTACAACCGCGCCAGTGAGGGGCGGGGAGGCACATTGGTGATAGGGACCGAGCCCGGAGGGTCATTGGAAGGGGTGGTCCATGAATACCCCGTCGAGATCGCACAGCGTCTGCTGGGGCAGGTAGATCGGCGGGAGGGTTTTGACCGCTCCCTTGATGACGACAAGAACGCTTACCTGCGCGGCTACTACCCGGTACAGGAGGGCGACGACACGCAGTGGGTGGTTGCTTACTTGAGTAACCCGGAGAGCAAGAACTACTTTGACCCCCTCTCACCTGCGGAGGCCGCCAAACGCATCGAGAAGGACGGGAAGGCAGCGGTGAACTACCTCCGGGGAATCGAGAAGGCCATGCAGAAGCATAAGGTCACCGATTCCTATCTTTCCAAGGTGTTGGCACAGATGGGAGATGGGAAAACTGCTTCAAGACGCAAAGCCGCTGTGGAGCGTGTCTTCCACAGCCCCGAGCCTTTCACAAAGTTTAGGCCTGTGGCGCAGGGTTCTCCCATGCTTTTCGGCAAACCTAACGGGCTTTGGTATTCCTGCGGCAGTGCTTGGCAAGACTGGGTCGAAGGGGAGATGCCCGGTCGTGCTGGAGGCTACGCCTACCAGATTGAGATTCGCCCCTCCAAGATGCTCCTCATCAAGAACGCGGGCGATTTCCTTGCCTTTGAGCAGAAGTACCTCGTCACCGTTGGTTCGGGCCTCGGGGTTGATTGGAAAAGGGTTGCCCGCGACTACTCGGGGATTGAGATTTGCCCTTACCAGTCGAAGTTCCGCATGGAGAGCGATTGGTATTATCCGTGGGATGTGGCCAGTGGCTGTATCTGGGGGGCAGCAGCGATTTCCTCCATTGTTCCGCTGAACCCCGCGTCCAAGGTAGCCGCCCGCTTCAGGGAGCAACGGGCTTCCCGAAGTGTTGCTGTTCGCTATGTCCAAGGGGGGTAGAGCTTTACGGTGGGGTGGGTAGGAACACACACCACTTCATACGCACAGGAGATTTTGGTGTTTGATAGTCGTTCTCAACGCAACCTCGTCGAAGAATGGGTGAACGCCCAGCCCACCTGCCCTTCCCGGAAGGAAGCCCAACGGCACTTTCCCGCTCTTCCCCAGAAGCATATCCGTGCGGCTGTTCAGAGCCGGAAAGATCGGGAAAAGAAGGCATGATGTTTCATACCCGCGAAACCGTAGTGCGTCCCGATTGGGGGCGCGTGCTGCGGTTCGGGGGGGCGATGCTGTGTGTGTGTGTGGCGGTTGTGGTGTTGGACTCTCCCTCCCCAAAGGAACCTCTCGCGGCCAGTACGGTCTCTCCTGATACGGGAGTGGTCGTTGACCTCACCCCAGAGGAGCCAGCGACTCTCCCCCCGGAGGACTTCACGGCCCACTGTGACTGGGTCCTCCCTCCCGCTGACTTCAGCAGTACCATCCGTCGGGTGGCTAAAGAAGCGAACCTCAATCCTCGCGTCTTGGCTCTTACCGTCTATAAGGAGAGCAAGTGCCGGGCTGACGCGAGGGGGGGCGTGGGGGAAATAGGGTTGGGGCAGATCTACCCGGCTGTCTGGAAGGGCGTCTTGAAGGAAGAGGGTGTCATCACCTCGGTAGATGACCTCTACGATCCAGAAGTCAACTTGAGGGCCACCGCCTTCGTACTCAATGAAGCCTATGAGGCCGCCCGAGGAAAGCCGGTCGATGCACTGCGGATCTACAATGGGAGGGGAAAACGAGCCGTCCGTTATGCTGCCCAACAGCGAGACAGGTACCATGCTCTCTGGGGAGAAGATGTCTTCTTCCGGCCACGCTCCCCTGAACCAGTGTGGCCCCTCCCTGCGGACTAACCCCACTTGTGATTGGGGGCGGTGTTCGGCCCCGGCTACCCAAGCCCGCCTGTGGAGAAACCGGTGGCTCCCCGTGTGTGAAGGGTGTGCAAACGAACCTGAATGATAAGGGAGCGTGGCGGAACTGGTAGACGCGCTGGATTCAAAATCCAGTGGCCTTTGGCCGTGGGGGTTCGATTCCCCCCGCTCCTACCATTCCCCATGCGGGCCTCTCCAGTATTTGTTCTATGAGGCTCGTGGGTATGGTGGCTTCCACCGGAGGGGCCACTATGCCGCTGTTTGAATACCGTTGTCCTAAGTGCAAGCACGAGTTTGAGAAGCTGGTCTCGGGACGAGATCGCGAAAAGCTCCCTGACTGCCCTAAGTGCAAAGAATCCAAAATGCAGAAGTTAGTCTCTCGCAGTTCCTTCTCCCTTAAAGGAGGGGGGTGGGCGGACGACGGCTATTCCACCTAACGAGGAACTCCATGAAACCCCTTTTGGACTTCCAGATTGTTTTTGAAGGGCCGCGTGACTTTGGTCTGGTGATCCCATGGGAGAGTGAGAAATGAGTGAGACCACCATCCAGCACAAGAACCAAGAAATCGAGGTGGTGACGCGCCGCCGGAAGCCTCGGGTGAGACCTTCCCGCCGATCACCAGCACCCTCTCCGCCTACTCGGACGGACACGCCCAATCTTTCAACTAATCTTCCCCGTCTGTCCTCTGCCAAGGAAGACAGGAGTTAAGCATGGCGTTCCCTGTTGTCGAATCTAAGCCCACCACCCCAGTGTTTGCAGAATACATCTGGATTGACGCCTCCCAAGCTGTTCGCTCTAAGACCAAAGTGTTGTGGGGGGCACTGGAGGGAAAGAAGTATGCGCTTGCCCCCTCCACTTTTCCTTCATGGGGTTTTGACGGTTCCTCCACGGGCCAAGCAGAAGGAGACTCCTCCGATTGTGTGCTTCAGCCAGTTCGGGTTTTCCGTGATCCCCTCCGGGGGAGGCACCACTTTCTGGTTTTGTGTGAAGTGATGAACCCTGATGGGAGTCCCCACCCCACCAACAGCCGCGCAAAGCTCCGCTCTCTGTTGGAGGCCGGTGGGCTGGGAGAGGCGAAGGAGTGTTGGTTTGGGCTGGAGCAGGAATACACCCTCTTTCGGGGATCGGCTCCTCTCGGCTTTGGCAAAGAACGGCGCTTCCCGGCCCCCCAAGGCCCCTACTATTGTGGAGTGGGGGCGGATGAGGTCAAGGGTCGGGGCTTGGTCGAGGCCCACATGTTCAACTGCACTACGGCTGGGATTCGGGTGAGCGGCATCAATGCCGAGGTAATGCCGGGACAGTGGGAGTTTCAGGTAGGTCCACTTCCTCCTTTGACGGTGGGGGATCATTTGTGGGTAGCTCGCTGGCTCCTTTACCGTCTGGGTGAAGAAGAAGGCATCCATGCGACGCTTGACCCTAAGCCTGTGCCGGGAGATTGGAATGGGGCGGGGATGCACACCAACTTCAGCACTGCCGAGATGCGGGCCGAGGGGGGCCTCAAGGACATTGAGGCATGGTGCGACAAAGCAAGCGAACACGTTGAGGGGCACCTCGCTGCTTACGGCGACGGGATCGAGATGCGGCTCACGGGCAAGCATGAAACCTGCTCTTACCGCGAGTTCAAGTGGGGGGTGTCTGACCGCACGGCCTCCATTCGTATCCCGCTTGAAACGGCTAACAACGGTTACGGCTATCTGGAAGACCGCCGACCTAACGCCAATGCGTGCCCCTACGAAGTGGCTACCGTGATGATGAGAACGGCCTACGACCTCTGGTAAGGGCGGTAGCCCTAAATAAAGAGGGGGAAGTCCTCCTCCGGCGGGGAGGTCCAGCGCATCTTGAGGCTTGAAGTCTCTTCTTCTACTTCCTCGGGAGAGCACGCGCCTCCCCATGCGCCCCCCATTTCGCTGACCTTCCACCATGCCCCCGGATTCTCCCGTAGCAACGTGGCCACCAGCCCTTTGGGGGGCTGCGTGGTGATGTAGGCCATGAGGGGGGTGCTGCGGTTGAGAGGGGTCCACCAGAACCATCCGGTGGTGGTGGGGGGCTGGTGCGACATGGGCTTTATTCTCCTTCTTCTTCACCATACCCCTCCACCTTCTTCCCCATGGGGGGCGCAGGCCTAAGAGGAGCGGGTAAAAGGGAAAGGTAAAGGAGAGAACTGGTGACATGTTTCCATATACGCCGAAGATGCGTTTCTGCTTTGGAGATGGGGGGTACTTTGGCCTGTGTGTGGGGACTCACCGTCTTCGTGGTGGCTCGATCCATGCGGAGGCCCGCCAATGAACGCTGAACTGATGGCTTATCTTGAACGGCTGATCACTCCCGGTGAGACACAGGGGGTGGAAGGCGTGTTTGTGTGTGCCTCGCCCGGTTACGATTGGGGCCAACATCTGGATGGGAGCGTGCATGGAGTTCTCTTGGAGGCGGATGTCACGCAGGCTGTGAGCCACCATGTTGGCTTTGACGATAATCAGGAAGACATCGCCCAAGCTCATCGGATTCTGCGTCCCGGAGGCCATCTCTTGTTGGTCTCACCCTCGGACGAGCCGACGGGCCATTCCCGTGTCTGTTGGGCAGAGGACTATGGGTTTGAAGTGCGTGACGCCATCATGGTGGCTGACGCTCCCGAAGATGGTGGGCGGATGCACTACGTTGCCAAAGCGAGCCGGGCGGAGAAGGAAGCGGGTCTCGACCACCTTGAGGAAAAGGTGTTTGGGATGTCCGGCGGGGCACAGGGAGCCATCGCCCGTTCGGAGGACGACGGCGAAGATGCGGAGGACAGCTATGAGGCCGCCCAAGGGATTGGCCTAAACCGCACCAAGCGCCGACGGAACACCCACCCCACAGTCAAGCCCGTTGAAATCATGGAGAGGTTACTTCAAGCCGTACCCACGGAGCAGCCGGTGGTTGACCCTTTCATGGGGAGCGGTACTACCGGCGTGGCTGCGCTGGGAACGGGCCATGACTTTATTGGGGTGGAGCGGGAAGGGGAGTACCTCACCATCGCCGACGGACGGGTTCGACATTGGAACCGCGCTGAAGCGGGTTGGTCAGGAGCCTCCGTGGAATCCGACCTGCCCGAAGAACCCAAGGCCGAGGCCGAGGCCCTCACCCTTGATGACCTGTTTGGACTGTGAGGAAAACGATGCAAAAACTGGTGTTGCGCCATGGGGACTGTGTTCAAGTCCTCGCTGAATACGAGGAGTCAAGCGTAGGGGGGATTATCTGTGATCCCCCCTACGGCTGATTGGCATTGAGTTTATGGGGAAGCAGTGGGATCGGCTCGACGAAGCGCCGTCCAAATATGGCCGATCTCAAAGCGCGGTGGACAGCATGAAGGGGTTGTACGGCGACACTCGCCGCGCACAGGCTCGTCAACATGACTGGCATCTGCGGTGGTTGTCCGAGGCGTATCGCATCCTCTCCCCGGGGGGCCTCATCAAAGCGTTTAGCGGGACACGGACGTTCCATCGACTGGCGCTGGCTATGAGCCAAGCAGGGTTTGAGCTACTCCCTATGGAAACATGGAACTACGGGAGCGGTTTCCCGAAGTCCCTCAATATCGGGAAGGCTATCCAAGCCAAGAGAGAGGATGGCACCGAAAACCACTTCTATACCCCGCCGCCTCCCACGACCGATTTCACCGGGTGGGGGACCAGCTTGAAACCCGCATGGGAGCCGATTTTGGTAGGGAGGAAGCCTCATGGGACGTAAACCCACCCCCCCACTTGAAGTAGCGGGGAAGGTATACCGATGTGCTCATGCGGCTATCTGGCCTCCTATGGAGATCACCGTCTACCAAGCCAGTGCCGAGGAGCTTCGGTATACGGTCGAGGATGTAGTCTACCAGCGATTGCGGACATGGGAGCAGGTGTGTGGTTTACGGGAAATGGACCCTGCTAAATGTACCCGGTGTCCTCATGTCATCGTGAATGGGAAGCCTCTCCGACAACCGGGGACCGGAGTGTCCCGAAGGATCGACACTCCCGGGCTTATGTTGGACCGGCAGAGGAAGGAAAAGAAATGAAGATCATCCATGTCCTCCGAAAACCATTGTCCGAAGGGACCGTCACCTCCAACGTGTTGAAGCACGGTTGTGGTGGGATCAACATCAACGCTTCACGAATCTCGACCGAGGACAACCTCAACGGGGGTGCCTACGCCGAAACCCCGACGAATCAAAGAAGCGGAAGATCGAATCTTCCCGGTGATTCCCGAAAAGGAGCCGCTGCGGGGATGTTTCAGCCGGGAAGCACATCTTCAACAGGATTCGTTCCACCCACGGGTCGTTGGCCCGCCAACGTCATCTTTCAACACCCCCATGGGTGTCACCACAACGACGGGGACGGGAACGAAACCGTAGCCCACTGGATCTGCGCCGAAGGGTGTCCCGTGGGGGCCTTTGGGGACGAAGCTCGTTTCTTCAAGCAAGTAGGCGGGAATGAGGGATCTTGACCTGACGGACCCACACCCTTTGCCGGGTCGTGCTCCCGAGACCATTCTCCTTCTCATAGAACACATCCCGTTAGGGGCAGAAGATTGGGGTGTGTTGGAATCCTTACGCGGGACTTCTTGGGAAAGTGGTGTGCGGGAGATTTCAGGGGAAGCGTTCGCCCACGCTCTTCACGGCAGATTCCTCCCTCTCCTCCAAGAGTTGGGGCGAGATCCCCGGGCCAGTGCCCGCCGAGTGTCGCTCGATGAGGGGGAGTGCCGCCTCAAAGACATGTGCCTCGGGTGGGAGAAGACCTTTTGCCACCCCGGGGGCCACAAGGGGAAAGGCCACCGACGAAAGGAAGGGCCACCGGAGTGTTACGAGCCTCCTCTCTCCCAAGACACCCCGGCCGAGGTGCTGGAAGTCTTCCAGCGGGTATCGTGGGCATGGAAAGAAGGTCGTCACGTTGTGGTTGTGCAAGGCGACGGCTTCAACCTTGGGTGAGTGATGTCGGACGTATTCAAACGAACCTGCCATAGCTGCGGTCTCTACAACGAGATCACGGCCAAGCGTAACTTTGGGGACTACAACCCTCTCTGTAAGGGGTGCAACGCGCCTCTTCTTGAGAGGGAGGTGGTGCCATGGGCGGAGATGGCCACACAGGGAGGCTTGGCGTTGACCCACATCCCTCATCGGGGTCTGGGTGTAGCAGCGAGGGTGGATATTCCCGAGGGTCAGCTTATCGAACGGTGCCCAGTGCTGGTGTTGGAACGCATGTCCGAAGAAATGAAGACCACCAAGCTCCTTCCTTATGCCGAATCTAAAAACGGGATGCTTTTCAACCACATGACCTTTCCGTGGATCAAGGACGAGGTCCGCTGCATCGTTCTTGGGTACGGGATGCTCTACAACCATGAGTCTTCCGAGTTCTCTAACATCCGCAGTGAACCCTACATCGACCCGAACACCCACCGACGGTTCATCGACATCTACACCAAGAAGGCCGTCAAAGCCGGGGAAGAGTTGTGTTCCACCTATGCCGAGGAGGGAAGGGTGTGGTTCCAACCGAGACCGGGGCTGCCCCGCCCAACGGAAGAAGGATGAGCAACTCTCTCCCCGATCTATGGGACGAGTGCTACACGGGAGAACACCGCAAGCACCTTGCTCCCGAGCAGTTCAAGCAGATGTTCTGTGGGATCTGTCTTAATCACGGGTGCCAGAACAGCCGTGGGGCCGGAACTTTATGGAGCCGCCGGATGCAGACCCAAGAGGACCGCCTCCTCAACAACCCTAACTTTGCCGATGCTTCAGCAGGGATCAGGCTGGGCCTCCCGGACTTCAAAGACCTTTTCCGGGAGGCGCTGGCTATTGAAATCAGTGACCGCAAAGGAGACTGGGAACCCGTCACCGAAGCCGAGATTGGCCAAGCGGCAGCGGAGTTGTTGGGGGTTATCCCTCCCAGCGGGTTCCAAAAGCCGGAACCAGAGCCGGAACCCAAACCTCTCACTGCCAAAGAAGTCATTGTCCTATTGAGGGGGGCCTCCGACTTGGAGACGCTGGATAGCCTTCTCCCGGAAGGGGAGAAGCGCAGGACCGTGCTCAACATCTATAAGGTCATGCAGGCAAAGCTGACCCCACCTGATCCTGTACCTGATGCACCCCCCAGCACAACATTGATCCCAGACACCCTCCAAAATGCGGAGGGCGCTCCCGACGAGAAGGAGGTCTCGCCGCCCGAGGATAGGACTCTTACCGAGCGGGAGATTGAAGGTCAGTGGAAGATGCGCGGGACCACTCCCGCAGCGGACGGGAAAAAACCTACTTATGAGGTCATCCTCTATGCAGATGGGGAATGGTCGTGTTCGTGCCCGTCCCGGGAGAACCCCTGTAAACATGCCCGCGACATCGCTGGGCGGCTGGCTGCGGCACCAGAACCCTCCCCTATGGTCGAGAACCCTACTCGCCCGGCCCAAGCTCCTCGTCCTCCCCAACCTCTCCAGATGAACACCCGGCAGCCCGTTGGAGGGGTGATGGTGGGAGGGGGGTCTCCTCCCGTCGAGGAAGATCCGTGGGCCGTGCCCGACAAACCTAAAGACAGGGTGATCGGGGTGGGGGGTCGAGTAACCTTTGGGTCCGGTAAGAAGAAGTGATTGTACCCACTTCGGAGACCCCATGAAACGAACCACCACCACCACCACTACCGTAGTAGTGGAGGAAACCACCCCCAGCCTCACACGCACCGAGAGCGAAGTCATCCGCTCGGTGGCCGCCCTCAATGAGTGGCAGGATGTGTGTGGGATCGGCGAGGAAGTAGTAGGGCGTCCTCTTACTAAGAATGAGGCTTGGGCAGCAGGCCGGGCTGCGGCCAACCTTTGGGTAGACCTTACAGGACTCTCTCACCCCTCTTATGCCTTGATGCCCAAACGAAGCACCGGGAAGAACTATGCGGCTCACCTAAAAGCCGTATACCCCCCGTCGTGGCATGAACGCATCGCTACCGTGGTTCGCTCTGTGGTGAGCCGTAATGCAGTGGCCAACGGCTTCAGCGAATACAGCGCACCTTCCGAACAACACCCTCTGGAGGGAACCCTCCTCCATGAGATGTTTGGGGGCGTCGATGCAACTGGTTCTTGAACACGATGAAGTAGAAGCTCTGTTGCGAGAGGCTCTCTATGCCCGAGGGATGGGGGTAGCAGAAGACTCTGTGATCCGCATCCGGCGTAACAACAAGCGGGGCACCCTCCGCGTCGCTTTCATTTCCCCCTCCCCTCGCAGAGAGGGCGGAATCGCAGGAGTAAATAATGGACCACAATCCTAAAGAAGCCCTCGCCATTGTGGCGATGATCAACAAGATGCTGGAAGACACTCCGGGCGCAGCCCCTATCTTTGATGCGTTGCGCCGGGGCACCATGGACCCTCAAGAGGCTGTGGCAAAGCTGGCGGAGATCGCCATGCAAGCCGGACATGGGGAAGCACTGGTACAGGCCTCTTCCGAGTTGACGGATATGTTCAACCTCACCACCGTCAAGGGAGTCAAGGAGCCGGGCCAAGTCACGGTGATGAAGCATGACAATGGCATGGACATGCTCAACCCCTTGATGGAAGCCGCCATCATGGAGAGGTCGGCTCTCGACGGGGATGTTCCGGAAGCGCGGTTGGGACCCATCCCCGACGGAGGTCGGCCAGCGGTTCCGGTGAAGACGGATTCCATGGACCCTGTGTTTGTGGGGTTGCAGTTGTCCAGAGCGTCCGACGAGGTGGCCGAGGAGATGCGCCAACTGACAGCGCAACACTCGGACCTGTGTGAGCGGTTGTTGGCGGAGGCCGAGAAGGTAGGGGCACGAGTGTCCGAAGACCATCGCCAGACCGCTTTGGAAGTGGCGAAGAAGAACCTTCCCGCTCTCCCGTCGGGAGTCAAAGGCTATGAGGCCGGTCAAGTGCCTGCACTTCGCAAGGTGAGTGTAAACCCCACTGACACTCTTGCACTCACAGCGGAGAAAAGGCGCGAGTACACTCACATGGCTCTGGCAACCACACAGGGTCGCCGGTCCTTGGTGCCGGTCATCGAAAAGGGGGTCATCGACTTCCTACGGCAACTGGGCATCAATGCCCAAGCGGGCGAGCCCGACGCCGCCGACGCCGTCACCCATCGCTGGTACAGCGAGGTACACGGGGCCGATGATCTGGCTGACGACTTCAATCCGATCACTACAGCAGTGGCCGCCCTTGCCGAAACCGTCCGTCCCTTTGTTGAAAACCATGAGGCGGTACATATTCGCGCCACCCCTCTGCATGGGATTGCAGATCGTCGTTTTGGGTGGTGCGTGGTGGCGGGGAGGAAGCCATGACACTGGTGGCAGACAGAGCTTGCGACTTCGTAAGTGAAGCACTGGCGACCAAGGAACCCCATCTGGTCTTGTTGGTGTCTGCGACATCTTCATTGAAGGTGCGGCAACAGGTTGGAGCGTTGCTCCCTTCCGGCTCTATTTGTACGGGTTCTGTGTGGAGAACTCCGACGGGCCAGCTTTTTTCGATCAAACGCTTCGGCGATACCATTCCTTCCTATGAGCGCCCTTTCCGTCTGGAAGTGTGCAACGGGGGGTTTTCTCTGGATAAAACGGAGGTAGAACATGTCGTGTTATGGGAAAAGGCCCAAGCCAGAACTGTTCCGATTCTCGGTCTCTAATGGGGGTTCCTTCCAGCTTCAGATCCCGGGCAATCCGGGGGTGGAGCACCTCGGAGGCACCTCGGTTTTCCCGCTGGTGATTACCGGGGAAGAAGCCGCGCAGGTAGTCGATACTATCGAGTCTTTTGGATGCACTGTCCGGCTGTACCCCCCCAATCGGCAGACCTCTGAACAAGAGAAAGAACGCCACGCCCTCCTTGGGATAGGAAAAGAGGATGTGGTCTGGCCAAGTGCCGCATGTCCCGCCTGTGCGTGGTTTGATCCTTTGTTGGCTGGTGAACCCTGTGGCCGCCTCGGATGGCCCTCGGAAGCAGCCACGGCCTTTGCGGCCAACCCTAAACCTCAACAAGACAGCGCGGATTGCCCTGTCCCTCACCTCTGGAGATCTTCTGATGGATAACTGGCAATACCTCGTGAACACTGTGGGCGATCTGCGTTTTCGGCGAAATGATCCTGATGTCATTGCTCGGGTTCTGGAAGCCCTCTCCTATGTGTTTGAGGAGAAAGGGGAAAAGGAGTCCGGGGTTCTCATGGACGAAGCCCGTGACCTCCGGGCTAACCCCACAGTTGTTTACCGCCCCCCCGAAGAGGTGGAGGATGAGGAAGAGGATGACGAGGAGGGAGAGGGTGACGACCCTTACATCCCGCCCCCCCGGAATCGGCCCTCTTCCGAGGAGGGGAACTTCGACGATCTCGTGCGTAACCTGCGGTGGTTTATGAAAAAGTTGAGGTAGGGGGGTTCAACCTAAAGGGCTATCTCCGTATGGGCCAGAACCCTGCGCCTCGTTGAGAGGTCAACTGGAGACTGTATGCCCCTTTCTATTGACGACATTCGCTTTATGCCTCGGGAAGTACCCCGGGATGAGTTCCATGAAAGCCTCGTGGGAGGGCTTGTCTCTGGAGAACTCTCCGAGACCGATGTGGCACCGATGTTTGAAATCCCCGGTTTCGGGTTTCACCGTGCCCTCTACACCCTCACACTGCATCTGGCCGAATACCGCAAAGCGGGCCGACAGAGCTTCATTGTCCCTCCGGGGATGCAGAAAGCGTTGGCTAACACCTCGTTGGCCGAGGTCCGTCCTCGGGACATCAAGGTTCCCTACCGGAGCCAGTACATCGCGCTCCCCGAGTGCGATGCTCTCCTCTGGGGTGGGGACACCACTGGCTGGCACCGGGTAGCCGGTGCCTTCTTGCGGTTCGTTCAAGGTTAGTTCCGCCAATATGCGGCGCCCACCGAGAAAGCACCGCTCGACGACCCGGGCATCATGTACCTCTACCTCTGGGGGGAGGAGAATGAAAAGTCCAGCGGCCCGGGTGACGACGCTTCCATGTGGTTTGCCTTTGACCTTCACGAGATGCAGAAGTGTGGGGATGATCTCTCCGACTACTTCCGCAACCTCTTGGATGACCCTGACCGCGAGGTAACGGTCGATGACATGAGTCCCATGGCGGAGCAGATGGGACTCGTTACCCACATGCCTCGACAGGGGGGTGAAGGGGAGAAAGCCCGACAGGGGGTGATCGCCACCATCCGCATGATCTTCAACACGCTCCTCTATCTGGATTCCCAGAACCCCGAAGTGGAAACGGACCCGGCCAGCCTCGACTCTTTGCGCCAACGCGCTGCTCTCACTGCCCAACTGGGCAGGATCAAGAACCCCAACAAGAAGAAGGCTCGCCTCCTACGGCGACGGAGGGACGACTTGCCCCTCGACACCGTGGTGTGGGTGGGGAAATCAATCTCGATGGACCCTTCTACTGGTGGGGGCAGTGGGTCGCCCCAGCGCGAACATTGGGTACGCGGTCACTGGTGGCCTCGGCGGGACACCATTCAACGTCGCGTAGAGGAAGCCACCCGGACGGCCAACTCCCGCGAAGCGGCCTACCTCGCTAAGAAGGAGGAACTTCGCGCCGCCCCCGAACTCAAGGTAGCAGGGTTGCTCCCCGAGGTAGGGGGGTTGAAAGCGGCGGCAGCGGATGCACTGGCGGAGGCCGACCAGTTGAAGGAAACCCTCAACGCGAAACGGCGTTGGGTGAAGCCCTACAAGAAGGGAGGCACGAGCAAAAAGGCTCCGGTGCGGTCCCATGTCTACACCCTTCCTGAAAGGTAGGGGGGTTCAACTACCCCCCCTTTCTCCGTGTAGTCCTGAAACCCCCTCCCCTTGGAGTCCCCCATGGTTAATGAAAGTGACATCCTTGACGCAGTTTGTGCGAAGCAACCCTTCTATGTGGAATACCGCTTTGTAGGGGACAACGCCCAGAATAAGTCCGGCAAGTCTTCCAAGTTCTGGCTCATCGAGTCTCTGGGCGGCCCCGGTCCTCTTGTTATCCAGACTCGTTTCGGGCGTATTGGTAAATGGGGCCAGCAGGGGAACCGGTACACCGACCTTCGGGACGCGCTGAAGGAGGCCTTCAAGAAGGAGAAGAAGGGTTACCGCCTCCACCACCGTGAAGTGGGGGAAGCGGCTCGGAAGTGGGTCAACGGTGTCAGTGGGGTCCTTCCACCGTTCTCCCAATGGGCCGGAGCACTCCCCTCTCCCTTCAACACCATCGCTTTTCTCGACAGCGACGGCTTCGCTACCGACCACACGGGGGCACTCGTTTGCCAACTCCCTGTGGACGAGGCTGCTGCTATCCGACAAACCCACGACATGACTCGATAAAAGGAGATCCCCATGGAAGCTATCTACACTGACCGCTCTCAATGCGACTACTTCCGTGCCCCCTACTTCGGGGGCGGTGAGTTGGTCGTAGCTGCCGACACCCTTCTCACCAGTAAGGTGCGGAGTGGTGGTTATGACGAGCACCACACCGCCTTCCTCTCCAGCTTCGGGGAGAAGACCCTCGTTCTCGTTCGCGCTGAAACTGACACTATCGGCCCCGGCTGGTGGCGGGTGAAGGAGGTGCTCTAATGAGTTTCAATACTGCCTACATCACCGCGTTGGTGGACCGTTTGACGGCCGCACGGGCTGCCTACTATGGTCCCGGTGCGCCTACCATGTCCGATTCGGCCTACGACGCACTGGAGGACGAACTCCGTAAGAGCGCACCTAACCACTCTTTCTTGAAGCAAGTCGGTTCTCCTCTTTCGGGCGGCTGGCCTAAAGTCCGCCACACGGTGCCTATGGGGTCGCTGAACAAGGCCCAAACGAATGAGGACTTGAGGGAGTGGTGGGGAACGTGGGGTCTACGGGAAGAACGTGTGTCAGCCCTCATCACTGAAAAGCTCGATGGGATCAGCATCCTCCTCCACTACGATAAGGGAGTGCTGACGGGTGCCGTTACCCGAGGGGACGGTCTCATCGGTGAAGACATCACCCCTAATGTCCGACAGATGAAAGGGTTGCCCGCGCCCTCGGATCTCCAAGAGTTCTCCGGCCATGTGCGTGGGGAGATTGTGTGCTTTAAGGAAACATGGGCGGCGCACTTCCCGGCCGACTCTAATCCCCGCAATACCGCCAGTGGCGTAGCCAAGCGTCAACACGATGCTTCGCAGTGTCAGCATCTAACGGTAGTGGCCTTCAATGTGTTTTCCCCTTCCCGTCAGCCCCAGAGTCGGGCCGATGAACTGGTGTTGTTGAAGTCGCTCGGGTTCCTCACCCCCTACTACGCAGTGGGAGAGTCTGTGGACTCCGTGGAAGGGGTTTACGCTGAATACATCGCCAGCCGTCGAGAAGCCGCCCCCTATGAGATTGATGGGTTGGTGGTAGCGGTGAATGACACCCAGCGATGGGAAGAACTCGGGTCGGCCTCGGATCGCCCGCATGGTTCGATTGCTTACAAGTTCCCCCACGAGGCCTCGTCCACCGTTCTTCAAAACATTCGTTGGCAGGTAGGAAGCACTGGGCGCGTTACTCCCGTTGCGGAGTTCCACCCCGTCCTACTGGCAGGGGCCGAGGTACGACAGGCCAGCCTCCACACTCTCGGCAACATTAGAGACCTGACGGGTGGGGGGCCGCTGCGAACGGGCGCTCTTATTCTCGTGAGTCGTCGTAACGATGTCATCCCCTATGTGGAAGAACTCCTCAATCTGGGGGACGGCTGTGCTCTCGTAGAACCAGTCGCCTGCCCGGTGTGTGCCATGCAACTGGTGAAGAATGGCGAATACATCTTGTGCCCCAACACTACCGGGTGCTCCGCTCAAACAGTGGGGGTGCTGCGGAACTGGCTCAAGAAGACGGGTGCCCTCCACTTTGGAGAGGCCCTGTTGGAAGCCGTGGTGGAAGCAGGGTGGGTGAAGACCATTCCCGACCTCTACCGGCTGGAAGCCTCTAAGGTCGCCATGCTGGATCTGGATGGGCGGAGAGTGGGGGGTGCGGCCAAGCGAGCCTTGGACTCCCTCCATAGCCGAAAGACCCTCCCCCTTGATGTATACGTTGGCTCTTTGAGCATCCCCCTCTGTGGAAGGCGCATGGTCGCCATGTTGATGGAAGGGGGAGTGACCGATCTGAACGCTATGGCTTCCGTCGATGTGTACTATTTGGAGAAGGTTCCCGGCTTTGGGGGGACAAAGGCACTCGCGTTTCGACAGGGCTTTGATAGCCGCAAAGACCTTATTCTGGAACTCCATGGGTTGGGCATCACCCCTGAACCCTACATCCCTCCTTCAGCCACGGGACCCTTGGCAGGCATCTCGGTGTGCTTCACCGGTATCCGGGACAAGACCTTAGAGGGAGCGATTGTGGCTGCCGGAGGCACTATCAAGTCGAGTGTGTCACGCACGCTGGACATCCTCGTGGCCAAAGACCCCACCTCGGTTTCAGGCAAGGCCAAGAAGGCCCGAGGTCTGGGCGTGGAAGTGCTCTCGCTCGATGAGATGAAGGGCCGGATCGCAACTATCTGAAAGGAGGGGGGTTTCAAGTAGGCCTCCTTTCCCCGTATAGACGCGAACCCCCTGTGCTTCATCGAGAAGCCATTTGGAGAATCCCATGTCTTACCCTGTTGTCACCCCCTACGAAGTGGCCCGTGAGTGCGGTTTGTTGGAGGAGGTCTATGGCTCCCCTGACGAGCATGAGGCCCATGAGTACCTCGGCCGCTTGAGTGTTCTGGAGGAGCGTGTAGATCTCCTTCGCACCCTCCTCAACCTCGTGGACCCCGCTCGGGCAGACCGAGCCGACACGGTAAAGGTAGTGAGGGCTGCTGAAAACGCCCGTGGCCTCTGGGCCGATGTGGAGTCTGCTGAAGGCACCCACACTTACCGGGTGTATGCCGATTTCCCCGCGAGCCAGATTGCACGCCGTCTTAACGTGCGGTGTTCGTGCCCTGACACCCCCGATGTTGCGTGTAAGCACGCCATCGCTGTAGCTCGCCGGTTCGTTGCTGTTCGCAGTGGTGAAGTGGAGAGCGGTGAGCTTTCCGGCCTCTAAGCCGAATGGAGAATCCTATGCCTGTTACCTACAACGGCGTCACTTACAACACCCCTACCGTTGGGGATGCGGTGCGCCGCACCACGGATGGGGCCACTGGCACTGTCATCGACCATTTCATGGGAGAGCGCATGGTGGGTCACTTTACCGTGCGGCTGGACCAGATTCGGTCTAACTGGACGGGCGATCCCAACACGGACTACCACTGGGCGTGGCATACCAACCAGCGTGCAAACCTGTGGGAACTCGTCCCCGCCGACGAGGGTGGGGGGGTTCAACTACCCCCTGCTTCTCCGTATAGAAGTGAACAACCCACACCCCTTGCTTCATCGAGAAGCCAACAGGAGTCCCAGATGCCCTATATCACCAGCGAAGATGTGAAGGCCAAGCGCAAGGAACTGCGCGAAGCCTTCCCCGGATTCAAGCTGTCCGTCACCAAGTCCAACCACAGCGGCATCAGTGTCGCCTTCATGGAAGGACCGGTCAAGATGACCAACAGCCCGGAAGGTTACGAACAGGTCAACCACATGTACCTTCACGACCCTTCCTACTCCCTTGACCCCTTTGTGGCGGCTCTCTTGCAAAAGGCTACGGACATCGCTTCGCAAGGGAAGCGCACCCAACACGTTGATGCCGACTACGGCAGCATCCCCAACTTCTACGTCAACCTTCAGATCGGTAAGTGGGACAAGCCTTACATCGTGAGGGCCAAGTGAGGGTGTGGTACCACGGCACCACCAGCGCAAGTGCCAAGAAGATTATGAGCGAAGGGGTAGACCTTAATGCCCCCCGAGTCCGAGACCCCGGTGATTTAGGCCGGGGCTTTTACCTCACCACAGACCCGAAGCGTGCAGCCGTGTGTGGTGATGTCGTTTTGCGGGTGGGGGTAAAGGCGAGCCACATGGCGTGCATCCACTCCCCCTACTTCCTTGACGGCCTTCAAGAACTTACCCCCACCACTTCGGCTGAACGCCTTTTCTATGACACGGCGTTCCAAGATGGGGTGCTGCGTACTACCACCGGTACCGCCGCAGAGCGGGAGAGTGCCGCCCAGCAGATACGCGATGCTTTCGTTGCGGCTGGTTACACGGGCATCCTGTCCAGCAGCCCTTCGGAAATGGTCATCTTCGATCCTGCCGTGGTGGTAGCGGCGCGGGTTGAGGGAGAACCTGTCAACCTTGTCGCGGCCCACCATTCTATTCCCGACGATGTGGTCTACGCCCCTGTCAAGGCGGGAGGAACCAACGTCCGTTGTCTTGATTGCGGCCTCGACCAAGAATCTGTATGGGATGAACACGGCGTCCATGCTCATGTGTGGTCCTACGCCTCGGATCGCCGAGGACACTGGATCTGGGTCCAAGCTACCTGCAACCGCTGTGGCCGTGTTGAAGTATTCCGCGACACCGGAGGGGACGCCAGCGGCTACGCCCGCGACCCTCGGGACTACGACCGAAAGCACGAGACTAATCACCGCCTCTGGTCGGAAACTTCATAGGCCGGGGGTTCAACTCCCCTACCTTTCTCCGTATAGGCCCGACACTTATCCCAACACCTGCCTCATAGAGAGGCCAACTGGAGTTCCTTATGTCTATTGAAATCGACACCGTCGCCAAGTTCACCCGCCAGAACACCGGACGTAGTCTGGGTGATTCGGGCGACCACTACGGTCGCGTGTATGAAACAGCCGTTCCCGAGGGAAACTTCACGGTGGACACCGATGGGATGGTCTACCTCACTCTGACGGGTCTTCTGGCCGAACACGCCACCATCGTGCAGGACACACAGGCACTCATTGACTCCGCGTGGGGTTCGGGGAAGCGTGGGGAGGAGACCTCCTTCACCACTCCCGATGGGGTGACGCACGATGCGTCTGACCTCGACAACTTCACTATCGGTCCCGCTGTGATGGAAGCCTTGGGTTACGAGTGCAAGGCTCGGGAGAACACCTACAACGGTGAAAACGATCTCGACCAAGAGTTCGTCTGGGAGGTCTGGGCGTCTACGGACTCCGACGAGGAGTGGATCTGGGATGGTGATGCCATTGTTCTCATCTACGCCCACACTGGCTGTGATGTGCGTGGGGGATACGCCAGCCCGGTTGCACTCCAGTTTGAGAACAGTGACTACAGCATCCCCGTCCACTGGACGGTGGACTTCCGTGCTGCCGACGAAGCCACCGAGGAGTGGTTGGAGCGGCATGGCCATGGGGAAGACGAGTTCTCCTCGGGATATAGCAGCGCCCCCCAGTACCACTTGAGTGAGGCGGTGGGAGACTTCGTTTCCCACAAGGCCGAGGACCAAACCCTCACGTTCGCTAACCCCCATGAGGGGGAGGATGAGCCAGAAACCGTCACTTTCGGCTACGGCTTCTGGTGCTAAAGGGGGTTCAACTACCCCCCCTTTCTCCGTATACACCCACACACACCACACTCGGAGGTTCCCTATGGGCACTCGTTCCCGCATCGGCGTTGCCGATTCTCACGGCATCATCACCAGCGTCTACTCTCATTGGGACGGCTATCCAGCCCACGTTGGAAAGCTACTGGCTACTGTCTACAACACCGAAGGAGATGCACGCGAGCTTGTTTCTCTCGGCAATATCTCTTCGTTGGGGGAGCGGCTTCACCCTGACCCGGATCAACCCCATACCTTTACCGACGCGGTTCCCGGCGTCACGGTCTTCTATGAGCGTGATCGAGGTGAAGAGGACCAAGCAGCCTCGGACCATACGGATGCCGATTGGCCCAGTTGCGGGCAGGAATGGTTGTACCTCTGGATGGAGGGGCTCGGCTGGCACTACCGGCAGCCCGATGAAGCTGGCTGGCACTTGCTCTCCGAGCACCCTGATATTTAGCAGGGGGGTTCAACTACCCCCCCTTTCTCCGTATACCCTCACGCACACAACACACAACACACACTTGGAGGCCTTTTATGGCTACTTTCACCGTCTTTCATGCTGACCACGGAATCACCCCAGAGCAGATGGAATACATCCAGTCCTCTCTCGCCGCCACGGTAGAGGGAGATGGGTTCTTCATTGCGGAGGATAAGATCCCCGCCGAGCTTGGGACTGTTCCGTGCGGCCTCTACGGCCCGGCTATGGGTGATAAGCCCATCAGCGACACTGCCGTCGTGCTGAACACACGCGGGGACCGCCCCTACGCCGACCGCATGATCGACCTTCCCTTCCGCCCTGTGGACTACGTCCAGTCCATCGGCATCCGCGAGGGGGACAAGTTCACCCTGTTCACCGTCTACGGTGGCCCTCTCGCACCCCAGCACCCGGAAGATCCGAGTAACAGGGAAGTCGAGGCGTCCAAGACGTTCTGGGCACAGCACGCGCTGTCCCGGGCCGAGGCATGAGCCGTCAGGCGCACTGGCACCAATCGAAATCGAATCACGCGGGAGTGTGATGGGAAAGCCCATGGGAGGGCTGGCGTGAGGGGTTGCAAGACCCTCCACGCCTTTTCTTGTTTCTCCCGCACCCTTTTTTCTTGTCTCCCCCCCTAACTGAAGGAAAGGACCAATGGCCCGCAAACCATATCAATGCTCTCGATGTGGTCTTGTAGGCCATAACGCCGCGACCTGTGGTTCAGAGCCACGGACCCCTAAAGAGTCCTCCCAATGCTCGCAGTGTGGCCTCTCCGGACACAACATCCGAACGTGCCCGCAGGCCCCCTTAGCGGCCCGTTCCCGATGCTCCCTCTGCGGGGAAACGGACCACAACGCACGAACCTGCGGCAAGCTGAAAAAGCCGGTCAAGAAGCCTACCCGCCAGAATCAGTGCCAACACTGCAAGGGTTTAGGTCACAATCGAGCCACCTGCACCAACGCTCCCGATGAGTTCTATCTCCCTCCGAGGGCACCCACCGAACAAGAACGAGCCTTGAAGCGGGAAGAGCGATGGCTAAAGGGAGTACAAGACCGCTACCCCGGCCTCATAGAACAGGTTGGCAGCGTGTTTGATGCCCACATCGCCGAGCAGTACGGTTTGAGTCGGGAACGAGTCCGTCAGATCCGCTCTCGGCTCGGCCGCCCACGGTTTGAGGTTCTGCCCCCCCTCCTCACTGATGAGGAAGTGCTGCTCTTGGGGGCGATGCCCGATGCAGAGTGTGGGGAAAGGTTGGGGCTTCACCCCTGCGTTGTGCAGCGCGAACGGCTCCGACGAGGGATTCTCTCTCATGGAGGGTCGCGCCGAAAGGAGAGAGATGCTCTCCTTGCCTCCGTTCACCATCTGCTTGGCAAGGTCCCCGACCCCGAGATCGTGGCGATGCTGGGACACCGGCTTACCGTCCCCAATGTCTACCGTTACCGGGTGCGTCATGGCATCCAAGGAAAGCAACAGGGCACACGATGGTCCCCGTTAGACCGCAGTGAGATCACCCGTTTGTTCAAAGCGGGGTGCTCTGACACGGAGATCGCCCAGCACCTCAATGCCAATCCGGGCACAGTGTCCCTGATTCGCACACGCGACCTCGGCCTCTATCACCGTGGCCCTCCCACTTGTGGCAAGTGTGGGCACCAAGGACATACCCAGCGCACCTGCGAGGAATAAATACGGCGCTCCTTGTCCGAATCGGCTTTTCAAGCTGTCCCTATAAGTAGACCGGGCCTCCTCGATGGTTTCATGTCGGGGGTGTTTCGGGATCGCGTACCCAATAATGAACCCCAAGGAGTGTGGTGCTTCTTGGGGGTCAAACTCCTTCATGCGAGCAACTGAAACCCCTATGCAAAGTAACCTCATCCCCCTCTACCTTGATCAGATCGAAGTCAACGGAACCCCAAGCCTGCGTATCTGGACCCTCCGACACGGGTGGCGACGCGATGCCCAGCACCGGAGCGATGACGGCCTCTGGGCCGACACCTCTTATGATGTCACTCTCAAGCACTTCCTCCAGCGTGAGGCGGCGATTGGATACGCCCAGTCTCTTGTGGCGGAATCTAAACGCGCTGACTGGAGCAAGGACCGCTTACGCTCCGAAGTCTCGGAGTTGGCCGACGAAGCGCCTACCGTCTGGCGGTCGGAGAGCGGCAACCAGTACCTTGTCCTTGAACCCACGATTGTGGAATAGGAGACCCCATGGCCCCAACACTTGATCCGATGACCCGCGTGTTCTTCTGGATGCTGTGCAACCGCCCCGGTGCGGTCTACGTCGGCACCCAGAAGGAGTGGGAGTGGTGGAACAGCCCAGAGGGAGGCAAGGGTGAAGACCCCTTCCTCTTGCATGAAGGGCTCGCGATGAACTTCCAACCCGGGCTGGCTGATTGGTCGTGGTGGCCTCAAGACATTCAGAGCGTGTTTGGCCCCGCTTTCGACCAGACCATCGGCTTGTGGCCGGTGGCGCGGTCTGGGAGTTCTCACAGCCTCGCAGCGGCCCTTGGGGTTCCTTCCCTCTGACCCATGTCCGGGGGAACACCCCGTTTCGTTCTACCCAGTGAAATGTCCACGGCACGATTCCTTATCGTTCTGTTGAGTGGGCCATCCTTTTTCAATCTGCAACCCATAGGAGGTGCATCTTGCCCTACTTCATAGGCCGGTAACTGCGGCGGGCTTGGATTAGCCGCAGAGGGAGAGGCCATGTCCATCCTGACCACCCCTTGGGTTCTGTCGGGTGAGGCATCGAGGATCTTTGACAGCACAAACGGCAAGGGACTGGCCGCAACAGTCCTGCACCTATGGTTCGTGGTGGACCATAGGCGTCGCCCCCTGTTTGATGGGGGCAATAGCCCACGGACGGGCACTCCGACACCGAGACTATATGAACTCTTTTTCTAAACTTGAACAAGCCATTTTGGACATGGCGACAGAGGGCCAACTCTCTGCGATTTTGCGGGTAGTCCAGCCCAGCGAGGGGTCTATCCCCTGTATGTGTGCCGTGTGGGGGTCGGACGACCCACCTCCCCACTGCCTCCAGACGGTGAACCCGGGAGATCAGGTTGCCCACTTTAAGCCTTCCTACGATGACTGGTCCGAGGAGGAGCGTCAGCAGGGCAGCGATGATCACCCCGAGTGCCTCCACTGCGAGGTGAAAAGCCTCGCCTTCGCTGTGGCCGAGGGTCTTGAACACATCCGCCCCCGGCCTCTCGGTCACGACTTCTTGACAGGCACGGCAGCCGGGGTCGCCGAAGGATATGTAGACCCGGTTCTCGTATTAGAGGCGACCTGTCTCGGTAAGCATGAACACGAAGGGTTCGCCGCAGTGTTCGGCTACATCTGGGCCACTGAACAAGCCGCCCAAGGCTTTGGGCTTCCCCGTGACCCTCGGACACAGGAGGAACACGCCGAGGCGCTGGATGGCCTCCTTGACTACGAGGTGGCCGTGTTCGACTGGGTCCAGAAGCGACGAGCCAAGGTGAAGGGGATGGTTGAGAGTCTGGCGACGGACCATTATTTGGCCGACGCAGTGGCGCGGAATGACGCTGCTATGTTGCTCCGAGCCTGTGAAGGTCTGTTCGTCCCTAACGTAGCCCTCCAGTTCCTTCGGGAAGCAGCGGGTCTGCCCAGCCATGCTGACGACAAGGAGATGAAACACCTGCTCTGGGTCAAGGGGTGGATGAAGCACCTGTCCACGCCCGGCTCCAAGGTGGTGTTCCGTCGCGGCGGCAAGATAGAACCCCAGCCCTACCCCGAGGAGGGGCGGCAACAGGCAATCACCAATCTGGCCCGAGTTGAGCAAGAGATCGAGAAACGCAACGCCGAGTTGAATCGGCCCTCCCCCAACCCCAACCCATAAGGAGGTGTTTATCACTTCCATTCCGATGACCATCGCCGTTGATCTTGTTCCCGCTGGCCGCCTGTGTTTGAAGCAGGTGGGCAAGCGGGTGCATCGCCACTACCTCACCCACTGTCGTGGGGAGGAAGAGGCCCAGTCCCGTACTCGCTTCGCTATGGAGGGGTACACGGCGCACCCTGATCCTTGCGTCCGCTTGGCTGTGCGGCTTGAGGAGGAGTTGGCTGACTATGATGCCGCGCCCTCCGACATCCAGACAGGGTGGTGGGCACCCTTCATTGAGACAGCCCGGACTGCTCTCTCCCTCCTCCGCTCCGAGGAGGAGGAAACTCGGAAGGAGGCGTTCCGGGTCTTCGTCCATCTCCAAGCCCTTCAGAAAGGAGTGGGGAGGTGTGCCGATGTGCGGCTCGACATCCCCGTTCTTCCTGACTCGCTGGAGTTCGCTGATGCCATCATCCGTGAAGTACCGCAGGATGAGAAGCTGCGAGGGTTGCTCCATCGGCGTGCGTGGATGAAGCACCTTTCCCAACCCGGGCCGAAGATGGTATGGAACGGGAAGCCCCAGCCCTACCCCTCCGAGTCTATGGGCAAGGCGCAAGAGGAGTTGGACTGGATCAATCAAGCTATCGTGGACCACTTGGGTCAGTAGCTCAACTGGTAGAGCACCGGACTTTTAATCCGTAGGTTCCGGGTTCAAGTCCCGGCTGACTCACCACCAAAGAACAAAACCCCCATGGGTAAACCGGCTGTCCGGTTCACCCATGGGGGTTTTTTGTTTATGTCTTCGGTTTAGTTGGTTCCGTAAGCCTCGGCACCGGAAGCCAACTCGACGTAGTCACCGTCGTAGTGGTCAAGGAAGTGGGCAACGCCATCGTCACGGAGGGCAGCCTTCGCGGCCTTCTCAACGTCTACGCTGATCCAGCTTGGGATGTCGCGCTCACCGGTCATGTCGCGGTACCACCCAAGGGGGTCGCGGTTGAGTTGAGTCTCGACCTCCTCCGAGATGGAAGAGAGAGCCTCGTCCCGAGCCTCATCGACCATCTTTGCTTGTGCCTTCTCAATCTCTGCAACGCGCCGATCAAGGGCAGCGTCGTCTGCATCCTCGGCATCCCGAGCGTCGCCATACTCGATTTCATCCTTTTCGTCTTCCAAGTCTTGCCAGTCGTCTTCCATGTCACCGGCTTCCAGAAGCTCCTCATCGTCCATGCCGTCAACACGGGAGTCCGCTTCGTCGTTGCCAATGAGTCGAGCATCCGTGGAAGAGACCGACATGTAGTGCTCCAACCAATCTTGGTTGAACATCTCTGGCTCGTCTTCCAGCATGTCTTTGACGTAGTCGTAAGCCTCGTCGTAAGCGTCGCCGTCATCCTTGAACAGCATCCACTCACTCTCACCGTTGTTACCACGGCGACCCTCGACGTTGACCCCATGACCCCACGGTGTCTTGCCCCGGACCTTGAAGTCATCTTCTTCCAGATCCAGTTCGACAGCCAACTCGGTGAGAGCGACCTCAACCCACTTCTCGGCGGCCATCACATCGGAAGCTACACGGACGAAAGTGGGAGCACTCTTTTGGAGACCCGCCAACAGCACCTTGTGCTCGTCTGATCCCTTGGGCATCGAAGCAGCCAAGCGAACAGCCGCCGAGC
>Ga0098052_1000425_pt1 | contig 26803 bp, 49 predicted proteins | sample 15_taG_FD_81591 | JGI IMG/M metagenome (GOLD analysis project Ga0098052, IMG submission 81591) | Marine viral communities from the Subarctic Pacific Ocean - 15_ETSP_OMZ_AT15312 metaG | ecosystem: Environmental > Aquatic > Marine > Oceanic | place: Pacific Ocean | collected 2015-01-18
AAAAAGGTTTTTGAAAAGATTTAAAATCACACCACAAAATATCACACACCATGTTTTTAATAGACGAACGACACATGCCGACATTGGAGATCAGTCCCTCATTTGGGTGTACCTTTCTGATGAATCTGGTTGTGGCGAAGGAGAGATAGAATGAGCAATCAAATGAGTAAGAATTTTAAAAAAACCGAATTTAAATGCCGCGACGGTTCCGAGACGCCTGATGAATTAATGGACAATTTAAGAGAACTGGTGGATAATCTACAGATTATTCGTGATCACATTGGTGTTCCAATGCATATCATCTCAGGATATAGATCACCAAAATATAATAGAAAAATTGGAGGCGCAAAAAAATCGCAACACATGAAAGCTAAAGCCGCTGACATCGTAGTTAAGAGTCTCAAGCCAAAAGAATTAAGAGAAATTATTATTAATCTAATTAAAGAAGGGAAAATCAAGACAGGCGGTGTCGGCCTATACCGCAGTTTTGTTCATTACGATACTCGCGGCTGGAACGCGAGATGGAAAGGAAAGGGCGTTAAAGATTTTAGAGGAGATAACTAAATGAGCTTACAATATACTTTAAGAAAAGGAGACGAGGGCCAAGAGGTCAAGAGACTCCAAAGCAAACTACCAGTCGCCGAAGACGGCAATTTCGGTTCCAAAACCGAAAAAGCAGTAAGAGAATATCAACAACATAATAATCTAACGGTGGACGGTCTTGCAGGCAATCAAACCCTAACAGCTTTGGGAATAAGTGTGCTTCCAACGGTAGACTTATCCAGTTGGAACGGGATTGTTGATTTTAAAAAAATGAAGGCTGCCGGTTGTTCCATCGCATGGATTAAGATCACAGAAGGAACGACGCACCAAAATCCCGGCTATCAAGAAAAGTTTGATGATGCGCGAAAAGAAGGTTTGACGGTGGGTGCATACCACTTTGGACGACCAGACACTTCTGCATCTGATCCACAAGATTGGGAGAAAGAAGCTACTAACTTTCTACTCCAGCTTGAAAAAGCTGGCTGTCATCCCGGTGATTTGTTACCCGTTCTGGATTTAGAAAAAGGAATGAAGACTGATGACAATTACAATGTGAATTGGTGTTTGAACTGGTTGGAGCTAGTTGGAAATGAAACGAATACGAGGCCATTAATCTATACGGCACGTTGGGCATGGCAACTTTTTGTGATGAAAGCAGAAGATGACTTGCAAGAGAAGCTCGCTGAATATCCTCTTTGGCTCGCAAGTTATAATGATGGCATCGAACCGGAACGTAAAGTAAAAATTTGGGATGCTTGGGATGTGTGGCAGTACACTGGTTCAGGAGAAATCGATGGATGCAAAGGGCGAGTTGATCTGAATTGGATTGCCGGTGGTCAATTGAAAAGTTTACAAGTTCCATCTACTTGTGATGATTGCTGTTGTACGGAGTGCGTATGTCATCCTTAAAGCGCAAGTTTAGTAGAAAAAACGCTATCAAAGCCAAGAAAAATGCCGAAAAAGATTTAGCCGCTAAAGTTTCTTTATTTGGAGAAATAGCTGATGAATGCTTGACATGTAAAAAAAGTTTTGATAGAATGGATCGAGAGCAAGTTTCAACATGGAATGTTGTTGTACGCGAGCGAGAAGAAAAAGTTAATCTTTATTGCCCAGACTGTTGGAAGAAAGCAATTGATTTGGTTAAAGAAATGCAAGAAGGCCTCTTAAAGAGAAGAGAGGAAAGGAAATAATAATGCAACAAACTCATTTAATTTATAAAAAAGGTTTTCCGATTGATATGGAAATTGCCGAACAACTTAATTTATTGGACAGTTTTCTTCTATGGGAAGAAGAACAATCCTCAGATATTTTTTGTGAACAGTTTGAGGAAAGATTTGGCATTTACCCCGAAAGTCTTGAGCGATTTATATATGAGCACGATGGACGAATTCAAAACTTGGAAGGCTTTGAGTGGAACACTGCTTATGTGCTTTTCGATGACATTGAAAATTCATCCGAGTGGGAAGAGCTTGAAGAAACACTGGAAGAACAAGAAATTGATTTTGAGGAGGGACAATGGCTGGAGATAAACTAAGTAAAGAAGACCCCATTAACCATCCAAACCATTATAACATAAATAAAGATGGCGAGAAAGCCATTGAAACCTTCAGCTACATTCGTTCTTGGAAGATGGATTACCCTGAAAGCAATATTATTAAATATGTCACCAGACATCCCTACAAAGGTAAATCGCTCCAAGACTTGAAAAAGGCTCGTTGGTATCTTGATCAACTAATCAAAGAGGTAGAAAATGAAAACAGCCCTAACGTATGATGACGTTTTGCTTTTGCCACAATATTCTGATATAAAAAGTCGTAAAGAAGTTGATATTGGTAATGATTTGGACGACAAGATTCATTTAGATTTGCCAATTATATCTTCTCCCATGGATACCGTAACAGAATCAGCAATGGCAAAAGTTATGTACGAACTTGGTGGCTTGGGAGTGGTTCATCGTTACAATTCTATTGAAGAGCAAGTAAGAGAAATAATTGAAGTTCCACTTGCCGCAGCAGCGGTTGGTGTAACGGAAAACTTTAAAGAACGCGCAAGAGTTTTAGTTTCTGCCGGAGTTGATATTTTATGCGTTGACGTCGCGCATGGACATCACATTTTAGTCGAACAAGCGATTAAAACCTTAAAAGATCTTTTTGGAGACACGGTTCATATTATGGCAGGAAATGTGGCTACAAAAGAAGCCTTTGATGATTTATCAGATTGGGGGGCCGATAGTATTAGATGTAATATCGGTGGAGGTTCAATTTGTTCTACTCGAATACAAACCGGCCACGGTTTACCGGGACTTCAGACTATTATTGATTGCTCTAAATCTGATGGAAAAGCCAAGATTATTGCCGATGGTGGAATCAAAACAAGCGGAGACATCGTTAAAGCTTTGGCCGCAGGAGCAGATTTTGTTATGCTTGGCTCAATGCTTGCCGGAACCGCAGAGTCTCCGGGCAATATTATCAAAACCGAATCTGGAATCTTGAAACAATATCGAGGCATGGCGAGCAAAGAAGCTCAAATGGATTGGCATGGTCGCACAAGCTCTAATGAGGGCGTAAGCACTTATATTGATTTCAAGGGTTCCGTAACTGAAGTTCTCGGAGATCTAAGAAAAGGAATAGCTTCGGGCTTATCTTATTCTGGAGCAAGAAATTTAGCAGAGTTTAGAGAAAAAGCTATTTTTGTTAGACAAACCCCATCAGGCCTCCAAGAAAGTAAAACTCATATATTGTTTTAATGACAAAGAAAATACCAGAAGGTGGAAAATACATTCAATTTCCTTCGCTTGAAGCCTTGGATGTAAACTTGATTATCAAGTTGAAGTTTGACGATATAACAAAATTCTTTTTCTTTAATGAATACATGAAAGCATACTTAGCAGAAGATCCAGCTTTGATGCCGTTTATAGAAAAAGTTAAAGAGAAAAGTATGCTCGCAAGAAAATTTAGATTAAAGAAATCAAAAGTTTTGCGTAAAAAAGAACAAGAAGTGATTAGGCGTTTTGGTCTCAACGAAGAAGATGTTGAGAATATATTTGATTTAATTGCTTCCGATGAAATTTAAAAAAAGGTGAATTATGAAATTATGTGCAACTAAGTGCCTAGAAGAGAAGAAAAGCTGTGAAGAAAGTGATTGCCGCCAGTGGATTGATTATTGTAAAGATTTCAATTGCTCGCGAATTGCTGTTAAAAAAAATGGGTCAATGACCCTGCAGGAAGTGGCTAAGAGATTACAATTATCTCATGTTCGAGTTTCCCAAGTGGAAAAAGAAGCATTAAGAAAACTTCAAAAGAAGATTTTAGAGAAGAAGTAACTAATTATTACATTGAATATTGGTATATTGCCCAGAGCGGCGTTATAATAGGAGAAACCAAATGAGCAAGAAAAGTCTATTAAACGAAGGGACCATTCGTAGATTTATGAAATTGGCAGAGATTGAGCCTCTGACAAGCCCTTTCATGCAACGTCTCGATGAGGCACCTGAAGACGAAACCGAAGAATTGGATGTCGAACTTGACGCCCCTGATATGGGTGGCGAAGAGGGTGGCGAAGAGCTTGACCTTGACTTGGGTGGCGAAGAGGACATGGAAATGGACCTTGGCGACGAAGATGAGATGGACATGGAAGGCGAAGGCGATCCCATGGAAACTTTGGCCGATGAACTTAAAGATGTTATCGTTGACAAACTCGAAGACATGATCGAAGACGGCACCCTCGAAATTAGCGATGGTGAAGAGGCCGAAGATATCGACCTTGAAGATGCCGCCGAAGAAGGCGAGTTTGACGCTGACGTCGAGGCTGACGTTGATGTCGATCTTGATGACGCTGACGTGGATGTCGAAGCATCTGAAGAAGAAATCGTAGCTGAAGTGGCTCGCCGAGTCGCAAAACGCATTCTTTCTGCACGACAATAATTTGCATAACATACCCTTTTGGAGTTAAACATGTGGGAGTTCTTTTGGTTTTTCCTTGGCGCATTCGTTTATACGTTTCTATCAAAATTATTCCACATTTTCAGCAAAGGTGCTTTCATTCGTGAAGTAAGATTTCTTGCAATTCATTTAATCGGGCAAGCCTTTATTGAACTTGTCTCTATTCGCTCCTTTAGAAATGAAATTTTAAAAAAGAATTTAGCTGAATCAGAAGAACAATTAAAATTAATTCAGAATGAAGATGAGTTGTTTTTGCAAGAGTGGCAATCAAGAGCCATTGAAAATTTCAACAGTGCATTGCCACCCATTTACAGACCTTTTGTTGAAATAAAAGACTGGGAGGAACTAACTACTTTATTAGTAGAATATCATAACAAGGCCATGAGAGAGCCAAAGGGGAAATCCTATGACCGATAAGACTCAGGAAGATGACGCTAACGACGAGGGCACAGAAAAAAGCCCAAATGATATATTTAAAATAAGTTTTGCCGAGCTACCCCAAGAATCGCAACACTCGCGAACAATTCCATTGTTTGGAAACCTTGACGAAGAAAGGGTTGAAAATATTTGCTTGGCCCTTCTGGCTCTAAAAGATTCATGTTGTCAGGAGAAATTAACCGACCCCAAAGATCCAGAATCAGAAGTTGAAGTTTTTCACAAACCAATTGATATTTGTATTTCAACTTGGGGTGGAGACGCCTTGGGGATGTTTGCCATTTACGATCTCATGCGAATGATACGAGAAGAATGCGAAATTAACACATTTGCCATCGGAAAAGTTATGTCGGCAGGAGTTTTATTGCTCGCTGCTGGCACAAAGGGTCAACGCAAGGTTGGAAAACACACAAGAATTATGATTCATTCAATACGAGGTGGTCATTATGGCCCAGTTCATACCTTAGAAAATGAAATGGAAGAAACTCGCTGGATTCAGGAGCAACATATCGACGCTCTTGTAAAAGAAACAAAACTCACTAAACGACAATTTAAGAAAATGTTAGATAAAAAAGTTGATGTCTACTTGAACGCTGAAGAAGCTGTAGAGTATGGAATAGCTGATATTATTGTTTAATTTAAGATTTTCAAGGACTAATTATAATTATGGCAAAAGTTAAAGATTTGGTGAAGAATTATTTAAACGCACCAGCCGAGTTAGGACTAGATAAATTATTTCACTTAATCAAAGAAGTTCAATCTTTGCCCCCTTATCTCGAAGAAGATTCAGAATCGCCCAGTGTTGACCCCGGAGAAGAAAAAACTTTTAGTATCGCTTTCCCTAAGATTAGAATCACTGAAGACTTTGGCAAGATTGGCACGGAAGACCGTGAAATCATTGAAAAATTTGCCAACAACATTACAGGCGAAACGCTGGAAGATAAAATTCTTGCCTTAAATAACATTTTAACAGAGAAGAAAGAAAGCGCTACTATTGGAGAAATTCTTTCAACAATGGTAATGTCTGAAATTTTATCTGCAATTATAACAAACTTTACGGAAGCCGCTGGTGGATTTATTTTTGAGGGTTTTCTTGCTGGACTTTTCGGTGGAACCGCAGTGCAAATAACGAGCGCCGAAGATATTGGAGCCGATGTAACCGGAAAGCCAATTACAGATGTTATTTTGAACGACAAACATTATTCGTTGAAGTTGCTTGGCGAAAATACCGATGTAAAAGGTTCCTTTAGAAATATGGTAGAACATTTTAGAGACTTTGATCATGTAATTTATCTTGATGCAAGGCGAGTAGACAAAGATCAAGGATTACAATTTGGTGAATTTTTGGTTACGTTGGACAATTTCTTAGATATATTTGTGGTTCCCTTCTTAAAAGATGTGACGATAAAGGAACCAGTTCAAGTGGAAACAGGCGCAGACCTTAAAAGATTAATGTCATCGCTTATTAAGAACAAACAAGCTATAAAAAGAATCACAACAACAATTCCAATACCTCAATTTGGCAGAGCAACAGCTTTTCAATACAGCCCAAGTGAACCCACCAGATTAAGTGAAATAAAAGTCAACGATCAAGACTTAAAATATGTTATTGATGTTCTTTTTGATACACCCTCTGATGAATTGGATGCGTATGCGCCTTTTACAGTTAAGTACGCTGAAAGAAAATTTGAGGGCACAAAAGCTAACACGCTTTTTGGCTCTTACAGAAATGTAGAACGATTGCAAGAAGCCATTGATGAGGGCAATAGAGAAGAAATCTTTGCCTCCTTAGAGCTTACTCCCGGCTATGTGAACGAACAGCAATTCGTTCTCACTAAAAAACAAGTCGAAGACAAGATTAAAAACTTTAAGAATATTGGAACATTGATGATTGGAAAGGAATATATGGAAAAAACTTTTGCCATGTATGCCGATTTGCTTGCACAAACGATTACTCCGGTCTACGAACAACTCCAATATTTTACTAACAATGTTAATGATTACTTTCTTGGCGTGGGCAATGAAGTCGCCGACCAAGACAGAAAACAATATGCGCTTGATGCTATTGAAAATGCAAATAAACTTGCAACGGCTACTCAATCTGCCGTAGAAAAAATTGAGAAATAGTTTGACAACCAAATAAATTTTAATATATTATATAGAAGAGGTGTTAATGAAATATTTTAATGATTCTGAAGTTCTTCGTTCTAAGCTTGAACGAGGAATAAAAATTGTTTCTACAAATGTGGCTTCTACTTTGGGTCCAAAGGGCAGAACGGTTATTCTGCATCAAAAAGGTCGCTCCCCGATTATTACCAAAGATGGCGTAACAGTCGCAAAGTTTATCAATCTGGAAGATCCGTTTGAAAACACGGGCGCAGAGATTGTGAAACAAGCAGCCGAAAAGACAAATCAAGATGCTGGTGACGGAACAACAACGACAACAGTTTTATCATATGCAATGTACAAAGAGGCTCAAAAATATATAGCTTCTGGTGCTCCTCCCATAGAATTGCGGAAAGGAATGGACCTTGCCGTTAAATATCTTACCGAACAAATCATAGAAACAGCATCTTCAATCAAATCCATTACGGATATTGAAAACATTGCAACGATTGCTGCAAATGGAGACGACACTATTGGAAAGCTCGTCGCGAAGGCCATTGATGTGGCCGGAAAAGATGGCTCCGTAACGATTGACGACGCTCGCTCCGTAGAAACAAGTCTTGAATTGGTCGAGGGTTTCCGCTTTGATTCCGGCTACTTAGCCTCTGCCTTCATAAACGACGAACAAAGGGGACTTGCCAAACATGAAAACCCAATTATCATGGTCACTGATGAAAAGATAGAAGCCGTTGAAGAAATGCTACCAGCATTGGAAATAGCCTCAAGAGAGGGAAGACCTTTTGTAATTGTGGCAGAAAACATCGAAGGACAAGCTTTGGCCTCGTTGATAATGAATGCGATGAGAGGAACCATGAGGGTCGTAGGGATAAAAGCCCCTCGCTACGGAGAAGAAAGAAGAGAAATCCTTAAAGATCTTGCAATCTCAGTGGGTGCTACCTTTTTGTCTCGCGAAACTGGCCATCGTTTAAAAGATGTTAAGCTGACAGATTTTGGAGAAGCCAAAAAGCTTGAGGTTAGTAAAAACTCTACAACTTTGGTAGGCGGCTCAGGCAATCAAGAATTGATTGAAAAAGAGATTGATAAGCTCAAAGCCATAATGCAGGACACAAGCAACCTTCAAGAGTGCGAGAAGATTCAAGAACGGATTACAAGGTTGGCGTCAGGAGTTTCTATAATTCATGTTGGGGGTGTCACAGAAATTGATATGATTGAGAAAAGACATCGCATTGAAGATTCATTAGAGGCTGTTCGCTCTGCTCAACTGGAAGGCATCTTGCCGGGAGGAAGTTCTTTTCTCGCCCAGCAATCGAAAGATTTGTTTGATAATCTTCAAGAAGAAGCAGTCAATGAGTGGCAATGTCTTGGAATAAAAATAGTTGAACAGTCCATTCAAGAACCCTTAAGACAAATGATAAAGAATGCAGGAGAGTCAATTGATATTATACTAGACAAAGTAAAAAACGAAAAAGAAAACTTTGGTTATGATTTTGTCTCAGGTGATATAATTAATGTAGCTGAAGCTGGCATAATTGATCCCGCTCGCGTCACTCGCTGTGCATTACAAAATGCTGTTTCGGTGGCCGGAACCTTAATCACATCAAATTATGCAATTGTGGAGGGTTAAAACTATTTATGAATGGAGAGGATCAAATCATGAAAAGAGAATCCGTTGTGGAGAATGCAGTGGCACTGGCTGAGATAAACAATAAATTTGATAAAGTAATGCAAACAATTGAATATATCAAAGAGAAACAAGAAGAAGTGGCAGCGGATGTAGCCCATGTCAAAGACGCAGTTTATAATCCTGACCTTGGTCTTTACGCCAGACTCAGAGAGTTAGAAAATTGGAAAAAGGCTTCATCAAGGCTGCTGTGGGTAATTATAACTTCGATTGCAACGTTAACGGTCGCAGCTATTTATAGGGCGATTTTATAATATGAAAGTGAACATAGCTTATTCGGTAGAACTTGACGAAGTTCTTTCTAGTACTTTTGAAGTCTTGGCGAAAGAACGAGAAACGACGGTAAAAATACTGAATGAGTCTCTGCAACGACTCTCGGTGCCATTTGATGACAACAACCTTATGAGTTCTCTTGAGACGTTAACGAAGTGTAGAGAAACACTGGCCAAACTTGATATAAAACTTGGTGAAATCTATAACGTTTTGTTAGGTTATGGCCAGATTCGTTATAAACAGATGCAACCACCGCCGATGCAAAACGAAACAGAAACAGAAGGAAACGATGAATAATTATAATAAGGGCGACTTAGTATGGATTCCTCAAGCAACTTTGGGATTTGTTAGGTCAGATACCTCTCACAGTCCCACACAAACAGAGGAACTCAATTCGTTTCTCCCAAACTATCACACGAAAAAAGCAAACTATGGCATAGTTTTAAAGTCAAGCTACAAAGATTTTGTAAAGGTTGCCTTTCGGGAAAATTTAGATATGCAATTGCTTTTTAGAATAACAGACCTAAGAAAACCGAGCACGGAGGGAAATTATGGTAAAACTTACTGAAGTTGTAAAAGATGTTGGACATGTTCGTTTTAGAGAAATCTTTATCAATCCAGAACATGTAATCTATTTGCGCGAAGACAGCATCACAAGAAAGTTCTTTGCGGAGAGTAAAAATAAAGATTCAAATTTTGATGTGAATCAAACGTTTACAAAGCTTTTTGTACGCAACGGCTCCGGCGGCAGCGAATTTGTTGTCGTGGGCGAACCAACTTTAATTGAATCTCAACTTAAAGGGAAAACACTTCTCAATGGATAAACATTATTATCTTTGGATAAAATCAGAATGTCCTTTTTGTCTTGATGCCGTAGGGGAAATGGTGAAGCAAAAAAAGATGTTTTCTGTTTTCACAATGGACGATAGTCTCGAAGAGCTTTCAGCTTTAAAAAAAGCTCGTAACTGGGAGACCGTTCCTCTTATCGTTGAAAAGAGTCCGACCGGCGAAGAATTTCTCATTGGTGGATTTACTGATCTACAAAAACATTTTAGTAAAGACAAATAATGTCGAAAAAAGAGGTTTATGCACTTAGAAAACTTGAACATAGTCAGTACCTTAAAAGCATTTTTATCAAAAGGACCAATGCCTTCAACCTTCTGGAATCATCTTTTGAAGATAAAAAATGGGATGAGTGGACTACTTTTTATTCTAATCTTTGCGAGTACATTGGGATTCTTTTTTATCTTGAAGACGCCTTAGAGGAGGTGAGTTTAACAGGCGACTGGGATAAGAAAAATCAATACTGGCTCTTGCAACCAGAGACGGCCACAAGAATATCGTCTTATATTACTCTTGAGGCCATGTCTTACCGTGAGCTTTCCTTTTTTAATACAAGTTTGCTAATTCATTAAAAAAAATAACCCCTTATCTTCTTTTTAAATTTCTGAACAATAGTTATGTTAGGTGTGTAATTTCTTACGCACCTCACTACAGTTTTTGTAATTGTATTTGTCGTTTTGAAAATTAGGGGGTAGAGTTGTCAACGCAAGCTAAAGCTAAATACTTGTTATTGTTTGGAATTATCAACTTTACTTTATATTTTGTGATAGCGGCGCTAATTGTAACAAGCGAATATGACTTTCTGCTGCCCTTTGATCTTGTTATTCCGTTGATTCCTGAGTTTATTTGGATTTATCATTCTTTTTTTGCTGTAATAATCATTAGTTTTTTAGGACTGATGAAATCTCGGAAGCTTTTCTTCACATGCCTTTCTGGATTTTTCATAGCTATGGGGATTTTAAGTTTATTTTACGTTATCTTACCGTCTTATTATCCCAGAGATCTTTGGCCTGTTTCGATGGAATCTCTTTCTGATTGGCTTTTAATCAAAACAAGAGAGATTGACGCTCCCAATAACACGCTGCCATCTGGCCATAATACTTTTTCTTGGATGCTCGCGTTCTTTATGACAAAAGCGTCTTGTGCTAAAAAGTTCACATGGCTTGTCCCGGCCTATTTCGTTTGGGCTGTTCTTGTAACGGCATCAACTTTGGTTTTGAAACAGCACTATATTGTAGATGCGGTTTCGGGTATTGTGTTGGCCTACATTTGTTATCGTTTTTCTATGCGATCTATTTATTCTCGTATAAAAGAGTGAGTGTTCAATTCGATATTAAAGTAGGAGACTTGGTGACTTATAAAGAGCCAAGAAGGTTTTTTACTGCCGAAAAAGGTAGCAACTTTTTAGGCGTTGTTACTCAAGCGGATCAAATTCATGCAAAAGTCTTTTGGCAAGATGGATTATGGTGTCTTGAGAGCTTAGAAGACCTTTCTTCCTTCGAGTGGACTATATATTGTCATAAGATGACTAAATAATCAACAATTATCTTATAAAGGTGACTTAGTAATTATGAAAATTGGAGACCTCGTAAAAGAAAAAAAGGGAAAACGGTTCGGTGGGACTGTTGTTAAAATGATTGCAAGCGATCAGGTGTCAGTTCAATGGTCCGATGGCGTCAATCGAATTTATGAAACAAAGCTTCTTGAGAATATCCGTTCAAGCTCAAACATTTTTTAAAATGTTCTTGACATTAAACGCATTTATGATATAATGAAGGTGTACTAAAAACAAAAAGGAGTTTTATGTATTCGGTTCAATATTTAGATGCTCAAAGATGGGTTGAATGGTGTTCTGGCTATGAAGAACAACACAGTATTTCCAAGGCAATGTGTTATGCTGAAAGTAATCCAGAAAGAAGAGTTAGAATTATTTTTGAACAAAACGGACAGCAGTCGGTAGTATTTTTCATTTAGGAGGTTTCATTGGCCGAAGAGACAAAGATTACTTGTCCTCTGTGCGAACGCACATTTTTTTATCACGATTTCCATGAGGGTTTTGTAGCCGATTCTTGTCAATGCGGAAACCTTCAAATAATGTTAAGGGAGAATCCCGACAACCGCTTCAATAGATATAAGCATACTCTTGCCATCACATTTAATAAAGAGCATCCACAAATTACTAGCAAATACGAAAAAGACAAATAATCAAACTATTTATAATATGCAAAAACTTCTTGAATCTTTTCGTAGATTTGCGCTTCTCACCGAAGAACAACTTCTCGTTGAAAATCGAATTAAAAAGGTTCAGAAGATTTATCCCGAATTGGCAAAGAAACGTGAAGAGTTCGATGGCGAAAGTCTTCTTGACGTTCTCATCCAATCTGATCCCACCGAAGACAAAAAACAAAAATACCTACAGGCCGCAGCCAGAATCTTAAAAAACAAGATGGACTTCTTTAAAAGGATGAATATAGAGCCTGCGTGGACACAAGAAAGAGTGGTGAATATAGGCCGGGACGCCTATTCTCCTTGGCACTGGGCAACAAAAGTAGCTGGAGAAGTTCAAAGATATCACGACTTAAAGAAATTCCTTGAAGATGACGAAAAAGATCTCATGGCAATTAAAACTTGGAGCGACCTTGAACTTATAATAAGGAAAGCATATAACAAGAAAATGAACGCGGAGCTTAAGCGGCGTCAAGAAGAGGAAGGCAAAGAAGAGTCAGATTTCCTCATTACCGATAAAGAAGACCCTAAAACGGGCAAAACCGACCCCCTTGGCAAAGACTTCTTTATGGTTCGCCCTCTAAGTCACGAAGCTGCTTGCTATTGGGGCAAAGACGCAGGAGCAAAATACTGTATTTCTCAAAGAGATTCAAACTATTTTGGACAATTTACAGGCGAAGGTCGCACATTTTTCTTTTTGTGGATGGCTAACCAGTCAAATTTTACTAAAGAAGAGTGGGGGACCGACAAACGAATAGTTCTTGAATATCTTGGCGAGAATTTTGACAAAGCATGGAGCAATGTAAATCAGCAACTTGACGGCAACGAGGTCCACAACATTATCAGAACAAACCTTTTTGGATGGGAACTTGTCGCCGCATATGAAGAATTCACTCGCTATGATGATTTGAGACTGTTTGAAGAAAGAGACCCAGAAAATTACAAAATATTAATCGACGCAGGTTTAAAGAGAGAAGACAATCCACAAGTCTGGTGGCTCGAAATATTGAAACCTACTTGGCATCACATTGAAGCGGTAATTCAAGAATCCATCGAACGACATCCTGCTGGCCCACAAATAGAGGAATTTAAAGCAAAAATAGAAGAGTATGATCTTGACCATATCCAAGTAGATGTTAACGAAGACGATGGTCATTTTTGGTGGCGAGCGATAATGACTTTTGATTTTGAGGATTTAAAGTGGATGAGAGAAGGCAATTTTCAAGAGTATTTCTATGGCCACATCGACCTTCCTGAAAATCTGCCCTCAGAAGTCGAAAGAGTTCTTGAAGACAACGGCATTGAATTACATGCGGCAGAGTTGGAAGCGGAAGGCAACCAGTTGTGGGTGACTTTCGAGCAAAATGATGACCATCGACACGGTTATGGAAACGATGACAGCGATTTAGCGCTCTTTGATCAATTCCTTGGCGACTTACTGAATTATGATCTCGCCCACAAAGCATCTCACGTTGATTTGGTTGATTTGTTTATTGAGTCGGACATAATAGATATTTCTGATTCGCCCTACGGTCAATTTAGACAACGGGCAAAAGTTGAAGAATTTGAGAATTTTGACGCCGATACTTCTGGTGGAACCGTCAGCTATTACACAAGAATGGAACTTAAGATACCAGAAATAGGAGAAGTCGTACAGGCGCTAACGAAGGGAATGAGCGCAGATACAGATGAACGCGGAAATGTTTCGGCAGCTTCGGATTATTACCAAGCATTAAGGCGATTAAATCTTGAATTTAATAAGGTGTTTGAGCCGGTAGGCCCAGATAAAAGATTTCAATTTGCCACCAACATGTTGCTTGACGCTTTAAGTAAACATTTCTTAGAGGCCCATACGAACGCTCGCCGCCAACTTAATTTGCCGGGAATACCAGCAAAAGAAATGCGACAACTCATTACTCCCCACAAATTTAAATTAAAATGGGCCACTTTAGATGTCGCTGGAAAACAAATAGATACTTTACTGGGGATTGCTATTGACAAAGACGACGACCCAGAACAAATGAAAGCCCTTGAAGAGTTTCTTGATTATTTTGATAAAAATTACGATGCCTTTGTGCGAATTGTACATGATGTAATGGTTAAAATTTTATGGTCTGCTGCCAGAGAAGCAGCCCAACAAATGGAGGTCATACGCCGCGAACAAGCATTTTCCAATATGAGACCCTTAAATGAAAATAGAAAAAGGATTAAAATCAAAATGAAGGTGTCCCGAAGATGAAACTATTATTTGAAAATTGGAATAAATTTCTCAACGAAGAAGAAATCAACGAGGTCACAGAAGACGAATTAGAAAATATCGAAGACATTCTCAATGATCTTGACGCAGAAGATTTATCTTTTGGAAATATCTTTGGCGATAAGATGCGTATTATTCGCCCGATGAAAGTTCAAGATAAAAATCTTGACGCTCTCAAAAAGTTACTCACCCAATCAGGTTACGAGCCAGATTTCTCAACTGGATTGGCGTCCTACTATTCTTTTTCGCTCCCCGCTGTGAAAGAGGGTGACAAGCCGTCAACAATTATCCTTACACCAGAACAGGCAGAACACCTTGTCGATGATAATGGCGAGCTAAAAAGACTAGTCAACGATACTGAGGAAAGTTTTGCGAAAAGAAAAAAGAAGATACAAAAGAAACAAATTAAAATAGGCAAACTTCTTCAAAAAGGCGCTCGTCTATATGATAACGCTCGCGAAGCGTGGACAACTTCGGATACAATCAATCCCGAAGACTTTGGTTTAAGCCCGGACGGGGAGTCACAATACGACACCGAAAATGTTGAAAAATACAGAGCAGCAGCAAGCGAATTGCTTGCCAAATCCAGAAAAGCCCACCAAAAACTATTCGATGTTTTTCAAGGGGATACGTCAAAAGCTGTTTCTGCCTACAACCTATACCAAAAATTAGCAGAATGGTGGAATAAGAAGTCAGCTTTTTACCGCGAAAACCCAGAAGAAGCAACAGACGATGCAATGACAAATAGCGAATATTCTATCATTTACACTCGTCACCCTCTTGATGTGATGAGAATGAGCGATTTTGATAATATTACAAGTTGCCATACGCCTCCGTCACGTCCAAGCGACTCAGGCAATTCGTATTTTAAATGTGCAGTTGCAGAGGCTCATGGACATGGACCAGTTGCATATGTGGTAAGAAATGAAGACTTAAACGACTGGATTACTTCTTCTGCCCAGTCGTTTGAGGGATATCAAGAGTTTTTAGATTTTTTAGAAGAGCATGAGGAAGAACTTTTTATGGACACTGAACGCGGAACAGGGGAAATTTCTCCTATTTCGCGAGTAAGGCTAAAGAAGTTTATCAACCCTTCGCTTGAAGTTTCTCTTGCTGTACCAAGCACTCGAACTTATGGAAAAAGATTTCCTCATCTTTATAAAAACATCAGCAATTTCGCGAAAGAAAAACAGGCGAAAGAAATAAAAAGAATAGAAGATTCCAAAGATGCTGAAAATCCTTATGACGATGCATTTGAAGACGGAAAATTAAACTTAGGAAAATGGGAGCGAATGGGAGGGTCGTATCAAGATGGTGGCGATTATCCCGGCGAAGCAATTCACGCATTTCTTGGCTATACTACCACAGGCCAAGCTCATTACGATAACACTTTTGAAGACAATTTGTCAATCAACGGCGATATTGCAACTCAATGGGAAGAACAGGTGAACGAAATACGAGACCGTTTCAATCGTCGGATGCAAGCAATTCAAATCGAAGCGCATGTGCAGGACGATGGAGCAGGAGAATATTATATTGATGTAAGTGCTAGACTTAAATTATCATTTGATGAATCTAAATTTAAAAGTAGCGCATATCAAGATGCAACGAGAAATGCAATCCAAGCTCTTCCCGAAGAATTAATAAATTATGGATATGATTGGCTAGACGACTGGGTAAGTTACACCACTATCAATCAAGGTCATCCCGATTGGGCCGATGAAATCAGAGCCGCCATTGAAAGCGCTGATTCAGCAGTGGTAGTAGAGATTCCTGTTCAAATCGAAGACGTAAATCCAGAAGGAGGCGGCTACGCCTATAATCCTGATAATTTTGAAGAACTTTGTCAAGCGATTGACGAAAAAGATGATCAAGCCGATGCCATAAACGAAATAGCAACAAGTTTTTTGAAACGTGAAGGCATAATAGAAGGCGGCGGTTTGCATAGTTTGGCAAGGGCGCTCGAAGATGAAAGTTGGTATGAATGGAGCCACGAAATTGACGACGATTGGGCACCCACAAACATTGAAGTTGAAACAAGAGTTGATGTAAATTTCAATGACTTGATCAAAAAAATACCAATCACTTTTGACTATCAGCCTGATAAATCCTCAGAAGTTTTTATTATGTTCGCTGGTGAACCGCTTGCTTTGGCATCTAAAACTCACGGCGGCGAAGATTACTCTTTCAAAGGGTTTGAAGTACGCTCACCAGAGTTTGATACTGAAAAAATGGACGGTTTTATGACGTTGGATGCTGTAAAAGAATACGCCCAATGGAACGTGGCCAACATGATACTGCGCCCCAAAAGTAGAATGTTATCAAAAGTGATGGGCGGATCGCGAAAAGGCGAATCCACCAGAGATTATAGTATAGAAGTGCGAAAGCTTATGCGTGAAGAAGCGGAAGGCAAAGAAGGTGAGTTTGCATATCCTAACTCAAGTATGTGGGTAGATGGTCCCGACAGCGAAGACGATTATACAATGAAGTTTATGTTACAGTTGGATGAAGATACTCCTGACGAGGTAACAGAAAACGCTTTAAGCATCGTTACAGAAACAGACGATGAAGACATTCTAAAGAAAATATTTAGAACAGCGTTCGCAAAAGTTGCCAAGATCCCCGGCGAGAATATTCAAGAAACAAAATCTTATTTTAAGAAATTCAATTATATTGGTTAGCAAGGACATTGGAGAAATGATGATTAAAATCGGTGACTTGGTAAAAGAAAAAGAAGGAAAACGACACAGTGGTCTCGTCATCGATGTAAAAGAAAATAAAGCCACAATCCAATGGCCAAACGGCACCAGTAAGCTCCATGAAATAAAATTCTTAGAAAAGTTCTAAAAAAGCTTGACAAGTTAATTATTATTTGAGATAATGACTTATAACTTATTAACCCAAAGGGGTAAAAATAATGCAAGCAAATGATATTCTTATGAAAAAATGGTGTTTTGGCATGGGTCGCAGCAAGGTTCGCGAAGAGGCCAAAATGAATAACAAAGGCGAATTGGAAACATATCGCACTTACCCCAAATACCGTACTATTGTCTTGAAAGTCGAAAATGCGCTGAAAGAGGGCAAGAAACTAAAGGTAAAAGCTATTCAATATTCTTCCCTTAATGGAAAGCCAAAGAATGTTGATATTGTTTTTTCCGAAAAGAATGGAGCCTATTATGTGGAAGGACAGAAAAAACCCTTCTTTCAGGTTCAGAACCCTAACATCACACCCGAAGAAGGAATTCCACCAGTCGGCAGCTTGATTGTCGTTGATAAAAAACATGCCATTGTAACCAAAACTGGTCGCAATGAATTGACAGTTTGGGTAAACGACAGTTTCAAAACTATTGTTTGCAAGCCCGGAACAATCAAGTGGCACTCGGACAAGATTCTCACAAGTATTGGGAAATAATCACTATATATTGTATAACACAAGGGAGAAAACTTTGAAAAAAACATTTATGATTGCGGCTTTATTGCTAACGTTTGGAGCTTGCGCCACTACAAAAACCAATTCCTACCCCCAGCTTACAAGAGCAAACGTTCAAAAAGAGTGCAGTCCTGTTAATTTTTGGAATGTACCAGTTCTCGGCTATCCGGTAGTCGTCGTGAGATTTAATAACTGTTTGAAGGTTAAAGACCTTTTGATTCTTACTTCGCTCGATGATGGCTTTACGAAAGAAATTCGTGATTCATCAAGAAAATTATTGATGAATCATTATTTGAATTATTTGAATGATACGGATTCCGATAGAAGCTGGTCAACAAAAGAACTCAAAGAAGATAAAGAAGAAGAACTGACAACACTTTTTTACCTTTTAGAATCACAAGCAAAAAATAAATAACGATGGGAGATCTTATATTGAACGATGAAACAAAAGAAATATTAATCGACTTGATTGACTATTGGAACACAATGGGCACAGAAAGTGACCCCGGTATGGAAGCGTTTTGTAGCGTTGTACAACGTGCCAGTAAAACGCTTGAACGACATGCGGAAGAACAAAAAATACAAGCTAGAAAGCGCTCCTCAGATATTGACCCGTTCGCAATGGATGTTGTGGGCAACCAAGAACAATTTACATTAAAACTTGAAAGCGATTGGTAATTTTTGCCTTCGTAGCTCAGTTGGATAGAGCAACGGACTTCTAATCCGTAGGTCACAGGTTCGAATCCTGTCGAGGGTACTTCAACATTTATGCAAAATACACTAAAAAAAGTAATTGTTTGGAGAATTCTTTCCACACTGATAGCACTCGTCCTTTCCTACCTTTTCTTGGGAGAGATAGTAAAAACAATAGCAATGACCGCAGCTTTTGCAGCCACAATGACCACTGTTCACTACTTCTTTGAGATGTGGTGGGAAAAGCCAAATGGAAAAGGGTGATTTAGTAAAACATTGGATTTTTGGTGTTGGTTTCATTACCTCAATTACCGAACCAACTATTAAGAATCCCTATCAACTGGCCACAATACAATTTACTAGCGGTCAAATTGATGAGTGCGTCACCACATCTCTTACGCTTTTATCTCAAAAGAAGCTTGACAAGTAAATAATAATAAACGATAATGGTAGAGTAACTTAATTTTAGGAGCAAATATGCCCAAAGTATATCAAGCATCTTACAAAGAGAACGGAAAAAGCTGGAGGACCAACAACGGCTCTCGAACAAAAATATTAGTAGAGGCACGAAATGCAGCCAAAGAATATGGTGTCCGTGTCATTGTCGAGGAACTTGAAATTGAAAAACTATCTTTCAAATATTTTGTCGAATGTATGAATGGGCGCAAGCCAAACAGTCGCAAGTTTATCTGCGCTTTTGAGCCAAGAGAATCAGTAATGGTTGAAGGCGAAGATGGCGAATTCACAAGACGTTGGAAAGTGCGGAAAGTATGAAGAATAAATTTAAAATTGGGGACTTGGTTTCGCATCGACACGAGCGACCTTCACGTTTTGGATTAGTTATGAAAACATACAAAACGAAATCAAATACAAACGAGTACTCAGTAAGCTGGCTCCAAGATAGAGGTCGTTCGCGTTGTACCGAAGGCATATTGGAAATGGTGAGCAAAGGGTGAAAGTAGGCGACTTGGTTAAATTTAGACAGAATGGAGTGTTGGGCCTAATTGTCGGCGGCGCAACTGACGGGTTCTCGTTAATGTTCCGCGTCCAGTGGTTTGATGATGCTTGCCCAGTGCAATCTCGTTACGCTGAAGAAATGGAGGTAATCAGTGAAAGTCGGTGATTTAGTAAAGCTTGCAAACTGGTGCAGGAACGGACCAGCTTTGATGCAAGTTATGGAGATAGACCCTCTTGGAAGCTGGGGAATGGTAAGCGCACAATTTTTACAAGGACCAAAAATAGGTTCGATAGTCAATGTAACCAAGGGAAATATCTTTTCCATTGAGAAATACGAAGGGGCGATGAAAAAACATTATGAACGTCGGTGATTTGGTAAAACACAAACGCACACAAGCAATGGGCATGATTGTACGAGTCCCCAAGGGACGCAAACCCGGCGCATACGATATTTATTTTGATGTTGAATGGTACGATGGGCACAATAACGTGCCGGGGAGCCATCTTCGAGGGGAATTGCTACCAGCCTATGAAAGTCGGTGATTTAGTAAAAGTTGCAGCAGAAGGGTTGAGAACACCAATTGGTAGTCTTGCGTTGGTCACAAGAGTGGAAGAACGGGAAGACTCAACAGGCACCATAATTCAATATTGGGCACACATGGTGGAATCAGGCTCCACGTTTTGGTTTCGATTGGAAGCTTTGGAGATCATCAGTGAAAATCGGTGATTTAATTAAAGAAGTTGAATATCCTGAAGTTGCTGTAGTTGCTGAAATTGATTTTAACCGCATCAACGCGCCCTATCGTTTACTCTGTCCCGATGGAAAATACACTTGGTTCAGTCGAGAATATGTCGAAGAGAGGTGCGAGGTCATAAATGAAAGTCGGTGATTTAGTAAGAATAACAAGTGCATCCCGTCCTATTGTAACGGAAATTGGTGTTTTTTTGGGGATGGGCGAAAGCTGGAAAGAGTGGTATCGAGTTTGGGTGCGCGGCAAAGAACAAAGATATGATGAACCCTTCTGGGAAATAGAGGTAATAAATGAACGACGCTAAAATGTTAAAAACTCCTCTGAATACCGAAACAAATCGGGAGGTTCTCGTAAGAATTCTTGTCAACGATTTGACAAAAAAACAGCTACAAGAAATAGTCAAAGTTCAATTTATGAGCACCTTTAAGGTTTCTAAGGAAACTTTCAAAAAAGCATATTGGAAATATTATGACGAAACCGGCGGCCATTGTCCATTTGACCTAAATTAAAAATACCCTTGACGAACAAAAAATATTTATTGATAATAACTATAATATGAGCGAAAGTGATGAACCTAAAAATGAATTTCATATTAGTGTCTATCCTGCTTCCATTTATTGCAGAATAGACCTACCCTTCAAGTTGAATGGAGTCGAAGAAACAATGGTCTTAGAAAACAAAATACACGAGTCCTTAGAAGAAGCCCTTCTGGATTTTCAAGAAAACTTCTTGACAAATAAAATATAATAAAATAGAATATATATAGAAACTTAAAACTTGGAGGAAAACAAGTGAGTTGGAATGGAACCGTTAGGTGCAGTTATTGTTACCAGAGCAAACACAATCGAGCGACATGTCCTGCGTTATTGGAAAATATGAAGCAGCGACTTGCAGACAATCCAGAAGACCTTAGAGCTAAATTCTTTTTCGAAAGAAAGGCAAAAAAACAGGGAAGGCTTAAATCTTGCGGCTATTGCCACAATGCGGGTCACACAAGACGAACATGCAAAGAGTTGAATAATGCTAAAAAAGTTGCTGTGGAGAAATGCTGCGAGTGGCGGCAAAGATTTATTGCAGAAATAAAGAAAACAGGTTTAGGTATCGGCGCACTGGTTCAGATTGATTCTGGTAGACCATATTTAGGAGTTTTGACTGCAATCAACTGGCATAATCTTGACCATCGCATCGAATTTTCTTCCTCGGGTCACGATGGAAATAAAGCTTTAATACTTCATCCCGTGGGAGATATTCTTGAATCTGGAACTCGCCGTATATCGTCAATTCCAAATTTTGAAGGTCTTGTCTCAGAAGCTCAATTGACCTATGGTTATGGCCCTCAACCAGCAAATATTATTGGCCCCATTAGCAAAAGCGCCATTGAAAAACAGATTCCAAGTGATTTCCTAGATGGAACTGACTGCATTGAATCCATTTTTCAGGAAAGCGCTAAATCTCAAGACAGACCGTCAAGTTGGCAAGTGGAGGAATGGTGCGAATTAGTAGGATTTTATGACAATTAAGACAAGAAGTTAAAAGCAAGGGTTTTTAACTTTGTAGCGGAGCCGGTTAGAAATAAACATGGATTACCTTCAATGACTCTAATGAAGAGGGCCAGCGAGCCAAGTTGAAATGAGTCTAAGCGCTCTTGGGCTAAAGAAACCAAGTGCGGCTCCGTTATTTTTTAAAATAGAGGTACAGTGTGTTTGAAGTTGGAGATTTGGTCAGGACAAGAGATTTAGTGGGTCTTGTTTTAGAAAAAAAAGCAATGAAACATACTCATGGTGTCCGAACGATTTGGTGGTACACTGTTGATTTCTTTGAAGAAGAAGAGTTTGAACCAAGGATTGTTTCCCAAGCTAATATCTTTCCACTTGACAAGTAAATAACAATAAACGATAATTATTATAGAAACTTTGTTAGGGGAAAAAATGAATCCATCTTTGTTGCAGCGCATTGAAAGAGTTCTCTCAAAAGGTAAAGCCGAAGGAAGTCTCAACAACTGGGAAGCAAGTTTTGCCGACTCCATCGAAACGCAGCTTGTGCGAAACCCTGAGCGCGAGTTGAGCCAGAAACAATTGAACTGGTTTCAAAAGATTGAAGCAAAAGTTCTTTCAAACAATCCCAAGAAATGGCTAGAAGAATGGAATGAAGAAAAGGCAAAGAAGTTAGCTATCGCGGTTTCTTATTACGAACACGCTGAATATTATTTTGCCGACCTTGTTCAATGGGTCAAAGATAATCCCACAAAAATCATAAGTGAAAGAAATTATAAGAAGCTTGTAGAAAACAAGTATGCTCAAAAGATTATCAACGCTCTTGAGGCCGAACCGCTTTATCCCGCTGGTTCTAACGTTTTAGTTCGCTCCAATAGCACTATCCCTCCGCACCTTCAAAGTTATCGCGGTGAATTGTTTTTCGTCATTAAACCTTTGAATCGCGCAATTTCCGCTGCGAATGGTTGCCGGTTGTATCTCGTGTTGTCATCTAAGTCCTCAGAAACATTTGAGATTGAGGAACGTTGGATAAAAAAGAATAAAAAGAATAAAAAGTCTTGACAAGTAAATAATAATAAATGATAATGGTTATAGTTAATAGATAGAAGGGAGAAAACATTGTCTGTTGATTTTAAAACGTTTCGTCTGTGCGCTCCGCATGTAATCAAAGTTCGTAAACCGATTTTGCTTCGTGGTCGCCACGGCATCGGCAAATCAGAAGTTGTCTATCAGATAGCAGAAGATTTGAATTTGCCCGTCGTTGAACGACGTGCTTCACAAATGACCGAAGGCGATTTGCTTGGTATGCCGTCGCCGGAACAGATTGAAGTCAACGGGGAACGTGCAAGCGTTTTTCGTCCCTTCGAGTGGTTTCTTCGCGCCTGTACAGAACCAGTTGTATTGTTTCTTGACGAAGTTGACCGTGCTACCACTGAGGTACGGCAAGGGATTTTTGAGCTAACAGACTCTCGCAAACTTGCCGGATGGAAGCTTCACGAAGATACTATTGTTGTCGCTGCTGTTAACGGTGGCGAGCATAGCGCCCAATATCAAGTAAACGATATGGACCCTGCGGAATTGGACCGTTATACTGTTTTTGACGTGGAGCCTACCGTTGAAGATTGGCTAAATTGGGGAAAAGATAACGTAGATTCAATGGTTTGGGACTTTATCAACCAGAATCGCGACCATTTGGAGCACACTGACGATTTCGAGCCTAACAAGATTTATCCTTCCCGTCGTTCTTGGAAACGATTGAGCGATTGTTTTGTCGAGGGTCAAATTTTGTCTGAGGAAGCAGACCCAACAGTCTTTTTTAGTCTTGCAACAAGTTTTGTTGGATTTGAAGCTGCTGTTTCGTTCCTTGATTTTTACAAGAATTACGAGCGTAATATCACTTGGGAAGAAATTGTAAATGATGGCAAAGTCGAGAAAACTAAAGACTTTGATATCAATCAGCATTGCGCTTTGGTTGAAAAGATGGATGCTTCAGGTATCTTTTCTGAAGAATTGAACGACAATCAGCTTGACAACCTTTCAGATTATTTCAAATTGATGCCGTCTGAGGTAGCTATGAAACTCTGGAAGTCTATCGCAAGTGCAAGTTCAATCGACCAGCACGATACAATCAAAAAGTTTCATTCCCGAGTCCAAACGGCTCTAACGGAAATGCTCTCTGAGTAGATTTTTCTTGACAAATAAATAACAATAAACGATAATTAGGGTATGGTTATGGAAAATAAAGAAGAATTCGACCTTGACAAGCATATTCTGGTTTTACTGAAGGACGAGCCGTTTTTCGCGGCTTTGTCCCGACGTATAAACAAAAGAAAAGCTTATTTCATTCCTACTGCTGGCGTAAGGGTTGACCCCAAAACCGCCCAATTTGAAATGGTCTATAATCCAGACTTTTTTCTAAGTCTCACAAAACCACAACGACTTGACGTGCTGAAACATGAATTTTATCATTTGATTTTTCTGCATGTTACATCTCGAAAACCGGAAGACGTAAATCCTTTAATGTGGAATTACGCTACCGACCTCTCTATTAATTCTCACTTGAACAACTTACCAGAAAATTGTTTGAAGCCGGGAGTAGACTATTTTGAAGATTTTCCTTCTGGCTTGACTGCTGAAAAATACTTGAAGCTTCTTGAAAAGAAGAAAAAAGAAGAAGAAGAGAAAGAAGGTAAAGACCAAAAAGGTCAAAAGGGAGACGGTCAAGAAGGGGAAGAAGGAAAAAGTGGTTCGGGATTCCCTGAAGACGGACAGTTTGATAGTCACGACGACTGGTCAAACGATGCAGAACAGGGACAAGAGCGTCAACAAGCTGCTGATATCGCAAAGGAGCGCATCAAAGAGTTTGTTAAGGATGCTGCCGAAGAAGCCCAAAAGTCTAATTCTGGTTGGGGTTCGATTCCTGAATCGGTTCGACGTGAAATTATTGCCAACTTGCAAACAAATGTTGATTGGCGTAAGGTGTTGCGCTATTTTGTCAAGACAAGTTTGCGCTCAAGTCGCCGGAGTACTGTAAAAAGACTCAATAAACGTTATCGTTACATTCATCCCGGTAAAAAAGTGTCCAGAATGGCTAAGATTGCAATTTCTATTGACCAATCTGGCTCAGTTAGCGATGCAATGCTTGAACTTTTCTTTGCAGAATTGAATAAGCTTGCAAAGCTTGCGACGTTTACCATCGTACCGTTTGACACAAGAGTAGAGCCAGAATTAGTTTATGAATGGAAAAAAGGCACTACTCATCAGACGACACGAGTGATGTGTGGTGGAACTGATTTTGATGCTCCAACAGAGTATGTCAATAAACAAAGCTTTGATGGTCACATTGTTCTCACAGATATGGCCGCACCCAAACCAAAAGCTTCAAAATGTCAGCGCATGTGGATGACCACAAAAGCTTGTTTGAGCTATCAGTATTTCCAAACTAACGAAAAAGTTATTGTTGTAGACTAGAAGGAGCAAATATGACGATAGGCGACACAGTTAAACTTAAAGATATTCCCCAGAACAACCAGCGATTTTTGAGCAAATATCAAAATAAGACCGGCAAAATTGTAGATGAGCAAGCGTTAGTTAGCAAGAAGCGTTATTTCCGTGTCTTGTTTGACGGCGCATGTTCCTATGAGGATTTGGGAAGTTGGCGATTCGAAATTTTTTCGACAGAATGATGCCTCCTCCTCGACCCATTAAAGTTGGAGATTTGGTAACTCACTTGAGCAACAATATGCTTGGGCTTGTTTACGAGGTGTACCGATGCAAGGACTATTCAGATTTGATGATACGAGTCCAATGGTACGACGGCAGAACAGACAAGCTTAACGCCAAACTTTCCTATTGGCACGATGAAATTGAATTAGTTTGAGGTAATCAATGAAGAAACAAATACAACAGTATCTTGACGAAATAGCAGTCTTAAAGGCCGAAAACAATCAACTTAGTCAGAAGATTAAAATGTTGGAGACCAAACTTTATTCAGCAGAAAAACGTTGTGCTTGTTTTCGCAACAATCAAAAGCTATGCGAGGACACAAATGAAAATCGGTGATTTGGTCATGTATAGAAACAAGTTTCATATCGTTACAAAGACTTACGGAACAATGGTGTCACTTAGCGGCATGGACCTTAACAGGGTTTTTCGTAAAGAAGAAATAAAAGTTATAAATAAATCAAATAAAGCTTGACAACCACTTAAATCTATGAGATAATACCTACAGAAACAATCGAAAAAGGATTGAAAAATATGCCAAGGTAGCTCAGTGGAAGAGCGTCACCCAGTAGGAAGCCAAAAGCCCACCGTGACCACAACAAACACGAGATTGATCCTCTCGGTGGAAAAAAAATGTAGCGTGTTATCGCTGCGCGGGGGTCTGGGAAATAGGCTGAAACACTGCAAAGGTTTTGAGCAGTGGAACTACGTTACGAGGTGGAGGTCGTCGGTTCGAACCCGTGCCCTTGGTACTAAAATAAAGCTTGACTTATTAATTTTAATATGAGAGAATATAAGTATGAAATGTGGAGATTTAGTAAGAATTCCAAAAGCCCGAATTGGCGTACCCGCTAACTCGCTTGGTCTTATCGTCGGAGCGAATAGAAGCGAACCAAGACATTGGCTTATTTACGACATCCAACTTATGAATACAGACAATCGCGTTGTCAGGCGACTTGGGCGAGACTTAGAGGTAGTAAAATGCAAGTAGGCGACTTGGTTGTGAGAACTTACGGAGAGGGTCAACGTCCAAGAGCACTTGTTGTGGGGTTTGGGTATAAACCCTCCATCGCAAAAATAATATGGTTGGGCACTGACGCGATTATTCAGTTTGGTACAAGCCACTTGGAGGTCATCCAATGCAAAGAGGCGATTTAGTTCTGACCACTTTGGCAGGAATAGGTAAACCATCAAGAAGCGTGTACGGCTTGCTTATAAAGCCAATTGCAACAAGTTTTTGGAGTGTTTTTCTCTTTGAAGAGGAAACATTTATCTGCCTTCCCTTCGCAGCGTTCGAGGTCATAAATGCAAGTCGGTGATTTAGTAAAGTTAAAAGAAGACAATGACGCAACAGGCTTAATTGTTGCCGCAGAAGGGAACTTCTTTCACATTCAGTGGCTCGATGGCTTTTGTTTTACCCGCTACGATG
>Ga0098052_1000426_pt1 | contig 26786 bp, 43 predicted proteins | sample 15_taG_FD_81591 | JGI IMG/M metagenome (GOLD analysis project Ga0098052, IMG submission 81591) | Marine viral communities from the Subarctic Pacific Ocean - 15_ETSP_OMZ_AT15312 metaG | ecosystem: Environmental > Aquatic > Marine > Oceanic | place: Pacific Ocean | collected 2015-01-18
TATGAAATATGAAATAAATGTAATTGAGAAAAATAATCAATGGGAATGGCAAGTAGAATCACTTACTGGTGATACTTCAATTATGGCAAAAGGCTGTAATTTAGATGAAGGAAGTGCTTATGTGCAATCTTATAGTGTAATATCAACTATAACTAATAATAGGTTAGTTGCTAAATCTAGAAAGACTACACGCAAACCATATGTGTATATAGGTATGGCACTTTTAATGTCTGGAATTATTAGAGGAATAGGAGTAGCAATAGGATTTGAAATGACAATCCCTTGGGAAAGTTTAATTGGATTGGTATTTATGGCAGGTGGAAAAGTATGAATGAAAAAAGAGGAAGAATAGTAAGACCAATGGTAGCAATTAGTGTTGCGGATAATTATGATGAAGCAAAACATGAATGGAGAGTAACAGGTAATGTATGGAATGGTTCACCTAATGGACATCCATCTAATCATTCTTGGCAATGTCTTTGTGGACATAAAATTCATTGGCATTTTGAAATAGAAAATACAGAAAATCATTTACTTGAAATTGTTGGTTCTGATTGTGTAGAAAATTGGATGGTATATAGACATTTAACAGAAACTAAGAAAATTAATCCTGCAATTGTAACAGAAGAAAAAATCAAAGAATGGATGAGTACAATGGTTATGGAACTTAAAGCAGAAGCATGGCAAGAAAAACATGGTGAGCATTTTACTGAAATGTTTACAGCAATTGCTGATATTGATTTAAGAGTAAATACTAATGTTAAAAGACAAAAATATGATATTACAACTGAAAGATATGAGCCGGAATTAGTATTACGAAAGAAATCATCCGGTGCTAATACTACTAATTATAAAATGGCTAGTATTGTTTGGAGATGGAATCATCCTAACAACCCAAAATCACAACAGATTAAATATGGGTTTCCAACTGATAAACTATGGGCTGATTTAGTATTGTTTTATGCTATGTGGATGGATAAATTAGATTATATTGAGAAGCAAGATGTTGAAAGAGCAAAAAGAATAAGTGAAGTTAAAGATAGAAGAGAACGGGCGAAACTTTCAACTACCCTTCGTGATGAAATTGATGATAATTCATTTGCTGAAGCGTGTGAATATTATGGAATAGAACCATTTGAAATTGAAGAAGGAAAAAATGGTTGGGAGAGAGGCTTTTTAAGAGATATTAAAAATAGGATGCTTAAAAGTCATGAGTTATCTGAAAAACAATATCAAACATTGATTAAAATCATTAGAGGCAATAATAATCCTGCAACTGCAAAACAACTTGCCTACCTTGAAAAACTACAAGTAGATATTCCAGAAAATTTAACTGTTCAAGAAGCAAGCACATTAATAAGCGAGGCGAAAGAAAATGAAAACTAAACAAGAACTAAGAGAAGAAAACGAAAGTTTAATAGCAGAACTAAATAACCTAAAAGGGGTTGTTTGGGGAGTAATGAAAGAAAAAGACTCTAAACTAGTTGAACTAGAATTGTTGGCTAAAGAATACGAAAAGACGATTAATTTATTGTCGGGTCGGCTGATGGCCTTATATAGTGGTGACGCAGTTAGGGAAATACCGGAAACGGAGGAATGAGAAATGATGAAATTAAGAATATTGAATGAAACGGGACATACTGAACTAATGGTGTCTGTTGAAGAATTAATTGACCAAATAAATGAACACCCTAGCCATTGGGTATCATTAGATGGAGAAATTATAGAACGAAAGGCTGTTCAAGCAGTAAATTGGGAAAGTATTGAATGTGTTGATTTAATACCAGCCATTGTCGGCGGCAACTACTAATAACCGACTATGCCCCCAATGTAGGTATAGACGGGGCTAACGCCCCTCTATATCTACTAACGGAACTGTGATAGCCATGCTTATAGACGATATTATATTTTTTAAACCTAAAGTACCTGAACAAATACTAAAAACATTTGGATGGGAACTTAAAGACCCTATAATACAAAAGGGAATACTATTTTTTAAGGCTGATTTTTACGAAAATGGCTTTATTTTAGCAGATAGAAAAAATGCAATAATAACATCAGAAGGCGAAAGTCTTTTTTATATTGATGGTAAAAAATACACTAGCATTTCTACTGCAATAAACGAACTAGGTTTCTCTATCCTAGAATCAATCAATAATTGGGATTGGAAAATAGAGAAAGAATGGGTAGTCACAAAGAAAAATGGGACATTCATAACTACCTTTTCTCTTATACATGAATGTCCCTTGAAGGTGAGATAATGTTACCAAATGAAAAGAACTGGATTCAAGATTTATTAAAACAAAGATATTATACTGAAAATGAAAATGTATGGGCTGAGATTTGTCAAAGAGTGGCAAAGTTAGGTAAAAGCAAAGAAGATGAAGCGAGAATTTTTCATCATATGTTAAATTGTGAGTTTATACCAAATAGCCCAACTTTATTTAATGCTGGTACTGGTAATGGGAATTTATCTGCTTGTTATGTATTACCTGTTGAAGATGATTTAGATAAAATATTTACTACTGTAAAGAATACTGCTATTATTCATAAATATGGCGGAGGAACTGGGTTTGACTTTAGTAGGTTAAGACCCGAAGGATTCCCTGTTGGGGGTACTAATCAAATTGCTAGTGGCCCACTTTCATTTATGAGAGTTATTGATGCTAATACTCAAGAAATTAAACAAGGGGGTAAAAGAAGAGGCGCAAATATGGCAATTCTTAGAATTGACCATCCCGATATTGTTAAGTTTATTAAAATGAAACATGAAGAAGGAACTTTGTCTAATTTTAACATTAGTGTTGCTGTAACTGATAAGTTTATGGCAAATCTACAAAAATACCCTAGAGATTTATTTGTAACAACTTTTAATGATACTGACTACTATGTTAATAAAGAAACAAGTGATTGGACAGAATTAAATTCTAATGCGAACTATACTAATAGTGATATTTGGAATTTAATTACTCAATCGGCATGGGAATGTGCAGACCCCGGAATTGTTTTTATTGATAGAATTAATGAAAGAACCCCTGCGGGATATTTAGATGAAGTAACTATTAGAGCCACTAATCCATGCGGAGAACAACCATTACCGGATTATGGTTCTTGTAATTTAGTTGCTCTTAATATAAATAAATTTATTAAAAACGGTAAAATGGATTGGGATAGATTGCAAGTTGCAGTTAAATACTCTTACCGATTAGCAGAAGCCGTCATAGATAATAACACATACCCAATTAAGGAAATTGCTAAGTATAGTAAAAAATATAGAAATATTGGAATTGGTATTATGGGATATGCAGATGCTTGTATTATGTTAGATATGAGATATGGTTCCGATGAAGCATTGAGTTTTGGGGAAGAATTAATGAGATTTATTTACAAATGGTCGTTAGTAGAATCAGTAGAATACGCAGAAAAATATGGTTCATTTAAAGGATGGAATTATGAACAATATGAATTATTAATTGATGGTAGACAATTACCCCCACAAACAAGAAAATCATATAAAAAGACAGGATTAAGAAATGTGTGTTTGACAACTATTGCTCCAACTGGGTCAATTGGGTATATAGCGGATTGTTCAACAGGAATTGAACCGCATTTTGCTGATAAAGTGTTTAGAAAGGATGAATCTCATCCAGAAGGAGTTTGGATTACTTCACCATTAGCAGACGAATATCCAGAATCATTTGTATCTGCAACAGAATTAGATATAGAAGCCCATATTAAAACTCAAGCAGCATTTCAAAAATATGTAGATAGTGGAATTAGTAAAACAATTAATATGCCTAATAATGCTACGGTAACTGATGTTCAGCGAGCATATATGTTAGCATGGGATTCTGATTGTAAAGGAGTAACTATTTATAGAGATGGTTCAAAATCAATTCAAGTATTAAATACTAGTGATAAAGGATTTAAACCAAAACAACTTGAGGACATATCAACAGCAATTAGATTTAGAATTGAAGCAGAAGGTCTTGATGGGGAATATGTATATATTACTGTAACTCACGATGCTCAAGAACAACCTATTGAAGTATTTGTTAATTATCCCTATATTAATAGACCATCAATGGAACATACCCATAGAAGAGAACAACTTGATTCAATTTCTAGATTAATTTCAATAGGGTTAAGATATAATATTCCTTTGGATAAAATTATTAGTCAATTAGAAAAGAGTAAAGGTTCAATGAAAGGTACTGTTGCATCTATTTCAAATGTATTAAAAGAATATGCGGCTAGAAGTGGTAATCACTATACGGAAAATTGTGAAGAATGTAATAATGGTAGTATGATTTTTCAAGGTGGTTGTGCTACTTGTAATGAATGCGGCCATTCCGAGTGTGGATAATATGATATTCAAAGATTGGGATGATTTTATTAAAGTTGTATCTTATTGGGAATATAACATACATTATGATAGGATTGTAGGCTATTCTGATAGACATAAAATTAGAAAAGCATTACAAATAATAAGATATGATTATTATCAAAATAATCCAACAGGGTTATTTAATCAATGGTTAGAAAATAAAGTCAAAGAAACTAGAGATATGATAGAATATTATGAGGTGAATGAATGACTGACCCTAAATATGTAACTAGTCGTTGGTCTAGAGATAATAAAATTGCTACTAGATGTAGAATTTGTGGTGGGCAATTAACCCACCCAACAGATATGAAAAATGAAGTACATGATAAGTGTATTAAAGAACATAAGAGAAAAACTTACGGGGTGAACTAATGACATTTAATATATATTTAACCGGAGATGCTGGAGAATGTGTAGAAACAAATGTTAATATAGCAGGTGTGGAGTTAAATACATATTGTTCTCCTGCTAATTTTAGAAGTGAGTTAGAGCCAACAATTGCTGCAATTAAACAAACACTTAAATCATATCTTAATTATCCCATTAGTAGAGGAGAGCCTGTAAAAATAGAAATTGGTAAAGATAAGTTTATATGTATTGTTGAAAAGCAAAAGGGTAGGTTTATGTTGAATGGGAAAAGTATGACTAGAGAAGTATTATTAACTGCCTTAGCAAAAACGATATATTTATCTACAACAACAGTTGAACCAATAGCATTGTTTAATAAACTATATGAATCTATGGATTTACCAGAAAATGTTAGTTTTGCTCTAGAAAATAGAGTGCCTTACCATTGGTTTGAGAATTACAAAATAACTAAGGTTAGTTTAAATGTAATTCAAATCTCCAATAAAGAATGTGCAATCGAAATATCAGATAATATATGGGGTAATATATCTATAAAGGATTTAAATACATTTATGAACTATTACCGTCATGGAAAGAGGCGTGGGTCATGGAAAATGCTATCACCTGCCTCACTATGGGGGCGATTAATGGGTAAAGCCCCCACAGAATCGCAACTAACTTTAATGAAAGCATTTCTAATGCAAAATAGAACACAAGATATTGTTGAACAAAGGGCAGAACAATTACTTAGTGACTTATTGAATCAATATCCAGATAGATTAAAATTAATAGTAGAAAAAACTGAAGCAAGAACTATACGACATATATATGTTCGTGGTAAGTTAGCAGATTGGTTATTAATTGAAAATCCTATGAAACAGGGCTTTCAATTAGTATCTACATATTTATTTACACATGGAGAAAAGAATATGAAATGTCAAGATGGCTATTTAGATGGGCCAATTTGTATTGATAATTTAAGTGATAAAAGTTCTGTTGGCGACCAATTTGCTACTAGAGCAATTGCATTAATGAATGACCATATAGTAATTAAAAGAGTTAGTACATTATCTAGAAGATTAAAGGATTATGAACTAGGTCAAGAAGAAATGAGGATTGATTTTGATGAATTGTAAGGAATGTAATAGTAATCAATTTACCTTTGACGACTTGTTAGGGGAAAGGGTTTGTGATAATTGCGGTTTAGTTATTGTAGAAGAAATATTTGAAAAAACCCAAACAAGGTTTTACACTAATGAAAGAAGTGGTCTTAATTATGGTGATACTCACACTAAAGAAACTGATAATAAAACAGGTGGTTTAGGAAGTCATATGGGGAAAGTTTCTACTAGAGCAGAATCTAAACTTAAAAGAACTGCAAAGAGATATACTAAAACTTCACATGATAGAACAATAGCAACCGGAATTAGGTATTGTATGTTTGTAGTATCAGAATACCCAATTTCATTTAGAATTAAAGAACAAGTATCTAAAAATTATATATCTCTTCTTCGTAATCATCAGTTAAGAGGATGGACATATGAAGAAAGAGCAGGGGCAGTTGTATTTTATACATTAAAAGATAATGGTATTAGAACCTCGGTTAAAGAAATTGCGACATATTCTGGAGCAGACACTAATAGAATACATAAATTAGCAAGAAAAATTGCAAGGGTATTTCATAGACCTTGGGTATTATCTCAAACAAATACTGTTGGTGAGATAGAAAAATATTGTCAAGACCTAGAGCAAGATTTTAACTTTACTAAAGATTGTTTAAAAATATATTCATCTTTAGTTCAAGTATTTGAACGTCATAATAAACAATTTAATTTATACACAATATCAACAATAATTTATATGACTTCTCTTCTTACAGATATTAAACTTAGACAAATGGATATTTGTGAGAAGTTAGATGTTACAGAAGTAACAATTAGAGCAAATTTAAGAATGATTTGTAAAATGCTAGGGATAACAAAAAGACCTCATTCCCAATATTTAAGAGGCATAACATTAGAAGAATTTATACATGGGGTATTTACATGAGAAAAATATTAATAATAGGTGCAGGTGGTATAGGTTCATATTTAATTCAATACTTATATAAAACAGGGCTATACAAAATAGATGTATATGACCCAGATAAAGTAGAAAAGAAAAATATAACTTATCAAAACTTTACAGAAAATGATATTGGTATACATAAAGTAGTAGTAATGCAAAGAAATTATGCTATTAAGGCAGAACCTTATCCTGTTTTAACTGAGGCGCAACTACAAGGTTATCAATTAGTAATTTGTTGTGCAGATAATTTAGGTATTAGAAAAACATTATACAGGTCAAAGGTTAAGTGGTTAGATTTAAGAGCGCAGGGTAGAAATTGTGCAATGATTTCATATAAAATGGATAAAAATAAATTTGATACAGTTTTGGCTGGCCCCGATGGTTCATTTTCTTGTCAAGGAGAATGGGATGGAAAGGCTAAAAATATCCATATGATGAATATTGTAGCAGCAGGAATAGGCGCACAATGGATTCAAAGATGGTTTAATAAAGAAGATGTTTGTGATTCAAAGGTGATAAATATATGATTGAAGAACTAACAAAAACACAAGAAGAAGCAAATACTCTATTAGCAGAACTATTGAAAACCGTAAAGTTTTCTAATAAAGTTTTGTTGATGGTAAACGGAGTAAATATATTAACAGTAATTATGTTAATGATATTTATAATAAAAAATTAAGGAGAGAGAAGAATGGAAATAACAATGATAGGAAATTGGAAAGACGAAATAACTAAGGCATGGAAAGGCCCAAATACAGGCCAACCATATGATACACATAATGAAGAATTTTTAGATGTAATTTGGGAAATGAGCCAAACTGCATTTGATATTCCTAGAGAAATACAGGTAGTAATAGATGCAAACGATAATTTATATATGGATTTTGGAACTCCGGGTTATGTAGATTTTGATACTGTACCTGTTGGTATGACTTTACCTGTAAAATGTTGGATTCATACTCACCCATTTGGTGCGGCATATTTTAGTGGAACTGATTGGAGAACAATTAGAAATTGGCAATTAGTAATGGAAGAAGCAATTGTTATAGGTGATAATGAACATATGGTTTGGCAAAAAGATAATATACATACTATATTTTATCGTAAAGAAACGATAGAAGATTTTTATCAAATGACATTAAATAGTTTTGGAATGGAAATGAAAGATGGACAAACAGTAATTGATGATTGGGGTGAAGAAGAATGATGCAATGGTTAAGAAGAAAAATAATTAGAGTTATGGGTCATGTATATGTTTGGTTAGATAAAGGACTTAAACATGATACTGCTCAAATATTAGGAATAAATATTGATAAAGATTTACAAGAAAAGTCAAGAAAAGATTTATGTAATCACATTGAAGATAAGTTTTGTTGGAATAGAGATGATTTTTGGAAATTAGAGTCTACTCAAAAAATTAGATTATGTTGTCAAGTTGCTAGAGATTATGAAATTAATGTAGGCTACCCAGTAGGTGAAGAAAAATGAAAGCGTGTGGTGATTGGATATTAATAGAACAGGAAACAACTAAGACAGCATCCGGTTTAACTGTATCTGATTTAAATATTGGAACCATTGTTAGTGGTAAAAAATTTAATAAAGGAACAAAAGTATATTTTAATCCTCGTAATGCAGTAACTATTGAAAACTATTTGTTAGTAACTTATCAAGATATATATGTGGTGATAAATTGAAATTAGAAGTATTTTGTACAAAATGTAATGGTGACATAAAATTAACTTATAGTAAAACATCTGATAATGTTTTATTACATTGTGCCGGGAAATGTAAATTTCAAGTTGGTTGTTTAAGTAGAGTTAAGGTGATTGAATGATTTTATATGGAAAGGAAGCAAGAGATAAATTAATGGAAGGGATTAATTTAGTTGCGAAAACTGTTAAACCGACATTAGGGCCACAAGCAAGAACCGTAGTATTGCAAAATAGTCCACCTATTATTATTAATGATGGTGTTACAATAGCCAAACATATTCATAGTAATGACCCATTTATAGAAATGGGAATTAAATTAATTCAAGAAGTTGCTTCACAGGCTCAAGATACAGCAGGGGATGGAACTACTACTGCATCTATTTTAGCAGAAAGTCTTTGTAAAGAAGGATTAAAGTTAGTAGAAGAAGGACAAAATCCTGTAATACTTAAAAAAATATATGATGAAGAAATAAATAGGGTTTGTAATCAACTTCAAGAAATGGCATTACCTGTAACTGATGAAAACATTGGAAAGGTGGCTACAATTGCTGCTAATAATGATGAAGAATTAGGTAGATTAATTAGTGAAGTCTTAGAAAAGGTAGGTAAAGATGGTGTAATTACTGTTGAACCTGCAAACTCCATTGAAACTAGTTATGATATTATTGAAGGTCTAGAATTAGATAGAGGTATGATTAGTAATTTAATGGTTAATAATGAAGAGAGAGGAGAGTGTGTATTAAATAATCCATTAGTGTTAATGACTAATTCTGAGATTAAAAACTTTCAAGATATTTTACCAATATTAGAAATAGCAGTAGCAAATAAAAAGCCTCTATTAATAATGTGTGGGGTGATGGAAGGGAATGCATTAACTAATCTTTTAATTAATCTAGTAAATAAAAGCATTGAATGTGTAGTAATAAAAGCACCTAATTTTGGTGATGAGTCAATACAAGAAATGACAGATATATCATCCTTAATAGGTGGAACAGTATTTGATGAAACTATTGATTTAGATTTTGCTACTGCTACTTTTGATGATTTAGGTCAATGTAATAAAGTAATTGTTAATAAAATTAAAACTACTATTATGGCTGAAGGTAATGACCCAACAGTAAGAATTGAAATGCTTAGGTCACAATTGGATAACGCCCCTAACTCTTGGATAAAAGATAGAATACAAACTCGTATTGGTAAATTAGCAGGTGGTGTGGCTGTAATTAAAGTCGGTGGGGCTACTGAAATAGAAATGAAAGAGAGAACAGAAAGGCTAGATGACGCCTTAAATGCCACAAAAGCGGCTATACAAGATGGTATAGTGGTGGGCGGGGGATTGGCACTTTACAATGCCCGAAATATTCTCCCCGATGGAATTATAAAAGATGCATTAGCATACCCAATTAAGCAAATTGCTGATAATGCAGGGCATATATTACTAGAGGATGGTTTAGATTATAATATTGGATATAATGCACTCACTGGAGAATATGAAAATTTATATGATGCGGGAATACTTGACCCTGTTAAAGTAACTCTTTCTTCTTTAAGAGCCGCAGGTTCAATTGCAGGATTAGTATTAACAACAGAAGCGTTGGTTGGTGAATATGAAGATTAAAAAAGCAGTAACAGTTACTTTCCCTGCCCCATTACCGGCAGAAATTAAATGTCCTATTTGTGAAGGAAATAAATGCAAAGTTTGTGATATGACAGGGAAAATTAAAGTTACTGTGGATGCAAAAATACCTATTCAGCGTTCTCATATAGTAAAATATATTGTAGATAATATACGCCCTGTTGCATCCGAAATAACTCGTCAATATGGATTAACTCCCCAAATAGAAACGCTTGAAGTGATTGATATTGATGGGCGAAATTATGAGATAGTACAAATTAGTTCGATTGGTGGGGCTTGTTGGATAGCAAATAGATTAGATGAGTTTGAATCACCCCGCTATTTTAGAACATATCAAGAATTAAAGAAATTTAAAGGTGGAATGGATGAATAATATAAAAGAAATATATGAAAAAATTAGTAAAGAAGGATGCAAAATTTGTAATAGTAAAGGATGGGTAACTTATTTTCAAGAAACCCAACTTGTTAAAGAAGAATGTTATTGTCAAGTTGTTGAAGAAGAATATTTAGATTGTATGGGGGAAGAAGAATGATAAAAAACTGTGAACATTGTGAAAAATTGTTTAAATCAAGAGATAGAATGCATAGATTTTGTTGCCAAACTTGTCAGCAAAAGGCATATTTGGATAAAAGAGGCCACACTCGCTTTGAAAAGACGCTAATAAAGGCGGCTAATGACTTAGAAATTACAAACATAAAATTCATAAATAATGCTTCTAATAAAATAAGGGATGAGCAGTATAGTTCTTATTTAGATATTATAATGTATCTAACTCTTATGTGTGAAGATAATAATATAAAATATACATTAGACAATTTAGTTGCTAGTATTAAACAACCATTAAGTGTAGGGATTATAAAATACACATACCCTACTATATTTTTAGGAGAGGACAATATATGAAACAGATAGAATGGATGGACAAATATACAAAAAAAGAAATAGTGAATGGATTGAAAAATCTAGCAAACCCAACTAGAACAAAGGGCGGGAGAGTAACTACTATTGAAGAAATATCAGTTGTTAGAAAAGGATATATGATAGATGACGACTATAATCATATTTATTATCAGCCAATATCCAAAATAAAAGATGGTACTGATATGTCAAACTATCAATTAACCATAGATGATATAAAATATAGTTGGGGAGATTTAAGCAAACTATCTATTGGTCTTTTAAGATATAAAGCCTTTAGAGCAGGATTGATAGAAGAAAATATGGATGTGATGAAATGTTAGAGTTAAAGGCAAGCATACCTAGAGGTTCTAATATGGAATTAAGAATATATAGGGGTGAGTATTATGGAAAAGAAGTATTAGACATTAGATGGTATAAAGAAACTAATGGTGAAATGACTCCTACTCGTAAAGGAGTAAGAGTTAATGCAGAAGAAGCGACTGAATTAAAACAAGTATTAGATAGAATAATGAAAAAGGAGGAATTTTAATGACATTAATAAGTATGAATAAAGTGAAGGAAGCATTAGCGGTAACAAATCCCGATAAGAGGGAAATCGCTATGAGCGGTAGAAAGGCTATGCAAGAAGTATGTGATTATTGGATATTAGAATTTGCAAAATGGATTCACGAAGAACAACAAAAAACAGGTGAAAGAAATAAAGTTTATGCGAAGGATATTCATGCCGCATTTACAACATTTATAATGGGGTGTAAAGATGAATTTAGAAGATAGATTGAATTTTATGGCCCATGCTGTTCTAAACGGAAAAACACACTTAGAAGATTTATATGGGGATTTTAATGAAGTATTAGAAAGTATGGATTTAAATAGTAAAGAATTTCTATTTGGTCATATTACAGGCATGATGGAAGTAATGAGAGTATTAATTGGAGAGGAAGAAGAATGAATAGAGAAATTTTATGTAGAAAACTTTATTTTCAAATACAGAATAAAAATAAATATAATGCAAATAATCAAAGAATATGTTTGTGTCAATATTGTGAATTGGAAAGGGAAGAAGAATGACATTAGCAAAGTTTGCTAGATTAAACGAAAGTTTAGAATTTCTAACACCAACCCAATCAATAAATTTAATTAAAAAAGATTGGGAGAATTTTTCAGACCAAATAACTTTAACTAAAATTCTTACTCTTGATTACCCAATGAATAATTTGGGTAATAAAAGGGCAATCAAGTGGATTGCATCTTCTATGGGTGTATTTGACGATGATATAGAAAGAGCCGCTAGTGTTCATTTGGATTTAGCAGATGGTGTATATTCCTATGATGAAAATAGAGAATACAGTAATATTACTTTAAAGCAATTAATAAGGTTATTAAGTATTAACTGTAATAAAATGGATAGTGATTCTTATAGATTATTCCATGAATATTTTAGTCAAATGAACCCTTTAGAAAAGAAATGGTTTGTTAGATATTGGGTAAGGACTCCTAGAAATGGGATTCAATCGGGTACAGTTAAAAAACTTATTAGTAAAATATATAATAAGAAGATGTTTGTAATCAATAAACATTGTAAATTTAATACTCTAACTGAAATTGTTGATTGTTATATGAATGATATTACACCTACTACTAATTTAAGAATGGGAGTTTTTGTACCCCCTATGTTGGCTAAATCTATGAAGAAAAAAGATTGGCCTAAGAAACAGATATTAGAATATAAATATGATGGTGCGAGATACCAAATTCATAAAACACCAGAAGCAGTAATTATATTTAATAGGAAAGGTAAAATTGTAAATAATCAATATGCTGATATTATTAATATAGTATCTGATTGGGACTACGATTCATTTATCATTGATACTGAAATATACCCAATTAAGGATAATGGTTCACCTGCTCCCTTTCAGCAATTGGGTACTCGCATTCACTCAAAGAACCATGAAGAAGCGGCCCAAAAATGCCCTGTAACGCTCGCTGTATTCGATTGTTTGATGCTGGATGGGAAAACACTCATTGATGAACCTTTGAGCCTTAGAATTGATGCTATGGGTGAAATGCCTAATCAAGCCATTAGGTCTTATGGTGATTTTGAGTCATTTTATTCTCAATCAATTGCTTTAGGTTTTGAAGGTATTATGATAAAGAATACCGAAGCCATGTATGATACAGGTAAAAGGTCTAAACATTGGGTTAAATATAAACCACCACGAATTGACTTAGATGTTGTTATATTAGGTGCTAGATATGGTGACGGTAAAAATGGTCATGTATTTGCTTCATTTGATATAGGAGTAATTAGTGATTCTGGGTTTGATAAGATTGGTTGTTTGGGTGGGGGTTTTAAAGAACTTGAATTAGTCATGCTAACTAATAAATTAAAACCTTTAACTACATCTTATAATGATGGAACATATGTAGTATTACCTAGAGTAGTTTTAACTGTTACTGCTGATTTAGTATCTAAAAATAAAGATAATACTTACGCACTTAGATTCCCTAGAATGAAGTGTATTAGAAGTGATAAACCCGTAGCAGAAATTAATACAATAGATGATGTGGTGATGTTAGTATGAGATGGAAAATAGGTGATATTAGTTTAATAGATAATGAACCCTATCAAATTAAAGAGATTAAAGATGGAAGAGTATATTTGCGTAAATTAACTGGGCGAAGAATTATAGAACTCTTACCAGATGAAATTCCTTATTTTGAGGATGGTGAATTGATAATTCCTGAAAAGTCTGATTGGGGCAAAATGCCAATAGATACTAAAATTAATTTATCTAAATTACTTAAAGGTAATTCTGAATTACAAGTAAGTAAACCTTTTATGGCATTCGTTAAAGAAAACATAGAAACTATAATTCTAAATTTATTAGATGGGTCAATAGATTTAGCAATATTAAAAGGACATAAAAGATTAGAACCGGCCCATTGGTATTGGTTAGAATTACCAGATATATCATATAGATATACAAAACAAAATAATGAATATGCAAAGGAGAGTGTGCGATATTGTGCGAAGAAGAAGATATAGGAAAAATAATGGATATTAAATATGCAACCGGAATAGAAATGTTGGCTGAAATTGTTAAGGTTAGTTGTCCTGCTTGCGGTGAAGAATTTATTGGAACTAAAAGAGGAGCAGGTGGGTTTATTGCTGGACATGAAGCCTATCATAGACATGAAAATTCATTAGATTTAATTGTTCATACATTGGGTGGTGCTTAATGTTAGAAGAATGGTTAAATGATTATGGGGAAGTTACAACATTTTCTTTTAATATTTATACTTATTATGGGGTTAGAGATAATGCAATTATTAATGCTGGATTAACTAGCCGATTGCTCAATAGTAGTATGGCAGATGTTAGATATTATCAATCTGTAATAGATATTGAAGAGAGTGATGCAAAATTATGGAACATTAAAGAAGGTTTAAATATTCAATGGGTATTTCCCAAAAAGGTACACGCTTCTTGTAAAAGAATGATTATTAGTACAATAGTTGAAGGATTAGATTTCCTTAATATGGAATATGATTTAATAGGGGTGTTTGGAGATGCTAACTAAAGAACAATTACAGGGAGTTTTGCTATCATTGGCAAAAACAGAAATAACAGTTAATAGAAATGAGGAAAATATAGTTGGATATACTGTTAGGTTAAGAGTTCACTTTAGGTCAAATTTAGAATTTTTAACTGCAATCCAAAGAACATTATTACAATACGGCGTTGAAGGGCTACTAAAGGAAAGAGAGTCTAAAGTTAGGCCAAGACCTATTCTTTATATTGGTAAAATACATTATGTAAAATTAATAAGTGAATTAGTACCTAATATACCAGACCATCGTAATCAATGGGTTGGTTTTAAGAGAGCCGTTGATATTGTTTATAATGGTGGTCATCATAGTCAAGAAGGGATAGATGAAATATTAGAAATTAAGGGTGTGTTGTAATTTCAATACTAGTGAATAAAAAACAACCTATATTAATTGTTGGGAAAACATTAACAGGTAAAACATATCAAGCAAAAGAAATGTTGAATGACCCAATGATATTTTATGCTAATGAATTTACTGTAGAATCTTTACCCAATAATATTGATGTAATAATTGAAGATGTGCATTATAAACCAAATACTGATGAAATAATTTTCTTTATTAGAAATTTCAAAGGTAATTTAGTATTAACCTCTATTGATAAAAAATCTGTACCCAAGTTAATTCTAAATTCGTGTAAAATTAAATTAGCCGGGTCTAAGGTGCATTCTGTAATTAATATTGCACCTAGAAGCCAAGAGGCTTTTAACCCAGAAAAAGATATATTTGCGCTAGTAGCAGATTATTTAAAGAATCCCAATAGGGAAGAAGTAAGAAAGAATTTAATATTAAATAAACCACCCGATGTGTTTTTATTAAATGCGTTAAGTGAATCAATGCATCCAAGTCGTCTAGTTTATATTGATTCCAAAGTAAAAAGACGATGGCCTCAAAACTATTTCTATGAAATGTTAGCATATATTCATAATGGTAATGTTTACGGTAGAATAACTATGCCTAAATTTGCACAAGATAAAGAAATAAATTATATTTGTAGGCGTTTAGGATTAAAAATAAGTGATAGGCATATACTAAAGGATATTCTTAAAGATGAGAATGTGCTTAATATGGCTAAAAAGAAATTAAGTAATAAACAATATAGATTATTAGGTTTAGGAGAAAAACCTAGAAAAAGAAGAAATGCTCCAATAGTAGTAGAAACAAAAGGACTAGGTGAATGGTATGGGAAATAAGAAAACAATTAATAATCCTCAAAGTAGAGTAAGACAAAGAATTATACAATATGCACTAACAGTTGAAAAGTTTAACTTACATCAATTGCATGATTGGTATTTTGACCACTATCCTAGAGATTGTATTCCAAAGAATAAATTAAGTGGTGTATTAAGAGTAATAAATTGTCTAGAAAAACTAGGATATAAAACTTACAAAAGACATACGAATATGGAATATAAATTGAGGGATGAATATGTTGTGGACTGAAAAATATAGACCAAGTAAATTAGCAGAAATTGTTGGACAAGAATCGTTTAAATTAGATGCAGAAAATTGGATTGAAATTAATGATATGCCAAATGTATTATTTTTTGGTTCTGCTGGAATAGGAAAAACTGCGGCTGGAATAGTATTAGCAAAAGAATTTTTAGGAAATAGTGCAAACTTTTTAGAACTTAATACATCAAATGATAGAAGGTTAGAAATAGTTAGAACATCAATAAAGGATTTTGCACAACAAGGTAAAATAGGTGATGTACCATTTAAAATATGTCTATTAGACGAAATGGATGGAATGACTATTGATGCCCAAAATGCACTTAAGCGTATTATGGAACGCTATGCAAATAATATTAGATTTATAATAACCTGTAACGATAGAAGTAAAATTATCTATCCGATACAATCAAGGTGTGCAAACTATTTCTTTGAAACGATTAATGATGATATTATCTATAGTGTTATAAGTAAAATTTTAACGCTTGAAGGGCATGGCATACCCTCACAGGATGAATTAGAAGCCTTTATATGCTCGTACAACGGCGATTTGCGTAGAGTAATTACCGAACTTCAAGCGGCGATAGCATCTAAAAGACCATTAAAACTACAAATATCTAAATCATTAGAACACTATAATAAAGTATTATCCTTAGTGTTAAATAAAGAATGGGATAATTGTAGAGAAACATTATTTAAAATGATAAGAAGTGGAAAAACTATTAAGGATATTTGTATAGGATTACATGATGTGATAATATCAGCAGAAATAGACTATACACAGAAATTCAAATTACTTAGAGTAATAGGCGAAACAGAATGGCGTAGCCAACAAATGACACCTAGAATATTGGTATCATGGATGATGGCACAAATGAAATAAAAGATAAAAGAATGAAATAAAAGGAGAATGAAAAATATGGAAAATGAAATAAAAAAAGCGGCGGAAGTCTTAGGACTTTCTATGGAAGAAACTAGGGAGAAATTGTTGGATATTGCCAAACAAAACAACATTAATCCTGACCTTGAACAAGATAAACCTTTATTGTTAGGATTATTTCGTCAATGGTTCGGACAAGCAAAAAGGCAAAACTCAACACCAACAGCGAATAATTCCTTAGTAAATACTGGATTTGGAATAATAATCGGTATTGAAGATTGTAGAGATATGATGGAGTATCAGCGTAAGCAAGTACAAGGTGAATATCAGCGTAATAAAGATGAAACATACAGACAAGGTAAAATTGCAAAGATTACATCTACAATGTCTGGTTATCAAATTAGCCAATGGTTAAGTGATGAAGAAATAACAAGGCAAAAGGTTACTGATTGGAATATACCTGATGCGGCAATTGAAGTTGATGATGGTTGGATTATCCCTGTTGATAATAGACCTTCATTTGGTAGTGGTGATAAAAATAAGAATTATGGAAAACCACTTCCTCTTGAACAATGGACTAGAAGAATACATTTTGTTGGTGAAGTTGAAGGAATGAATACCCAATATTGGACTCTTTCACTAAAAAATGAAATGGCTCAAAACTTTAATGCAGATTGTTACCGATTTTGTCATGTAACAGGAATTTGGAACCATGAAAGAAATGCTATGTATGGTGTTTGGAATCAACCTGTATTACAATATAACGATGAATTAGACCCTAATGCTGATGATTTTAGAGATGTATCTAGTGTGAATGTTCAGGATTTGCTAGGTGATGCAATGAAAGATTATATTACACCATTAGTAGAATTAGAAAGTTACCACCAAAATAAAGCATCATTACCACTTGCTCAAAGAATGGTATTAACTGATGGTACTATAACAAATATGATTTTGAAGCCTAATTCAACTGGTAATAGAACAATATTTATTAGTGATTTAAGTGCTGAATTTGATTATGATTCAGATGGTAATTCATCAATTGCTTGTTGGGTTCCTCCACATATTGATTTAAACTTCGGTATTGGGAGTAATGTAATAATTATGGGTAGAAGTAACCAAAGGGAAGTTAATGGGGAATTAACCAATGTTAGTTTAAATACATTTGGTATCTTAGTAACCGACCAAAGAGGCGAAGCACCAGTATTTGATGATGCAAGCCTTGATGATTCAGATTGGTTCTGATTCTGATTGCAAAAGCGTATAGCCGTATTCGCTTTGAATGACGGCCAAAGAGGTGCGAAGCCTCTATATATTGAGGAATATTTATGATAGGAAAACAAAAAGAAGGAAATAATTATGAAGAAAGAAAAGGACTTATTTTACAACAAGTCGCTGAAAGATTGAAAAGGGATAAAGACTACCTTTGTGTGGGAGTTTATGGTAATCCAAAAACTTGTAAAACTTCACTTACATTAGATACAGAAGATACAATTTGCTTATTAGATTTTGATAATGGTGCTGAAAGAACATGGAGAGCAGGTTATGATTGTGATGAAAGGATTGAAATTTTTGTACCTATGGTATATGATAAGTATAATAATATCTTATTAGAAGAAACAGAAGAGATGGCAGAAACATATATCCGTATGGTTGATGAAAGGATTAAAGCAGGTGAAAAAATTAGATTTGTTTGGGATGGATTAGACAAATGGATTCACTATTGTTTTGATATTATGACTAAAGGGAAAAAGGAATATGAAGTCAGACACCCACCTATTATGTGGGGAAAAAGAAATAAGAAATACAATGACTTATTTGATAAAGCACTACGATTACAATGTGATAGATTTTTTATTACTCATATGAAAGATAAATATGAAGGGATTAATAATCCTATGCCTGTTGGTACAGAACCGGATTGGCATAGAACAACTCCCGGAAAATTAAGTCAATTAGTACATATGAAAAAGGAAACTTTTAATGGGGGAGTTAGGTATATTGCGGAAATTATTAATGCGCCTAACAAGCCACATTTAGTTGGTAAAAAATATACTGTATTTACAGTATCTAAGGATAATAAAGAAGTTAAATGGGAAGGCGTACCGGAATTAAGAGATGGTTCTCTATGAGATTTATAATTAATAGTAAAGAATTTATTACAGTCTTAGAGAGGTCAATGCTTAAAGGAAAATATATTACTAGTGGTGCAATGAAAAATGAAGCATTAAGTGATTATGTTAAATTGGTTGCAAAGGATAATCTTATTGTGTATAATGCAGATAATTCTACAATTGTAAAAATAACACATGATTGCACTATTGAAGAAGAAGGTGAAGTTATTGTTGTCTTATCAACATTAATAAAGTACCTAAAAACTATGGGTGAAGAAACTGCTTTTTCTGCTAGAGATACAATAGCATTACAGTCTAATAATAAAACGGCGGCACTACCTATTGTAGTAATTCATCCCCACGAATCTACTATTGAAATGATGGGCAATAGGAAAATTGAATTTGATGCTACATTAGAAGAATATTTAACATATGGTGGTAAAAATACTCCATATACAACTGCATTACAATTAACTTCAAATGAATTAACCGATGCAATTAAAGCGTGTGAATTAGTAAAAAGTGGAATCTACAAATTAGATTATAAAGAAGAGTTTAGTATCACTTCAAATTTAAATTCTGAGTATTATACACAGCAAATAAACCTATTAAGGGGTATGGGTGAGCCAGCAACTATATCTATATCTGCTCCAATACACGCTTTATTTAGGAATGAAATAGTTAATATTTATATGAGTGATGATGTGCCAATTACGATAGTGTCGCCTACGGCATTTCTAATTCGTGCGCCAAGAATATCAGGTGATTAAAATGAAGGATTATAAAATAGATTGGGATGATGAATGGTGTATAGAAGGTTTTTTTATTGAAGTATATGCTGGTTTGGAAGATGCTGAGAAAAAGTTTGTTATAAAAAGGGCAAAAGATGAGAAATTAACAATAATAAATTTAATGCGAAAAGAGTTAGTAACAAATATGACTAATACATTTAAAAATTTAGATATATATGAACCTGCTTGGAAAGATGGAACAAGAGAAGAAATGTTTGAATATATGGACATGATGTTAGGTTTTGGTGAAGAAGAATGATAATTTGTAATATAGACAATGAGATAAAATTAAGGTGGAGGGAAAATGAAGAAAGGAAGGAATCTTCTATTCCCTTCACCCCATATTTTTTCATTAAAGCCCATGCAATTAAACACCGTAATTTTAGAACAAAGGAAACTATTTTTAATACCAATAAAGGTAGAGCAGAAACTATTAATGTTACAACTGATTTTACTTATGAAGAAGGTAATTGGCAAAATATCAATGGAGAAAGATTAACCAAAGTTATTCTAGAATATCCTAAAGACACATTCTATGCTAGAAAAAAATGGAAAACTACTTATGAAGCAGATATACCATTTCATTATAGATATTGTGTTGATGAATTATCAGAAATAAAAGAATATAAAATGCGTAAATGGTATTGGGATATGGAATGGCAACAAGGTGGAGAACATGATGGGGCTATAACTTGTATTGTAGTTTATGATAATTACACTAAACAATTTCATCAATGGGCATGGTTTCCTAATTATGATGGGGGTAATAATTATTTCTTTAGTAATGAAAAAGATATGCTTGAACATTTTATTAATACAATGATAGAAAAAGACCCCGATATGCTCATAGCATGGTTCGGTCTTAAGTTCGATTTGCCTAAACTTATCCATAGATTGCATGAAAATAATTTAAATCCTAATCGTCTATCTCCCTATAATCAAATTAAAGGTATTACAGAATGGGGTATAGGTAAAAAAGTAGATAATTATTCCCCTATTGACCAACCAATAAAAGGTCGTATTTGTTTAAATCTTGATGTAGCATTTGAGCGTCAATGGAATGATGCCCAAAGAGGAACATTACCCTCAATGGCTCTTGATTATATTGCAGAAATAGTATTAGGTGAACGGAAATTAGTATCAGAAAAATTCCCAGATAAGAATGAGTTTTTTAGTAGGGGTTGGCTTGAAGATACAGAAACTTATCTTAAATATGCAATAATAGATGTTGATTTAATACGCCGTATTGATGAAGAAAACTTTACTAGTGAAAGTATAATTTCATTACAGCGATTACTAAAAGCACCATTTGATGCTTGCTTTTATGCCTCTAATATGGGTAGTATATATTTTATGAGAAATGCTACATGGAAAGCACCTACCTCTATAAAGAAAATTATATGTGATGGTTGTAGAAAAGAAGTACCCATTAAAAAGAAATGTATTCATTGTGGAACAAAAATAGGAATAGATTATGATGGTGCTATGATTTATAATCCAATATCAGAAGGCACAAATGGCCTTCATTTAGGTATAGCGGCGTTTGATTTTGCAGGTCTATATCCATCAATGATGCTTGCTCGGAATATATCATGGGAAACAAAAAGTGATATTCCTACTGTATTTGCCGTTAATCTTAATACACCTAGAGATTTCAGCGAGGCGGGAGAGCCTGATATGCGTTATTATAGAACGGATAATCTTGGCCTTTTACCACAGGCCGTTTTAGAATTAAAAGTATTGAGGGATGAATACAAGGATAAGATGAGAATATCCGAAGGTATAGAGTACGCCAAATGGAATATGAATCAAATGGCAGTTAAAAGACTTATGGCATCATTTTATGGTATTATTGCCTATAAAGGATTTGGTTGGTATGATGTTGATGTAGCCGCATCAATTACTGCTAGTGCTAGAGAAGCAATTAGAGAAGCGGCATTTAAAGTGAGGGAATTAGAATGAATTGCAAATATTGTAAAGGAACAGGATATGCAATTGATATGTCTTGTCCTAAATGTAGGGGGCTAGGAGAAATATGACTTATACTTATAATAGAAGTTGGGATGAAATTGAGGATATGTTAAATGAAGCAGAAGAATGGAAAAATTATCACCATACAGAAGGAATAAGTGCTACAAATAAAGAAGATAAGATATACCATGCTCGTAACTATAAAGCCCTAGAAGGAGTAGTAAAAACTCTTCGTTGGGTATTAGGTGATAAACAAATAGAACACCCGTTGGTATAAATATGAAAGGTTTTAGGTTTTGCTGGACTTGTGGAAAATACATTAAACTTTGGAGATGGACACATAATCAAAGAGGAAAGCAACCATGTGATAATTGTATAAAGGAGGAAGAATAAATGAAAGTAGTATATGGACATACAGATTCAATTTATGTAGAAATACCAACAATTGAAGCATCAGAAAAAATATGTGAGGAATTAAACTCTCATGTGCAATCTATATTCCCTAATGTTATGGGATTAGACAATCACCCTGTTCAACTTGAGTTTGAAAAATATTACAAAACATTAGGTGTAGGATGTGTTAAAAATCGTAACGCAGGATTTATTTCTTGGAAAGACGGTAAATATCTTGATGAACCTCAATTTATAGTAACTGGATTCACAATGAAAAGAATTAGTGAAACTAAAATTGAAAAAGAAGTACAAGGCACAGTAATTAAAATGTGGGTTAATGAAGTACCTAAAGAAGAAATAGTAAAATATATAACAGACAAATTTAATGATGTTAAACAAGGTAAAGTATCAATTGAGTACATTACCAAAAGAACCCGACTTAAGGAAGAAAGGTTAAAGGTTAAACATCGTTGTGGTAAACAATATAAATTATTAGATTTAATTTCTATATGGAAAAAACATAATCCTATGGGTGGGCAAATCTCACCATCTTGTAGTAAATGTGGATATAATATGTTTAATACAATGTTTACAACATTAGAGGGGAAAAGAGTAACTATCGGTAGTGGTATAATGGGTCTACTTTACTATAATCAACACAATACTCCAATTGAAGATTCATACATTTATATTAAATGTTTACCTATGGGCAAAAAGTTTTATACTCCTTTCGGTAAAGAAAAACAATTAAATTATATTTCTGTTAAGGAAATAACAGAATTACAACATTATACTCCAGACTATGCTTTTTATGCTGATGCTGTAATAAGAAAAGCAAAACCTATATTTGATGCTATGGATTGGGATATTAATGAATGTCGTCAGGACAATAATCAAAAAACCTTAGATGATTGGTGGTAAAATGTTTTGGAGAAAAAAGAAAAAGTTTATAGATAAAAAAACAAAGAAAGCGATATTACATGAGATTAAATCATTAAAAAATAACGCACTTTTTGTGAAGAACGAATGTGAAAAATTAATAAAATATATAGAGGAATTATAATGACAGAATGGACAAGACCGGAACCGGATATGACAGCAGATTTTACTTATCAATGGAATGCTAATTGGGAGGAAGGAAAACCTATATTAAAGGTAACTAAATCTTCTTTATCATCATTTAGTTGGTGTCAAAAGAAATATGAACTTTCTTATTTAGATAAGCGACCTCAAGATACTAGCGATGCTATGCTTAAAGGAACTATCGTACATAATTCATATGAAGAATTATTTAATGATGTTGATTTAACAAAAATGGAAGGGCAAGACAAAGAAGGGGTAGAAGATTATTTAACTAGTTTATTGCCAATTGATGATTATTCCGATACCTATGGTTCTATAATAGCATTTGAAGCAGATAGATATGTTACAAGCCCGGAACTTTTTATGCCTCTTATTAATGAGGAAATCTTTAATGCCCAATGGGTTGTTAAAGCAAATATTAATCCTAAATTTCCCTTACAAAGAGATTATACCATTCATATGCAAGGAATTATAGATAGAGTATTTCAAGAAGGTGACTCAATAATACCAATAGAATTAAAAACAGGAATATGGAAAGATACAAAATTATCACCTATGCGTAAAGAAATGGCTTATTATAAATTATTAATGGAACAAGCGGAAGATGCTAGATTTGGCAACATCAGTCATTGGGGATGGTTTTATCCAGACTCAAATTATTTTTATGTTGAAGAATGTAAAAAGGCTAGTACAACTGCATTACAAAAATCATTTGCAAAATTAATTTATGCATATGAAAATAATAACTTTCCAGCATCATACTTTTACAAGAAATGTGTTCATTGTTCTTTTATGGGTATTTGTGATGATGCAATAGAACATCAATTATTGGATGAGTGGTAATATGAAAGAAAGAATTGAAGAGAAATTAAAATCGCGTGAATGGTCATTTATGGAATTATTAAAAATGCATGAGTTGGCTAAAGAACTTGCAAAGGAATTAAATGAAGAACTACCACTTGATGAAAAGGTGGCCCTCGTTTGGCAACATGAGATTAATGCTAATAATGAATACTTGGGGTCTATAATAGATAAAGCAGTAACCGAATGTCTAACAGACCTATTTATTCAGTATTTACAAGAGATGGCAGAAAACGCTACCGTATCGTTTGAGAAAAATACGCCCCTGCCTCCAAAAACCCCCCCTATTGAGAAACCACTACCCCCTAAAACTCCAGTAGTATTAGAGAAAAGAAAGACTAAATCTCAATCAGATGGAACAAATCTCCCTAAAGGAGTAGAAAGAGTATGAAGTTTCCTAGAGCAGTATGGGCAGGTAGTCACTTTAAGAATCAGCCCCAAATGAAAAGACTTGTAGTTCATAATGAGCGAGAGTATGTAGATTTTATCAAGGCGTATAATGGTAGGATGAATTGTTATACTACGGTTTATGACTTTGCAAAGTTTAATACAAAGTATGATTCCTTTGGGATTGAAATTAGTGAAGTGAATCAAGAGTCAGTTATTTTAGATAGAATCTTTTTAGATTTTGATGCACATGGACAACCTTTAGAAGAAGCACTTATTGATGTTGTAATAACTATTGATTATTTAAAAATGCATGATTACTTATTTAATATATTATTTTCTGGAAAGGGTTTCCATATATATGTATATGGTTCTACTACTAATAACATTAGAAATATACAAGCCTTTTTCAATGAAATATTACTTCATATTCAAGACCTTAGAACTAGTGCAGAAACAGTATTAGATACTAATAATGGAACTACTTTAGATAATTCTGGTATTCAAACTTATAGACTAAGGCGAATTGGTAATACTATGAATATGAGCGCAAACTTATATTGTGTTCCTCTTTTGTTAGAGGATTTAAATAAGGATATTAAAGAAATAATAGAATTAGCAAAACAACCAAGATTAGGAATTAAAACAAATTATGGCAAAGAAAAGGTCATTTGGCCTAATGTTCCATTTGCAACGGAAATTCCTAATGAAATATCAATAGTAGAATCAATTGGAAAAATACCAATAGTACCATGTTTACAAAAAGCAATAATGGTAGAAAATCCCACACATGAGGCAAGAGTATATGTTACTTCATGGTATAGAGATATACTGTCATTAGGTGAAAAAAACATTACTTATGAAGCAAAAGCAAACATAATAAATTTAGTATTAAATGAGTTGGAAACAATTTCTAATTATAATCAAGTATGGTTAGATTGGAATAAAGAAACTACTAGATACCATGTTAGATATATTGTTGATGGTGAATATTCTGCACCAAGTTGTTCTAAATTAATAAGTAAAGGATATTGTGCAGGGAAATGTTGGAGGTATGAATAATGACATTATATATAGATGATAGAGAAAAATCAATGTTTTACGAATTAGTAAAAAAGAAAGCAAAGAAAATGAATATAAAGACTAAAGTAAATAGAATAGAAGTAGGTGATTATGTTATTGGTGATGTTTGTTTTGAAGCAAAATCAACTGCTGATTTTATGGTGTCATTATTCTCAAAAAGACTTTGGACTCAATTAGATAATATGGATAGATGTTTTCAGACTAATTTTGTAATTATTTATGGTTCAATTGAAGAGGCTTGTGAAATTGGTAATCATATGAAAGGGTTTGATAATATACCCCCTAAATCTAAAGATGCTTTATTAGAAAATAAACTAAGAGGCGCAATTGGTAGAATAGAATTAGATACTGATATTCAAGTAATTTGGACTCGTAACGAAAATGAGGCGGCAGAAAGATTAATAACTATCGCTAAAATGGCTCCTATTGACCGTAAAATAATCAAACCAACAATTCATAAACGCATATCAACTAATGATGTTAGAGTTGATATGTTAGCAACAGTTAAAGGAATATCCGAGAAAAAAGCAAAAGACCTTCTAACCCAATTTGGGTCTATAATGGAAATTGGTGAATGTAATACTAATGAATTGTGTTATGTTAATGGTATGGGCGAAACCGTTTCAAAACGCCTAAGTAAAGTTTTAAATTCTGAAAAAAGGGTGATGTTATAATGGATGAAGAAATAAATAAAAATATAATGGATTCAATCTATGAATTAGATGAAGTCATAGAAGAAGCAATGGTTAGAGAAGATGAATTAGAAGATAAAGGAGTAAGAGATGAAAAATATCCACTATCTGATATAATTCAAGATTGGGTTAAAGTTGGTAGTGAATATTCTAGATATAACACCTTTCCATTAACAATGTGTTACTTTAATATAATGGGACAAATTGTTAAGGATTTTATTCAAATACCACATGGAGCAAATCGTTTAGATAGTAGGTTGCATTTTGTTTGGTTACAAACAGCAAGAACAGGAAAATCGGCAGTATGGGGATTTATGAATGGTGTGTTACAAGGAACATATACTAAAATAAATGCACATAGAGAAAATGCACTTAAAGACCTATCAACAGAAGAA
>Ga0098052_1000427_pt1 | contig 26784 bp, 43 predicted proteins | sample 15_taG_FD_81591 | JGI IMG/M metagenome (GOLD analysis project Ga0098052, IMG submission 81591) | Marine viral communities from the Subarctic Pacific Ocean - 15_ETSP_OMZ_AT15312 metaG | ecosystem: Environmental > Aquatic > Marine > Oceanic | place: Pacific Ocean | collected 2015-01-18
CAAGATATTCACAAACGAAGAAGTGAAAGCATATATCAGCGAGAATTGGGATGAAGAATAGAACATATTCTTTAAAAAGGACATTGGGAAACGCAACTACGAGTTACGATTTACCATTTGCATATGTTTCTCCTGAAAAGATAGAAGCAGAGATTTTTAAAAAGACCTACGAGCTTTTAAGTGAATGAAGAAATCGCAAAAACGTATATTGGAGAATACGGTTGGTTATTGGTGGTGGGATTCTTCGCCGTCTTATTCAAAGATGTTATCCATAACGCCGTCGAAGCGTTCTTGGTGTTTGTTGGAAACGACTACAACTCCGACGACGTTGTTTATGTCGGTACAGGAGAAAAACCCGCAAGAATCGTCAGAGTAGGGGTATGGAAAACTACGTTCTATATGAAATCAGATGGAGACTGGAATGTTAAGATGGTAGTACCTAACGAAAGATTAAAAGAATTGGTTATTAAAATGAAATTGCCCGTTAATGGAGATAAAGGTTTGAAAACAGATGAATGACTTTGAAGTATTGATTAAAGTTATGGTAGTGATGGTAGTACCACTATTGATTGGTGTGTTAATCACAAGGAATGATAATGAATAATTTAGCCACAGGTAGAAAATGTAAAGTATGTGGCGAACATCAGCCATTTGGTTCAGATGGTTGGAGAGCAGTTAAGGCTATTGGTAAGTGAATGAGATGCTACCATAAAACACAAAAAGAATTAAAAAAACGGAAAAACGATGCCAAAAACGAGTAACCACGCCCAAATAATGACAGCTATTGCAAGATTTGAAGAACGGCAAATAACAATTTTCAAGCGTATTGATAAAATTGAAAGTCATCTTGCGAAAATCAACGGAAAGGTGCAAGACCAAGAAGTTAAGGTGGCTGAAATACGCACCTATGGGACAATGGCAGTTTTAATTATGCCGATTATTATTAACGCAGTAATGGGATTATTTTAATGCGACCTGCTTCTTACTTCTCCTCCTTTAACTGGGTTACCTCGGTTGTGGGTCGCATTCTCCCCTAAAAAAAAAGGATATATTATGAATTGGATATTAGAACATTGGCAGTCTATCATAGGCACAGTTGTTACATTAGCTGGACTTGGGTGGATTCCATTTACAAGGGCTTTATTGCTCAAGGGTATCAGGGTTGCTATGTCAGAAGCATTCTTAAAAGCATTGTTTTTTGACTTAGCTGGAAAATACGTTGCTTCGACAGATACAAAGCTGGATGATAAGTTTTTAGCACAGCTTGAAAAGTCGTTTGAGTAAAATGCCTAAATTTGGTAAAAAAAGTAGAGATAGGCTCTTAGGAGTAAAGCCAGAGTTAATTAATGTTCTTAATGAGCTTGTTAAGATTATGGATGTTACGATAATTGAAGGTTTAAGAACTGAAGCTCGTCAAAATGAGTTAGTAGCTCAAGGGAAATCTAAAACTAAATATTCAAAACATTTACGAGGTATGGCTGTAGATTTAGCTCCTTACCCTATTGATTGGGATGACAGAGAAAGATTTCACTATATGGGTGGAATGTTTCGAGGTATTTGTCAACAAATGGGCGTAAAAGGTCGCTGGGGGGGAGACTGGGACAGCGATGGGGATGTAAAAGACAATAGCTTCGACGATTTAGTCCATGTGGAGTTAATGGATTAATATATACTAATATAAATACTTGCATAGTGCCCTAAATGGCTGTATACTTACCTATAACAATACAAGGATATATATGCAAGAACTACTCACCGTCACCGAAGTAGCAGATGTGCTTAAAGTGACAAAATACACAATTAGGGAATACATAAAGGCTGGGAAGATAAAAGCGTCTAAGATTGGCGGAAAAGAATACAGAATCGCTAAGGGCGACCTAGAGAAATTTATTTCTGACTTGGAATATACACCCCATATTAATTAATTATTCTGAACGTTAAGTGAAGAATAATTAATTAATAAAAGGGTTTATAATGGAAAAAGAGACATCAACGGCTCGGCAGTTCTGCGCTAACTATGTTTGCGGTAAGTGTACGGGTGTTATGATGGTTAAAGAAAGCGCTACTTTGCGACTTTGGGTGGATTCAAATTATGCTGGCAAGGATTGTAAGCCGTTGGATTGTACTTATTTTAATAATATTGTAATCCCGGGAACGCCGAAGGAGGCATCATGGACGAGAAGATAATATTTGATGAGTTAAACGGAGAAGAACCCAATAATCAAGTACATATTGATAGGATGTTGTATAAAGTGGGCAAATTGGAGCGAGAAATCGAAAAGATTGAAGATTCGATAATAGAGTCCAAAGAGTTTTATGAGCGCCGTATAGACGCAATTAAGAAGCAAATACATGCTAGGGAGTTAATGATGGAGTCCTATGCAATGTCTCAGCTAGAAAACGGCATCAAAACAACAAAATTACCTAACGGGACTTTAAGGATTGTTAATCGAGTTAAAAAAACTCTTCCCGACGACGATATACTGCTAAAGTATAGCTACGCAAACAGCATAGCGACAAAGGTTGTTAAAAAGCCCGATAAGAAAAGCATCTTTGAGTACATAAAAGAAACGGGGGATGTGCCCGATGGTTACGACGAGACTGACGTTGTAAGTTTTTCATTCAAAACAAACAAAACTAACTAACAAAAAAGGAACACCGATGATAAAATACCACTTAGACAAGACATTGCTCCGTACAAATACTGTTGGCATAATAGTAAACGTGCTAGAGAAGTGCTTAGAGTCTCACATTAAGGGAGGCGTGAGAGAAGAAATAGACTATATTTTAGAACAAAGACAAATATCTATGGACACCACAAAACACATGAGAGCGTCGATTGTTGGGAGACCTAACTTATTTGGTAAGGGAGGCAAAAAATGAAGGAATTAATAAGCATTCAAGCAGAATTAAGTGTACCTAAGAATCAGCGTAATAACTTTGGTAATTATAATTATAGGAGTTGCGAAGATATATTGGAAGCCGTTAAGCCGTTGTTGAAAAAGAATAATTGTGTGCTAACATTATCAGATGAAGTTAAAATAGTTGGCGAAATTATTTATGTCGAAGCTACGGCGACTATTAAGGCGAAAGAAAACGAATTATCTGTTACCGCGCAGGCTGGGATAGACCCAAACAGGAAGGGGATGGATGTGGCTCAAAGTTTCGGTTCAAGTTCAAGCTATGCTCGTAAATATGCGCTTAACGGACTCTTCTCGATTGACGATACTGCGGATTCTGATGCTACTAATGAGCATAACACAAAGGAAAAAGCGCCTAAGTCAGACGAACCTTTAAAGTGGGATAATTCAGTGCGTACTCGCAAGCTAGGTTTCGGTAAGCATAAAGACCTTACATGGGAAAAAGCCCCAAGCGATTATTTGGAATGGGTGATGAATCAAGACGGAAAATATAGTGAGTTAGCACGTAAGGAATTAACGCTTAGAGTTGAAAAGAGAGACGAACAGGATGATAAGGACGCTCAAAGGATTAATACAATTACTATTACGATGAAATCCCTTATGGGGAGAGTTGGGACAACGAAAGGGCTTGCGTGGATTAACGAAAGGATTGGTAAGCGTAAGGTCGCTGAGTTAGAAGTTGAACAGCGCGAGAAATTGTTTACGGAATTTTCTGATTGGGTCGAAGCAGAAACATCTAATAAAGCAGAAACATCTAATAAAGCAGAGACATCTAATAAAGCAGAGACATCTAATAAAACAGATAAGTTGCCGTTCTGATGCAAGATACACAGAAATCGCGCATATTAAGGCACTTGCAAGATTGTGGCTCAATAACACCGTTAGATGCGTTGCGTGAATATGGTGTTTATAGGCTGTCAGCCATAATACATACACTGCGAAACGAAGGTAATAACATAGGTACGGAAATGGTAAAGTTCACAAACAGATACGGGAAACCAAATAACTATGCTAAGTACACTTATTCGGTGGCTGAAGTTGGCGAAACCATTGAGTTGGGATTATGACGCATCCATCGAAAGTTAAAGGGAATAAGTTTGAGCGTGAAATAGTCCGCACCATTAAAGATGCTGGTTTTGACGGAGAAAGGGCTTATGCGTCTGATGGTCGCTCGTTAGGAGAAAACGAGAAGGTGGATGTTCGTGCTACAATAAAAGGCAAAAAATATCTCATACAGGCTAAAATACGCAAGCAAATAGCTAAGTGGATAATTCCCGACACAGATTCCGTAGATATACAAATAATAAGACAGGATAGGGGCGAGCCACTTGTGGTACAGCCCTTATCTGCATGGTTGGAGGACAAATGCTCTTAGATTGGATTTACAACCTATTCGTGTTCTCAATTAGCATGCTTATCATGTCTATGAGCGCTTTCTGTATTTTGTTTGTGGTGATGTTTATTAAAGATGTTCATAGGAGCAATAAATGAAAATAGGACAAACAGTAACCGCAAAGCAAACTGATAGTGATGGGGAAATAAAATACATCACAGGAAAGGTGGTGATAATTACAGAAAACGACTTAGTATATATGGAGAAGAAATGGCCTCGGCGTGAGCAATACTGCGTAAAGGCGAGTGATATAATAATTAAAGGAGAAGATAATGAGTGGTAGCGGTAAAAATAAAAGACCAGCATTCCAATTTTATGCTGGAGATTTTTTATCTGATTATAATGTAGTATGTATGAATATGGCGCAAAGGGGCATATATATAACATTATTAGCCCATGCGTGGCTCGAAGGTGGAATCCCCGATAATACGGACAAAATAAAGCGATTATGCGGAAATCCAATAGAGTGGGACGATGATTGGAATGTAGTTAGAGATTGCTTTGAGTTAGTTGATGGAGATTTGGTTAATCCAAGAATGGAAAGAGAGCGACTAAAACAAATTGAGCGTTCAGAAAAAGCTAGGATTAATGGTGCTTTGGGTGGAAAAGCTAAGCAAACGCTTAGCAAACGCTTACCGAAAGCTAAGCAAACGCTTAGCTCTTCTAAGAAGAAGAAGAATGAAGATGAATTTGAAGAGTTTTGGAAATTATGGAGTACAACAAACAGAAAAGCAGACAAGAAGCGCGCGAAAGACTCATACATAAAAGCATTAAAGAGCGAAAAGCATGATGTAATAATGAAAGGATTGGCAAGCACTATTGAACACTGGGCTAAGACAGGTAAAGAAACTAAATATATACCGCATGCTAGTACATGGCTTAATGGGGAGAGATGGAATGACGACATTCCTAAATCGAATGCCATTAGCAACGTTGTGACAAAAACACATACCTATACCTACACTTGCGACAAATGTAAATCACAAGTAATTGTGAATGACAAGCTCAAATCCGATGAAGTGTTTTGCGATTGTGGTGGCGAGTTGTTAAGTAAGTATGAATACCAGCAAATGATGGCTAAAAAGCAGGAGAATAGTAATGCGCCAAGTAAGGCAAGAGCGAAGGAAGAAGAAGATTTTATGCAAGCGTTCGGAGGCATGGTTGAGAATATTAGCGCTTAAATCGTCGGTTGGCAGATTGACGACAAATAAAAGAAGCGCACATAGGGGGTTAATTATTGCTACCCACAATAGCCCCCTATGAATAATTTAGAACATTTAGATAAAGTGCGAGAGTTGTCGTGCTGTCTTTGTGGGGATGATAATTCGTCGCCACATCACATGAAAGCAATAGGCATGGGACGAAACAGGAAAAGAAACTTAAAAGAACATCTTTTGACCGTTCCACTTTGTATGAAGCATCATAACGAGTGGCATGCTATGGGGAATAGGGCATTTAACGTGAAATACCAAGTAGATATGTGGATGATAACCGCGATGATAATGGCAGACATAATACATGATAATCAATCTTAAAAAATCTCAGGGTGTGCTAGTTCCATCCCTTCCCGTCGATGAAGAAAAGCTCAGCAGGTGGAAGTTTGGCGACATCTTAGCATGCGAAGTCAGGAAGCCTAGGAATGCTAAATTCCATAGAAAATTTTACGCACTGATGAACGTGGTGTTTGACAATCAAGACAAGTACGACAAATTTAAAGATTTTATTCGTGAAATTAAGCTAAAAACAGGAGTGTATGACGAGCATATAACGACTAAGGGAGAAATTGTTTATATCCCAGGAAGTATAGCATTTCACAATATGGACGATATGGAATTTGAGAAATTCTATTCAGACGCAATAGACGTAGTTTTAAAACATTTTATCCCCACGACGCGGGAAGATACAGACAAAATGGTACAGGAGGTGCTAAGTTACGCATGATTAAAGAACAGCGAGACCATTTAGGGGCTCATTTAAAAAATACGGTTAGCAAAATATACCAAATAACAGACGGCATTTTAACCTTAACGAAGTTAGCACAAGCTAAGAAGATTGGTAAAGGGACGGCGTTCAAGCAGATAGCGAAGCTTACTAATGAGCTTAAGTATTTTACTGATGTCCCAGCTAGTATATCATATCAATTTTCGCCTTTTGACGTTATGGATGATGCGGAAAAATGGGAAAAAGAGAAGGCTAAGAGCAAGTTTATATTGACAAAAGAGAACGCGGACAAAGAAATATATCCAACTATTGACGATATTAAGGATATAGGGTTAAATTAATTATTGACGATATTAAGGATATAGGGTTAAATTAATGTACCTTGTATATCTTATATGGTGTTTGCTCGCAAGTTAGTTAGGGGAAAAGGCGCTTATTTTAGCGCCTTTTCTTGTTCTTTAATAACGTGCTTAAGTAATTTTACCGAAAACCTTAAATCATCAATATTATCACATGCTTTAATTAGGTCTTTCTTAATTGCGTCTATTTCCGCTCTAATATCGCTTATTTTATTTTTAGCGTCTGTTTCTGTTATGTTTGTAAATTTCACTTTTAATCTCCTTTTATTAGCATTGTAATTAGTTCATCCACCTTCGCCGTAATAGATTTCACTCTTTTTCGGTGTTTGTCGTCGTGTTTATTAGGCTTGTGGTCGGCACAATGTGGGCATGGTGTTAAATATGATGGACTCATTATGTCGGCATCGTATTTATAGTCGCCACAATATAGGCATTTCATTTTTTTCTCCTTTTTTCTGCTAAAATCTCTTCTAATTTATCAGTAGCTTCTTCTTCTAGCACGTTTCTAATGTTAATATTGATTAAATCAATAGCATTCGGATTCTCGCCGAATACATCAGAAGGGATATTAGTAGCTAAGCTTAAATCGGAATTAGCGTATTGAAGTGTGTCCCAAAAGTATATAGGTATATTCATATCAATTATTTCATAAATTAACCCGTAAGGGTCTCCGCTCTCAAGCAGTTCTTCGCGTAATTCTGCGATTTCTTCGAGCACATCTGTCTTAAGACTTTCAATATCACACTTATTTATTTCGCTCATTTTCTTCTCCTGTTAATTTACGTTGGTTTGTGTTAATATGCAACATATAATATGGGGGCAGACGCTCCGCCCACCCCCAGCACACCATGATTTAAGCTTCCGCTTGACCTTCTAATTCGAGAATCGCTCTTGCAATCGTTCCAGCTAATGCTAGGTCGAATGCTACACCTTTTTTAGTAGGGACGAAGTCATCGTTGTTCTTGGTTTTAATCCAAATGCGCACTTGTCCGAATGTTCGCTCATTTACGGTGTCTTTTGTAACGAGAATTTTGCTAGATTCGGTTAGTTTGATTTCTTTGATTGTCATGTGTATTTCCTTTTTTTTGTTGTGTGTTATGCCTTAGCAGGCGGTTGTGTCATCATTGTCTCGAATAACTCTTTTAGTTCGTCGGGAACGGCATTGTCAGATTTACCTATCGACACGCTAAGTCTTACTCCTTCGGCGCGCTCTTCTCCGTCGATAATAATTTCATCGTCCATATTAATTGCGCCACATCCCCTAGCAAAGCTACTGCCGTTAAATTGCGCTCCGACAAAAGCATCATCAAGTAATTCAAGTAACGGATATATGTCTTTATTAATCCTGTCAATTATTACCGAGACTAGCAACACTTTATCTTTTTTGCTCATATCAGAGTTTATGCAAGCACTTTCTACTGCGCTTAATATAATCGAGTTTGAGTACACTAATACTCGTTCTACTAGCGCTTTCGACTCTGCGTTTTCTCCGAGCAATTCATCTTTTATGTTGGCTAATTCAATTCGTTTGTCAGTCATGGCGGACTCCTTTATTTATTAATATATTATTACTTTCACTATGTTTCAGTAATAATATATTAAAAGAGTTCCCCAACAAGCGATTTAAGTTCTAATTGTTTGTCTGTATGTTCTACTTCAACCCAACCATCCTTAGTTTCGACCGCTACTATATCATGGGCATAGATAGAGCCTGTTTCGTCGAATAAGCCCACTTCAGACCCTTTTGTGAATATCATGCGGGTATTTCCTCGCATGTTATCCATCATAATACCTGTTACGGGCGCTCCTAATTGTACGCTTTTAATTCGCATACCTTTTTTTATGTCGTTTGTTTTCATGGTTATTTCCCTTTCAGTTTTAGCTCTACGTGTATGACCTTTCCTTCAATCTTAACACCGAAGGTGTTAGCATGCTCTCTAATCTCTTGGTCTGTTAAGCTAGACGCGTAATTCAAGTTATCCGAGTATACTAACTCACGAAGTTCTTTGTCGCTCATCCGCTTGGTCATTGCCGACTCCTTTGTTTTATTTAATTATTTATTCTTTCACTAACGTTTCAGAATAAATAATTAATGTCCGTGATTAAATCCGTAATAATATTCCTTGCCGTCACTAAGGAATGGTACAAGTATGTAGTCCACAAAACCGCAACAACCCTGTTCTTTGCTTACTTCGTATGCTTGTTCGCTCTCGCGATTTCCTTTTTCGGCTATACGAATATTATCCACACAATCATAGTAGTCGCCACCATGAGCTACCCCTAGCACATAATCTTTAATATCCGAAGGGATATTAGTATGCTGTTTTTTCATTTTATCTCCTTATCATTCTAGCACCATCTTTTAAGATGATGACGTTACCCACAATTTTTCTCGCATGTTCGCCAAAGTTAGCGCGCCATATTTCAGACGCGCTTTTATTTATAGGCAAACCTTTAAGGCGACCATCTTCATCCATTACCATATTTGTTTTATCTTTTTATCTTTTAGTAAAAAGATAACTTCTAGATACCCACCTATATATTCGCGCATTTGCTCGAAAGTCATTTCGTTGTTGGTTAATGTTATTATCTCATCCATATTGGTTTCTCCGCTAAATCTTGCATCATTTGTGCTAGTCCATCGACCGCCTGTTTGTCATCTTTGACAAATTTCTGTTCGACCACATGAAGCAGGTTAAGTTCTTTTTTATACACGTCCGTTACTTGGCGTTGATAACCCAAGCCATCATAAAATCCGTATTTTTTACTCATCAGACCAAAGCATTTGTCTCTAAAGAGACCTGGGAGTCCCGACGTTAGCATTCTGTGAATATCCAATGGCTCATTAGCCATTTTCATTGGGATGCTCATTCCAAAGTATTTCCAATCTTCACTGCCTTTATATTCGACGAAGTTAAATACGATTATTTCGACGGCATAACCAAGTTTATTGATTATGTCTCCCATGAGCGTAATTGTAGCACCTAAGCGGATAAAATCTCTTTCGGTGTGTCCGTTCGCAACTCCAATATTCATTCCAATTCGGACGTTAGCACGCTGGGATTCTCTATTAGTCGTCGTCCAATATTGGGAGCTTCCACCCATTAGTCTCGACATACTAAGGTCATCTCCGTCATCACGCACCACTCTTTTTCTCTTACATGAGAGTCCGCGACCTAGAAATTTAGAGATTCCAGCTTTTCGTTCTAACATAGCACGTTGTTTATGGTATTGCTCATAAACTTTTCTCGTTGTTTGCCCCATTTTTAGGGCACGTTCTAAGTTCTCGCGTCCCACAACTTCCTGTCCATAAGTCCATTTTTCTCGCGATTTATTATCTTCGCCACCTATATCTTCCCAATGATACTCTCCAGCGTCTATGCAGGAGAGCATTTCATTCATATCGGTAAAATGGATAACGGCAGTATTGTCTTCAATCACCTTCGGTGTTAAGATATTTTCGTGATTCATTTGTAACTCCTTTTTAGTTCATCGACGGCAACTTTATCCTTTTCCATGTCCGTCCAATTAAGTGTTATCATGTCAAGTAACCAATCATTACTTTTTCCGACTTTACGCCATCTTTGTCCGTCGAGAAAGAGTCTAGTGCTGATGGTTCGTTTAACTGCGTTAGCATTCGTTCTACTGCGTAAGTCCCATAGCATATTCGCGGTTTCTATAAAATCGCCGACCAAAGCACGTTCTATGTTTTTATCATAGTCGATATAAACTTTCACGGCTTGCAGTCTGTCTAGCGTAGCTAGGTCAAGCTGACCACGACCAGCATAGTCGAAGTCGTTTCCGTCTCCCCATGTGTTCGTAGCTACGGCTACATTAAAACCGTCGTCTTTTAGCACCATAGGGTTGTTTTTGTCATTCGGTGTCGATAAAATGCCCTGCCCATCAAACACGCTATTGAATACAAGACCACAATTCGCGTCGAAACCGTCAAATTCGTCCAAAAACAGGAAGTTTCCTTCGCGAAAAGGCTTGGACACCAATCCGTCAATAAAAGTGCCGTCAAACGTCATTCTCCCTGTTAAATGGGCTTCCGTCACTCCAGCAGAACCTTTAACGTAATGGTAAGTACCGTCAGTCTTATCAAATCCTAGCGCTTTTGCTGATTGCTCTACTAGGTGCGATTTTCCTGTGCCACTTGGGCCACATAACCACACACGACCGAAATTTTTTAAGCATTCGACCACGGTGGGGAAAGCTTCGTGAGTCAATCCACCAGTTTCAGACACTTTAACGTCGTTAATGTGTACTTCGATTGGACGTTGTAAGGATGAAATTTTTACATCGACCTTACGAAGTAAATCGTCCTTAACTTCGGTTATTTCGGAAGTTAGCATGGATTGAGTTTCCGAGACTGCATTACTTATGGTCTCGTTCACGCTATCACCTATATTACCCATAACGGCGCTAACTAGCATGTCAGTTAGTCCGTCGGATTTTGGTGTAACTTTGATTGTTGGTTTCGGTGTCTCTTTGATTGTTGGTTTCGGTGTCTCCTTCGGAGTGTTGTCACGCTTAGGGATAATTCCGTCAAGCATGTATTTTATTTTTTCGGATTTGCTAGCAAATTGAACCCACGAAGTGAGTTTGCCATTCTGTTTGCATTTTGCTATGCAAAGCTTCCGAAGTTTTTTGGTGTTCATGTTATTCAGTTCGTAATATTCATACATGGTGTTTTTTCTCCTGCCGATTTCGGCTGTTAGTGTTAGTATATAGCACCTTCAGTTCCTTCAGGTGCTATATACTAACTATTGGTTTTGTGTTAGTTTATGGTTAATTTCTCGTCGGTAAATGGGATTGTTTCTCCATTATACGTGACAAACCATTCGCCAGCTTTTTGATACACATGGAAACCTAGTCCGAATTGATTAGACGCTTGGTTCATGCGCGTTTTAGTGGTATTAGTCCACCAGCCACCTGTTTTAAGGGTTATTTTGCCGTTATTGACGGCAACGACATCAGTATTGTGGTATTTCACGACAATATTGCCGTCTATTTTGGTTATGCTGGTAAATACTTTACCAACTTTTTGAGTTTGTGCCATTTTATGCTCCTGTTTTTATTATGTAAAAGGGTATTTCGGACGAATTAATCAATTTTCGCTCTATCAGTGGCGGTTTATCGTCAAATAACCACTTGCGTTCTATATATACCTGTCCGCGGTACGCAGGAAGGCTATAATTGAGTTTCCAAGAGGTTTTAGTCATCATTGACTCCTATTGTTACGAAGGAAAGCGGTTTCCCTTCGGATTTTTGAAAATATGTGAAATACTAAGCTAATGCAAAGCATTAAAAAGAGTGTATTCATGGTGTTTGCTCCCTTGTTTTAATTATTAGCACCTTCATTACTTTACGGTGCTAATAAGTTAAACGGTCTGTCTCATCAGTAGCACGGCGACCAACCTGCGCTATACCGACAGCATAGCCATCGGTTTCGACTCTACTACTTGGAAACTATCTTTATATCCATAGTGGGTTTATCTGAATAAAAGTATGCGTCGACCCATGCGCCTAAAAGATTTTCCTTCGGATGCGCGGTATCATTATCCAAGTCATTAAGTATGTCGGCTTTACTCTCCAGCCAATTATCCTCATCAAAGAGAAGCCTGTCCACTTCAAATCTATCATTGCATTGCAAATACATCATATCACTTGGGTTATTAAGGGTTAAATACCCCTTACTATCAAAATATATTACTAGGATGCTATTCATGGCTATTCACTCCATTAGGCTATTATTGGCTATACTCTCGGTATAGTTGGCTATAGTGGAGACCTTCCCCAGCTATGGCTATATTTAGCACGCATTCCAGCCTAGAGAATGCTAGCAAATAGTGTTCAGAACACACGGATTTTCACGCACATCTGCGAAATTAATCGCGACCACTAGACCACCAGCAGGAGTCGAACCTAGCACTTTACCGACGGTAAAGCATCCGATTGGTGGTGTATTCCCTTCGCGCTAAGATTTCACGCCTAGCGCGGAGACTTTATGCGAGCGTAGAAGAATCCCAAGAGTCGCCTTGTTCTTCTAGCACGCGTTCTAACCCGTCGATAGCTGAGAGCCAAGCTTCTTCACGCGCTTTTATTTCGCGTTTATTCATGCGAAAGTCTTCTTCGAAGACTTCCAAAGCTACGGCGCTTTTTGGGTCGCCTTGGACTAAGGCTTCTAGCTCCTTCGCATGAAATAAATCCATCTGCGCGGTTATATCATGCGCGTCTTCTGTTCCTGCTTGGCTATTGATTTCTTGGATTTCTATTGATTTCGTTGTCATGGTGTTTCTCCTTCGCAGGGTATTAGACCTGCATGCGCTTTATATAAGCGCGTTAGTTAGTCCGCCAATCGGTGCTGAATTGCCCTGTGACGGAGACCAAACTTACCACATAACCCAAGCCATTCCTAGCAATTTCCACCTATACCGACGGCATAGAGAAGCTGGAACCGTGGGTTTATGGGTGTATTGTCGACGCTATACCGAAGGACTCACAACGAGAAAAGATAAATGATTGCACGCATGCTAATTTGGGCTTCTACGCGTAGGAACGTGATTTGCGCACTCAACGGGATTTGGGAACGCGAAACGCGTGAAGGGTGGGGTATCCCTACGTAAAGTACACCTCATCCATTTTACGGACAATTTTCAAGTAAGCAAACGCTAGGCGAGTGCTTAGGTAGTGCTTAAAGGGAGTAGTTATCAGTGTCAAGTAAACGCTAAGCGTTTGGTAAGCAAACGCTAAGCTAATGCTAGAATGTTTATTGGTTTATATTGGTTGATATTAATTATCATAGTAAGCGAATGGTAAGCGAATGCTTAGCACTTCTATGAAGTATGAAGTAGAAGTAAAGAAGTATAGGTAAACCTAACGCGCGCGCGTTCAACGAGCTTTTAAGTTGTATTAAAGTGTGTTTGTTTTTATATTATTGATAGCTGATATTATTTTTTTAATAAAATTTGGAGTTGAGATGCCTTTTGAGCTTAAGGATGATACGTTTAGTTTATTTTTTAATGAGAAGACCAATGATGCACAGCCTGATATGACTGGGAATGGTAAGATTGGTGGTAAGGATGTAAAGTTAGCTTGCTGGAAGAAGGTAGGTAAGAGTGGTAAGGAGTTTTTCAGTTGTAAGGTTGAAGATAAGGATGCTTACAGGGGTTAGATGGGTTTATTAGACCAAATATTAGCTTTATTTGAAGATGGTAAGTTCTATAGTGAGCAATCTGAAATGAATGATGCTGGAGCTGACTCTTCTATGGCTGATTTTTTAAACAATTCTTATGCTAATGATGAGCAGAGGGCTTATTTAATGAAATTGTGGGGTCTCGGGCAGAAGCCTTTTGTTAAGCAGGGTGATATAGGCAGACCTAAGTATAAGTTCGGCGAAAATCCTTTTAGGGGTAATTCTATAAGGACTCCAGATACGCTTATGATTGATAAAGGTTCTTTGAATGATTATTTGGGGGAGATTTCACATGCTATTGACGACCACTTAACCACCCCAGCTGGTAAGGGTGCAAAATTTGCTGAATGGCAGGCTGATAGTGCTAAGTATGGAGATATACCGTCTTACGGGCACCTGATTGACGGGGAATATTACAGACCTATTGCGGAAGATGAGCCTATGGATGATGCTTATGAGATAGGCGGGAGCCTTTTTGTAAAGGATTCTGATATTAATAATTTCCCTAATGAGATGCGAGCACATAGGGTTATTCAAGAATTTTTAAGAGATAGCTACCCAGAATGACGTTTTCTGAAAGATTGGGGCATGGTTGCTGGGGGTGTAAATATAGGCAAAAAGGTGGTATGACATTTTTTGGTTTTTGCTTGTATTTCGAGAAGCTTGGGAAAGAAAAGAAAGAGATTACAGCGGGCGTTGCGGACAAGGGCTGTAGTTTTAGAGATGAAGGTTAAGTGTCGCGGTAAGGTCTTTGATGTTTACGACGTTAAAGACGCTATTGAAAAAGGCATAAAGCCTATTGAAAATTGGCGAAAAGCTGTTGCTGGGGACTGGATAAGAACAAACGACGATAAGGTGTTACAAGTCGTAAGTACCAGAAAAGAGAATCCAAGCAATGTTAAAAAAGCTTATCTGTTCATAAAGACTGGATACGGAGATTACCCAGCACACAGAACTAAGATTTATTCGGGGAAACAGAGAACTAAAGAAGACACCAGATACTCAGGAAAGGAGCTAATTAGAGATGTTAGACCAACAACACTACAAAAAGCTTTTGTTGACAACCTATTCTTATCGGGGGATATTAACGAACAAGGAATGTGGGGAATCGAAGCCGTTGTATCTGCCTACCAATCGGTATACTCTGACAATAACCCAGAGCAAGCAATTAGACGCGGTATGGCGATACTCAGGAAAAAACACATCAAGGAGTATATTAGCATGAATATGAGAGATAAACTTATTGAAGCTGGCTTAGATGATAACTTTATAGCAGAAAAGTACAAAGGAATGATAGACGGGGACGATGTTCCGCATGCGACCAAATTAAATGCCTTAAATAGAGTTAGCGATATGCTAGGACACATGGCTAAGGAGAAAAAAGAAGAGAGTATTGAAGGAATATTCGCCTTAACCGATGGAGATATTAAAAAATTAGCATCCGTTAGGCAAAAATACGCAGAGGAGAATTATGTCTTACAAAACGTCAGAGACGCGAACTAGCCACATAGAAGTAGATAACGACATAAAATATGGCGTAATAGAGATAAATGGCACTAAAAGACAACTAGATGCCGATGTTACTGAGTTTATTATTGAGCTTATTGACGAGATTGACCACCTAAAAGAACAACTAGAGTATTTCTACAAAGAATCGGGTAACGCTTGACTCAAAAAGAAAAAAATCAAATGATGAGAGCCATGTATTTGGACATCTTCACGTTTGCTGAAGTCTTGTTTGGCGACCCTGATAACTCTATGCACTATCATGTTCGCAATAAATCACCAGATTTTCATAGAGAAATAGCAAAAACGCTTATTTCCATGAATGCTGGGGAAAAATTGGCGGTTGTAGCACCTAGAGACCACGCTAAATCGACCTTTATTAACCTAATTTACCCATTGCATCGCATTTTATTCGGGGAAGAACGCTTTTTATTGCTTATCTCTGAATCTGAAATGCAATCTAAGTACAATTTAGAAGCCATTGGGAATGAAATTGAGTATAATCCTAAATTAAAGTATTTTTTTGGGGATAGACGACATACGTCTTGGGGGAAAGAAGAAAAAGAGATTATCGGCAGGTTTAATCCAGACGGAACACCTGCAGTTGTATGTAAATGCCTTATTCGGGGGACAGGGCAGAAGGTTCGTGGGCTTAAATATGGCGCTTACAGACCAACATTAACGATTATCGACGATGGAGAAGGTGAATCTAATAGTGCTACCCCTATGGCAAGAGATAAATTCCGAAGATGGCTTAATGGTGCTGTAATCCCAGGAAGCGGAGATGCTAAACTGGTCTTTATTGGGACTATTGTAGATAGCGAAGCTTATTTGAATAGAATTGCTGGGCCAATGGCTTATAATAAAAAAGGCGAATACAAGGTAAAGGGTTGGAAATCTTTATTTTACCAAGCAATACCGCAAAATACACCAAAAGGTAAATTTGTAACAACTGGAGCTGAATATCTAGATAAAGACGGCAATATTCAAGTCTTATGGCCAGACAGAAGACCGTATAAATGGCTCACAGATGAGAGAGAACGCCTTAAATCTGAAGGCGATATAGCTTATTTTTACCAAGAATACCAAAATATCCCTGTTGATGACTCTTTTAGAGTCTTTAAAGAAAAAGATATGATGTTCTGGGAAGGAAGATTTATGAGAGAAGAAGGTCAATCTTATATTTTAAGAACTACCGACGGGACTAGAGAGAAAATACCAGTAAATACCTTTATTGGGGTTGACCCAGCATCTTCAGAGAACGTAAAAGCAGATTATACCGTAATTATGGTTGTTGCAGTCGATAAAGAGTTTAATATTTACGTTGTTGACTACTTTAGGGGACAAGTAGCACCAATGGACGGTGCTGACAAGATTTTTGAGCTAGCAGACCAATATTTCCCTAGAGATATTAAAATTGAAGAAACAGGACATGTCATGCTAGCAGATTATATCCTAAGAACATCAAAAGAGACAGGGCGTTTTTATAATATTAATACTCGGAAAGCAATTAAAGCTAAATATTACAGAATTAAACAAATGCAACCATACTTTGCGTCTAAATCTATCTTTTTAAAAGAAGAGCACGACGAACTATTACATGAACTTTTAAACTTTAGAGAACATGGAACATTCAAAAAAGATACTCTGGACGCTCTTAGGTGGGCAATAGACGATGTATGGAAACCAGATGTAGAGAAAAACGAGAAAGGTCAGTGGTTAGCACCAGAACCAACAGCAATCGTTGACTGGGAAACAGGACAAACATTCAGCGCTAGTGAGTATTTTGCATAAAGTGAGTATTTTGCATAAAATGACTTTGATTATAAAACATATTAAATTACATTAAGCCCAGTAAAATGATAAACTTAAAAGACCTAAACACAAGAGAAATCAGCGCCGAAGATGTTCGGAGTGACTATATGTTGTTTGAAAGTTCGTCTAGTGAGCACAGATACCAAATGGCGGAAGACCATGAGTTTTATCTCGGTAATCAGCTTACTTTAGGACAAAAAAATTATCTTTTAAGTGTTGGGCAACCTCCAGAATCTAATAACAAAATAAGACCAGCCGTAGAAGCTGTTTTATCAAATATAGCGTCGTCATCCCCAGAATGGGATGTTCATGCTGTAGGGAAAACAGACAATGATACTGCCTATGTCTTTAACCAATTATTAGATAAAATATGGTACGAATCAGACGCAGATGTCCACTTTAGGCAGATGTGTAAGGACTATATTATCAAGGGCGTAGCTTACGCCTATATCTACCCAGACTGGAAGGGTGACGGTGGTCTTGGGACAATGAAAATGAAGAGAATGCCACCTGAGTCTATTTTTGTAGACCCTAATTGTGTTATGCCAGACTTTTCTGACGCAAGTGCAATCATTTACTCAGATATAGCGACTAAAGAAAGCATGAAAGTGTCTTTTCCTCAGTACACAAACCTTATTGAAGATGCTGAAGAAAATAATCAACTCAATGAAAAAACATCTGGGAAATACTCTAGAGATGCTGTGGAAACTCGAGGTCTTTCTGGCTCAGACCATCAAGCGATGGTGAGAAAATACAGTTATTTTACTAAAGTCAATATTCCGCATGTTATGATTATAGATAACATTACAGGAAAAAATAAATTATACAACAAAGACCAATACAAAGAATTAATACAGGATGATAAGTATAATGGGATGCTTGAAGAAGGCGTTATCTCAGAGAATCTTTCTTATCAAACTAGAGTTAGGGAGGTTTTTGTCATTGGGGATAGAATAGCTTATGATGAAATACTCCCAATAGATGAATACCCTATCGCAGTAGCTTGTAATGAGCATACTGGGAACCCTATGCCTAGCGGAGATGTTAGACACGCCAAAACTCCACAAAGGATGTTAAATAGGACGGAAGCTTTAATTATATCCCATACTAACGCTACTACTAATTTTAAACTATTACACGAAGATGGAGCGATAGAAGCCTCAGAAATAGCTAAGTGGCATGTGCCTAATGCTGTTATACGTGTAAACCCAGGAGCCTTAGCTTCGGGGAAAATAAAAGAATTTGCCCCACCAGCAGTGTCATCTCAACTATATACAGAAAAAGCCAGATATGAGATGGACATAGAAACTGTTTTCGGGGCATATAAATTTCAACAAGGAAACCCACAGGGCGCTCCTGGGACTGTCGGTGAAGCGCAAATTATAGATGAAGCATCTTCTCGAAAGCAGAACTGGAAGATTTTACCAATTTATGACCTACTGACTAGGGTAGCTAAAGTAACTACACAATGGATGCCACACGTATATGACCAACAAAGAACTTTAAGAATTGTATCTCCTACTGGAGAAGAAAATGAAATGAAGCTCAATATTCCAGTTATAGACGACAAAACTGGAGCTGTTATGAAATTATATGACATGACTAGCGCTAGATTTGATGTTAGAGTCGTTGTTGGTAGTACACGCGCTAAGTCTCCAATGGCAGAATTACAAAAAGATTTAACTCTATTAAGCTCTGGAATCTACGATAGAACCCAAGTAATTATGAATATGAAGGGTGACGTAGACAAGGTATCTCTAATGCAGAGAATGGGCGAAATAGACAGCTTGCGCTCACAATTACAACAGACGCAAGAAGAACTTAAGAGAATGCAAGGCGACTTGCAGACTCGCGAGAGAGAGATATTCCATGCGAATATGAGGGCAGAAATCAGTGAAGCCACAAAACCTGTTGCACAGGCGGTTGATAAGATTAAGTCCACAGCAAAGCTGGAAGAGTCTCGACAGAGAGACAAGACCCGAATGGTCGGAGAGGAATTGTCTCTGCTGAAAAATGAAGCGATTAACTCAACACAGGAAGCTTCGCTAAATTAGCGGATAACTTCAAAAAGGAGCATCGAAAATGGAAGACCAAAAGCAACAAGAACAGATGAGTGAAGATAACCTAATGGAAGAATTAGATTCTTTCAATAACGGCTCTTCTCCCGAAGAACCTCAAGTAGAGGCGGAAGCTCAACCTGAATCTGTTGAAGAAAAGGCTGAAGAAAGCCAAGAAACCGAGATTGAGCAATGGCTCATTGAAAATAAATTCAAAAACGATGAAGAAGGAATACAGAAACTTTCAGAAGCGTATAAATCGTTACAATCAAAGTCTGATAAAGACCGTAACGAGTTTGCGAATAAGGAAGAGAAGTATGAAAAACTTCAGCAGTTGGATAATTTCTTAGCAACTAATCCAGATGTGGCGCAAACAATAGTCGCAGAGGTGCAGTCTAAGAGAGAGAATATGAATCGTCCGCCTGTAAAGCCAGACGATTATGATATTTTAGATGAATCCGTTGATAACTCTAGCTCCGCAAAATGGAGAGCAGATTACGACCAATGGCTTATTGGTCAAGGGTCATCTCAAGCCATTAGTGAGGTGAATAAGCTTAAAGCTGAACTTAGTGAAGCTCAAGCATTTGACGCTGAAACTGCACATTTGCAGAAAATGGGGTTAAGTGATACAGAGATTGTCGAGTATCGACAGTTTATGACTGACCCGAATAATGTAAGTCAGGAGAACTTGGTTAATATTTGGAGACAACTTTCTCAGCAACCAAAGGGTAATCCCGTAAAGCCAAAAAACAAACAAAATAGCCCAGCTTCAGTGACTGGGAATACTCCACCAGCTATTCAGCCAGAGGAGAAATTTGTTGATGATTTTTGGAGTGGGATTATGGCACATAGTAACAAAACATAAATAAAGGAGCCTAATTATGGCTACAACATACGGTACTGGTACAGCCCTACAGTTCTCTGACGGGACACAACGTCAAGTCTTAGAGCTTGGGTCTAAAATCCATTACTACAATCCTAATGTTACTCCTATCTTTTCACTTTTTGGAATGAAGTCTTTGGTGACACCAGTTCCTATCTTTGAGTGGATGGAAGACGAGTACATGATTAAAAAGAGCGTTAAGCTCAACATTACATCTTCGGATGTTCAAGACACTACATTGGCTGGTGTAAATGGTGATAACACGATTGTTACTGTTGCAAAACAAGCTCAAATGGAGATGTTTGAAGTTGGTGGAATCTATAGCGCAAGTGCATCTGGCGGTTCAGCCGCTCTTGACACTGCTGTGACTCACCTAATCTGTATTGCTGTTGGGAAAGATGTTAATTTAGCATCTCCGACAGACAAAATGGTTCAGTTTATCGGTGCTCACGCTCACGCTACTTTAGACGCTTATAACGTCGAAGCTACAGCTAATGGTACTGACTTAATAACCACAGATGCTTCTGGTGTATTGACGTTAGAATATGTTGCTAATGCTGGTTTATTTTATGACAATGGCTCAGCAACATCTTACTACGGATACCAAACACATAGTGGTACTAATGGTTTTGGGCAAGCAAGCTTCGCAGATACTGACTACTTTATTCGCGAGAATGGTGTAGCAGGTATCGCTGAAGGTTCAGCCGTTGGTTCAGAAACTCGTAAAAAAGTTCGTAGGTTGAAAAACTGTACGCAGATTTTCCGCGAATGTTATACGGTTACTGGAACAGCTAAAGCGTCCAAACATTATGGTGGTTCTGAGTTGTCCCGCTTACAAGCTCGTAAGCTTGCTAAGATTAAAGGTGACATCGAATGGGCAATCTTAACCAATGGTGCTTATTCTCTTGATGATTCAAACGAAAATCCTAAACGAACCTTCCAAGGTCTCGGCGTAGGCGGTAGTGCTGGTGCTATCTCATCTTTGAATGGATACTCAGATACTAATCTACAATGGGATTATGATTCGTCTGATGGTGGATTAAATGACCTTGATAATGTTGTCGAGTATATGTTCTCAGACATGGTGTCTGGTTCAATGAAAAAGACAGTGTTTGCTTCTAATAAGTGGATGGTGCGCTTAGCGCAAGCCACAAGAGCAGATAACACTGGATTCTTCGATACTGGAGAAAAAACAGAGTCTGGCTTACGTGTCCGCACGTATGTAGGCCCAGTTGGGGAGCTTGAGTTTGTAGCTCATCCTTACCTAAAAGGTGCTTATGAAGACTATGCTGTTGCGATTGACCCAGCGAATTTCTCAATTCGCCCATTGGCTGGTCGTGATATGCAACTTCGTCCTGACATCGTTAAAGATGGTCGTGATGGTCAAACTGACGAATGGTTGATGGAAGTCGGCGTTCAAGTTCAGAATGAGCAAACTCACGCTATCCTAAAACTGGTTTAATACCAAATCGCTTCGGGGTAGGTTCGCCTGCCCCGTTGCGCAGATAATGCCTAAAACGACTTATGGAACGGGAGCTACTGGGTTTTCAGATGGCTCTAGTCGATTAGTTAAAACAATAAAAACATCAAGGATACGCAATAAGCGTAAGAAAAAATGCGATACCAAGAAGCATACGACCTAATAGATGTAGGGATTACGGAAGCAGAGATTAATTTCCCTGTTTCTCCTGCCATGAAAGAGATATTTTTTGACCAATCCGTTGAAGAAGTTGGGATGCGTTATGTTCGCAAGAGAGACATGGAGTCTTTTACCACATCTTCTAAAGAATATGTATTTACAAATACCAACATAACAGACCAAATAATTAAAGTAGAACTGGATGGGGCTGACGTTCCATTTGTAGATGAATCTACTATAATATCAACATCTTCGGACGATGACGTGTCTAGAATAGGGTTTTATTTAAAAACAGACGCTTCTAGTGGGAGTATTACAACAGTTTCTTCAGCGTCATCCGCACAAATAACATCAACAGCTCATGGGTTAGATACTGGGGATTATGTAGTATTTAGCGAAATACAAGGTGTGATTCTAAGTAAGGTTAGCGCATTAAATGATAAAAGACTCGCTATAACAAAAGTAGATGATGATAATTTCACGGTTGCTGTTGACACCACATCATATTCAGCTCATACAGCAAGCACTGGAGTGTGGAATGAAGACACTAAAAAGATACATTTCACTAAAACGCCAGATTCGGGTGATACGCTTAAGGTTTACTATTATGCTAAGCCACAACCGAAGAATAATATTCGTAGCCGTATAGACCTTCCTAATCAGCTTATTCCAGCAGTTATACACAGGACTCTTGCTCACTTTCTCAATATAGGCGGAAAACTACAATTAGGCAGTGGACATAATGGATTAGCAGAAAAATTAGAAGATGAATACGTTAGAGTCTCTCGGGCTCGCGAAGCTATGCCACATTTAATTCCTAATCCAATGCAAGTATTTACAACCACACGCAGTGGTTCTTTGGGGAGCTTAACTGGAGTAGATAATGGCTAGCTTTCAAGTAAGAATTGAAGATATTATAGGTGATATACCAAATTTAGGTGACGATACTGCTGGGGACACACAGCAAGCTATAACAGATGCTCTTACTGATGCTACGGCAAACATAATTGACATTGTAACTCCAGAATTGTTATGGATGATGGCAACCGAGTCTACTGGAGTTAGTTCAAACCCATTAGCGACATCACCTATCACTACGAGTAAAATAATTAAAGTCGAGAGACAAAACGATGATGCGGTTCATGGAGCTTATGTAGCATGTTCAAGCATGTCTCCGTTTCTACTAAGCCAAATTCAAGACCCTAGTAGTATACATTATCCGTCAAAGGAGAGTCCAGTGTGGGCTTGGGATAATGAGACTATTTATGTTTACCCAGAACCAGCGTCGGGAAATTTAGCAAGATATGTTTATATTAGTTATCCGCCAGTAACTTATGATGACACAAGCGTTGATTCCCCATTTCCTAGTGAATTAGACCAAGTAGTTGTTCTTGGTGCTTGTGTAAAATTAAAACAACGTCAAATAGCCTTTTTTATAGACGACGAAGACCCTGAAAATGTTCAGGCAAATAAAGTACAATTAGATGATTTATTAGCACGCTACAAAGATGCGCTAGCACCTTATGTAGCACAGCAACCTGAGGCTTAGATGCCTAAACAAGTCTTAACTATCAATGATTTTTCTGGAGGATTGAATAATCATTCAGACCCTAGGGATATAGACGACAACCAATTTTCTACTCTAACTGGCGCACAGCTATCTAAAGCTGGTGTTATTAGGTTTGTTGGTGGCGAGAAGTCATCAGATGCTAAAGCTAGCATAGTTGGCGCAGGAACAATAGCATCTGGAGATATAGGGTCTGGCACTTATGCTTTTAGTACGGACTATGACTCTAGTAGTAACCCTAATCCGACGGATTGGCTTGTATACCATTCAAGCTCTGATGGTAAGTTAGAACTATGGGACGGCACTAATGTCATAACTATAGATATGACTGCAACAGGCGACAATCCATCTTTTTACGACGTAGACGGGATATTGCGCTACTCAGATACTGGGCTTGGGGCAGTAAGTAAACAATACGGTTTTATAGATGACGATTTATTTTTAAATACATCGGGGACATATCTTTCCCCGCGCTCAGAATGGCTAGAAACGACTCAAGACCTTAATTCTTTTAGCGACCTTTCTATAACGTTTGCTTTATATGACTCGTCAACATCAAATCCATCATCATCGGAGATTACAGGTTCTTCTAAAATAATACTAGCATACTCAAAATACAGTCAAAATAGAGGGAAATGGACTGGGGTCTATGAATTTGGTATAGCTCCAGTATATAAAGGTGGGCAAGAAGGCGTTCTTGAAGAAATAGATGGAACAGTTCAGCTTTATAAACACAAAATGTCGTTTAAGTTGTATATATGCTCAGGGACAGTTACTTCGATAGCAGAAGATGCTGATTCTGTATTGGGTGACGACAGAATCGTCGGCGTTAATATTTATTTTAGAAGGCATAGCGAAAAAGATTGGTACTTATTAAAAGAATTTGACCTAATAAAAGGGGAGCCATATAACTGGGATGCTTATGATTCATCAACAGATACCGCTAAAGGAATATGGGGTGGAAGTTTATCTATAGCTATGAAATCTGGAGCGTCTTTAGACCAGTTCAAAGATTCTACGGTAAATATTACATACCATCTTACTGGGAGTATGGATAGCACTAGAAGCGGATTTTTAAGGGTGTTTGGATTTTTAGTTAATCCTGTATATCTAGAATTGCCAGCAGGCACTAGCGCTGGGCAATTTAGTCATACGTCATCCAATATTATAGAAGTGTCAGTCAAGAATCCCGAGATAGGGACTAGAGAAGTGTATTGCCAGATTCTAGACGAAGAATTGAACGTAGTAAAAGAATCCACAAAGACAGAAGTCACATTCGTAGAAGGTACTGTTTCTGCCCCATCTACTGAAGGTGGAGCTAATAATGCGGAAGAAGACCAAGAGCAAATGCAGTGTTTCTTAGCTAATACTAAGATTCTTATGAGCTCTGGGGAATTAAAAAATATTCAAGACATTAAGGTTGGTGATATAGTCTCGTCTCACTATAAGGGAGATTATGTTAGTGGAGTTGTTACAGATAGCCTTATTCATCCAGTATACGATGTTGTTGATGTAGCTGTGGTGAACAATAAGCTGTATTCAACAGCTAATCACCCAGTTATGTTAAACGGAGTATGGAGCGAAATACAATATTCAGGATTGAATATAAACATAAATAAGATGTTTGTTGATGTCTTTTACAATCTAGAGATAGACGGAAATAATGTATTTGGTAGTGAGCATAATTTCATAGCAGACGGATATATCGTGTCTGGGCTTGGCGATAATGATGTTTTGAATAAAGTAATGCCAAGACAGAATATGTTTAAAAAGGAATCCCTAAATGCCTAATTACGCCTTTATGAATCCGTCCAAACAACATCTTGGATATAGGTTTGATAAGCCTCCTGTATTTCAGCGTAAATACAACAATAACAACAAGCAACTAAAGGGTGTTCGGTGGAAGACTGCAACAGTCGTGAATCGGCGAGCATATATAGGCAACACACACGCAACCGACTCAGATGGTGCTGTAAAAACATACCCAGATGGCATTTTTAAATCAGACCCTAATAAATTTGACTTATTCCGAGAAAAATCAAAAATAGAAGTAAGTATCAATGATGGGGAATCAATTACATGCCTTTCATCGTTCGGAGATAGATTACTTGAGTTTAAAAATAATACTTTAAACATTATAAACGTGTCAAATGAACTAGAGTATTTAGAATCGTCTCATAAATTCATGGGGACTCATGCAGAATATTCGGTTATAAAGCTTGATAATGGAGTTGCATGGATAAGTCAAATCGGAATCCATCTATTTGACGGGAAGCAGATTAGAAATTTAATAGAAAAAGGGGGTAAATTTCGCTTATCTAGCGATGTATGGGATAATTATAAGTCTAGTACCACTTCTAAGAGTTCGCTTGGTTACGACCCAGAGAATCGCCAATTAATAGTATTCCAAGCAGTAGGATACGGGACTAGCGCTAGTAATAATGTTTTAATATACGATTTTAGACAAGATTCTTGGATTAATGGGGATAGCGCACTTCAAACATTAAACAGATTGGCTCCAGTTACTTACAATAATAAATTATACATAGCATCAGATGTAGCCGTGCAAGGTGTTAGCTTATTTGAATGGGCATCGACAGCATTATCGACGGATAATGCGTCCAGTTTTGAGCTAGTAACTAAAGATTATGATTTTGGAGCTCCTGGGGTTCGTAAAAGAATACATAAGGTCTATATCACTTACAAAACAGGCTCTATATCGGGCGATGTGAATATACAAGCTCAATATTACGTAAATGGAGATACAAGCTCTGCGCAAAATTTTGCTGTAGTAAGTAATGCTACATTAGACGGTTCTATAGCTGAAATAGACCCACCAGATACTGCAAACCAATACTCTGTATGCGTATTAAAGCCTTCTACAAGCTCAATAAAATCAAATATTTATTCAATGATGTTACGTTTATTCGTAGACTCTGCACAAACTAAGAGATATGATTTTGAGATTAACGATATAACTATTATTTATAGGTTGAAAAACCCAAAATGAGCGAGATAAAAAGAGAGATACTTAGGTCTCAGAAAAGTTTATTAGATGGGATACCAGATAATTCAGAAGGACGAGAAGGGGAAAGAACCTACCGTAGGGTAGATGGTTATATAAATCAATACATAAAAAGCGAGGGCGAATGGATTTTACTATCAACATCAGCGCCATTACCTAAGCAAGACGTAAAAGGTATAAGAAGGACTATATACAGTATAATCCAAAGTGATTCGGAATTGACAGTAAATGAGCATCACGATTTAAGTGGCTTAGCTGACGATGACCACTCTCAATACTTGCTAGCAAGCGGGGCTAGAGCATTAAGCGGTTCTTGGGATATGGGGTCGCAAATTATATCGAATATAAATATAGATAGTGGTGCTATTGATGGTACTACTATTGGTACAAACTCAGCTGTTACTGACTTGCGTGTTGATAACCTTAAATTAGACAGCAATGCTATTACATCAACAAATACAAATGGGAATTTAGAGCTAA
>Ga0098052_1000430_pt1 | contig 26714 bp, 30 predicted proteins | sample 15_taG_FD_81591 | JGI IMG/M metagenome (GOLD analysis project Ga0098052, IMG submission 81591) | Marine viral communities from the Subarctic Pacific Ocean - 15_ETSP_OMZ_AT15312 metaG | ecosystem: Environmental > Aquatic > Marine > Oceanic | place: Pacific Ocean | collected 2015-01-18
CTATACATACACACGCGCGCACCGGGTACCCCCCCAAGGGGGGTACCCGGCACCGGTTCGGTGGACGGTCCAACAGGCAGGCACGTGCACGTGTTGGCTGCCCTCTGACCTGCACAAATGCTCCAGTCCCGTTGACTCTCCTAGGCATTATGCGTAGGGAGAGCGGGCTACTGGTGGCCTCTCTCAACTCTTGGATGGGAATGGGTGAGAATCGGGGGGTGGTGGCTAGGGTGCGGGACTGCGCGCGGTCCGAAGGACGGCGTATGGTCCGGTGATCCCTAGAGTTTGACAGCCTGATTCGGATATGGTTCTCTGGTTTTGGTCCGGCACCGAGCCAGACCACGGCGTCAGGAGGCGCCAACAGCCATGACACTATCACCTGAGCAGGCACGGTTCATGGGAGTTGCTATCGCAACTGCCATGAACGAGTTGGAGATTTCACTCCAGATCCCGAAGGGATCGGGAGTGATTCGGCCTAATCCGGAGCCGAAGGCTCCGAGGAAGCAGAAAGCGAAGCCGAAGGCTTCGACACCGAAGAAGTCGGAGTCTACGACTCCGAAGAAGCGGAAGACTTCTTCGAAGAAGAAGAAGGATCCGTTGGCTCCAAGGAAGTCCAAGAAGTCGGCTTCTCCGAAGCCGAAGCGGCGGACTCCGGAGGAGAACAGCCGAATCGTTCATGAAGTGAACGGCTACTTGGGAATGGCTAAGAAGGCTTCAACGCAGGCTGGTGCACGCATCTGGTTGCTGAAGGCAACCAAGGCCACCCCTTCAGGGTGGACGGCGACCCACAACCAGATTGCTAGGAAGCACGCCCTTCACTGCCCGGACATCGCTGCCTAGGCAGGAGTTACCTTCGGTAACTAGCGAGTCACCCACAATCCCTTCAGGGATTGTGGGTGGTTCGGTGGCTATTCGGCCATCAATCCTACGCATACAGGAGGTTTGCGTTATGAAGTTCCTACGGAACTTGTACAGGCATGAACTCACGTTTCGTGAGTTTCGCCGGAATATCGTCATCAATGCTATTGATGACGCTACTCCCATCGGAGTCATCGAAGACTCCGATGGGAAGCAATGGTCCCTTGCCGACTTTATGAATCATCAAGGGAAGTCCCTTGATGATTCATCTTACGGTCGGCTCTTGCGAATACTTGCGGAGGTACAGGCATGAGATTCATCGGTAATGCATTCGTCTTCCTGAAGGGAAGACGAGAGGTGCTGCATTCAGCACCCCACATCATCTACCATAACCTTCCTGAAGGTTATGGAGATGATGACATCTGCTTTGGTTGGACTGACGAGGATTACTCGCAGCCATGCAACTGTTACAACCATCCTCACGACTCATGTGAGCGCATACAATGGGAGATCAACGGCTTCCACGGTAAGGAGCCGAACTCCTGTACATGCCTGCCATGTGGTGACTACCACATGGCACCGTTGTACTGCGGTGAGACTGACACCGAACGATGTGAGTTCTGTGAACTCACATTCAACGAGCAGGTCAGTGATGGTTGGGAGGAACGAGTCGCTGAAGGCGACTCGTACTGGATCTCCAATCCGCTCCATTCGATCAATCTGATCCGAGGGATCAGATTGTTCGATGACTGGACGATTCGGTTCAGGGAGACGGCTCATGTGGCGCTGTGTGACGAGTGCACGCATGAGTTGGACGACCAGTTGCAGGCAGGCGTGACTGACGGTCACGCATTGGCTAAGGCTCTGCTCCACTAACCCCTAGTGACTCTCCTTCCTTCCCTTGGAAGGAGAGTCACAGCCCAACTTCTATCCAACAACATGAAACCGGAGGTTTCATAATGAAATACGACGACATCGTCGAACAGGTACAAGCAACTTTTGTTGCTTGTACTGACATTGAGGAAGCGGTGCTTCCTTTCGATTCGGCAGCATTCGCTGCCTTTCAGAAACTGGCGATGGCGAACGGCAACAAGTTGCCGGTCGCTACGGATTACAACACAGGAATCTGTGTTGGGATTGGCCTCATGTACAGGCTGATGGATTCGATCCTCGTCCAGTATCAGGGCACCATGGTGCCTGTGACACATAACTCTGGCGCGCTGGAGTTCACGACGAACCCGTAGGCGCAAGAGTCCAACAAACCCCCCTCCCCTCATACTCTTTGAACGTAGTGAAAAGAGTATGAGGTGAGGGGGAGTCCCCCACAAATCAACGAAACCTTGGGAGGTTTCAGATGCGTACCTTACAGACAGAGTTGAACCGCCTTTCGGCGGTGTTCGGGACGGTGCTTCTCCCGTCCATACATGACGACCGGTTCGAGATACCGGCTCCAGTCCTTGCAGGTGTGTATGGCCTTGGCTGTACATGCTGGATGGAGGATATGACGGTGCTAAACCCGTCGAACGGATTCACCTTCGGTGAATGCGAGTGCAAGAGTCGATCCACCGATGAGCAGTCCGGGTCGTTCGTGTCCTTGCAGGACATCAGGGCTTCGGTGGTTCGGGAGATGGGTGTGCAGGGCATGACTCCTTTGGAGTACGAGGCTTGGTTCGATGCTTCTGAGGAAGCCGAATACGCTTCGACTCCTGCTTACAGGAGTTCTGGTGCACCAGAGGTTGATCTCGGTTACACCGAGATGGAAGATGAAGATTACGACGCCTACATGCAGGAGGTTGCATGATGATGACCGTGTTGATGTTTCCCCGGCGTACCGTTGGTACGCCGCTCACATACCCACGCAAGAGGTACGTCGGGGCTGATGCCCCGTTCGTAGCGGATGTGCAGACTCCCTTTGGGATTCTGCACATCCTTGAGGTTAAGGATGGGTCCGGTGTGCTGACTCGCACAGAGCCGGATCCGTTGCGTCCCCATACATCGGTTCCTCTACGGAGGATTGGGCTGAAAGGCAAGTACCGGGCATGACGGTCACATACAAGTCAGACACACATAGGGTTAGTTTCACATTCATCTTCGATGGATGTGAGGGCAGCCCGAGAGATACGATTCAAGAGATCGTTGATCTCTTGTTCGAGTCTCCGATGACCCGGAACTTGGGTCACATCATGCGTGCCACCACACGGATCGTGGCACATGAGGTCGATCAGGACGGTGGTCGGCTTATGTACGACACCGGTCCCGATGGGACCGATACCGACTACGACTGGATGCTTGCCGACGGCTACGGGGAGCATCCAGACTGGCGGGTGTGGGAGCAGGCATGAGTTCCCCCTCCCCTCTCTCTCTCTTTTGAGAGAGAGGGGAGGGGGGTTACCCCGAAACATAACCAATGCGCTGGGAGGTGCATACATGAAGATCCGCAGGAACAAGATCCGGTACGAGCAGGAGCGTGAGTCACGCATGAAGTGGCAGTTGCAGTCTGGCAGAAACCGAATCCTTGCGGATCAAGCCGAGGGCTTGATCCAAGAGAATGAAGACTTGCGTGCGGCGGTGACCCGCTTACAGGAGATGGTGTCCTCGTGGGAGTCGTTCTACGACTGGATGTGCGACGACGGACGCATACACGAGCATGAGTTGCCGTTGCCCTAGTGCCAGATTCCCCCTCTCCCTCTCTCTCTCTTTTGAGAGAGAGGGAGAGGGGGGTTGCCCCGATCCAATCCAATATGAAACCGGAGGTTTCAACGTGTTCCGATCCAATCTGTCCAACCTGATCTCTGATGCCCATAGGCATTCGGAGTCGCAAGCATCCGCAGGCAAGTGGAGGGCTTACTTCACTGGTCCGGGTGTCGATGTGTGGCATCACGCTACGCATCTGTTTACCTTTCTGAACGACGGAACCGTCGTTCCGATCAACGCTGGTTACGGTTCTACGACGGACCGATGTGGCGTGCGTCGCATTACGCAGGGCGCAGGCTCAAGCATTGGCTACAGGGAACTGTACGGCGAATGACCCAACACCCCCGCCCACACTTTCTGAACGTAGTGAAGAAAGTGTGGGTGGGGGGCTACCCCAATCCAACAACAGCATCGGGAGGTGCATATACATGAGTACCATCACTGAGGGCGACCTCACACAACTGGTTGCTGCCATCGTTACGGCGATGACAGAGGCCGACACGGTTACACCGGAGCCTGCTCCGGTGCCTGCTACTACGCAGACAAAGGCTGCCCAGAAGGCGGCTCGTACCGCTCAGAACCAGCGCACGAACCGGCAGATCAACGCTCAGTTGTCGAATGCCACGAAGGCGTTCAAGGCAGGCAATGGCACGGCGTGTGTTGCTGCTTTGCAGAAGGCTCAGGATCTGGTGCCTACGCATCTGAACAAGGATGGGTCGTTGACTTGGCAGTCAACGATGGATCGCATTGGTGCGAAGGCCCAGTCCTTCGCTGAGCAGGCTTCTGCCTGACGCCAGCGCCTTGCGCCCCGCTCTCCCTACGAGCGGGGCGTTTGGCGGTGTTGTCATGGCACCATGTGCGGGGTGTCCCGACGGGGACGCCCCGCACACTAGGGGGTGAAATGGTTTCGACCCATGTGAATACCGCATGTCGGACGCATGGGTACCGGGGTTCGATTCCCCGCACCTCCACGCAAGGAAAGCAAATCAACGCATACGGGAGGTATGTGATGCATGAATACGACCTGCTTGAGCAGGGCGACCAGAAGAAACTAGCCAAATGGGTTACCCCAGATGGGCATGTGATGATCGGCAGCGTTTCCTATGCTGCCGGGTTCGACTTCTATGCAGCGTCTGTGCGTGCAGGTGCAAGCATCGGACTCGCTCACCCCGAGGGTGCGTGGGATGAGACAGGGGGCAGTTGCCTGATTGAGTGCCCTTTGTGTGAGGCGATCCAGCATCCCGAAGGGGCACTCAACGGGCGGGTACGAGACTTTGCACAGGAGGTGCGTGATGAGAGCCATTAGTGCCACATGTGTTGAATGTGAAACCGTTGAATCCGTAGAGGTGGAGGAAGCGAAGCACGACAGGTACCTCATGCATGAGGGGCTTGTCCAGAACCTGTTTCCGAAGTTGGAGCCACAGGAGCGTGAGATTCTGATTCAGGCTGATAAGCCTTGGGGTCGCAACTCTTGGGGAACGTACTTCTGTAAGGCCTGTTGGTTGAAGTTCGATGAGTTGGACGACTGACACGCATGAGATCCATCATCTCTCTCTCTCTCATTTTGAGAGAGAGAGATGATGTGGCAATGAAACCAGAAACCAATGCACGGGAGGTGCAGATATGACAACGCTAATCAGAGATTCCTTGTACATAGGCGAGTCCCCTTGGGATGAGACTTGTGCACAGGTTGGTTCAGACATGTATCCGGTGAACGCCCGCAAGGAGTGTCAGCGGTTTATCAACCAGATTCGCAACCATTACGGTTCGGAGCCGGTGGGTGCACGCTTGTACATCAAGTCGAATCCGCATGACTTCGGTAGTTACCTGTCGGTGGAGTGCGAGTTTGCATGGGATCCGTCTGGGATCCCAGACGAGGAATGGACTCCTTCGCAGGAGTATGCCTTTGCGATTGAGGGTGACGACCTTGGTGTGTTGCAGAACTGGGATTCCGATGAGTAGCGCACGCTGCCAGCATTGTCACTTGCCCATTCATGAGATAAGGCAGGGTGTCCATGTTGATGACACGGGTGGCGATGTCTGTTGTGCGGACAAGTTCACGCAGAAGAATGAGAACGGAGAACACGAACCCACGCAAGAGCCAAAGTGGAGGTATTCAGGCGGCGATTGGGTGCTTGATGACTTCGATGAGTGGTCAGAACTCACGAAGGAACGCGACGCATACAGGGCAGATGCTGAGGCGGAACGGCATCGGAACCCTTACGCATGAGATCCACCCTTTCTCTCTCTCTCTTTTTGAGAGAGAGAAAGGGTGAGGCCGTCCGGCCAAACCAAACCATACACACGGGAGGTGTGAGCAATGAGTCACGAAGTAACGATAGGTGATGCCAACGTCACGTTTGAGCAGGTCGAAGTTGACTTGGACTACAGCGACATACTGGACAACATCGAAGACACCATCAACGAGCGGGTGTCTATGCAGATCAGCGAGGAGGCATGGGATGCTGTGCAATACAACGTGGAGGAGGCTGCACAGGAGGCTGCACGGGAGGCTGTTGACGAAACCAACGCGGACAGCGACCAGATGTGCGAGGTCATCTACGATCTGTTGGAAGATTACGCCAGCATCAAGGCTCGGGGTGCCGTTCCATGCAGGATTGGTGAGGCGTTTGAGAAGGCCGTCGGTGTCGCATCCCGCGAAGGTGTCGGCAACGTCGATCACGCTTTGGAGGTTCAGAAGCGTCTGGCCGATCTTGAGCGCCAGATGAAGACCCTGTTGGCGGCAATCACCGACATGGGTGAGCGTGCAGCGTCAGTAACCCCGGATTCCGTGGTCTGACATGAATGAGGTATGCACCGCCCTGACGCCATGCCCGCATATGGACTCTCTCCACATCAACGACTTTCGGTTGGAGATTGTGGTCTTTAGTGCGGGTGTGGTGTTGGGGCTGCTACTTCTAACGTGGTTGCAGGAACGGAAGGCCAAACGGTCATCCAACCCGTACAAGAACTATCTAGTTTCTTTGCGGAACGTACAAGAAGCAAGCGTCAGGAGGCGCACATATGAGAAGCACAAGTGATAACACCAGTATGTATGAGCATAACTGGATTGAGCGATTGAAGATGCAGGTGGAGAACATCCCTACGCCCGATGGGGTTGTGGTGGAGGATCTCCCGCGTGAAGCAACGATGGGTTCCGGTGGTCAGAGTGTGAGCGAGGTCGCAAACCTCGTAGGTGCCAACTTTGATGTTGAGTACCACCCTTCAGGCTATGTGGACCCGTTGACGTTGGAGCATGTCGTTCCCTTGTACCAGAATGGTAAGTACATGGGTGAACCGGCGGATCAGTACATTCTGCGTGCAGACACACATGATGTGGTCGGCAACATGAGTGGGCGTTACCCGACCCGTGACGGTTACAAGCATGTCTTCCATACGCTTGATTCGATGTTCCCGAACTCTTGCGAGAGCATCAGCGTCTATGGCAAGGGTGAACGTGTGGTAGTTGAGCAGGTGCTTGACGAGCCGTTCGACCTTGGCGGTGGCGACCTGATTCAGCCGTACATCTACACTCGCATGTCGTTGAACGGAACGTGGAAGACGGAGATCATCCCTGTGACCCGGCGCCTCTCTTGCGAGAACATGCTTGGGAACGTCGGCCAGTTGATCGGGGTGCGTGCCACGAGGAACCACGACAACCTGCTGACCATGCGGTCAAGCGTGGTGGAGATGTCGATGGCTCAGGGGCAGACGTTGAAGCAGATGGCTCAGGTCATGCAGGATCAGGAGTTCACGGACTTCATGTTCATGCAGATGTTGGATCAGATCCTTCCGGCGCCTGACCATGAGGCGCATCACAAGACTGAGGTTGCTTGGCAGAACAAGCGAACTGCCTGCAACAGTAGTTGGCGTGATGAGAAAACCGATCACGAGGCTTCCACGATGTGGAACGCATACAATGCTATACAGGGTGCAGAACAGCATCGGATCAACACGGGTGGCAAGAGCGACGAGAAGTCGTTGCAGCGGTCACTCACGAAGGCGTTGGATGGCAAGACGCCGATTGCTGATGCTGCCGAACGGTACCTGATGGATCTCGTCCTCGCGGAAGAGCCCTTCTAGGCAATAGGTTGCCGGAGACTGGCGGTCGGGGGTTTCCTTGAAACCTCCCAACCTCCGGCTGCCCGCAGGGGTGCGGCTGCGCAAACAACGCACACCATTCTCAACCCATGCAGGAGGAAAGCATGAGTAACAATGCACGTACCGGGATTCGTGCCCCGTCTACTTCGGTAGAGTTTATTGGGCCTAGAGAGGCCCGACTGTTGCTTGATAAGGCGGCGCCTAACCGGAACATCAGCCCCATGTTGGTGCTGAAGTATGCGGTGGCGATGCTGGATGGCGACTGGCACAACATCGGGGATCCAATCCGCTTGGATGAGCAGGGGCGACTCTCCGATGGGCAGCATCGGCTTTCCGCAATCATGGAAAGCGAAACGGTGCAGGAGTTCACCGTCATGGAGGGTGTTCCGTTGGAGCAGACCATCATGGCTGTGGACATGGGGCGTAAGCGTTCGATTGTGGACATTCTCACAATCATCTCTAACGACCCGTCCAACGACCGCCAGATCCACCACATCAAGAACTTGCCTGCGATAGCGAGGCGTGTGATGGCTTACGATCACGTTCAGGACGTAAATGTCAACACTGAATACGTGAAGTCGATGTCCAACAAGCGCCTTGTGGATTACATCCTTGCTAACCAGAATCTGTTGGAGGTCGCTGCCCGTGCAGCACATAGGGTTCGTACCTATGCGCCCATGTCAGCGGCAGGCATTGGTGCTGCTCATGCGCTTTGCTCAAACAACGGTGGCTGGAATCAGGCAGACGAGTTCTTGACTGAAATCTGCGAGCCATCGCAGATGGAGGGTAATCCTGCGTGGCTGCTGAGGAAGCAGGCGCTCAAGGATGGCGTCAAGCGCACGTTCAGTTGGACAAAGGATGCTCGTCTGACGAGCGCCATGTACATCAAGGCATTCAACCACTATGTGGCGGGTACCTGTCCTAGCGTCTTGGCCTTCAAGGCTCATGGCCCGAGGATGGAACCCTTCCCCACGGTGGAAGAGCCTTTCTAATCTAACCATTCGCGTGTGGGGCGGGGGCTTTGAAACTCCCCCTCCGGGTTCCCGCCCCACGCGCCCCCCAACGCACAGGAGGTGCACATGTGGCTAACCACCCCAGACGGTATGTATTCGATTGTAGACAGAGCGGCAGAAGGGCCGGATTACCTGTTAGTACGTTCACGCGATGAAGATTCGCTCATCGATATGCGTGATCGTGTTGTTGATTTTGCTAAGACTAATGACAATAGCGTGTACATAAAGACCGGGGTACACGATGGTCTGATGTGGAATGGCAAGTTCTGGGCAGGCAGGCGCCAGCATGGGACTGGCAGCGATTACGAGTGGAGGATGGATATCCCCCGCGAGTTGCTTATGGCGTATTTCAATCTTTCGGTGATCGGCTTGTCGTATGGCAACTTCAAGAACGAATGCGCAGCGGTTTGGGCCAAAGAGTGCGAACCTGATATTGCTCAACGCAGGTCGCTTACATTGGCGGAGGTCTGGGCCGTGTGGGAACGCCTGTGGCCGAAGCGGTCGTCGGAGCATCCATCCCTGCGTAAAGAACGTCCGACGCTAACGATGCTCGAAGGGGGTGTGGGCGATGGCTCTGACACCAACGGGGTTTGAAACGACGTTCACCCGCGAGGAACTCTTGCGTCTTCGTAACATGAATGACACAAACGACACGGAACTGGAACCTGAGTCGCAAGACTGTAACGCTCAGGGGTCGGAACCGGACGACAGCAGCGATTAGGCTGGGGTACTAAGTACACGCCCCTCCCCCCTAAAGGGGGAGGGGCGATACTAAGTACAGGTAGGGAGAACCATGCAACAGAAGTACCCGTTACACAGAGCAGCGGACGGCAGATGGGTCCACACGTGGGTTCGTCAATCGTCCGTGAAGACCTCAGACATGTGCCTTGAGCGGTGGCGCAACGACATATTTAGCCTTGTAAGCGAACCCATAAAGGATGCTTCGTCGCTGGGCACGGTATGCCACACGATTGCAGAAGACGTTTGCAACTCACTCATAGACGTAAACGAAGGCCATTCGGAAGCGCCGATGGATCTGACAGCAGCCTTGGATGGCTTCGAATACGAATGGGAAAGAACCGTAGACACGATTGAGGTGTGGAACTCTTACAACCCGGAATCTGCACACGAAGCCGGAGTTGGAAAGATCACAAACTGGTACAACGAGGTATTCCCCCTACTTAAACCCCTGCAAACCGAACACACATTTGATGTCCCACTCATTGAAGACGATCAACGAATCGTTCGGTTGACAGGCACGATTGACCTAGTTGAAGCAGACCGGCTATGGGACTGGAAGTTCCCCGGCAGGGACTACTCACGCGACAAATGGCAGTATGAACGATGGGATGTGCAGTCCATCGCCTACTGCTATGCGTTAGGAATCCCCAACTTCTCATATGCGGTCATGCACCCCAAAGGGGTGGGCCGCATGGACTTAGAGCGTGGTCAGCAGCATTTCGACTGGCTACGTGAAAAGGTGTTGGCGCTCTGCCGACTGTTGGAAACCCAAACGGGTCCATACCCGCTGGGTGACAACGGTTGGTGGTGTTCCGATAAATGGTGCGAAAGTTTCGCACGGTGCAAAGGTGCAACATTAGGAGGCACATAATATGGCTTGGACGCCAATGAGCCCGCACGAGCGGGCCAGCATAGAAGCACAGGTCATCCTCAAGGCAGCGGTAGAACTCGCTGTTGCAGAGGTTGGCAACGACCCCGACGGTGTAGCCGTCACGATGGCTATTGAGAACGCTCAGGCGCTCGCAAAGGAACTGCCCAAACTCAAGGACAGCCTTGTAGGCGTAAGCATTCTGAACCCATCGACGGTCAGCGAGGAAAAGGGTTTGGTGGGTGCGGAAATCGCAGTAGCACCAGACATCGTGGATCAGGCGGTTGACATGGTGCAGGCTGCATTCCCCGCAGCCACAGCCGCTGCACCCTCCCGTACGGATGGCATGCAGTCAAAGTACGTAGACGATGAGGAATACACGCAGGTGCTTGCAATCTGGAACGCTGAGAAGGTTGCCGGTGTTGAATACGCCGGGCAGCAGTCCATGTTCCTGTGCAATCAGGCCATCCGCAAGTTGTTCGCTGATGGCAAGCGCACGTTCCCCGACAACTACTGGGCTGAAGCCTTGCGTGGGAAGGAAATCCCGGTAACGAAGAACGGTAAATGCGGGCTAGGAGACTTCAAGGTCAAGAGGTCCGTGTGCATCGGCAACGATGGGGTTCCCTTCTTGGGAACCGGAGAGGGCAATCATCCTCTCGCCAATAAGAGCGGGTACTTTGCCGCATTGGTGAAACTCAAGGGCGGCTTCGGATGGGGCGACCGGCCCGATCCGATTGATCCCCACAACTGGCTGAGTCAGGTAAGTGCCTGAGGAACTCAGTCTGGAGGAAGCACTCAAGCGTGTGGCCGGAGCGGGGAAAGACCCTGCTCCGGCCCCTCCGCCTTCGGAGCCTCCAGCACAAATAGAGGGCATTTCACCAGCAGACCTACAGAGACTCTTCACGCCTAAGAAGGAACAGGTCAGGCGGATGCGCCACGACCTGCGTTCTGGCAGCGAGTGGTCATTCGGTGTGCGGGTATTTGATGAAGCCACCTTGGGTGGTGCCCGTGGCGGACAACTCGTAACGATCATTGGTAGATCGCATACAGGCAAGACGCTGCTGGCGCTGAACATGGTGGCCCGTAATCGTCACCATCGCACCCTGTGGGTCAGTCCAGACGAAACCGAAACAATGTTCTGGGGCCGATACGCAGCCATACGCATGCAGATCGACCAGAAGGATTGGATCAACCGCCTCATCCGTGAGGATGCGCGGGCATGGGAACGTGTTGAACAACTCATGCGTGACGAAACCAACCTGCACTTTGAATCCACCGGCATGTCCGTCGATGACATCGACAAAGCAATGCGGATTGCCTCCGTGGAACTGTGGGAAGGGCAACGACCTGAGGTTCTGGTCTACGACTACTTGGAGTTGATCCGGGGTGGAGGCGCTGGCGATGCAGCCAGCGTGCAAGCCAAGATCGAATCGTTCAAGCAGTTGGTGTCAGACTGGCGCTGTGTAGGCGTGATCTTGCATCAGTCTGGCCGGGGTTCAGGGAACCGTGGCCGGGCCGGTGGCATCGAAGCCGGACGTTACGCATCTACCAGCGAAAGCCACTTCCTGATCGAAACGTGGCGCAGGTGGGATGACACCAACATGGAAGAAGACGAACGCAAGCACTACGAGGATGAAATAAGTGCTGGCCTGTGGAAGAACAAATCAGGTGATGGTGAGAAAGCAGAGGTAAATCTAACCATCGACAAAAGCGGACGATTGCTGGAACCCGGCATCGTCTGGGAACAAATGCGAATGGCCGATGAAGATGAATGAAGACGCCATCATCTCATTCCGTGACCTGTTCCTAGGCTTTCCTCTTGCCTACGGGACTGACGAAGGCGGCTGCCGGTGGGCAGACGTTGACTCCATGTGGGAGAAGCACCTTTCAGGCGAAGAGATGATCGGCATTTACCCGATGGTCTACGACCCTCACTTCACACGGGGTGGTCCTGATTCGTGGACGGAAGGGCCAGAGAATAACCGTTATTACGTGGAGATGGACCCGGACCTGTGGATGTGCAGGTGGGGGTCTATCGACATAGACGAAGGCGAAGACTCTCTGGTCATTGCCCGCAACACTCAAACAATCCTGCGTGCTATGGACATCAAAGCGTGGCCCGAAAGGTCACGCAGCAAGGGCTACCACTTGTGGATCTTCTGCCAAGAATGGGTTCGTGCTTCAGTGATCCGTCGCGCCATGCACGCTGCATTGGATCTGGCAGAAGCCAAATACGATGCGGTGTATCCGAAGCAGGATTCTTTGGCTGGTCCTCCCGGCAACTACATGCGTTTGCCGTACGGTGGGAAGCGCCCGAAGCACCGACAGGTGGTCGTAGATAGCAGCAGTTACAGCGAAACCGATGAGGAATCGTTGGATCTGCACGGCTTTCTTTGGGCGGCAGAAAAGGATAGAACGCCTACAGCGAACTTGGAACGTGCCGCCGCTCTGTACAAGGATCCGGTCCCAGTGGTCTTGGATCTGCCTCCGAAACGGGACTACAGCAAGGAACCGTTGATGACCGTAGACGGCACACGCTTGCGTGGGCTGCCGTCGGAGATGTTCAAGAACGGTCCCGTTCCGTACTACAAGGGTGGGCACGGTGCAGGCAAAGGTCGCCACGGCTTCCTGAACCGGTTCGCTCGTGCCATGTTCGAAACCGGCTACACTCGCACCGATGTTCTATCGTGGACTAAAGACTTAGATTCACGACTAGGGAGTTGGTACGATGACGGGCCGAAGTTCACGGGCAGGCAAGACTGCGAAAGACAAATCGACAGACTCGTCACCGACGCCGAACGCAAAGCCACCAAATGAGTTCACGTTCGTCGTTCCGGGCAGGCCACAGCCCAAGGGTCGTCCCCGAATGTCGCGGAAAGGTCGCGTTTACACCCCCAAAGAAACTGTGGAAGCGGAGCGTGCATACGCTCAAGCGGTTGATGATAACCCGCCGGTCTTTGAGGGACCGGTTGCGGTGGAGATGACGTTTAGCGCAGAAGCAACGTACATCACCATCCGGGCGGTAGAAGAGTGGCATACTCCCTTGCGGGGAGACTTGGACAACTACATCAAACTGTGCCTAGATGGGTGCCAACGTGCGGGGATAATCCCAAACGACCGTCTTGTGGTGCAGGTGAAAGCGGTCAAAGAATGATTCTTGTAGAACTGCACCCGTGGGAATACGAATGGGCCTTGCATGTAGGCGCCCGTCGGTACATTGAGAACTGGGGGAAGGCTGACGCCCGCCACTATGACAAGAAACGCATGGAAGACGACCGCACGGCGCAGGCCGCTGCATGCGCGGGCGAGTTGGCCGTTGCGAGACTGACCAATCAGTATTGGGGCGGACACGTATGGCCCGGCAACCGTCACGAAGAGTTCAAAGGCATGGCTGATGTCGGACGCAACATTGAAGTTAGACGCGTACGAACGACCAGTAGTGCTGCGGTGCGACGCAGGCAACTAGGGCAGGGCTTGGTTCTATTTGTGGTTAGACCGGTTGCGCCAGAGTTCCGTGCGGTAGAGATTCTCGGATGGATCGACCACGACGAAGCGTGGGAGAAGGGTGAACCTTCCGGTTACGACGCTAAGAACACGCACGTTATCGCAGAAGAGTATCTGAACTCTCCCATGACCTATGCTGGGGTGAATGAAGAAAGAGTTTCCGTTTGACCCCTTAGAGGAACATGCCCCAGCGACACGCTCTGGGCGTGGAGAACACGTACCCCTGACAGAACTGGCCGCTCTTCAAGAGGCAGGGCCGAACGAACCGGAGCGTTCCCAACAGGAACGCGCCGCTCTGCAAGAGGTGGTTCTGGACTCGTTGAGCGTCCTCAACGAAGAAGAAGCATGGCTACTCAATGCGCTCCTATTTGAACGCTTGAGCCTGCGTGAAGTCCAACGTGCCATTGGGATCCCAAAGACAACCGTTGCACGTTACCGTGATAAAATACTCACTAAACTCAGGGTTGCGCTCGAAAATAACCCGACAATAGATGACTATTTGTCGGACTAACCATCTTCCATAGCCTCGAATGAGTTCATAATCAATGTGCTAATAGTTGCAAACACGTGATTATGTACAGGGCTATTCTCGAAATCATTTGAAAGACTTTCGTGCGCAAATGCCATCACATGCTCGTACGGCAACACAAGCAGAACGCCTAGATCCGCCTCATGCCATTTAGCGTGGTTGCTGTCTTCGATGTCCAAGATGTGTGAGGTCTGTTTCAAGTCCTGATAGATTTCTGTCGCCAGATAGCCGTACTCGTCCTGAAACTTTTCGAACGCTTCGGCTTCTCCGGCTTCTTCCATCAGCCCTTGCGTTCCTTCGCGTAGGTCTTTACCACCGACAAACCGGCAGCCACACCTGCGATAACGGCAACCTTTAGGGTTCCCTGATCTCCGACTACGAACACGGCTAAGAAAGCCTGTACGAAAGTCCATCCTGCTCGTTCGATCATGTTCATCATGCTGTCCACAATACCTTCCATGTGTGTTCGTCAACGATTCCGTTGACTTTCATAGCGAACTGTGACTGGAACCGCTTGCATGCGGCCACAGACTTCTTACCGTAAATGCCGTCAACCTTCAAATCTGCGTTGATTCGGTCATTCAGTTTCTGTTGCGCAATCGAAACCCACTTTCCCGTAGAGCCTCGCTTGATAGGTCGATCTATTACGTAAGCCAAACCCGCCTCCGTGATATAACGAAGAATCGCCCCCCAATCGACAATCCTATTCGTATGGGGCTGCCCGGTAGTCATACCGGCATTCACCCATTCGGTCAGAGTTGTGCCGGGGCAGGTAGTTGGCGAGAAGTCTTTGTGACACTTCACCCAAAGGTGGTCACCGTAACGCTCGCGTGCTGCCCCGACAGCGGTCAGGATGCTTTCCTTACCGCGATCCGTTAGAGCATCATCGGAATCTCCGATGTATGCAACGGAGATTGTCTTAGAGTTCCAACCTCGGGTGGCAGCGCCACGCTTCCACCCGCGTCCCTCAAATATTTCTCCCGTTTCCCCGGACACAAGCCAGTTGTACGCGATGGAATCCCAACCACGGGATTCCACATGGTACCTGTCATGTCCCCTCACACGGTCCCACGGGCCGTGTGACGGCCCCGTAGTGTGATGGACGACAATCCCCTGCAAGGGGCGCCAGAAGTCCTTCAGGCGCTTCCCTGTGTCCAATGCGCCCCATTCGGCGCGAGCAACGTACTGCATACCCTAAGGGTACCCTGTCCCTAAGGCTTCAGTCCAGCAGCCGTACGCTTGTACTCCTTGGCGCGCTCTTCACGCGCCGTATTTATCGCAGCCTGTATGGTCCGCTCCTGCTCATCGCGGGTATTGGTCCGCAGGCCAATGCCTGCCCACCAAGACATCCACGTAGACAATGTGCGTTGCTGGTACCGCTCTTCCGTCGGGAACAACCGACGCATGTCAGAGAAGACAGGCAACATCATCGCCATGACATGCAGGTCTTTGTCCCTCATCATCCAAATACCGTTTTCGTTCTTCTCCGCAAGCGGATTCTTGCCAGTCGTCGCCTGCAACATGGGCATCAACAACGGAATCTTCGTATAGATGGTTGGCACCTGAACATATTTGCCTGTGAAATCGTAACCCTTCCAAAAGTTGCGATTAGATGCCCACTCCACCGGACCCTTGACGAGAGGTGTCATCTGGGTAAACATCGTACTTATTGCAGCCTCCGCCCGCTCCATCGGGTTGGAACTATCCAAAGCAAGAATCGGATCAAGCATCTCCAAAGGCGTCTTGAACGGTAGATCCGGCAGGATCCACATGTTCTCACCCTCATACTTGAACGGCAACTGGATGCCGCCCTGACGTTGCATCCACGGCGGCACAGGTGCCGTCCGTGGCTCGTCCCCTTCGATGTTCTTCTTCACGATGTTGTATTGGTTGAAGACCTTCGGGTTCGCCCCAATCTGTTCAATCATCAACGGAAGGTTCTTACGTGTCCACGTATAGAACGGCACCAGTCGTTTGACCACACCCTGCTCGAAGTCAGACAAATCCGAATAGTCGAAATGGAACTTCATAATGCGCTCGAAGGCTTCATCAACCCCAACGCCACTCTTCAAAGAATCAAACCCCATAACACCGCGTACGAAGGTTTCCACCCCCATACCCGCTTCCTTCGATATGCGCAATGGGGCATTGCGGCTACTGAACGGATTCATCGCCTGCAACGCACGCTTTATCTTCGTGTTCGCCTTCGGACCACCAGCCATCACCTGTTCCACACCGATCTGACCCTGCGCACCACCTAAGATGCCCTCCTGATCCATGTGCCTGATGATGGCAACGTCGTCTACTGATGCCTCCTTGAAGATGAGCCGCTTCTTGAGAGAGTTCTTCAGACTCGCTGCACGAGCCGTCAAACCCAACTCCACCGCACGCTCATGCTGATAGTTCCAATACGCATTCTGGAACTGGCGATACGAAGACGTTTGCACCCCCGCCAAATAGTTCATAAACACAGCAGAGAAATAGTTACGCATGTGGAAACCGGGCTTCATAATCATGTAGCCCTTCACCAGATTGTGAACCTTGTCGTAATGGCGCAGGAACCTGCCCATTGCACCACCGCCGCCACGGAACTTCGTGACAGCGGTCATCGACTCAACCATTTCCGCTGGCCCCTGCGACATGACGCCAAATGGTTTGAAACCAGCCTCAAACGAGAAGTCCAAAAGCCTTTCTTCCCTGAAGCCCCTCTTCAGCGGGAACCAAATCTCATCATCCCCATACTCGCCCACCTGACGCAGCCACTTCGCCGCGTCTGCGCCAGACTCCAACTCCTTCAACGCAAGATTCATCTGTTGGGCGTCCGCATCCATGAGGGCGCCTACAGAAATCTTCAGGTTGCGTACCTCATTAGACAGTTTCTCCAACGGAACAGCCCGACCGAACTTGTCAACCGTTCCCAACCTGTGCAAAATAGCGTTCGCCGCATCAGCGGCGTCCCTACGCTTCTCCGCCTGAGAGATCAAAGTATTCAGTTCGTTGATCTTACTGACAGCCTCAGCACCCTCTGGCTTCTGCAACAAATCAGCCCGCGCCTGCGCACGCAACTCACGATCCGTTCCAGCGAACGCGTTGCGTTGGCTCTCAGTCTTCAGGGTCGCAGGCTTAGTCGGGTTGTCATTCAGAATCTGAAGCGCCCGTTCAGTTATCTGCTTCTTCGACGGCTCACCCTTGCGAACCTTCGTAGACTTTGCCCCACGCGTCTTACTCTTAGCCTTCGCTGCCTCCAAACGCGCGTCTTCTCTCACCTGACGGGCTATCTCCATGCGCTCAACAGCAGCGTTCAACTGCTCCTTAGCGCCCCCCGGCCCATCCAGATCCTCAGCAGCACGCACCTTCGTCTGATACAGGTTCTCCACCGGATCCCCCGGATCCAACGTACGACGCGCCTTCCCGATTAGTTGCTCTTCAGCGAACCGCTCATAGTTCAACAAAAAGTCTTCAATGTCCAAGATTCCGGGCTTGCTGTAGCCGCCAGCACCAACCCTCCCCATCCCAGCCACATCTTCCATCTGCTTAGAAATGGTTGCAGGGGTGACGCCTACAGCCAAAGGATCAACAAGAATAGCGTTGAACATCCCAGCCTCACCCCCGTACCCCAACACCTGCCTTGTCCCTAAACTGTACTGTTCTGGGTTGATCCACGCTGCCGTGGTGTATCCATCAGCGATCATGGATCGTCGGTAAACATCCATGAAGCGTTCGTACCGCATGGCGCCGCCCGTGGAACTCCAGCCCTCTGCGGGCACAGATTCAAAGCCACTAGAGCCTCTAAGGGCGATAGGGGTTTCACCTCGGGCAAGGCTCGGCTGCCTGCCGATACCAGACAGGATCCCACCCTGACCGGTTGGAGCCTCGCCCGCCGCCATCGCCGCCAAATGTTTCCGACCCTCGCCAAGCCGGGCAGGCATCAACTCCAGATCAGTCATCAACTGGACCTTGTAAGACCACGCATCAATCGGGTTCAGTTTCTCGTCAATGCGTGCAAGGAAATCAACAACAGTGTTTTCCATGAGAACAGAATCATCTATTACGAACTTGCCGTTGACCACCCTTTTTGTGCTTTGCAAATGGGCGACAAACAACGCCTTAGTCTGATAATCCATCGCATCCAAGGCATGGATCCCAAACTTCGCCAAATCATCCAACAGTCCCATTTGGTCGGCAAGTTCCCGCGACCACGCAGCAGTCCACTCCGTAGTCGCCATTTTAGTATTCGTTCGGAAATACTTACGCAAGTCCTCGTACAACTGCGGGTCACTTCCATGTATGCGCCCAAACATATCTAGTGACATATCAGAGTTCGTTACAACCTGAGAGATGTTCTTCGACTCCCAAAGACCACTAACTCCCTCCAGTTCCCTCGTGAACCGTTGCAGCGCATCATCCAACGTGCCCTGACTCGCATGGATCGTTTGTGCCCGCGCATTGGCAACAGCGGCAGCACTCAGATTAGAAGGCAACCCATAGGTTCGAACACGCTCGCCGCCAATACCAACATTGACATCAACCGCATACATGTGTGGCGACCCGGTAGTCATAACATTCTGAGTGGCGCCGGGGGTCATGTTCAAACCCCACGCATCAGGCCATCCCACCCCGGTACCACCCACATTCACACCTGACGGATCAATAACCTGAGATGTTCTCCCACGATGAAACAGGGTTGTCACAGCAGCCCAAGTATTAGGATCACTCGTTACAGGAGTGGGACCACCAAGAGATTTAGTGGAAATGATGGACGGGGCGCCACTTGTCTCATGCGCCTGACCCTTCACCTTTCCGATGTAATAGTACGTTTCCCCGGTCGTACCAGTGAGCGGTTCAGGCATCACATCTAGTATGTGAGCCTCCAAACCGGTTTCTTCTAAGGTTTCTCGTAACGCAGCCTGTGCCGGTGTTTCCATGACACCATCAACAACATTGGCCTTACCCTTCGGGAACGTCCACTCCACGCCGCCGAACGGCTTACCGTTCGCACCATCCGTAGGCATACGCATGATGTATCTGCCCTGATCGTCCAGTAGCACTATCCCATAGGAAACATTCGGGCCGGTTTCCCACATGGGCGGCGTTTCGACATTGGGCCTTAGCCTGTCGGCCATAACGTCGTCGTAGTTGGCACGCAAAACATCAACGGAGTCCAACAGATTTGTTCTGTTGAACTCGGACGTAGCCATAAACATTTCCGCTTCAACGCCCCCCAAGAACTGTTCTTCGGGGGACATATTGGCAACACCATGCCGACGCGCGTCTTCTTGAGTATCCTTGAACCTCCGCGCTAGGCCGACATTGCCGTCAAGCCAGTCTTCGACCTGATCCAAGACTTCCAAATCCCGCTGTTTGGCCTTGTTGCCTCTGGGGTTCCCAATCCGTTTTTGCGCTGTCTCAAATGAGAAAGTATCCAACGCTTGGCTTTCCCCATCAGGCGAAAGCCACGGATCGTACTTGCGGGCCTTAGAAGTAATCTGAGTTCTCGGGCTATAAGTACCCCTAACGGCCTTCTCAATCTCCGGCACAGGAATGCCTCTCGCAGCCAACGCCTCAGCAACCAGTTCCATGCCCTCGTTATGGACCTGATGCAACTTGTCCGCCAGATACTTATGGCGCTGCTCCAAGAACTGAACAAACTCTTGCGCATGGGCGTACTGTGCATCAGGCAGATACTTGCGAACAAAGCCCTCCCAGCCCATATAGGACTTGCGGACCTTATCCAACTGCTGCCACTGTTTCCCAAGTTCAGCGGTAATCCCTTCGGTAAGACCTTCTTCCCACTTTCGAATCATGGGCGCATACTCGGAGGCAACAACAAGATCCCGAAGAGAATCTATTTCGGATACTGCGCGATAGTTCCAAGAAGGCAAATCAGCGGTCTTCAACGGCCCCGTTGCGCGGAAGTTGAATACCGCACCATTATCTATGCGAACCAAACGACCCGACTGGGCTATCCCAATGTTCTCAATGTTTGCGCCTACAGCATCCCAGTTTGCCAACAACACATCGGTCAGATAGTTGTCACCCAACATGTCATAGACGGGACGGATGTTTACCGCGTCAGCAGCCAGAGCGGTAGCCTGCTCCGCTGAAATGAGTTTCGGTAAACCACCCCCCTGCATGTACAAACGCATGTCCTGAGACACGACCTTCGGCTGCGCTGTCGTTCCAACCGGCAAAACATTGTCAAGCCATTCAGAAACAACCCACCACGAATCTGTATCAGAACTGTACGCTGCACGCGAAACAGGGGCCGTAGCAACATCTCCACCCACCTCACGGTACAAAGCATTACCCAACACCTCTCCTTGGACGCGGCGACGGCCATGATCCAACGCATCAGGTTCATTCATCATTGAAGCATGAGTGTTGTACTGCTTCACATAGAACTCTTTTGGACCCTGAGGGGTATCCATGAGATACTTCCCACCGGGATTCGTTCCCCCATGAACGCCACCGACACCGGAACCGGCAGCAGCCGTCATGGTCCCATTCGCAAGAATGTCATCAATCGAATACGCAGCATTCTTGAATGGCATCGTATGCGCATACGGAGACTGCGCAGCAGCCTCCTTCAATCGCTGATACTTCGCATACTCCTCAATGCCGAACAAACGCCGACCATGCTCCCCCGGTGAAAGTTGCACCTCAAACGCAACCGGTCTGAACTGCTCCAACGCCTGCTCAATCTCATTGCCTCGCAACCTGAGCGCAGTTTCCATCTGCGCGACAACAGTATCCGTCGTCCCAAACGAAGTCATGTTCATCATGTTCAAGTCATCATGCACCCCGTAATAGGTGTGCAAATGCTGCCGCAGAACATCATCCGCCCCAATCTCAGCAAGGGCACTCCCAAAGGTCTGCCCATTCGCCTGCGCTTGCTCCGTGAAAGCAACCAACGCCACCCGCGCTTCTTCAACATTCGCTGGTGTGGGGATCTTCCCCTGCCACACCGCAGGATGACTAGCAATCCACTCTTGCAGGATCGCCGTAGACTTCTTCGTGCTATCCCTAATCGTGCGATACGCCTGCGAATACTGTTGAAGTCGCAATCCGCTCAAAGTGTTTGCTTCTTGCATCGGAGATAGTTCAATGGCGAGCCACGAACCCAGCGGGGTGTCGTCTACGTCGTCCAACATGCGGTTGGCGCCGAGCAACATTTCCAACACCTGCTTCTCGGTGTATTCGTTCTCCACCCCTTGCTTGCCGATACGAAGCACAAACTGTTTCGTATCGGGGATGATGTCCAGATCAGCAAGCCGTAGAGCATTCTCGCTCTCCACCGTTTCCCGAGCAGTCTTCAGGTCCATGCCTTCGTTGACGCGCTTCTTGACAAGCGCCTCAAACTCTTTCTTACCAACGAACCCTTCCAGATCCTTATTCTTGCGAATATACGCATACAAGGTTTCAGGAGTAAGCGCCGTATCCGGCTCCCACCTACGGAACAGGCGTTCAAATATGTCGAATGTTTCCGTATCGCGGAACACAGCCTGTATGCGATGCTCCATCTCCAACTGCCCAACAGTGGACGCCCTCAATGTCTCCAAATAATGCTTCGGAACGGAGTCGTCGGCCCGCAGGGTCGCAAGACGCTCCAGTATTTTGACCCGTTCGTTCTCCAACTTGACAGCGTTCTTGACCGTCCCGGCCTTCAACTTGTTGCCAATCTCAGCGACTCTCATTTCGGCTTCAGAAACTTCCTTCTGAATAGCCATGACTTTCGCTTCAGTCTTTTGAACCTCTAATGTTTCAGAATCGAAGAGTTGAACAGCACGCCTATAGTCCTCTTCAGCAAGATCCAGAGCAGCCTGACGCTTCGCCAACTGCTTCCTCAACAGCCCCAAGTCGCGCTCTTCAGCCCTAGACAACTCCGTAAACGAATCCTGCAAATAGCCTGCCGAACGCTTCAGTTTGACCTGCGCCCGCATGACCCTGATCCACTTTGCCTGAACCGCCCGTGGAGGAACCTGCTTCATCACCGCCATACGGTCAACAAAAACACCGCTATCAAGCATCAGATGTTCGAAATAGACCTCGCCTACACGCTTCGCCAACCCCACCATGTAGTTCGGAACAACCTCATACCAGTTGTCGATGAACATCCCATAGCCGATGCCCATGTCGTCCATGATCTTGGCGATCTGCTCTTCCACAGAAGGCGCCTTGAGGCCATCGTCCATGATGGTGTTGACCTTGAACAACTTCTGGCCGAAGATTTCAGAACTCTTCTCCTTCGACACCATCTCCCGAGCAACCTGCGGGTCTATGCCCTCGTTGACACGCTTCTTGATAAGCGCCTCAAACTCGTCATGGTCTATGTACTTGCGGCCCTCTTCGACACCGCTGGCATCAAACGGCTTCCTCCTATGGCGGCGCGTCAAAGAACCGGGGCGCCTCTTCGCTAACGCTTCCCGTGCTTCTTTTGTAATCTGGCGAGGCCCATAGTTGTCTACAAACCCCAAGAAATCCTTTTTGGAACGTATATGGGCCTCGTCGCGGAACCGACGCATGAGCGTGAACACAGACTCCGCTATCTCATCCCCCGCAGCCTCCCGAACGATACGTATCGCATCTTCATCGCCCCATGTGGCACGCATCAACACGGCGCCGCCATCAGGATGGTCAGGCGCCAACCGTGGAATGGTCTTTACAGCGTCCCTGACATCTTGGAACATGAGCCCAAACTGTCGTTCAGCGACACGGCCTTGAGCGGCACTCCGACCAAGGTTCCCCACGACAGTCTTTGCCTTCACGACCTCCATAGCATCATCGCTTGTGCGGATTATTTTGCGCTGGTCGGCCATGCGACCGCCCATAGACCGCCAACGATCCCCCCTGCCAACAAACGCCTTCCGCGTCATGTTTGCAAAGGCCACCGTCGGACGGCCCAAAAACTTATTACTGGCGCTGAACGTCAGCAACTTGATAGGGATGGGATCCGTCAAAGGATCCAGTTCCTTCAATCGTTTACGAATCGGATTCAGAATCATTTTGCGAGAAGCGGCACCCGTGAAGGGTTTCATTATGCCGATACGCAAACCAGCAGCATCCGCTTCAGCCTTAGTGATCGCCTTGAAGACCTTCCCTGCAACCTGCTCCCCCGCAAAGTTGAAGTGCTTGTCCATATCCGACTTGCGCATGGCGTTGGCGACAAACTTGTACTGCTCGTTCGTCAACTGCAACCTGCCGTGAGAAGCACCCACCGCGACAATCTCCGTCAACTTGCTGATGTCATCAATCACGTTCGGTGGCAGTTTGATCTTCAAAGCATCAGTCAACACGCCCTTGCCGACACCGGGAAGATCCAGAAACTGCTTTCCAAAATCAACAAAAACGTCGTCACCCTCACGAGTGAGAACCTTGCTTGTTCCCTTCTTCAGATCGTCAGCGACCTGAATCATAAAGTTCTCTGAGTTCTTCCCCAGAAGACGGGCGTCAATAGCAGACCTGACCAGATCGTCAACCCCCTCAACGACATCACCCGGTCGTGGAGCGCCTACACCGGCCTCAAGGCTCTTGATATGCACCCGGAGGCGTTCAGCCAACTTGTTGTAAGTGGCACGAGTATTCGGATCTAGCGCCGTTTGGGCCGACCGTTCAGCGGCTCGCAACGCCGATTTCGCTTCCGCCATTTTACGAGCAGCATTGCCAGCAACTCTGGCATCAGCCGTTACCGCCGAACTGGCACCCACACCGGCCCTGACCCGAACCACACCTGCCAGATCATCAAGGTTCTTATGCGTGAACGTCCTCAACAACTTCATGGCATTCCCGCCGGATGTCAAACCACGCGAAATGGGGATAGCCAACTTCCCAAACGTGGCAACCTTCGCCAAAGGATCCATAGTGATATCGCCAGCAAGGGCGAGGGCACGATTCGCCCACCATTGGAACTCATCCATAAACCCGCCATCACGGGTGCCCTGCAAGAAACCAAACGTGTTGAAGATGTCGCCGGTTCCGTACATGAAATCGTGAGAACCTGATTCTTTACGATTCCAAATATACGAAGCAAACCCTAAGGCATCCCCAAATGACAGTCCGGGGTCACCTCCCACGGAATCAGTTGCTTCATGTAATGCCAACTTTGCCGAATCGGGCATTGAATCATAATCAATCAACCCCCATGTTCCAAGAATAGCGGCCTCCGCCGAAGCGGCCACAAGCGACAAAGGAACAGCCAAAGTTTCCAACGCCTTCAAGAACGCGCCACCGCCATGCGATAACGCCTGCTGGATCGGCCCCGGAGTATCATTCCATGCGTCTATATACCACGGCAAATCGACACCGGGGCGGCTACCCATAACCAGATCCCGCGTGTACTCACGGGTACTCAGCGACGGAGCAATACCAGCAGAACCGTAACGACCGGCATACGGATCAAACCCTTCGGTGCGCCCATAATCGCCCAAACCCATGCTTTCAAGCAGGGAGTCCTTGGTCGTCGTGCGACCTGTATGCGTCACCCTTGTTGCCGGAGTGACAGCCTTCACGATCTCTGCTCGTGAAGCAGTCAACTTCTTGCGAAGGTCAGTACGAAGTTCCGCTAACGGGATACTTCCACGGTCAGCAACCATGCTATCACCTCGCCAAAACGGCGTCCATCGCTGCTGTCGGGTCTTGGGTGCCCCATGCCCAGCCGTACTGGGCGCCGGAATCATCATATTGTGCTTGGTTCCGCAGCGCGATCAAACGGCGAGCCATATCGACAAGCGCCCGTAGCGAAGCGTAATCTTCTGCGGAAAGAGATGGGGTACGAGTCTCTGCACCAGTTCTGGAAGTGCCGATTACCTCTCCCTCACCCAACCTACGCAAATACGCCTCAGCATCCGACAAGCCCCCATATTCGGTTACGAAATACCTGTCGCCAATCTGTTCAACCGTTCCATCAAAATCGGCGTCGTCCGGTGGCTTATCCTGCCATTTTGTCGTACTCTCACGCACATCCGGCATTTTAGCAATAGCCATCGCCGTCGTATAAAGTTCATCCGACACGCCGGGAAATACAGCCTTCATCTGAGACAAAGGATCATCCCCAACTGCGTTCTCCGCCAATGCATCAGCCACATCAGCCTGACGCTGCATTTCAGTATCATACCTTTGGTCAAGAAGCGCCGTATCATAATCATCTCTCTGATCCGCAAGAGCCTTCGCGTAATCATCGGTCTGATAGCCCCGCTCCAGCAAAGCAGCCGCCTTCTGATCCGCAAGAGCCTTCGCGTAATCAGCATTCTGCCACCCGCGAGTAGTGGTCATGTCGTCAGTCTGCCAACCACGCGTCTGCAACGCATCCGCAGTCTGCCAATCCCGCTGAAGGTTCATCATGTCCAACTGGCGCTCATATTCCTGCGTACCAAACAGATTCTGCAACTTCGCCTGCGCCTCAGACCGATCCACATTCTCATTGAACTGGCGCACGTACTGGTCTTCCTGCAACAACGCTTCCGTCATCATTTCCTGTACGCGATCCTCATAAACGGTGCCGCGTAACGCCTCACCCAAAGTGGCCTCCACCAAAGCCCGCTGCTTCTCTGTTTCAAACCCTCCCTGCCGCATCGTTTCATTCAATATGGCAGAAGCCTGCTCAATGTTGATCTGAGCAGTCGTATCAGCCTTCGCCTGAGCAATCTGATTCTCAATCTGGAACTCCAGATCACCCAACGATGTCAACGCCTCAGCCGACAACTCGGCAGGAGCAGCCAACCGGGCTGCGGCTGCCATATCGGCAATCTGCCCCAACCGCGACATCGCATCCCGTGAAGAAGTCGCCTGCGAAGAAGTCAAAGTCCCCGCCAAAGCAGCCACCGACTCAAACTCGTCCGTAACCTGATCCCCCAACTCAGTACGAATATCAGCCAAACGCTCCGTAAGCGCCAACTCCATATCTGTCGTGCGATCAATGACCTTCTGGTTCAGCGTCCTTTGCTGTTCCACACGATCAATCTCAAAAGCCTGCAACTCCCCAGTAAGGGTTGACTTGATCTCTGAGATCCGACCCTCAGCGCGCGTCGTAGCCGCTTCCAGTTGATCGGATCGTTCTTGAGCAGCGTCGCTTACAGCCGTACGCATTGACTCGTGCGCCGTGAGAATGTCGGCAGCATAATCCGGGGTAGTGATAGTAGCGAACTCGTCACGGATCAGTTGGGTCAGATCCGTGGTTCCCAGTTCGTCCATGCGCCGACGGATTTCATCTTCCTGATGAGGCGTAGTCAGATCCCCGAATATCGTGGTGATGTCTGCATCAATATTCTTTTTGTCAGTTTCTTCGTCAGTCTCAACGGTTACCTCTTCATCGCCGGTTTGCGTTGATTTCCATGTTGCAACTGCCTCCAGAATCGCCTCCTTGTCGATAGTGAATGTTGAGAAGGAATCAGAGGAAGGATCCAAAGTAGAC
>Ga0098052_1000431_pt1 | contig 26699 bp, 29 predicted proteins | sample 15_taG_FD_81591 | JGI IMG/M metagenome (GOLD analysis project Ga0098052, IMG submission 81591) | Marine viral communities from the Subarctic Pacific Ocean - 15_ETSP_OMZ_AT15312 metaG | ecosystem: Environmental > Aquatic > Marine > Oceanic | place: Pacific Ocean | collected 2015-01-18
CAAGACCAAGACCAAGACCAAGACCAAGACCAAGGTCAAGACCAAGGTCAAGACCAAGGTCAAGACCAAGGTCAAGGTCAAGACCCGTTCGCTGACGGTGGCGGCACCGGTATCGTTATCGACGCTGAGAACGATAGCGGCGAAGCGCTGGACGCTGCACAGATTTCAGAACAGGAACGCGAAATTGCTGCCGATGTTCAGAACGCTGCACAGATTGCCAAGGCGCAAGGCAAGTTGCCCGCACGTCTGGCAGAATACGTGGACGACTTGCGCGACGCCAAGATTGACTGGACAGAACAATTCGCCCGGTTCTTAGGGAAGGGTTCTGACCATCGTTACGACTGGAATCGTGCCGACAAGAAACTACAGCAGCGCGGTCTTATCGGTCCGCGCCGTGTCCGCGAAGGCGTTGGTCATATCGTCATCGCTGTCGATACCAGCGCCAGCGTATCACAAGAAGAATACAAGGCGCTCATGGCCGAAGCCAAATCGGTTTGCTTGGACGTTGATGCCGAACAGGTCACGGTTATCTATTGCGATACGCGCATCGCTCACGTCGATACCTATGATGACCCGGCCAGCATTGAAGAAAAAGACCTTGGCCGATATGGCGGAGGCGGCACTGACTTCCAGCCTCCATTCGACTACGTGTACGAAAACGATCTCGACGTTGACTCGTTCGTATACCTGACCGACTTGGAATGTAGCATGCCGGACGAGCCAGATTATCCCGTGCTCTGGGTTTCCACCACCAGTGCCGTTGCTGACTTCGGCACCACCATTCACCTTAATTAATAGGAGCGGAGGGCGAAGGCCCTCCGATAACTACCATGGATTATCAAGCTTATGAACGCGCAAAGACTGGACTGAAGTCCACCGTTGCTTTTATTAAGAGCCACCAGAAACTAGGCCCGCACGTTTTCGGAGTCGATGCCGATGGCGACGGGCCATTTGATATGGAGAACGACCTGCGAAGGTACATGTTAGGTAATCGGCTAGAGACTCTAACTGCCGACTTCGATCTTGAACCCTTCGCCGCAGTGCTGTTCAAATACTGGAACGAAGTGCGGGATTATCGCCAGCTATCACGCCGGAAAAACGATTGGCTTGCCGATACTTTCCTTGGCCGGTGGGAGTCCAAGCTTAGGGTGGAGGCGCGCACGCTAGGTCATTGGCGTGACAAGATCACGGTGACATTGCAGTTCGGCGAGTCGCATTTGCGCACCACCGAAGAGTCCGAAATAAACTGGCACGGGGCTGGAACCTTGGGACCGATTCCCTTTTCGGTCACAAAAGAGGGTTGGTCCGGCCAGTTCAAATTGCACATCGCAATCGGCGGCAACTATTTCACCAAGGTCAAGGCCTTGTTTGAAGGTGAACCGTTGATCGAAAGAGTCTCGACTCGGAGTGATGGTTCGCACGCTTACCAGTATCTGGTAGCGCAGCTTGACGAAACCGTGACCGAAACTAACGGCGAACCCATGGCACATGGCATCAGAGCCATAAAGTTTCATGGGTTTGAAACGTATGGCCGTAGTGGTGACCGCAAGATTGAGCCGGTCACGCGCTGGCTTGCGCTGGCCGACAAGACCGTGACCGAAGACACGATCATTGGCACCGCAACGACTGCCGCAAAGGCCTATGCCTTGGTCAAGTCGCGCATCGCACGTGACATGATGGCGCGGCTATGAGAACGCGAGAAGCATGGCGGGAGGCGGCAATTAAGATTGCCGCCAACCCCCACCAACACAGTGCCAGTGAACGTTACTTGGCATGGTGCTTTTTGTACGAGTCAAAGACCGGACGACCTGTCCGGCAAACCACACTGCCCCCTTGTGAAGGAGCAGTCCCCAGTAAGGAGCAGCGGTCATGACCATCGGACGTTTGTTGATCTGGGTTACCAACGCCATCGCAAACGGGGAGAAGGGATGCCTACCAGAAGCAGACCTGAGCGCCAAGGTCGATGACCTGAGCGTGAGAGATGCCAAGCGTTTGCGTAGAATTTTGGAGCAAGTCATCTCAGAGCTAGAGCTTTAACCTACATTCAAAACTGGAGGAAATAGTTACCATGGATGCAATCTTGCATACGTTTATGGCCCTTGCGTGCATCGCCGGGGCCTTTTATCTGGGAGTATTCCTGACCAAGCGGGATGCTTTCGATAAGATCCCCGTCATAGTGGTGGAGAAATTAATCCATGACGGATTCTTGTGCGTGCGCCGTGACGAGGACGGCGACGAACGTTTGGTGTCAATCGACACTGTTATTTTAGATGAAAGGAGTCGCTACCATGACGCGTAAAGATTTTGAACTGATCGCAAGTACGATCAAAAGCCTTGACCTTTCACAGCGTGAGCGCGAGATGGTCGCGGAAAAGTTCGCCAGCGCATTGGCTGGCACCAACTCTGGATTCAAAGCGGAGCTATTCATCAGCCGATCTCTGGGTGAACGATGAGAGTCCAGTATTTTTACGGGTATGTTGGGGACGAGTTCCCCAACGTGCCGTGCGGCTGGCGGTATGTTGAAGCAACCGTTGGCCGCAAATGGGTTCGGGTGCGGGAGGCCGTGCGCTGGCCTACCAAGCGCCGCCGGGTTTCACGTGAAACATTCGACGCCATGCACATGGAGTTGAAAAAGAAGCCGAAGTATTTAAGGAAGAGGAGGAAGAGCAATGGTAGATTCGTCTCAGCATGATCACGTTCGCATTAAAGAATCGCTTGTTAGACACGCCGCCATAAAAGCTTTGCGAGAGATTGCCAGCTTTGAAAAAGACCATCCCCATGCAGACCTTAACGCAGTGCGATTGTCACAACGTGCAACAATTGCACTAAACGAAATCGCTTTAATTGCGGAGTAAAGTCATGCGCAAACCAAACCCAATTGCTAAAAACCTACGCGCAGCGCAGTACCGCAAGCGCGTGGTTCGGTCGCGTGTGAAGTACACACGTAAAATGAAACACCAAACCCGAAGGGAGGTGAGTTAAAATGGTAAAAGTTAAAGACGGTCACACTCGAATCAGTTTTGATTTCAGAACCGCTGAGGGCGCTATGGAATTTTGGGAAAGCTTTAAAGACGCTAACCCTGATTATGCAAGCGTAGGATTAGTCCTAGAAGATTCCCTGCACGCGCGTCCTTCTGGTGGTAACAACTGGCTGGTGCGTAACCAAGACCCTCCCAGTCTTTTCGGCGGGAACGGTCGGCCAGTAACGCACTCAATAACCACGAGTTCTAATTTTGAAATACTAACTGAAACTGAACATGCCCCTGACAAGGGCTAGTCGGCGGCTTCCTCCGCGACGATAGAAGTGGGTTGTCTCCACAAACAAAAGGTCGGACCTCGAATGGGGTGGGCAGATGGGTGTCCTTAGGTTGGCGATTAGGAATAAATCCTGTAGAAGTTCCTGCAAATGGAACCTGAGTCACGTGTGTCCTAGTACGCTTCATCCCTATCAATCTGGCCTCACTCTTTCGGGAGTGGGGCCTTTTTTTTTGCCTAGATTCGGCAACGGATTCCATCCGTAGCGATCAGCGAAAAACTCCCCGACGAGTCTTAGTGCTTTGAGCACCAGGTAGACGTGCTTCCCACTTGTCACGGGGCGGTCCTCAAGAAGCACTCCCAAGATCATGTCCTTGATCTTGTTCCCCCCTTTATCTTTAACGAACTGAATTATCCTACTCGCTTCTGAGTAGGCTCTCGCTTGCCTCTCTGATATGTCGCGCTCCCCACCATGTAGGCTGCCGCTCTCTAACCTGCCGCCCGCGACCCCTATCATCTGGGCGCGATGGAGGATAGCGAGAAACTCCTCCCCTATCTGGTGGTGGTGTGGGGAAATCTTCCCAGCAAATAAGAGCCGATCAAGTTCCGTGCTATCGACGCGCCGGAATCTCACATGCCCCGCTATGGTGGAGGCCTCCTCGACAACGTACTCCCCTTGACTCAGTGCCTCAGGTGTCGGACCAGTGCTGGATTGGTTCGATTGTTTTTTGTTCTTCATAATAACACCCCGATGGTACGTCGAAATCCAAGACCCGTTCCCCTTGCGAACCCAGCCAGCGATAGCGCATCTTCCAACAGATGATCTTCACGCGCTCCCGATCTTCAAAAGAATCAGCGAACCGCGCCACGGTCAAGCCCGCATCCGCGAAGTTAAACCAATGAGCGCTGCCACTTAGGTCATAGCCTTTTGGTATTGGTGTGGTGCCTTCCTCCCTGCGCATCTTGGCAGGGTGAGCAACGAACCAAACGTGTATGTCGTGCAGCTTGGCGAACATCCGCACGTCAGTCAGCATGTCACTGATCTGTTGAGTCTCACTCTTGTTCTTGTCAGGTAGTGCGAGATAGGAAAACGGATCAATAACGAGTCCTCTGACTCCCATGCGCTGCACGGCACCTGCGGCACGATCAAGGATACTTGAGAGGGTGGCCTTCTCACCATCGTTGTTGTCGATGAAAACAAAATGATCCTTCACAAAATTCTTGGCGTCGCCCAACTGACCCTCATGTAGACGTGGTGTGGGACCGGTGAAGAAGGGTTGTCCAGTAAACTTCTCTATCAACTGGGTAATGTGGGTTGCCGGATCGTTCTCAAAGGAACAGATCGCAAACTTCCACTGCCGATTCCGTGCAAGGTTAACCATCACGTGGTCAAGGAAGCTCGACTTGCCACTGGATGGAATCCCTGTGACGACTGTCACATGTCCTGTCTTTATAGTGTAGAGGTCATCAAGGCTGGGGAAGCCTGTGCTTTCCCCATGCGCAACACCCTCCCGATAGAGGCGATCAACCTCTTCCTCGTAGTGATCAGCGTTGTTCAAACCAGATAAAGGATATGGTGTGGCGTTCTCCACAGCATCACGCAAGGCGTCAGCGCCGTGACGAACCAGCATGTCGTTCGCATCTTTACAATCATTCGGCCACTGGACCAGCCAACATTTCGCCTTGCCGATTCGGCGGGCCAGTTCCTCCGCAAGGGCTACACCGGACTGATCCCCATCAACCGCGAGGACCACCTTCTCCATTCGAGCAAACAAATCCCTAGCATTCCACACATAAGAAAACTTCTTATCCTCTGAGGGATCGACCTTGTTCTCACTAATCTGTTGCGGTGCACCATTAGGTACAGAGACAGACACAACGCCAGCCGACCAGCAAGAGAGCGAATCAATCTCGCCTTCGCACACCACCAAGGAGGTCTCCCCATTAATCAGGTGCTGACCGAACAGGGTGTTGGCACCACCCCCGTCTTGGGTGTGGGCCTTGCTCTCTATTGCACGGAATTTGTTGGCATAAATCTTCTCATCTTCGTGGTAAGGAAAGCCGATAGCCTCGACCTCTTTCTCCAACTTGGGAAAATATTTTTGTGTGGAAAAGATCCCGAACTTTTTCAGGACCTGGGGTTCGATCTTCCTATTTGATGTGAGGTATTCCCTACAAACCCTACCCAGTTTTGCGTCCTCAGCGATTCGCCGTTCGGATTTGGTCAGGCGTGGTCGCTCTGGTGTGGTGGTGTGGAGCGGAGCACAACCCGAAATGCCACAATGCTTACAATCATAGATCAGACGATCTGATTTAATGAGCACCGACAGCACTGGCTCTCGCTGGTTCCTACCCTTTCTGGCGTGACTACACGAAGGACAAGTGATGCGGATGTTCTCGTTAATTTTACTTTGAAATGGCGCTGTCGCTTCGACAATAGCACGGTTCACTTCCATCTTACGTCCTCCTTATTCCCTCTTGCTTGATAACAATCTTTCTGCTAGGAGTCAACTTCCATGGTAGCGTAGCGGTCGGGAGGTCACTTCTTCTTCCTCCTCCCTCGTTCCTCTCGACTGCTCCTCCCCCTTTCTCATTTCCTTTTTGATCCGCACCATCCAGTACCGTCGCTGGGCTGGGCTGCGCTGAGCCAAATCAATAACGATTTGCTTAAGCTCCTGAGGATCTCTCCCTAGCAAGAAACAAATATCTCTACAGCGCTGAGTACGAAACCAATCCACTGCGACAGCCATCTCTCTTGTAGTGCGGGAGCGTGCCACATCATTGACCGCAAGGAGCAACACCTCTTGCCAGAGCCGCTGCTCACCGGGCATTAATTTCGACCTCAACTCTTGGGTTGGTGCGGTCCAAGCCCCAATAAATATGCTTCTCTTTTACCTGACGATCATTCTTGTAGATGAAATTCTGCATGGCATCCAACACCACCGATTCGTCAAGGTCGGGGCGACGAGAAGAATAATAGATAGTCATACTTATCGAGAGGTCTTCCTCAAGAAGTGGGTCTACCTTGGGGCATTGAAGCTGGAAGGCCTGTAAAAAGGACAGTGCTTTCGCACTTTTGATAAAACGTGGCACTTTCCCGTGCATGACGAGGCGTCGGCTGTTGCTCTTGGATGCTGGCTCTCCTAACGCTGTGAACTTTATAGTTGACATGGGGAACAGAGCAACCTATGTTCTGAAACTAGGAGGAAGAAATGAAAATCACGAATAAATTTAATTTACCCCAAACTATAGCCGATGCGTTGGCAACTTCGCAAGCCCGGTACAGCAAGGGTGACGCTTGGATGAGCGTCACGGGCCTTCAGAGGTCTCCGCGCATCAGCCTTCTTTCCAAAAAACACTGGAAGAAATTAGAAGAAGATGTTTCCGATTCAGTATGGAAGCTCTTCGGCTCTGCCGTACATACCATCTTGGAAGATGGTGGCACAGGATCAAATGCTCTCATAAAAGAAGAGCGTCTCTCTATGGATATCTTGGGGCAGACCATCAGTGGAGCTATCGACATTCAAGAGATCACCGACTTTGGCATTGAGATCACTGACTACAAAGTCACCCGTGCCATCTCTGCCATGCCTAATTCTTTTTCTCTACCATCTTGGACAGAGCAACTGAACGCTTACGCGACACTCGTGGAAGAGAACAAAGGATTGCCGGTCACCCGTCTTTCTATATGCGCAATTCTCAGGGATCACTCCCCCGCACAGGTTGAGCGACAGGCAGACTATCCAGCCGCGCCTATCGTCACAGTAGAGATCGAACTCTGGCCCAAGGAACAACGCCTAGAGTGGCTAGAGAAGCGCGTACAGGCGCATCTCGGGGCAGAGCTAACCCTCAACACCCTCGACACACTACCCCTCTGCACGGACGAGGAGCGCTGGAAGCGTGGGGATAAGTGGGCAATCAAAACCAACGCCAGCGCAACACGTGCCAAAAAAGTTTTTGATTCAGAGGCTGATGCCCTTGAGTTCAAAGCCGACAACTCTAGCTGGGTTGTTGAACACCGACCCGCACTACCAGTGCGGTGCACGAGCTACTGTGAAGTAGCAAAATTCTGCAACCAATATCAAACGGAGATACTCAAATGAAACGATCAGACAAAAGCGTTAGGGATAGGCTACTTGTCGAGAACTACATCATGCAAAAAAGTTTGGGCCGATCTGGAATCGTTCGGGTTTTAGCGCGCGCATTCTCACTGACCCCAGCTTACATTTACAAGCTCATAGAAGAGTATCGCTCTCAACACCCGGAAATCTGGGAACAACTGCATATTCAAAATGCGCAGTTGCACGCGGAGCGACTAGGTATTTCCAACGCCATTACAACAGAGCAGCGTCCTACCCGTGGTTGGTGGAAACGTCTCCTCAACAAGTTGTCTTAGGAGGCTGCGGTGACAAGCGCAGAGATAAACAATCTGACGATTGCAGAACTAGAGCGGATCATTACGCTACGGGCCAAGGACATAACAGTCTTTATCGGCACCGTACCGGGAAAAGTTTTGCTCACTGGCGACATTCACAATGTCTCCTTAAACGGTTCGATGGTGCAGATCAACCTAGAGACAGCAGCGCTTGACAGCGTCATGGAGAACAACTCTTTCCAAGCAGCATTCGGGAGTAAATATGATGACAACTAAAAAGAAAACTGTGTGGGAAACCCTCACCACAGACGAGGTCAAGATTGAGGTGGATGAGCACCGGCAAAAGAAAGGTAACCTCGACTACCTTTCCTGGGCATGGGCGTGGGGCAAGCTCAAGGATCACTACCCTGATGCTTCTTTTGAGAAGCACTGGTTTGAAAGTGGTGACTGTTGGGTTCCTTATAGCTGCGACGAACATGGGTTCGCCTATGTGCAGGTTGCTGTTACAGTGGAGGGGTCCACACTAACTGAAACCCTCCCGGTTCTTAATCACAACAATAAACCCGTAACCAAACCTGATTCATTTGAGGTTAACACCGCATTACAGCGCTGCTTGTGCAAGGCCATTGCTTACCACGGCTTAGGCTTTCATATCTATGCTGGCGAGGACCTTCAAGATTACACCCCTGACAAGCCGGTAAAAAAGGTGGAGAAAGAAGGACCTGTCTTAGCCAAGGCTGTCACAGAAAACCCGGTGGTTGCTGCGGCGCAAGAGAAACTAGGTGCGGAAATAAAGACGGTCACCTCAGAGGTGGATTATCACAATACTTACGACTCTAACGGTGTTTTGTTACATGGCTTTGACGACGACACTCTGACATTCGTTATGGATGCTAGTGTACCGGTCGATCAGCAGCACAAATATGTGTCAGACCACATGCCCGGTATTCTGAAAACGATATCAACGACTGATGACTTGTCCAAGTTGTTGGGGAACTCATCCACTCTACTACACACCATTGCAAAGTCCACTGGCATCGCTGTCGGTGAACTGGATGTGGTGAAGTTAATCAAAAACCACAAGACATAGGAGTAAAAAAACAATGGCTATCGGAAACCTTTTCGACAACCGCTCTCAAAACCCACCGGCATGGCGTGAATGGAGTGGCGATGTCTCATTCCGCAAGGAGGACATCGACTATCTCGTGATGCAATACAATGACAAGGGCGAAGCAAAGATGACCATGAACGGGGAGACCAAGCAGGGCAAGAAGGGGGCTTACATCAATGTTAGGCTCAAAGAACTTTACCAGAAAGACGCAGCGTCTACGCCGAAAGCCGCACCTGTTGAGGAGCCTTCTCCACCAACCCTTACGTTGGATGATCTCTAGGTTCAAGCAGCGCCGTGTGCGAGATAAGAAATATCTTGCGCACGTGCGGCAACTACCCTGTCTCTCATGCAGAGTGCATTGGTGTGGTGACGCGCACCACATCACTTACGCAGAACCCAACGCACTGGGCATGAAGGTGGGAGACAACTGGGTGGTGCCGCTCTGCCGATCTTGTCATCACCTTCTTCACATGGATGGAAATGAAAGAAAGTTTTGGGAGATCGTTGACCGCGATCCCATTGAGTGGGCCACCAAAGAATGGAAGGAGTGGCAAGATGGAAGTACGTGACGCAACCTTTACCTTTGAGGCGCAACTTCATAGCGTCCTCAACAACATGAAAGCACAGACAGGTGTGGTGATTAAGCTACTCATCCACCCGGACGACGTACCTGTAGGGCTGTTGTCCCACACAACGGCTACCCGTTTCGGTGTGGCTATGGTGGAACTGGACGATCATGAAGAACCGGTGCCCCCGAAGGATGGCAACCTCGTCGCCAACGCTTCCATGTTGTGCAAGGAAGCCGGGTTTCAATTTTACATGCACGCATGGGCGGAAGCTAACAATGCGCCGCTGACTTTAACAGACGACGAGGAGCAAGTGGCGCGTGAGCGCGTGCGCTTTGCTATTGGGGTGGAATCTTTATCTGAGTTGAGTGAAAACAAAACTGCTCAGAGAAAGTTCCGAGAACTACGAACTGCTTACGAGAAGGATTAGAAAGATGAATCAGTTAATGAACAGACCCGCCAAGCTTAAGGGTGAGTACACCAAGTACAGTGTGTTAATTCCCAACACGTTGCTTGAGGCCATGCGCCTCGTGGCTGAAAGCCAAGACATGACTGCCGCTACAGTATTTCGTACTGCCGTCGAGCGGTATGTCATGGAACACCGCCTGTTCAAGGAAGACTCCGATGGCTGAAGAAACCCCAGCTTATACGCTCTATAGAAGAGACGCGCCGAACACGAGCATCGAAGCAGCCGAAGAACTGGATGTAACGACACGGGAAAAGATGGTGCTGGAAGCGATCAGTGCCTTCCCTACCGGCTGCATATCCGATGATGTGCGTCACTACTGCGCACAGCATCACAACATTCACAGCTACTCCAGCGTTACCGCCCGGTACAAATCCTTGGAAGAGAAAGAGTTGATTGAATACACGGGAGAGAAACGTAAGGGAGATAGTGGGCGCAACCAAAGAGTGATGGTTCGTAAAGAACGCCAACTGGAACTCCCATGGAGTATTTAAGCGTAGGCATAGGGTTGTTGCGTTTATTAATGGAGGCTGGTTCTCCAGACGCACCCCCTATCATCTTGGATGAGTGGGTGTACGGGCGAGCCGACTATGTAATCCACTCTGACATTACAGAAGCAGAAGCCTGTCGCAAAGCGGAAGCACGTGCCAAGCTTAATGCTATTCAAACATTCAATGGAGAGTATGTATCATCCGACAGCTTCATGTCCTGTAAAGAATCAGGAGAGAATGTCGAGTGTCCCATGCACACCTTCACGTGGTCTATGCTAGATGGACTCATCAGTGGAATTCGTAACCGAACAGTACGTGCCACAGACAATCTTGAAGACCAGCGCGTGTGCCGTGTTGTTCTGGAGGCGCGCGTTACCTCACGGGCAGAGCCTGTAGATCCTAACTTTGATATACATGTAGGTTTGTCGAGCATGGTTCTCAGGGATGGTGACCCACTAACTATTACACTGGAACCTACGCAGGATATGCACGTTAATATTCTGGTGGAAGATCACACCAGTACCCTAACTCGCATCTTCCCGAACCAGTTCAACAGGAACAGCGCAATATCAAACAGAACTCTAATTCCTGGCAGTGAGGATTATTCTCTCCAAGCCAGGTTCCCTTCCCAGTTGACAGGGAACGAGACATACGAAGTAGTCCACGTCCTTACGACGCAGCGCAAGCTGGCGTTGCTGGATACCTATTCAATAGAAGACTTCAATCTAAAACTATTGGAGATACCAAACGATGAGAAGCGGTACGTTAAGAAGGCGTATCGTCTGGTTAAATAGGAGGAAGTGATGACAAATTCTACCCATGTCACCGGAACAGACAATGATGTGTACCATTTAATGGTAAAGAAATTTCCACAACAACAGCAACGTATCAGCGCATTACGCGAGGCACTAGAAGAGATACGTGATGTAGCACGAGTGAGCGAGGGCGTAGAGTTTTATGCGATGCTTGCAGAGAAAGCTTTAACTAAAGACGAGGAGGAAAATCAATGAGCATACTAACAGGAATAGGAATCTATTTAGCTGCCACCTTCTTACTGGTAACACTCCAGGGGTGCGCAACACCAACGCCCGGTTCACCAGAAGCATTCCTCAAGAAGCAGGAAGACAGGCGTGAGCAGCAGCGGGAAATGGTAATAGATACTATTGAAGACTTACCCGATTGGTTCGTCGAGCTACCCGAAGAGGACAATGCCATTCATTCAGTAGGAAGCGGCACCTCTCCAGACCTACAGCTAGCCATAGACAAAAGCATTCTACACGCCAAGCGCACACTGGCTGATCGCATCGAAGGCAAGCTTAGTTCTCAAGTAAAGGAATATATAACAGAAACAGGGAAGGGAGTAGCGCCGCCCACTCTTACTGACACAGAACGTGTAACCAAGAACATCATGCGAGAGGTGAACGTGGCGGGGTACAGTGTGAAAGAGATGGAGATCAAGCCACACCAAACATTCTTTCGTGTTTATGTGCTGTTGATGTACCCTACAGGGGAAGCCAACGAACTGTTGCATCTATATCAACAGCGCAGGGGACTGTCCCACGGACCTGATGCAGCCCGAAAAGGCTATGAAGAACTCGACAAAGAAAGGTTGAAGGGGGAAACCCTATGAAGTGCTGGCACTGTAATACCGAACTTATTTGGGGAGGGGATGAGGATCTGGAAGATGATGAGGACTTTGTGATGGTCACCAACTTAAGCTGTCCCACGTGCAACAGCTTTGTTTTGGTAAGCCTACCCCATCAACCGAAGCCAGATACGGGCACACATACCTGTCCCACTTGTCAGGGAGAGGGGCGTGTCAAAGTGGAAAGAACAAAGCTCGGGGAGCAAGCCAGCGATAGGTTTGCTCCCCCTATTTATTACCAATCTGAAAGAGAGTGCGAAGACTGTGGTGGTGTGGGACACACCACACCCGACACAGACTGCGCTATCTAACCTTCGGGGCGGTTGCGGCATAGTATAAGAACCACCCGACACCCGCCACAAAACACAGCAGGAACACCACCTTGCCCGATTCCACCAACACTTTATGCCAGAAGACTTTGTCGTCTAGCTTTTTTTGCAACGCGGCTTCTTTCGCCCGCTTCTTAGCCTCTGCTTTTTCCTTAAGCAACTTCTGACGCTGATCAATTATCTGGTCCCAAGTGGGTTTCTCTCCCGGACCTGACGGCCACTTGCGGTTAATCTCATCCGCAAGACTCTTCAACTCCAATGCTTGGTTCTTCTGCTCAATAATCTGATTTGCCACGGATGAGATAGAGGTCTCATCATCGTACCCCTCATCTCCAGCCCTCATCCTCAGCACCTGTTGGCGTCGCGTCGATGCTTGCTTGCGCTTTTCTTTTTTCTCCTCACCATCGTGCGAGTCAAATAATTTTTCCAAGCTGCTCCCTAAATCCTTGATTGACTGCGCCGTCTCCACGGCAGACTTAGCGGCAGCGATAATTGCAATTGTGGCACTTATAGGTTCCATGGCTCACCATTGATCTGGTTCAATTAACTAGCAGTGCAATAAGCACAACAGCAATAACAACCCAGACTCCAATAATCCATTTCAAATGTTCTTTCATATAGTCCATTATTTCTTGTCCCTTTCATCTCTCGCAGCCTTAATCAAATCTTCCTTTTCGATTAACCACTCCATCCCCGCATCACTGAGCAACGCTTCGCGTAGGCGGCGCTGCGTAATCTCCGACTCTGTCTGCTTGATGTCATCACCAGCAATAAGTTTTCTCGCTCTGGCTTCCAGCACGGGCAACAAGCGCAGCCCTGAATACCCCACTACAAACGCGATAGCTGGACCCCAGATCATCTCAAGCGCCCAGTGTTTCATGATCGGGGGGATAAAAAACTCCGCAGCAATCCAGCCTACGATCACAGCTACGAGAATATCTTTAAGACCATCCAAGTTAAACGCACGCTTGGTCAGTGCGTTGGTCGCACCTCCGGCTCCAGCCGCTGCGATACAACAGGTCTTAGCACCAATGGTCATAATCCAATATTCAAGACCGCCCATGTTCTATCTCACTTCTTTCCATTTGTTGACATGTACGCCGTCATACCCATGTACGCACCGACGACCCCAGCCATAGCAACATAGAACAGGGAGCTAAGATCGCCCAATAGCTTAACCCTAGCATCAGGCACAACAGGCAGAAAAAGCACAATGGTAAAAATAATAATGCTTGCCATAGCCAGCCACGCCATGTGTCGTTGAGCATCTGCTTTCTGTTCCTGTGATGTAGCTTCATGAATCGCTTTAACGGTAGCAAGCTCTTCGTCAGTGACTACGCCATCGCCATCGACATCATAGCCATTATACTCACTGTGCCTCTGAAGTTTCTTCTGCTCTTTCTCCATCGCAACAATCCAGTACAGGTTTCTGGCACGCATTACATACATAATGTGCGCGAAGTAAAACCATTCTGCCGTGCTGACCGCACCACGGGCAGACGAACTCCTCCCCATCAACCGTCATACAAGAACAAGGCGCGCTCAGCCGCCCGCCTCCGCACTAACCCCGGTAGTATTCTCCCGCCAGCCCTTCTCCACTTAGGAAGCTCATCCGCAACTTGTTCTCTGGGAGCGTTCCTGTTCAACAGGGATCTTAAGGTGCTCGATTGTAAGCGACCACTCCCTAAATTATATACGAAACTTTGCAGCGCCGAGTGCTCATTCTGGTTTAACTCCACCTTGATGAGGCGGCTAACCGCTCTTTCGCAATGACCGACCTCTCGTAATAATAGCTCCTCGGCCTCTGCCTCATCAATCGTGGGGTGATGTAAGGCAACACGACTGCCATCAAAGGTGCGAGTAGAGCCATAGCCAATAGTCGGCACGGCTGCGGGGCATAGGTACGGTTCAGAACGGAAGCCCTCAAAGAGCTTTATAATCTTTAACCCCCGCTCATTGATCCTCATTTTCTTGCACGCGATATTGCTCGCCCGCCAAACCAAAATGCGATAACGGCAGCAAAAAGCGCTTTTGTTTCTTCATCCCAAACGGCATTGACTGCATCCAATCCAGATACCCCGGCGGCAGTGAGAGATAGATAGGCGGAGACTTCAACGAAAATGAACAGCCCGAAGAAACTATAGGTAATAACAGGGCGCACAGAACCACGAAGACCGTCAATCCACTTGACCCCTGTGGGCTGCATGGATTTGTGAAGCGATTCAATCTCGCGTATATCAGCTTCAACATTAATGGCCTCCAGCTTCTGGGCGGCTAGCTCTTTCTGTTGACGGATCTGAACTTCCATTACAGCCAGTTCATGTTTCTTGTCCTGCTTGTCTTGGAAAAAATCCATGACCTTTGGCAAAAAACTTGTACCAAATCCCAACAGGGACCCAAGCAAACTAAGCATACTTTTCTCCAAGTTTTATATGTAGACTACCCACTTGATGAGGAGTGTTCCTACCGAAACGCCTCTTGGCGCATCTCAGGTAGAGACTCCACAGCCAGCAGTTCCATAGCTGTAATATCATCAATCAATTTTCGTTTTGCTTCCCCACTTATAGCCGATGTCAGAACCCTTTTTCGTTCATCCCGCAACTCAGAAAGCACACCCGATATCTCTTTTACTTCATCCTCCAAAGCTAACAGCGCAAAGCGTTCTTCTGAAAACTCTTCGCTCTCAGGCAGCGTTAGCTCCCCTTCTTCAAGCATCTTTGCGGTCTTAACCGCTTGATTAACTGCCTTACGCAAGTCATAGAACTGTGTCACCAGACCACGCGCATCAGGTCGGGCGAGAAAGCGCTTAACAAAAGGATACTCACTAAGCTGTTTAGCAGGGCGCTCACCCAGATCAGAAGCAACATCCCTTATTACACCGTCCACCGTATCCAAAAGAACGGTGCCTAATGTACCGCCATAGCCACGTATCATGTGATCTATTTTTACAGGCGCATAATTAAACTGTTTACCTAAGTTTATAGCGAGCGCTGATGTTCGACTGTTTGCTCTATACCCAGGATCTAGCCCTTCAAGATATTGGCCCTCTATTTTACGCCCGGTCCAGAAGCTATAATTAGTTATTGCTTCAACAGCGGGCAATGCTGCTTGAGGAATAGGATTAAACTCAAAGGTATTAATCAAGCCCTGACGCACCGAACGAGTAATATCACGCGGCACATCCTTGCCAAAGTAAAGAGCCATCACCCTTTCAGGTATTGTCTTGAACAAGAACCCAACTTCAAATGGAATCGGGATCTTGAGGGGTGGTCCGTCATAACCGGGTATCCATGACGCCGGGATGATCCAGTAGTTATCCTTAATCTCTGGGTTCTGATTGATATATTCTTCATCATCATGTACTAGCGCCCAGTATGCAGCGCTACTCATACCAACTAGCAACGCTTTCATATAGAATTGCCGCTTAACAATGTCCGACTCAGGCCGTGCTGCAAATCCCTTGCGCCCCATGGAGGAGCGATACAGCACATCCAAGCCTTGGATACGTGCATTTAAGAAGGGAATCATCACGGCAAGATTTTGAATTAGCGGTGACGATCCTCGTGCGGAGAAGTTTATTACCTCTTGTGCTTCAAAAAATGCCTGAACCTCATCTCCTGTATCCTTGAGTACCCGCTCATATACAGCAATACGAGTAGCCGCATCAGATGAGCGTGATGCTTTGCCTGTTGCATCCCATATTGCCTTCAAAGGATTGCGTATGAAGCGACCAGCAGCAGAGGGATACTTATACTTGAGAAGTTCCTTCTCTATAAACTGCGTCATCTTGGTGGGGTCACCACCGAAATCAAAGCCCGTCATTAAGCCCGCAGAGGCCAATGCTTCTGCCGATGTGCTGCCGCGCAAGGCTTGAGAAAAGCCACCGATAGTTCCAGCTAGTGCTCTAGTCTTACGGCCACTGGTTACCCACGCCGACAGCGAATCACGTAGCATGTTTGCTGCCATGAAGTCGGGTGATCGGGTAATCATCTCACGCAAGAACCGCGCAGGCATTCCTAATAAATTCACCCATGGGGGGATTGATTGGTTTTGCAGATAATTGCTTAAAGAAGAATACAAAGCTTGGTCAGGAACCATCAAAGTTAAGTCCTCTCCCTTAACTCTGAAAGTGACACTACCATATGTGCCCTTCTTAACTTTTACAGTCTGTATTGGATCAATCAATACCATGTTGCGCATCACACGCTGCACACCTACGTTCATCATTCCAGTCTGAACCGCAGACAAAGCATTCTCAGTGATGGTTTCAAGAAACCCGCCTATGGGCATCCCTCGCTTAACCACCTTCACATCCATACCCGTTTCTTGCTTAAACTTTTCAGCATATGCGTCTGCTTGTTTTTTCTCATTTCCTCTAAACGTGGTAGGAAGAGCCGTAGAGACCTTGTTAGCATCCGTTGCTATCACCGACCATATAGCCCCCTGACCGCTCAGCGGAGGAGGAGGAGCGGCAGCTACTATTCCATTAAATAGATCGGGGTCTCCCGGAATAGCATCTTGCTTGTTATCAAGCTGACGATAGAACGGTATATAGTCTGCTGTTTCCTTCCAGACATCAGCCTTTTCTCTAGTTAGAACGCCCGTATCTACTAAGAAGTCTACGAAGTAACCGTTCCACACCTGATAGTCTTGGAAGATGTTGGAAAAATCATCGTTATATACAATGCTCTTTCCCTCTAAAATCTGCGCTACCTCCGCTTCACTAATCTCCATAACTTGCGCGATCTCTGGAACAGTATTTCCCATCGCCAAATATTCTGCGATCTGCTGCTGCGTAAGGAGGCGCTCTCGCCCCTCTCTTATGAGACGCGCAGCCCTGCGTGCTATAGAATATAACTGGAATGTATCAAAGCGATTGCCTTTTCGTAGCGGCTCAATGATAGGAATAAATCCTGTAGAAGTTCCCGCAATCCGGCTTTGCTCTATAGTCCCATCAACATTAGTTTGCTGTGCATCTTCAGGTATATCTCTAACTGAAGTACCTCCATTCTTATAAACCGGGACTCCTTTAGATAGAGCATAAGCCGTAAGAGCAGTAGCTCTACGCGCTGACCGTAACGCCGACCAAGCCGAACCTGAAGCGCTTAGGAAATTAGAATACCGCTCATCTTTTTCAGAGAGCGCTACATCCCCGCGCCTAGCAGGGTCCCACTCATCAACATGTGCTCTACGAAACCACGTAAAGAACTCTCCGAAACTATCTAAAGGAGTCCCGCCAAGCATACCAAGCTTGGTTAAGAACTTTTCTCCCAGTGTCTCATGCTGTTGAACAGCAACTATACCCGAAGGAATGTCCACGCCCATATCCATGGGTTGAGACTTCATAGACCATTCTTGAGAGATGGGGCGAGCCGCCATTTCAGGTTTGTATTCATACTCTTCATAGAACGATACCGTCTCTGGCTTTCCTCTCCTTTCCCCAAACTCTTTCATAGCTTGAAGAAGCTCTGGATCAGTAGGTCCGGGATCGCTTTCTGTAATCCATTTCCTCTGCAACTCCTCCTTCATCTGCACAACAGTGTCTTTAGACAGGCCTAATCTACGCGCTGCATAAGCATCTATATCCCCATCAAGAGCAGCTAGCACATCAGGATCTGCGTACCGCCCCAAAAAATCGTCCATGCGTATCTTGTCCCCATTGGGCATGTACAAAAATACTTGGGTGGGAACTTGTGCCTGTCCTATTTCTTCCTCCACAGCCTTCATACGGTGACGGCCTTCATGTCCCTGAACGCGCCACTGGCTTTGGTCCTCATCCCATATAAGCGCAAGCCATGGATTGGCAATCTTTTGATCCACCTCCCCCCGCAGGATTTGTTTAATATACTCTACTGTGGGGAGGTCACGCCCAGGAGCGCGAACTAAACCAGTAGACTCCATTGCCCAATCTACTGGTTTAGCAAGGGCAAGGAATCTTTTGGGGGTCAGGGATGTAGTGATATTGGCATAGTCATCCATTTGATTGGGCACCACACCCACAGCACCTTCCTTATTTCCAAAGAACTGTCGCGCATATGCCTTAAAATAATTGTCCGTCTTGCGAATAACCCTACGTCTAGTCGGAGGAGGCCCCAACCTAGGCCGCGCCATAGGGCGTGCCGATTTATCTTTCTTGATCTTTGACTTAAACGCCATAATCGCAGCGTCTCGACCTGCGGGAGAAAGATTATCTAATTGCGTTGTGCCGTCCTTCTTTAATTCTTTCCTGGCCTCTTGATACGCAGGATTTTCTTTGCCCGTCACAGGAAAGATCGTGTCCATTATAAACATCGGATCTTGCAATCCCGTAAGCTCTGCGGGATCAAGTAGATAAAACGCTGCACGAATAGGATGTTTAGACGCAGGGTCCCGCCACTCTAATGCAACAAAGTCATCCCGAATGCGCCCTCGACTAGTCTCCGCTGTAACGTCAGCTACAGCATACCCTTTCCTTGGGGCTTGCAATTCAGGATTCCAATATGCTTTTAGTAAAGACTCTAAAGCTCGCTTAACGGTAGTACGTTCATTTCTAATGGGTCCCCATCCATAGGGGGTATGCTGTCTAAAATCGTACATATGATCTTCATTAGAAAGAACATGCAATAGCCCACGATCTTGTGGGGTGCCGACAGGCAGCACTACAGGTATGTCTTTACCTAGATGCCTAATGGTTCCAAACTTTGCAGTAGCATTGCCATCTGTGTCATAGCCCGCGACAACCAACTTCTTTGCTGCGGGCGGAAGATCAGTGAAGCGCCTAGCTTCTTTGTCTGTGGAGGTGGCAGCAGCGACCTGCTCTCCCAAAATCTCTACATCAGAAATGGGTGGTGCATACTTCTCAATAGCAGAATCTAATTCTGCTTCTGCATTTTCTAAACCCGCAGGGTCAACGGGATGGCTTTGATCTAGCTCTACTCTTAGCTCCTTAAAGGCGGGGGACAGGTCTACAATATCTTCAACGCCTACCTCCTCACTATACATATGAGGTTCTTCTAAAATCAAACCTGTCAGCTTCCCCATCCGTGCGTCATGGTACTCAGGACTCTTCCATCGGTCAGCTTCCACAAAAGCATCTGAATAATCCTTTCCTGCTTGCCGAAGGATATTGATTCTCTTCATATATTCTTCGACCTCAAGGCCTTGGTTGGTTTCAAAATCCTCACCCGCATGCTCTTCAGCGTAAGTAAGAAAGGGTTGATTCGGATAAGCTTCCCCCACAATCTCCCTGACACGCCGCCACTCTGCCGCGCCACGGTCTTCTAACTTTCCACGTTCATTCAGAACTGCTGTCACAGCATCTTCCAGTACAAAAGACCGTGCCGACTTCTCAACCCCCTCCTGAGAAACCTCTACCATCTCCTGATCCAATACAGGATCACCTGTCATGGTGTACTGTATAGGAAGTAGGGCGGTCTTTTGTTCAGCGTATCCACGCTCTGTAAGTGGCAGAGTATCAGCACGTTTTGTAGGAGCTATCCCTAAGTTGTGGAAATTAACCCAGCTATTCTGCCCCCGTGTCTCGGAAGTCAGCGCCCACCTAGCCCATGGGCTGCGGGTCATACGCATGTGGTTCTGCCACGCAGCTTCCTCACCTAAGGGACCAAACTTATTCGGCTCCATAGTGTGCGCATAGTAATCGTGAACTGCCCTGAATATGTCGTTGATAAGCAGAGGTCGCCCGGTTATGTCTGTGAAGCCACTGTCTTGTAATAAGGGATGATTGTCATAGGCAACTCCTTGAGGCCCAAACGCCGCCGCATTAGTAGCAAGAATGCGCAACCTATTATTGTCCAGTATATCTTTGCGCATTGCATCGCTACTGGAATACACATCATCAATGGCTATGTTCGATGGGGCATCTTCATCACGCACCACCGTCTCAACTTTAATGGGAAGCGCCCTGTACTGGCTCTTTAGCTCACGCGCTAGTTCATCATAGGCTTTGCGCACTTGAGGATTGCCCAGATCATTAACGGGCATGTCATCAAATGCATCTGCTATGTCTGATTGAAGATCACGCTGCTCTGGAGTGAGGGATTGTTGCGGAGGAACAGGAACAAACGGACGGCCACGTAGCCGTTGGGCTACTCGCCAACTGGTTCTGTTCCCCTCTTCCGCGTCCGGGGGACGAAGTGGGCCTTGTATGTCGGAGAACGGGTTGGTTGCTCCATCACCTCCTCCGTAAACCCATAATCTTTGAACGCCTTGACCAAATGTTTGGACGCGCTCTCCAAGAGATTTTCCGAATCGCTCAACGGTGTCACTAAATCGCTGGATCTCTTCTGCATTAGTAGGATCTCCTACAAAGTAAGTCTCGATAACATTATCAAAAGCAGTAACTCCGGGCAAGTTTTCCTCTTGTAGAGCCGCCTCTATATCTTCACGTGAAATCGGTTCAGACAACGTAAATTGAAAAACAGGTGTGTTAAAGGAGCCATCTATATATTGGTATCCTTCTTTATTCCAACCCAACCCCATCCCAGGCTGCACAAATGTCATATCTTTTTGGCGCTGCATCCCTTCTTTTAAGGACATAAGATTTTGACGGACATGAATTTCTTCTTGATTAAAATTATCCGCAAACTTAGCCAACGCTCTTAATACATCCTTGCGCCCCCTTTCTTCAAATCCAACATCAAGCCTAATGGATGGCTCTAAATCTCCAAACCACAAACCCTCTGCTGGTATCGGAAGGATACTCGTCTCAGGAATGCCGCTCAACAAGTAAGCAAGAGAGTCCGCCGCAATATCTTGCAGCACTTGTTTTGCCCCTACATCCCCTAAGCTTGACTGATCCCGTAATTCCCGTAGCCCCTGAATGCTGCCGGTAGCAGCCGAAAGATTAACAGCTATTTGATTGACAGGGACCTCATTGATGCCCCTAATCTCAGATCGGTTCAGAACATCTTGGTCCCATACAACGAAGTTACGGGTGCCTCTTAGTCTCCTTAAAGCACTATCCCTGCTAAATTTATCCCAAAATTGTAGGCCCGGAATATCCGCATCCCGAAGCAATTCAGATGTAGCTTGAGACTTTCCAAGAATGCTCATTAAGTCTGAGCCTGTTGAGCGGGAATTAATCCTGAATTGGGGGACCGACCTTGTCGCAAACCCGCTTGGATCTTCATTGAGATAATTTAAAAGATAGCCTATTTTCTGATTCTTAGAAAGCTCGTCTAACTGATACCGCTTAAGGCGCTCCTTTGAAGGAACTAAACTTATTAGCTCTTCTGCTGACAAGCCTGTTGATCTAACAATTTTCTCTATAATTTCTGGCTGGTCTCTTAAGGGAGCATCCCAATCAAGAAATTTTGCCACCGCATCATCAGGAATATCTAGTTCATACATAAAGCCAATGGGCTTTTCCAACACACGCTCTATCTCTTTAGGATCAGGAAGAGTGGTATGTCTGCGTGGCCTTGCGCCGGGTTTGGGATTGCCTTTGCTATCAACAGAAATTACATCGACCGACCAATTTTGCCCCGTTGTCTCATCAGAAGGATTAAAGCCCAAGACCTTGTCAGGACCACCATAGCCCTTAACAATTCGTCCTGGAGTAAAATACTCAGGCAGCAAAGATAATATTGCGTGATGGTTATTGTGCCCAACATTAATCCGATACTGTTTTCCCGTACCTAAAGCTTGTCCTGAATAAAATCCCCATCCAAAAGCCGTGGTTCCTTCCCCTTCTCTTACAAAAGATAGATCAGGAGTGCCCAATGCCCGCCCCGCTTCAGGCTTCCACCTAACAGCACCACCATGGAAAGTACGTGCTGCCTTGTCTTCTTTCTCAGTCTGCAAGGATGTTACAAGTTCATCTCCAAAGTCCTCGGCTGGAGCCGCAGCGGTGGCAGCTACAAAATCAGGAGAGGTCTGTATACGTTCAAAGACCTGCGCCGCTTTGTATATGTCAGCCTCAGCCAAGCCGCCCTTTAGATTCCTGAAGAAGTTAAGGATACGTTGCCATATTGACAGGGGACGCCCCTTGAGAACCACGTGCCCACCAGCATGGCCCCTGAACATTTCCGCCGCAGCTTCTTCTATCTGCGCGGCTGGACTAAGGTCTTTGTAAATCTCTTGAATAACCTGCATTACAGTCTTGTCAGGATCAGACCAATGTGGGGCTTGGCTCGCAGCCTTTGCCAAGGCGCTCATATCCTTGTTATTGATGACCCCAAGATCCACCCATGAATGCACGGTCTCATGATCGGTCAGCCCAGCCAAATACTCAGCCATTTCCTTGGGCTTTTTCAACGATGATTGGGGGATCGCATCAAGGGCCAGGATGATAGCACCCTTGGCAGCCTTGGTTCGGGGAATATACTTGGCCTCTTGAGGTCCAGCATCAAGCGTGCCTGTTATTTCCTGACGACTAAGGGTGTCAATGATTGCTAACGGCACATCATCAGACAACCCACGCGCACGCAAACGGCGCACAAGATTGTCGCGGATACGCTGTATAATATGAGGGGGAATTTCCTGCTTAGGCCCGGTGCTTTCGGCTGCGTCAAATAGGGCCGTTACTGTTGAGGCAGTTAGAAGCTCGGGTTCAGCAGGTGATACGGGCACTGTATCCAAAGAGCTTGCTTGGAACTCAGGATCAAGTTCCTCAAACCCTGGAACATCCGGCACCGTTACTGCTGAAGGAACTGTTTCGTCTATAGTCCCGTCAGGTGGCGCAGGAATGTCCACCTGCTGCATCTCTTCGGGTGCTGTTTCTTCTACAGGAAGCCCTGTTAAATCCAGAGGCATTTCTGAGGGGGGAACCGTTTCGTCTATAGGCCCCTGATCTAAAGCTCTTGCTTGCAACGCTGCAACAACGTCCTCAGGCTTCATGCCTGAAGTAACTTGCACCCCATTCTCTTGGGCTATTCGGCGTAGATTATTGGTAATAGCTGTCGGCATTCCCTGCGCCGCAGCCGCTAAGAAGTCTACCGCCTCCTGCGTTAGGCCTGTAGAAACATCGACTTGCTGAACACCCCCCTCAACCTCCTCTCCAGCAAGACCCGTTAAATCCAGGGGAATTTCTGAGGGGGGGACCGTTTTGTCTGCTGCTACGGTTTCCATTTCATCCGCAGCTACCGCAGCACCAACAGCAGCGTCGGCTTCAGGGTCTATCTCCGCAGTTGTTACGGTCTGCTCCGCAGCATCTGCGCTGTCTTCTTCTAATGTTTCAGGTAAGGTTTCGGGCAATCCTTCAGTAACATCGGGGAGTGTCGTTGGCTTTTCTTGAGTCGGGCGAACCAATGGAGAAGTGACAGTGCTAATAGCACCACCACCAAACCCACCAATAAGAAAGGAATTAATAGCGCTCTCCAAACGCTGAGCAAATTGAATGTCTTCAGGGGACGCTCCTGTTGCTTCCGTGATTTCACCTGTAATGTTCTTTATAATATCTTGAGCCGCTTCAGTAAAAGCTTCTATGGTGTACCCACGCCCGCCTAATTGAATGGCCCGCTTCGCTAAGTTCTTGGCTATTTTTTTACCTGTTAAGCCAGCCAGTGGCTTAACTATTTTGGTCAAGCCCAAGGTGTCAAGGCCAGCCATCAACGCACCGGGTACCACTGCTATCTTAGCGGCCAACTCTCGGTCAACTTTTTCTTCTTCAACTAAAAACTTAAATGTTTCGCCATAGTTTAGTGCAAAAGAACCACTAGCTGCACCCGCTATGCCACCTACCAGAGTGCCCCCTGGACCCACCAAGCTTCCAACAGCCGCGCCTGTTGCTCCAGTTGCAACCGGCACCACGAATGACCCTGCCGCTTGCCCTATTCCCTGCCCCGCATAATCAATCAGAGATTCTAAGTCTTCTACCTGTTTGTAAGTTTGTATTCGTGGAACAAAGTCTTCGGTGGGGTTGTCTTTAAATTCTTTCTGAAGGTACCCGCCCCACTCATTAAGATCATCTAAGCCTGATACAGTACCTAAGCCTTCAGCAGCCCATCCCAATAGCTCAGGATTAGACTGCCGCACCGTGTCCACAAAGGTACCACTAAGCTGGTTCCAGAATCCTGGGTCACTGGGTTGGGGGGAGGTCTGTTCTGCTCCGCCCATCAGATAATTAACGATAGCCTGATCTACGTGTCCAGCTTCCCGTGCCTGTTGAAGCTGCTCAACATTAACGCCCATATTTTCTTGCGCTAAATAGTCTAATATCTGAGCATCATTGTAACCAGCTTGGAGGGCTTGATTATATTGCTGTTGATTAAACGGCATCGGTTACCCCGTTTTTGGTATAATGCTACTTAATGACTTGGTGGGAGTGCCTGCTGATTGAGCGCTGCCGCCAGAAAGAAACTCTCGGCGCAAAATAAGAGGAGCCTCCCTAAATGCCGTCGCCTCATCCATGCCATGTTTGTCAATTAAAGCCTTTCTAATTTGACTCAACCTTGCCTTCCCTGCCTTTGACCCCTCATACTTCACATATGTTTGCTCTACACGAGACGCTGTTAATGAGGGGTCAAGAGTACGCGCATACGTCTTCCTAATCTCAGATCGCACCGTGGGCTTAACACGCCCCGGCTTTCCTGTCCCATCATCGAAGAAATACTTTTCCCAATTAGGAGAATTTTTCCAATCATCCAGCACATCTCTTTCGTACCGCTCATACGCATCAGGCTTGGCTGCTCTTTGTGCAGCAATCCTTGTTGCTTCCTGCTGGTTAGCAAGGGTGGCAAGCGCCATCTGTTGCTTGGCAAGGTTAGCTTTATCCGCACTGTACTGCTTGACCCCTGCGGCTGCGCCAGGAATAGAGCTTAACAAGGTGGCTCCAGGCTGGCTGGCCTGCTGCATGATCCCAAGACCAGCGGTGAGCAGGCCCATAGCCTTGGCATCGTCACGGCCCGCTGCAATCTGTGCCATTAGTTCTTGTATTCCCCCAGCACCACCAGTTGGTGGAGGCAGTCCTCCTGCGCCAGGAGCAGGACGAGGGGGTGGCCCTCCTGATACAGAAGGACCGTCCATATCTAGCGCTGGGTCCTCACTGCTAACCACACGCCCCGATGCCGGGACGTTGAATCCTGGCTGGGTACGTTGTTGTGCATCGTAGGCGGCTTTAAAAGCCTCAGCCGAAGGGATATTAGCACCCGTCGCAATATCCGCCTGTGTAAACTGAGTCATATCAGGTGGATTCTCTGCAAGCCTTGCTCTTTCTTCCGCATAAACAAACGGATCATAAGAGAGGGGCACATCAACAGGAGCCTGCGCAGCAGGATCATAGCCTGCTACATCTAAAGAATAGTCAGGACTACGAACCTGATCCGCCGATGTCCTAGCAGGAGTGATTTGCCCCTTACTCGCTTCAGCCACTTCCTTAATACGCTCAATAACGGGTTCTACCACCTCATACGGACCTGTTGTAATAAAAGGCCCCTTCTTTTCGTAGGCTTCTTTTAATGGCGCTTGTAATTCAGCAAGCCGCCGCTTTACTTCATCGGTAGGAATAGGCGGAACGTCTCCCGGCCCACCAAACGCACGCAATGGATCTTCATAATATTTCATCCCTTCACGCACCTGCGCCAAAGGACTCTGGGGGGTTATCTTTTCTCCTATAGGAATTTTTTCTGGAGGAACAGTTAATCGTTTAGCCACTTCACTTCGCTCCCCTGGGCTAAAATCAGGGAGCAACGCCAGCATTTGATTTAGCCACGACTGCTCTGTCTGGGGCGTGCTCTCAGAAGGAACAAAGTCACCACCCCTAACGCCCGCCAGTTGTGGCAGCACACCCTTTGAAATGGGTTGCGTTGTATCAACCGCTTCCCGCCCAGCCCTAAGCAAATCACGTCGATCCCTAGCAATAGGCGAGGGAACAGGCACTGCCTCCGCTGGGATAGCGGCTGCTTCCACAGGAGACTCAACAATAGGCGGTATGTTAGCTGTAACTTGACGACGAACACTGCCAAGTCCTTCCGTTATAGGCTCACCAACAGGAATCGGAGGGCGAGACGGGCGCAATCTTTCTGCTACGCCACTTTTCAACCCCACATCATCAGCAAGACCAAGAGCCGCTAACTGATCCGCCCTACGCACTTCATCTTGCCCACGCGCTAATGCCGCAGCCCCCTCTTTATAGCGCCGTTCCCACTCTTTCTCCGCCCCTTCTGTAGAAGAAGGTACAACTGGAGGCGGTTCAGAAGGTGCCCTCGCTATTTGTGTTTGATCTTCTTCAGGAACAACTTCTTCCCCAGCAACAAAGTTCATCATCGTCTCTGTGCCCACTGAAGAAATCAACCTGCCCCTATCCGCTTCGGTCAGCGCCGATGCTTGAACAGTATAAACAGCAGGCTCAAGTCTAGGCTGAGGATCGGTAGTGCGATACCGTGTTGTAAACACATGATCCCCTACTTTTTTTACATCAGGGTCAAAAGGCTCGTTGTTGCGAGTAAAGTTTTTACGAGTTCCGTCATAGTTTTTCCCCACAGACGGGAATATCAAATCCGAAATCTCGGGGTTCTGATAATAA
>Ga0098052_1000432_pt1 | contig 26664 bp, 23 predicted proteins | sample 15_taG_FD_81591 | JGI IMG/M metagenome (GOLD analysis project Ga0098052, IMG submission 81591) | Marine viral communities from the Subarctic Pacific Ocean - 15_ETSP_OMZ_AT15312 metaG | ecosystem: Environmental > Aquatic > Marine > Oceanic | place: Pacific Ocean | collected 2015-01-18
GAACCTGATTGGGATAGTGTTACTTCAGATGGTAGTACAATAACAGATGGGACTATAACTTGGACAAGGAGAAGTCCAAGTTATATCAGTGATAACAATCCACCTAAAATTTCTATGACAACGGTTCCTGGAATAAAAACTTATACATATAATGGATTGGATGGAGTTTACTATCCACGTTTCATTATAAAGACAAATGATTACCAACTTGAATGGGTAAATAAATTTACTAAAACATCATAGGGCAACATAATGGCAAACACATTCGTTTCAATTGATCCTGAAATAACTTCAAGGGTTTCCACTGATTCATCTATTACTATCACATACTCTTTTGATTCTGGGGCGTCTGGTTTTGACACTGATACGATTATAACAAACAATATCATCTTCGAAGAAACATCACTCACTGAGGATGAAGAACCAGTTAGTTTCAGCGTAACCACAGCAACGAGTGATACTCAAATAGTTATTAATCCATCTTCATCTCTCAGTAATAATGTTGTATATGAAATAATTCTTTCGTCTAATATTACCGATGATAATGCGGTTGCTATCACTGAAAAAACATTCAGGTTTATTACAGAAATAGAAGATGAAACACCAACAGTATCACTCAGTACAGATGGTAACGCAAATAAGGCATTTAGAACATCACAACAAATCTCTGAATTGCTTGATATCCGCAAGATAGTAAAAGAAGGTAGTAAATTCAACTATGATTTTATACCCACTACATATGACCCTTCTGATAAGACATATTCAAAAGAAGGATATCAAAAACTGAGTATTGACAATCAAACACATATTAAACAATTATTCCAACAACAACACCTCCATGAGTTTGATACCTTTCTTACTAATATAAAATCTTTTAAGACTGTTACGGATGATGAATTTCTTGATGTTGAAAATTCAATATATCCTAACGCATATGATATAAATATTTCTTCTGGTCTGAAAAAGAAAATTGAATTCCTTGTCAAGATATACGCAAATGCTCTTGAAAAATTCTTTATAGCAGTCACAGAAGACCCTGTTCAAAAATTCAAATATCATATATCAACCGATTTAGGAAAAGAACACTGGATAAGAACTATCAAGGAAATGGTACACCCGATAGGATGGAGAGACGTATATACAGAAATTGATGCTCTGATCGTTGATACCGTTAATGAAGTTATTCCAATAATCCAATCTAATCAACATCAATGGGATGATGAATATTTGATCGGTACAGTGCCAGCAAATACATTGACTGGATCTGATGGTTCTTATACAAGACATACCAATGAATTTATAACAAAGACAGATTTATCTGGATATACGATAGATGAATTCATTGGAAAAATGCTTATCATCACTGATGGTGTTAATCCTGGAGTTTATACAATAACAGGAAATACAAACAGTTCAATAAAAAATACGATTGAAGTAGCAGAAACCTTTGATAAACAAATAGATGGGAGTGATTCAACAACAGAAGAACGAGATATCAACTTCATTATTAGAGAGGAAATGGAGGGATTTAGATCATTATTTTCAGTTTCTGATTTTAAATTCCTTGATTGGGTGGCAGATACTCATTTTCATCATATGTCAAAGATTTTTATAAATCATACTATATGGGAGGTAACATCATCCTCTGAAGGCAATTCAGGTTCTACAATACCTGATTTTTCAGCAAAATCTTTGATACCAGTTACTTGGGTATCTGAATTAGATGTTTCAGTTGGTGATGTTATCCATAAAAATAATTCAGAATTTATTGCGACAACAGCAGGAACAACAGACACTTCAGAAATTAATTGGACTCTTATTGATACTAAAAGTGCTGATACTGATACATGGTCTGCTGATACTGAGTATAAAGAAAATAAAGTAATCTACGATTCAGTTGATTCTTTTTGGATTGTTCAAACAGCAGGAACATCACAAGCATTGAGTGCCAATGAACCAAATTGGTCTAGCAAAACGATAGGAAATACAATAGTTGATAATACCGTTACCTGGAAAAAAATAGTAACTGGTAATATCATTGCTGATGGGACAGTCCAATGGACAAAACAAAGACTCACTGATAATGAACTGACGTGGACTAAACGGGTATATGAACCAAGAGCAAAATATGTAACAACATCATATTTTCATCCTAAACCACCTCTAAAAACTTGGGCGTCTATTACTGAGTATAATAAAAATTATAGAATTTCAGAGACAACCACAAATTATACATGGGTAGTATCTACATCAGGAACGAGTGATTCATCAGAACCGACATGGGCAGATGTTGACACAATAACCGATGGGACTGTTGTATGGAGAAGAGAATTATGGACAAGCAATACTGATTATGCTCTTAATGATATCATCACAGAAGACGGGTCAGACTGGATTTGTATAGATTCAGGAACGAGTGATGTATCAATTGAACCGACATGGACCGGAAAAACAGTCACTGATAATACGGTAATATGGAAAAATCTATCTTGGTCTTCAGAGATTGTTTATACAATAGGAGATCAAATTGAAGGCGGTGATAGTAGTTGGGAGGTAGTAACAAGAGGCAAATCAGGAACATCAGAACCGACATGGACTGGCAACACAGTCACTGAAAATAGTATTGTTTGGAGACGGATTGAATCCAAACGTATGACTGATGGTAACTATCCTGGTTCTCTATACTATCACAATTGGTTGGCGAGTACGATATATACCACAGGTGATGTGGTATTTGAAGATGGCTCAATGTGGGAAGTAGTAACACCAGGTATCTCTAGTTCTACTGAACCTTCTTGGGCAGGTTCAGTATCTATCGGAGGAAGCATCAGTGATAATACAGTCGTCTGGAAAAGATTGGATGTGTTGAAAGGAACGACATTCAATGATCTACTGGGGGTTTTCAATGATGTACTAAAATTCAAAACGCAAAACAATCTTGGTATAAATTATGCTACCAACTATCAATTAGGGGCAGTTGATGAATCAATATCAAGGTTGGTATATGATTCTTATAATGATCTTGAAATACTCGTGGTTCGAGGTTCATCTACCTTATCGTTCACAGAAGGTGATACTACCTTTCTTTATGTTGATGATAACAATCCATTGATGTATGTAGAATCAGATACATATTTAACAACATCATTTGTTTTCGGAAATACTGAAATGGCAAATCAGGTTACTGAAGATGAAGCAGTGGCTGGTAGTATATCTTATGATATTGCTACACTCAGTGCTGTTGAATTGGAGAGTGGGACAACTACTGGAAGTACCACAGATGCTACTCTTGTAGACACTTCAGCAACATTTATCACTAATGGGGTAAAAATAGGTGATACAGTAAATAACACCAGTGATTCTACTTCTTCGACGGTTATGAGTGTTACTAACGAAACAACACTCACAGTATCAGCAGATATATTTCCAACGGTATATGCTTCAAAAAATTATAATATAAAACGGAAAAATAATCTCCAAGATGTTACATTTGATTTAGGCACAGTACCAACTGAAATATTTGTTGGGAGTGTGGTAGTCCCTACTGGTACTAATCCCAACAACGATGATGGAGATGGATATGAAGTATGGAGTTATACCAAAGATACTATAAGGATTCAGAATGAATTAGGAGTCGCAGAAACATCATCCGGTTCAATAAAAATAAACACACCAGCAAGATTCAATGTAGTAACATTTGTAATACCACAGACATTTTCATATGAAGAGGCATGGTGGTATGGTTCTAGGTTATTCTTTGATTTAGGTTATATCGATGATATAGATTTTCATTCTACTGATAGATGGTCATACAATTATTCTGAATATTCCGCTGAAGTTGGATATACCACAACATTAACCGATTCATTCGTAACATCAGATATGACAGTAGATGATAGGTTTTCTATAACCACCGAAGGATTAACAAACCCGACAAGGTTATTCAAAAAATATAATATACTCGATGACAATGTTAATCAGGACTGGGTTGAAGGTAACAGGATATATGAATTTGAACCCAAATCCTCTGGAGATTATGCGTATGAAATTATTGAATCTGGATCTTCTGACGGTTCTTCTTCATATAAATTAGAAGATAGTTCAGCAACATTCACAACCAATGGAGTATTAGTAGGTGATCTGGTTACTAATACTGTTGATTCTACTACAGCCACCGTAACTTCAGTTGATAGTGAAACGGTATTGTCTATAGATGTTGATATATTTGATGGAGGTATTGAAGGGTACAAAGTTGAAAAACTCAATGATGTAACTGATTATATGCTATGTGTTAACAGCACTGATACGTTTATTACGGATGGTGTTGTTCCTGGTGATATAGTAACGAATACAGATACTAGCACATCAGCAATTGTTGAGCATGTGATTAGTGAAATAAGACTCCAACTTGATACTGCCATATTCCCTAGCAAAAATGAATCTTATATAATTGATAGTCCAACTACCCAAGTCGGTTCTTTGATTGGGATAGTATCTAAGAATGAAAAAGCACAGACAAAAGAAATGGTTATTGGTACTGATGCTTCTAGTGTTACTCTTGATTATGATATACTGGGTTATGAATATGTCCAATTCTATAATACGAATAATGAGTCTTCCACCTGGTACAAAAATAATCAAGCAAGCACTATTTCAGCAGGAAGTGTTGATTTAACATCAGGTTCTTGGAGATCATCGACATCTCAAGATACATTAATGATTGCTGAATTCTTTGACTCTAATGAATTCAGCAATAGCAAATATTATAGTAACACCAAAACGATATACAATAAACAAACATCATCTGGTTTAGAATCACTATCTTCTAAGGGTGATAACTTCAATGAAGAACGAGATTATAACAGAAAGGTAACAGTCACCTATGAATATCCAAATTATGGTGTATACGATTGGACGTTAGTGTCAACATCTACTCTGACTTTGGATACAATAAATAAGAATACAATGTTTATATTCTATGGTGATTCAACTGATACTACGGTGGATGTTAATCTTACATTAGCATGGGGTCAGGTAACAATATCGACCACTGGAGATTTATCTTTTGGTTCTGTAGCAAATACGATAACAAGAACTGAAGGTAGTTGGATTACAGATGGTGTTACTCAGGGTGATTATATTACTATAAGTGGTTCCGTTATAAACGATGGAACATATATAATTTCATCTGGAGGAGTGGCGGCAACAGTCCTCACAGTAGAGGAAAAAACAAATACTGAATTGATAGTAGGTGGTTTATCAATAAACAGTATTGAAAATGGTATATCAATTTATGGAACACAATATGATGTTTCTGCGAATTTATCAGAAACAACCACATTATTAGATGGATTATAAAAATGGCAGTAACGGAAGAATTTCTTGGAGGTAGTTCAGTAGAATATGATAAATCATTATTCTATAATTTACTCACTGACGGCAAAGCATATATGGGTTTTGCTAGGGAATCTCCAATCTGGGGATTTTCTACACTCATAAAACTTACACAACGCAGTGGTAGTATTTGGCCATCTGATGTAATGGGTGAGTCTGGTGATGGAGATGGGGACACTGGTAAATATTATGATACCAATTCTTTGAGAATATTGGATTCTGGTGATGAACCTGCCTCTGGTACTGATGTATTTATTAGGAGAATATTAAAATCTGATAATACTAAAATCATCAGAGATTCAGGAACAACAGCAGGTACAGCAGTCACTAATAAATTAGTAAACACAGGAATTGATTTCTCAGCAGTCGTCCCAGCAATATCAGTTGGTGATACGGTTTTGAATACAACTGATAATACAACTGCGTTAGTAACAACAATCGGAACGACTTCATTGACATTGAATGATGATATATTTATTGAAGGAGAATCTTATCAAGTATATACAGTTGATGATACTAAATTCATAACCGTTGGAACAGATGATATTGGATCTCTAACTCTTGATTATATAAATGAAGAATGGGCTAGAATTTCTGGGTTTGATTATGATTCATTTACAGTAATTCTTGATACATACACACCAGACCTGTATGATTATTATCTCTTCAATTATGAGCAGACAAATGTCCAAACTAGACTAAAGATTGAGACAGTAGAGAAAATGTCAAGGTCGAGGATCCAGTCTAATGTAAGACTTATGTATTCCACAACCACTAACGCAACAGTACCAACATCAGACTTCAGTAATGAGATGATCGGTGATTTGCGGAAAAATGTGAATGTGCTTGGTGAGGTTGAGATCACTGGTTTAAACCCAACATTTATAACTGATGGTAATGGATACATAGTTGACAAGGGTTTATCAGCAGCCACTTTTTTCCTTGCCACTTCTGATGGGACAGTAATTCAAGATAATATCAATTATGTATCTTTGGTGAATACTGATGATGAACTTAGTCTTGTCCTCAGTTATCCTCTAGTAGATGAAGCAATTCAAAACTCTGGAAGGATGAAAATTAGCGTAACAAGAAACTCAGATAAATTAGGGATTTTTAATGAAAGGTTTTCCACTGGACAATCGGTATCTGATAATAGTCCTCCACCTCTACAATTAAATTATATCAAACAAGGTTCAGTTCATGATAGTCTTCTTGATGTTCTTGGTCTTGTGAGAATAGATAGTTCTGAAGTTTCCTTCGCAAAACGCATTGATAACTCAGAGACAGAGAAAAAAATATTTGGAGATATTGATGACCCAGAATCTTATCCAGTAATAATTGTTGATAGTGCTGATAATAAAGATACTATTATGATGAATGAGAATGCTGAGACTACCACAATGTTTGCCCATACAACAGATCAAGATATAGCAAGAAAACATTATTTTGATTTAATAAGAATAAACAAGACAGTTTCAAGTTCAGTAGGTACGACAAAAATTTATAGGCAAATGTTCATTTGCTATAACCCATATGTCTCAGGAGTGGAGGCGACGGATGCTAACTACACCAACGATTCAACTGATACTATTTTTAATTCTTCTGAACATCGTTATAATCTTGGGACTGTCCTATATATTGCTAATAAGAAACCAGTATTTAGAAACCACCTTAGTAACCCTGAATCATTCAAAATATTTATTTAGTCATGTCAATAATCGGAGCAGATAAAAGTGGGGCCACCCTTGCTAAGTTTTCATCACAGATAAAAGGACTGGCGAGACCAAACAGATTCGCCTTTTCATATGGCACTTCTCAAACAGATAATTTTTTAACCTTCCAATGTACAAAGGTCAGTATTCCTAAGATTAATATCAAAGGACCAGAAATTAAATGGAGAGGAACTTCAATGACATTACAAGGTGATCCTAAAAAGGAACCACTGACAGTAACCTTTCTGAATGATAGTGGGTGGGAAGCAAGAAAATATTTTGAAAAGAAATCAAATGAAATAAGAGAGAGTGGATCGAAAGGCAATTCTGCTCATTCCTTTTCAAATGTTGGTATTCCATTCAATGAAATTGAAATGAATAATTTAACTGCTAGAATAGAACATTACGGTGATAATAATGAAATAATAGCATCATATGAATTTTTACATTGTTTACCTCTTGAAATATCTGGCATTGATCTCAACATGGAAACTAATGGGCAAGTGGAGACTTTTGATGTTACCTTCTATTACACAAAATACGCACAAACATTTCCAACATATTAATTATGGCATTACCTTTCAACACGATAGCAAAAAATACAGTTCAAGAAGGGAAAAAACATATTGTTGATTTCCTTGGTGGTGGTTATTCTGATATTCACAGAAGTAATTTATTTGCTGTTAGATTTCAATTTGGACCAATAACATTTACTGATATTGAACAGGATATTTTGGCTGTATCAGTAACATACCCAAGAGTAACAACACCAGCAACAGAAATAAGAAGGATGGGTAGAAAAATAGATATACCTACTGGTATTGAATTTGAACCAACCACAATAACATTCTATGATGATATGGATGGGAAAATTAGAAATAAAATGTGGGAATGGATGCAGATATATTCTTCAAATACTCCAGAGGATGGGATCAAAAACGAATCTTATGAAAATATGTTTGCTACAATGGGAATATACCAGTTAAATCAAAGACATGAAATAACGAGTGGTGTATTACTTGAAAAAGTATGGCCAACAGCAATAGGTGATGTTTCATTGGATGCGTCAACTGAAGATGCTGTGGTAACCTTTGCTGTTACATTCAAATTCTCATATGCCAAATTTACTAATAAGGGGAAATAATGTCAAAAGAATTTATCTCAATAGACAATTTTCAGAAAAATAGTTTTTTTAGAAAGGGGTTCATCACAGACAGTAGATTTGAAGTAACCTTTATAAAACAGTCAGAGTCAAAAGTTGAAAATCTAAATGAGAAAGATTTGAAATGGAATGTTAAGAGTGTTGAAATGCCTTCCTTTGCTTTAGGTGGTGGTGATAATGATAGACTCCATCAAAAAATTAGTGGTAGAGCATATGGAGATTTATCAATTACATTCTTTGAAAGTATCGATCAAGATATTAGAGGATTCTTCTATGGGTGGATTGAGAATCTATCTTCCTGGAATAGTTCTGATATTAATTTTGGAGAAGTACAAGGATATCTTGATTATTATGTTTGTGATATACAAATAACCAACCTGAAGGGTAAAGGGGAAGATGCTAAAACTGATTTATTTTCAAAGGCATTTCCAAAAACTATCAGTTCGAGATCATACAATATTGAATCTGAAGCAGAAGTAGGAACAACAACAGTAACATTTGGGTATAAATTCCATGATTTTAAATAAACGGAGTAACTAATGAGTAAAATAACAGAATATACAAAAAACAAACGAAACTTTCAAAAAATCAAATTATTAAGTGGTAGATCAATAGGTATTACCCATTGGCTTGTCAAAGAAGAAAAAGAATTGCTTTTCAATGTTGAGATGCAACCAGATAACAAAGAATTATTGATTAACGAGAGTATCAACCTGATAAAAAATTGTGTTGATAAGAAACAGATGATTGATAAATTATCTAAGAATGATATTATCTTTATCTTAGTCCAACTCAGAAAGATATCTAATAGTAAACAGGTTGATTTTAAATTTACTTGTCAGAATACTAAATGCCCATCCTTCATCACTTTCAGTCCTGAAAAACAACAAGAGACTGGTGTAACAGGTAGAGGCACTGAAGAAATAGTTGATAATGTTGATCTAAAAGAAGATATCGTTTCATCACCTTTCAAATCTGATAATATTGCCATTGGAAATATTGTATTTACCCCAAAAGAGTTGTCATACAAAACACAACGAGAATTGGAAACATTATACATCAATGAAGATAAATTACAATTGAACAAATTCAATTATAATGTCATTCTAAATTCCATCGCATCAGTAACAATTGGTGATGATAAAATGAGTGATTTTTCTAAAGGAGAATTATCGGACTTCATTGATAATAATTTGAAAATGGAAGATTTCAAGAGATTATCAGAACAACTTAATGAGCAAATGAGTACTTTCAAAATAGAGAAGAAAGTGAGTTGCCCAGTTTGTAAGAATGAAACTAAGGTAGTATATGATGAATTGTTTAGTTTATTCCTTTTCTAATTCGTTCTATATCACTACCTGATTATTACAATATGTTATGGTTTATGAAACAACATTGTAGGTTTTCAATTGAAGAAATTGAAAACCTCACTCCTTTTGAGTTTGATTTGTTCTATCATATGGGTGTTAAGGATATGAAAGAACGGAATGAGCAGATAGAAAAGCAGAGACAACAACTTGGTTAATAATTGTTATAGGACGTAAAGGTAATGGCTGAATTAGATGATGTAAAGAAAATATCAGAAGCAATAGAAAAACTAGACACTGATATTGATATCTCACGTATCACACATAATATCAAGAAATTCAAAAAAGTGCTTGGAGGTTCAGCACTTCATCAAATCAGAGAAAGTATTACATTGGTTGACGATGTTGCTTCAAAGATAAAAATTTTTAGTGAAGCAGGAGATGGGTTACGAGATTTTTCAAGTTCATTGGAGACTTTCACAAAAATAGATACTAAAACGGTTTCCAGTAAAATAAAGTTATTATCAGGAGAAAACAAATCAATAAAAATATTAGCAGAGACAGGAAAAGGGTTTTCAAAGGTTGCTAATTCTCTTTCAACTTTTGAAACTATAAATCCTGAACTAGTCAAAAATAATATCACGAAGATTTCATCAGTCTCTGATGAAATATTCAGTCTTTCGAGTAGCGTAGATGAACATTTTTCTCATCTCACAAAATCGTTTGAAACATTCCAAAATTTAGGAGTATTTGGCCCATTAAAGATAAAATATGGTATAAAGGCAATCGCAAAGGTAATACCAGAAATTTCTAAATTGAAAGGCAATATTGATGAAGATATAGTACCATTGGCAGAAGCAGTCAAAACCTTTTCGGAAATAGGTTTTGAAGGTAGGCTGAAAATGGGATTTACAATAAAATTTCTTCAGAAAAAACATAAAGAAATATTATCACTTTCAGAAAACTATAATGAAGATTTAGAACCATTAACCCAGGCAATTGATGTTTTGAGTAAGATAGACCTGAAGAAAAGAATCGCATTATCAGGAGTATTAGAAAGACTTGCTTCAGGATTTGAAAGAATAAAAAAGGTTGGTATAAAGAAAGGAGACATTGAAAGTATTACGTCAGATGTCAATCTTCTTGGTAAGACCGATAAAAATATCAGTATACAAAAAGATATTCCAACAATATCTGAAGTAATAGGTAAGGAAAAATTGGATAGTTTCATCCCTGAAGGGACTGTTCAACCCAATGCCACTGTTCAACCTGAAGGGACTGTTCAACCTGAAGGGACTGTTCAACCCAATGCCACTGTTCAACCCAATGCCACTGTTCAACCTGAAGGGACTGTTCAACCTGAAGGGACTGTTCAACCCAATGCCACTGTTCAACCTGAAGGGACTGTTCAACCCAATGCCACTGTTCAACCTGAAGGGACTGTTCAACCCAAAAATATTAAAACATCAAAGATAACATCAAAGATATTATCTGGTATTAAAACCATTCTCAAAAAGGAAGACAGACAAGATGATAGAAAAGATGAACAAACAAGAAATGAAATAAATGCCAACGAAACAAAAATGTCTGATCTTGATATAGATCAGGATGCCCAGACTTCAAAGATTGAAATAATAGACAACAAGATAGAATCAATGTTTATAAAGGTTTCCTCTAATAATGATATGCTCAGACAGGTTCTTGGGAAACCAATGGAAAAGAAGACTGAAGAAACTCCATCCGAAACAAAAATTGATCAAAAAGAAGATGGGTTGGGTGGTTTATTGAATATGGGATTATTAGCAACCGCTGGGGCAGCAATGTTTGGCGCTTGGTTAGGAAAAGAATATCCATGGTTAGGTCAGGGATTCAAATATCTCGGAGCATTCAAAGATGAAATTTTCTCAGTGATTAAAAACATTGGAGGTACTATATGGAAAGGTATCACTAAGGTTGCTTCTAATATACCATTTCTTGGAGATTTTTTCAAGGGCAGTGCTATGAAGGGTGGTAAGGTATTAGCAAAAGGAGCAGCAAAAGGTGGGGTCAAACCAATGGTGAAAATGTTTGGTAAGATTCTGGGAGGAAAGGCATTTGCTAAAATACCAATTATTGGTCTTGGTGCTGCTGCCATGTTTGCTTATGATAGATGGATGAGTGGTGATAAATTAGGAGCATTTATAGAAGCAACTTCAGGTATCGCAGCACAGGTTCCAGTGGTAGGTACTGGTATTGCTTTGATGCTGGATGCTTTCCTAATGGGGAGAGATGCGGTGAAGGCCAACGAAGCAAGCAAAGCAGAAAGGAAGAAAAAAGGACTTCCAATGACAAAAACTCGCATTGATAAAATGTTAGGGATGCCAATAGAAACTGGTAATGAATGGATAGATGATGCTATTGAAGGTGTTTTACCAACGGTTGATGCTGGGTCTCTCATTTCTAAAGGGTTTGAATATCTTGGTTTTGGATCTCCAGATATAGGAGATGATGCCCAACAAACCAAGACCCCCACATCATCTCCTACACCACCTGCGAAAGAAACTCCAAAAGGTGTTGATGAAATAAAACAAGAAACAAATGATATATCAGATGTTACAAGAGAAGCATTGGTATCAAATACAACGACTAATAATACAACCACTATTATAAAACCAGAATATGTTGATAGATGGCATAAAGAAATTATACGAGAATCAATCCCACAAGAATCTTCAACTCCAGATTCACCAATACACCAATAAAGGATATAATGACAACTTATTCATACCCTAAAGATATAGAAAAGACAACCCATGTACAATTCAAATTTTGGGATCACGAATTAAAACCACCTTCACAACAGACCGTTTCAAAAACTGGCACGGGAACAAAAAAAGTTGAATTTGTTAAAAGTAAAGAGGCAAAAAGTGAATCTTCTTCCCGAAAAACAAGTGTTGGTGATATAGTCAATTTATATGTTCAAGGTGGTATTGGGACTGATATCGATTCTACATGGAGTATGAAAGAAGTCCCAATAGTTGGTAGTGTTGATGCTGGTCAAGGTTTAGAGACAATAAAACAGTCTCTCAGCAACACTCTTGAACTGGGTACTCAAGTGGCTACAAAGGTGGTTGCTTCAAAGATAATGAAATCAGAAGCAGTTACTTCAATAATGGATGGAATAAATGCTAATACTGGATATTCTATATTACCAAATACTGCTATGGTGTTTGGTGGTGCTTCTCCCGAAACAGCACCATTTTCCTTCTCATTTACCCCAAGAAATCAAGATGAAGCAAAACAAACTCTTGGAATAATAAATGCCTTCAAGAAAGCATCAACATCACAAACTATTGATACAGGCATACTTTCAGGTTCTTATAGAATAGCAAAAGCACCACCTATATTTTCTATAGCAATATTGCCTGGAGGTGGTGATGACACTGTAAAAGGCAATTCATTCTATAAATTTCCTGATATGGTGTTAACAAAATTTGATGTAAAATTTAGTGAGGGTGAAGCATTTTTTCAGATGTTTTCTGATAATAGACCAGTCAGTGCTACTTTGTCATTATCGTTTGCCTCATTATACTCTTCCCAACAACAAGATGGTGAATATCGATTATTTGGAGAATAGACTATGACGTATGCGAATTATAATTTTTTAGATCAACTAACTGATGTTGAAATAGATTTAAGTAGTTATCTGACATTATTCTCAGATGATAATTATACTCTTAAATTTTCAAACATACAACCAGTAGTCACAAATGTAAAAAATCTATTTTCATTTACTAATATTATCAAGAATTTTAAAAACCAAGCAGGGGCATTCCAACGATATAATATTGAAGAGAATGAATTACCTGAAGATGTTTCTATAAAATTCTATGGAACTGAAGATTTGTGGTGGGTGATTACTCTCTACAATGATATCACCAATCCGTTTATCCAATGGCCTCTTTCAAATGATCAAATTGATTATCTATCAGGTTTGTACTCAGAAAAAGAAAATAAATATACTAAAGAAGGGTATAAACAATTATTTACCGAATCGAGTCTCAGCAGATTAACAATTGATGTATTAAAGCAGGATCAAGTAATTGATCTTGTTTATCAATTACAAAATGCTGTATTAACCGTGAAAGATGACAACTCAGCATTTGAATTTGTATAATGAGTAATTATGATGGTGGTGCTAATATAGGTCAATTAACAAAACCTAGACCAGCAATCAATGAAATTATTATAGGCAACACAAAGATTGATCCTGTCAACCTTATAACTCTTGATATATTTGAATCTCTTTTTAAACCTGAGATTACTGGAGTAATAATTTTCAATGATTATTCAAATATAGTTTCAAAATTTGGAATAGGTCTTGAATCGCCTGTTGAAATAACATTCAAACAATACGGAAGCACCTCAAGTCCATTAACAGTAAAGATGGAAGTTGAGAAAATGTCCTCAACAATTCAACTTTCAAAAATGAATGATGTTATTACTCTCACGTTAATTGATAGATGGACTGCTCAGGCAAAGAAAACTTTTATTCTCCCAAAAAATATCACGTCTAATAATATCTCCAAAGAATGGAAAATTACTAAAGAAGATTTTAACACCAATAAGAAAAAAGTACGGATTGATCAAATAATCAAAGCATTGGTTTATCAAGCATTATTAAAACTTAATAATACAGAGTATACTATTGATGAAGATAATTGGACAGAAACACAACAAGCATTAGACATTTATTCTCCACCTCAAGATAAAAATATTCTTGAAAATATCGAATATCTTCTTAATTATGCCACTAACATTCCAGAAAAATTAGATCAAAAAGAACCACTTACTGATAGTTGGGGGATGACATTATTTACTAATATTGAGACTAAAAAAATAGCATTATTGAGTATTGCTGATCTTATCCACCCCAAGAAAAATTATGGAGATGCTGGATTTGAAATAATCCCAAACTATATAGGTAATGAGCATTCACCTTCAAACATAAAGAAGATGAGTAATCAATCTAATATTGATAATAATAAATTTATAGAATTTGGATTTGGTAAAATAAAATATACAATTTATGAAAAGAAACTCAACAAGGTTCTCACTGAAAAGGATATAATAGCACTACCATCTTGGTATATCGGGCAGGACACCATAAAGTATGCTAAATTTGGAAACACTCTACCAATCAAAAAAACATTCTATAACCTTGATTATGGACGAGAAGAATCGCAAATAAATTTATCATTTTCTCAGGATTCAGTATTTGATAGTACTTCAAGTGATCTTGAATATTTCGCAAAAAGTTTTATAGCAGCAAAACTATCAAGAAATTTAATCAAACTCATTGCGTATAATGTAGAGACACCAGGAGAACAAGGTCAGAAAAGAGTAGGAAAACAAATCCACGCAAAGGTACTTCAGACTGGCGGTTTCTTTGATAAAATAAACGAGATGGTGAGTGGGATGTTTATTATAACAAATATCCGTCATAGAATATCACATTTTGTTTATACAAATTCATTTACCATTGCGAAGATTGGATACAATAAAGATAAAGTCGCCCAAGAAGGTTTGATAAATGCCAAAGATAATGAAGAAGTTGAATTGCTAGAAAAATTATCAAACCCTAAAAATAATTACAATTTTTCTGATTTTGAAAATATTGTTGATAAAACCAAAGCATTTATAGCATCATTGAAATCCATTGGAACATCTGAAATGATAGATAATGGTAAGGATTTAACAAAAACAACCAATGCTTTGAAACTTTCAGGTTACGAAAAGAAAATACCATGATAAGAATAGCAAAGGTTTTGAGTAATAAAGATCCATTAGCACAAGAACGATTGAAAGTCAATGTTATGGGTGTTCATAACATATATCTCACTGATGATAACGATACTGGAATATGGGCACATCATTGTTCTCCAATAAAATATTCTTCTGGATCTTTACCAATCTATGGTGATATGGTATATGTATGGTTTGATGAAAAAATGCCAAATGATGCTATTTGGATGGGTCATGTTATTTCCAGCAATTCAGTTGAAACTGATAATACCAAAGAAACGATAAAGACAAATTCAGAAATATTAGACAACCACAAAGAAATATAGATGGGAAATATACTAGACAGAGAATCATCAATCTCAAGATTCTTACAAATCCGCGTCCCTAGTGTGAATAGTGATGGGACAGTATCAAGTGGTTACACAACAGAATCAGAAAGTGCCGTGTCAAGAATGGATACTACTGATAAGGATATTATTGATAATCTTACCAAGGCCACTATCACCAAAAATTATCTCTACAATCAAAATTATGATGTCTTTGATTTCTTGAATAATAGTAAGGAAGGTATAGAGATAAAAGAAGATTTACCAGCATCTGATAAGACCTTATACAATAAAGCATTTGCTGTTTTTGATAAAGACAAAATGTCAATGTTGTTTGATTATTCAGGTGATGCTGAGAGCAAGAGAATCCATCTACATCACCCTAAAGGTTCATATTGGACTATAAATGGAGATGGTTCTTATATAGAAAAATATGTTGGAGGATTCAAGTCATTTATTTTAAATGATATGTCTCAAATGGTAAGAGGCAAATATAATCTATTATCAAGAAGTGATATAAATATTGAGACTAGAAAAAATCTTTCAACAACAGCAATAGAAAGTTTCACAGTATTAGCAGGAAGTGATTATAAACTGATAGGTGGAGGAAGTTTTGAAGATATCACCGGAACAAAAAATATAGCAAGTAAAGGATTTTATGTTGATTCTAAATCATTAATCACATTGAAATCTGGAGATGTAATTCTTGATGCTAAAGATGGTGTGCGAATACGAGGTGGGAACATTTCATTTGAAGCAGGACTAATTGATTTTGATATAGGTTCCAATCTTACACAAACAGTAGCAGGATCATTTGAATTAGGCGGTGGTTCTTTGATATTAGCAGGTTCAGACAATCTAAGTATTTCATCTGGAGGCAATGCCACTTTTACTACTATCGGATATAGCAAAGAAATAATCAACAATTCCCCTCCATATACATCACTTGATACATACGGAAAAGAAATAAAGGTTACTCTTGGAGGATATAAAGTTGATGTAAATCTAGGTAATATCACAATGAATACACTTGCTGGAAATGTTGATGTCTCCACTATTTTAGGAAATGTTGATGTAGGGACCAAGGCAGGAAATGTTTCAATAAGTACATTGTTAGGGAATGTTGAAACAACCACATTGCTTGGGAGTGCTAAGATGGGCAATGCTATTGGATCTGTCACAGTAAATCCTATCGGTCTAGGAAATATAAAATCAGCAACAGGTGATTTGAAAGGGTTTCTAATGGACTTGATGTTAAAAATTGATACTTTTATTACCACATTTGATTCCCATAACCATATAGCACCATTAGGACCAACATCACCACCAGTATTACCAGCGATAGCAGATCATCTAGCATTTAATATTGAAATGAAAGCAAAATTATTGCTTTTATTAGGATAATCTATGCCACTAGGACCATCGTTCATGCCTGACGTTCAAAAGGCATTTGAAGATTGCTGGACTGATATAACAACTCCAATAAAGAAACCACGAGCCATAAAATTAGCACAGGCATTATCAAAAGCATTTTTAGATTCAACCACAGCAATAACAGCACCATTAGTGATTACTGGTATGACTCCTCCACCCCCACCTCCAACACCTTTACCATATTTTGGTGCTGAAGTAGCAAAATTAAAATTCCCAATGGACACTTTTCCATTAATGAATAATTTTGATACTGGATGGGGCAATACTATGATGGCACCACAAACAGCAAAATCAGATAGTGATTTTTTCGCTAAAGGATTTATTGGTTTGTTACAATCAGGTACAGCAACAATTTCATTACATACTGGTGTATTGGCATTAACTGTTCCACCTGCTTCGGTATTAGCAGCAACATTAATGCCAATGTTTTTAAGTGTTTATTCAACGCCAGGATTTGTTGGTGCTCAGAAGGCAAAATCTATTCAACTTGCTTCAAGTATAACTCCATTATGTGCCGCTGTTATACCAACAATAACAGTGACAGGACCAGTAACGATGAACCCGATCAAACAACCACTGATAGGTGGGATAGCAATAGGAAATTGTATATGAGTGAATTAACAGACAAACTTTCAGAACTGGAGGCATCACTAGAATCCAGTCAATCTAATTTACGAAGCACCACAGAAATATTCATCAAAAAATGTATATTAATGGATGAGTATTTTGCTACCAAAGAAACATTCACTACCCAATATGAACAAGACCTTTATCATAGTCTTGGTATGATAAGGAATTTTTTAAGAGGGAAAAACGAAAACGAAGCATTGAAGTTCCATTTCCAAGATGCTGACACATATAGTAATGGAATATCTTTCACAAAACCAACACTAACTTCATTTGCTTATGAAGCAAAGGATTTGAATGGAGATGAAATAACCATTGATAATGGTGGTGGTACTTGGGACAAAGATAATTTTTATTTAGTTAAAAATATATCAACTGATAAATTAGTGAATATTTCTGATGATTATACAGCATATTCAACACCAAATTTAATAGAGGGTATCAAGGAAAATATCTTCACTGATCTGCCCACTGCCAGTGATACAATAACATACACATTATCAGCAACACCAGAATATCAAGCATTAGGTTCACCTACCATTTCAATATTAGTTGATGGCACTCAAGTTGGGTATGTAGATAAATTAGGAGCATTTTTTGAAACATTCAACACTGAAGGTTATACAGTCGATACAATTAACTCAACATTTGCTTTTGGTAATAATGAACTCAATCTTATATTCACCACCAAAGGTTCTACAGAAAAACCAATAACAGTCAGTTATACAAAAAAGAACACTGATGTTGATGTATCAGATGAATCATGTGACGGATTTGATAGATTAAGTGCTACATTTGTTCATACATTAGCAAATACACCAATTTATAATACAATCATTATTTATTTTGATGGAGAACAAATTGGTATTCTTGATGAACGTGGAGATATAGTTGGAACTGAAATAGACAACGCAACTTCATCATATAATAGAGAAACTAACACTCTCAGACTATCAATATTTGGAGTCACCAAAGATTGTGATGGTGCCGTTACATTAGATTATACAATAAGAGATGAAACAACTCAGGTTGATCCTATTTATACTGATAATGATGCTTCTTTCACAAAAACAACCAATCTGAGTATAGGTTCAGAGACTGATAATGATATTGTAACAACAGGTGTTGAATTATACATTGATAATAAATTAATATCAACTTCATCTTCAGGTTCTTGGAGTGCTTCATATGATATAGACGGTGATGATTTTAGTGACAATAATGGAACTATAACAGGAACCATTAATGCTGTTGGGGCAGTAAGTTTGACTTTCAGTGGTTCACCAGCGTATCTTAGAAGTGCTGAAGACGATCAATGGGTAGCAAGTACAAATTATTCCATCAATCAAAAGATTTATGAAAATAATTATTATTTTGAAGTAACTGTTGATGCTGGTTCTTCAGATACTTCTGAACCTGATTGGGATAGCATATTACCAGGAGATACTATTGTTGACGGTGGAATTACCTGGACTAAACTCAATGATGAGAATATCATCAGTGTAAAATATAATTATGTTGACGGTCAAGATACTTGGGATTCTTCATACGAACAAGTTGATATTACTTCAGTTACTCCTTCTGGTTCTGACGAATTAGCAAAAAATGTAATAGAATTTGATGCTATTACCATTCTTCCAGTTATTGGAGAGAATTTTCCACTTGTGAGTAGGACTACTTTTGAACGTGTTGCTGATTTGAATGTTATAACTGAAGGATTAGAATATAATAATGATTGGGTACCATTTCTTGTAAGAAGAGATGGGAATATTTCAAGCAATGTTATTACTACATCAACACTACCATATGATGCTGATAGTCTTATTGGTTTTGAAGTCATACAATACGAATCAGATGGAATTACCGTTCACTCAACTCAGGAAATATCTGATAATACAACCACTACGATAACGGTTGATTCAGGACTAACAGATGGAACAAGTCAAAAATTTGAAATAGTCGCTCAACCTGAAAAGGCACTCATCGCAGGAAACGACACTATCAAAACATTAATGGCGTATCTCAATCCAGACAATGGAGATAAGACTGATAGTTGGGATGGATGGGCAGAAAGTACAACATATTCAATAGGCGATAGGATTCTTGAAAATGGTTATATCTGGACTTGTGTAACAGGCGATACTACTGGACTGATAGGCACAAAACCAGACTTCACAATAGAAAAACCATTTGGAGAGTATCTTCCAGGTGATGCTTCATTTGCTGCGATAACTATCAGTGATACTGGAAATTTAAAATGGGTAAAATCTGATATCGCATACGCAAATGATAGTCTTATCGAATCAGCACAAGGTAATACATCATTATCAACATCAACAGAAAAAATTGTTGATGGAGATTTTTCTGGAACTGCTATCGGATCAGGATGGGATGCTAATAGTGGTTCTATAACTATTTCCAATGGTGTTTGTACTATTGGACTAGCAGGGTATATCGGTCAGAGTTTTACTACCAAGAGAAATCAAAGATATCTGTTTTCATTTACTTGTGTTGATGTTGATACCGATGGATATGTTCAGGTTGGAAATAGTGCTGGAGGGAATGAATGTTTTGATATACTCGCATTAACTGGATCCACCAGATATACCATAGATTTTATTTCATCAGCAGAAACAACACACATCAAGATTGGTTGTGATACCGGAACAGATATTGATATCTCAAACGTCAGTATTCAAATATGGGAGAGTTTAAATGATAGCCCATTCTTCCCCTCCACTGAAGGGACATATACAGATGATGCTCTTTATAAATCCAGTTATCACACAAATGATTCTTTGGATAGTACACAAGAGCAATGGTCTGTGAATACAGATGATAGATGGAATTATGATATTCAACCTGAAATTGGAACGGATACTTATAGTGGTTCTAAATCAGATTTTTATGATGCTCTGAGAGTAATTGCTTTTGGTTCTATTGACAACCAAAACAAAAATACAGTAGCATTTTCAATGGCAGGTCTGAAAACTCTTCAAAATAGTTTGAGTGCCGAAACAAAAGCAGATATTTCACAATCTGCTTTTTGGACTGCGTTTGATGATTATTATAATGATTTAGAAACATCGTCACCGTTTGATACATGGACTGCTGGAGATGCTGAAAATTTCTTAGATGATGTTGCGGTATTTGATGATAGTAATAATCCAACCCCTAATGTTTATAATGAATCAAAAGGTATGTTTGCTACCATTTCCGGTGATAATGGATTGGGAGATATAAATACTTCAGATGACTTCGGCAAAACAATTCACAAAGTGTACAATCAATGTAATTCTCTTGAAGATAAAGGTATTCAATTACTTTCTGAGTTATATAATTCATACAATGCTATTATAAGTACACAAGAGAACATAACAACGAACCGAAAGAAATGGAGGACAATTGACACAGCAATCAACGGATGATATACCAGATGAATTAAAACCTTTTATAGACAGTCTTGATTTATCAAGACTAAAAAGTAATGTTGAGCAAATACAAAAATTACTTGAACTTATGATTACAAAAGATAATAATAAAATGGAAGATTTAATCAGACATCAAAATGCTAGGAAAAAATGAGTTGCGAAGATAGAAAAGTACCATCACCATCAAGTATAGAAACTGGTCTTGAAGATTTAGACAGATTAAAAATTAGTGATCTAGGGAAAGATATTGATGCTCTCCAGAAACTCATTAATAGTTCCACAACATTTTCATTAGATGATTTAGATGAAAATTCTGGAGGTAAACGGGTAGGAGTATCTGATACTTCAGGGACTGGTACGGGAACTTCAGGGACTGGTACGGGAACTTCAGGGACTGGTACGGGAACTTCAGGGACTGGGACATCAACAAGTTCTTCAAGCACGTCAGATTCTACTGATGATGTCAATATAAATGATATAATCAATCTTCTTTCAGTAAATCTTGGGTTTGAAGAATGGTTATTGTTGAACAAATTAACAGGCGTTACTGATCCAGATGATATTAAAAAACTCAAAGAAGAATTTATAAAAGCAACAAGAGGAAAAGGCAGTAATTCAATAACACTTTCATCTGGAGTTACTTATACTGGAGATGATGGAGAGACAACCACAACATCAAGTACAATAGGTTTAATCACTGGAGATGATGATTCTACTGGCACAACATCAACTGATACTAATAATGACGATGTTGTTGATGATGAAGATACCTATGATACTGCTACAGAATCAAAGTATAAAAATAAAACTCTCCCAGTAGAAGTTCAGAATAAAATGAACGGTATGTGGAAACTTGTGAAATGGGGAATAGACCTCAATCCAGCAATCAAAAGCAATCTTGAAACATTTGCTAAAGGAGCAGCAAAAGTTCAATTATTGTTAGCATTGGGTATTATTCTTCTTGAATTGTACAAATTTCTAATAGTCTCGTTTGCTGATCCTTTAAAAACTGCTATAATATTTGTATTAGATCAAGTTATAGATTTCATTAATGGATTGAGAAAAATTGGGGTTTATACTTTTTTCATATATCCAGGAAAATTAAATTCTGTTCCAGAATCTGAAACCAGTGGATTAGGTTTAGATTTCAATCCTATTGATAATTATTCAGGTGACAGTAAGACTCTTATCTCCTTACGGGAATTAATACCAACAGGTGTAGCAATTCTTGAAAATCAGATTGATCAACACAAAGAAGAAAAAGCAGCCATTGAAGAAATGATTTCAAAAGGACCAGATGAATATATTAATTATGTTATTCGTAATGAAGATCAACTGGTAGATAACGCAAAGAAAATCAAGAATCTCTCAGAACTTTCAAAAACAGTTGAAGCAAAAGCAAGAGCGCAACTCAAAATTAAGAAGATTGATGAAAATATAAAACTGAAAACTAAAGAGTTGGAGAAATTTGATAAGAGTATACCAAAACTATCAGTTAAACAAGCAATTAGTGTTTACCTTACCTCATTAAAAAGTAACCATCCTGATGTCCCCCAGTTCAACTCCAATCAAGAGGCTGGAGGTATCGTAATAGTGGCGAGTGCTAAGACAAAAAATATCATTAATCTAATCACTGCTTTATCAAATCTCACAAGTCTATTTGCTATATTCATGTCAGACCCCAGAGACTTCATGAAGGCATGGAAGACAATGAAAGAAGCACTAGATGATATTCAAAATATTGAAGAGGTTAAGAATCCAGATAATAGATCCAAATATGACGATTTATGGGAAAGTGCTAGACTATTTGATTTGTTACCGGAAATAGAAGCATATCTTTCAGATGATAAAAAAGCAACAAAAACTGTTGGGTTAGATAAATCATTACTTGATCTTGAATTATTATTACGAGGTTTTAAATCATCTTTCGAGGATGGATCCCAAAAAGCATTAGACGCAAACATTAAAGTTATAACCCAAAGAGTCAAAAAACTTACAGAAATATCAAAAGCAATAACAGGAGTAATAAAAGCAATTGAATTAATAAATAACAATAGTAAGGATATTGTTGATATGCGTGGTTTGATTGTCCCTCCACAACCTGGGGGACTTGAGTTGTTACAGAAAAACTTGAAAGACAAATCATTATTAAACAGACCTGATGAAGAAGAACCATTCTGTATGCTTCTATCATTTGTTGGAGGTGGTCCAGGTATAGCAACTATTTACAATTTATTATTTGCTGGGAATGGTAAATCTCCAAAAATGAATGGAGATGTATTCTCAAAAGATTCTGTAAGTGCCATTCGTACATTGGCTGGTTTAGAGACGGATGGGACTGATAAAAAGACTAGAATGAATAAACATTTTGGTTATGATTCGGATTTAATTGATAAGAAGAAAAGAGAAGCAACAACACAAATTACCACTATATTACATATACTATCAGGTAATATGGCTATTGTAGAAAAAGACCCAGAGATGAAAAAATTTGCTACAAATTTATTAAGTAACACTGATACAGGCAAATCGCTTTATGACTAAACCTTTCAGTTTCAACACAGATTATGAAGGTGAAGAATTTGCCACATTCTTAAATATCAGCGATGATGCTATTGCCCTTCATGGTGAGCAACTTGTATACATTCAACAAACACTCGCACAGTCAGAACCAATCTTTGGAGAATATCTTGGCAAGGTAATCAATGAAGGTGCTGATGTGATTCTGTATGTTGAAGAAGCACACACCTTTTCAGATGATATGGCAGGAATGTATAGTAAGTTTGGATTCTCACCTAATCTTGGGGAGGCAACATTCCATGGTACTATACAATATTTTGATACATTTAATATTGTCCCACATGCTCAAGACCTTATATGGTGGCCAAAGACTAAGAAGATTTATGAAGTTACACACGTCACTGAGGAGAAAAAACAATATAAATTAACTGCTGAGTTGTATAATTATTCACATGATAAAATTGCTGATGATGTTACAGATACAGAAATAAATAGTCTGACAGATATCAACGATGATGAAGTCATTAATTATAACGATGAAATTGAACAAGCAGTTGATGATGATGAAATAATTCCCGACGATGATCTAGGAGATGGTTTATTCTAATGGCTATTACTACAGCACCCAGTGCCTTTTATGGGCACCAAAACATTACCCGTAAAGTATTACTTGGTTTTTTAGATTTTTTAAATGGTAGAATATTTGTTGAACGATTTGATGATACTGGAGCAATCTATAGATATATAAAAGTCCCATTACATTCATCCTCAAGAGAGAGATTTTTCCACATAGTAAAATCAAGTACAGTGGTTAATAATTCAACATCAAATGAAATTGAGTTGAATAATATCCTTCCAAGAATTGCTGTCAACATATCAGGAATGACTTATGATAGCACAAGGAAAGTACCAAAACATAATAAGATAAAAGGAAGCGCAGGCGTAGTTGGGGATGGAAGTGTTCGTTCAGTTATGGCACCAGTCCCTTATAAATTAGACCTTGAACTTTCAATCCTCACAAAAACTATAGATGATAACTTCCAAATTATTGAACAAATCGTTCCCTATTTTGCGCCAAGTTTCTCTATGGATATCCAATTATTAAGTGACTTTGACCCTCTGAGTGTCCAATATACATTGATTTCAGTAACACCAGATAGTACGGATGAATATGCTATAACAGATGAACGATTGTTTCTTTCAACGATGTCATTCACTGTGAATGTGATGTATTATTATAACAGGGCCAGCGTTGGTACTATAAAGGAAATGATCGCAAATTTTCATATTGGAAAGGAAGGTTCAGAAGACTACAAGAAAATCAAAAAATATGAATTGGTAGCACAAAACATATCACCCATCACATCTATAGAGAATAGAGGAGATGAGCCAATGACATTATCACAAACGGAGTATTAGGAGAAAAAATGGCTAGCATAAAATTTTCAACAGAAATCACAATCACAGATAGTAATACAGGGTCATTGACCTTCAGTACAGCAAACACTACTACATTCACAGCAAAATCAGATATGGAGTATGCTATCACTGCTGATACTGAACAGATTATTTTCAATCCTACGTCTGATACATCAGAACCTTCATCAGACTTTGATTTTCTATATATCACATCATCTGCTGAGTGTGAATTGGAGATTGAGACTGATACGGGCGCTGATGTTGGACGAGAAATGATTGTTGTAACATTGGCAGCAAATACACCATTCGTATTAGGTTCAGACGCAAGCAAGGCAAATATCACTGCTTTTGATGGATTTGGTGGTACTGCTGATGTGATAGATAAGATAACAGCAAAGGCTGGAAGTGCTGATGCCACACTAAGAGCAATCATAGTAACATAGAGGAAATAATATGAACAATTTCAAAAAAATGATTAGAGAAGCATATTCAAAAGAATTAGATGATGCTTCAATGGAATTAGAAAGAGCATTCAATAAATATACCGAAATCATAAAAGATGAATTTGTTGACACAAAGGATGGTAAAAAGAAAGTTCTTAGTATTTCAAAATTCAGAAAAACATTATATTCTTTCATGAAGGAGAATAAATTTTGAAATCATTCAAGGAACTGCTTGCTGAAGAGATTTTACTCGAACTATTTGATAAACCACTTCCATTCTCTTGGGAAGAAATAACACCAAATTCTTGGTATGCTAGTTTCAAAATTGATAAACAGCATTATGGAGTTGATATTTATATAACGAATGATTCTCCAGACCCTGATATTGAACAGGGTTGGGAGATTGTTTTTGGTGTAGGGAAAGATAGAATGGGTTTAGATATTGGTATTCTCAATACTGGTAATGAAATTAAAGTGTTTTCCACCGTCGTGGCAGCAATTAAAGAATGGTACAAATTAAATAAAAACCATCCGTTTTGGTTTTCTGCTAAAGAACCAAGTAGGGTAAAATTATACAAAGCATTCGCCAGATTAATAAAAAAGGAAATTGGAAGAAGTCATAAATTAATTAAGAAGAAAGAGACATATTTTGTATTTAACACATAGAGGAAAATTTATGAAATCATTCAAGGAACTGCTTGCTGAAGATATAGAACCACCCATCAAGAGAACAGAAAAACGAGTATGTGAGATGTGTTCAAAAGATATAGTTCATAATGTTGATAAACACAAACACACAAAAAAGGCAATGAAGAATAATGGAAAAGCCATTCTTATAGATGGTAAAACCTATTGTCTTGAATGCCTTGCTGGAACGATCAAGAGAAATAAAGTAAAAAATATTGATATTTAACACATTTTACTTGACATATAATATTTATTATGCTCTACTATAAATATAACAACACACAAGAGCAAATATTATGAACAATTTTAATAGAATGATTAAAGAAGACATAAACGAGAGTTTTTCATCCTCTATCAGTTCTTGGGTTAATAAGATAAAAGAACCAATAGTCAAAAGGAATTTGGTAAAAATGTATGC
>Ga0098052_1000438_pt1 | contig 26495 bp, 19 predicted proteins | sample 15_taG_FD_81591 | JGI IMG/M metagenome (GOLD analysis project Ga0098052, IMG submission 81591) | Marine viral communities from the Subarctic Pacific Ocean - 15_ETSP_OMZ_AT15312 metaG | ecosystem: Environmental > Aquatic > Marine > Oceanic | place: Pacific Ocean | collected 2015-01-18
ATTGGTCATGGATACGAAGAGGCACCATTGGGCATTCCTGTGGGTTGTGCAGACCCGGATAATTGCCCACCAACTTTCCCTTTCCGTAGTGCATGTTGCTGTGGTGCTGGAGGGTCGTGTAATGATGGCAATGCAGATTGTGTTGATGGGAAGACAGAAGACGAATGTTTTGAACTTGGACCATATTGGTTTAGTTGGAATTGGACAGGAGATGAAAATGCAGATATTTCTTATACTTGTGACCAGATGGAAGAAGAAGAAATAGAATGTACTATTCCCGATGTTAGAAGTTGTTGTTACTGCGAAAGTGGATGCCCACCGATGGGCGGGCCTTGTAATGTTTGTCATCAGTGGTTGACAGAAGCAGAGTGCAACGCATTGCCGCCACTGTATGATGGTGGCCAGGAATGCGGCTGTGACTGGCAATGGTATTTGGATTGGCAAGACAATCCCATACAGTGTGGGGACCCGTGGCCAGATTGTTGTGAGGAGTGACATCTTTGGAGAATATAAATGGCAAAATATAGAAAATCTATACCAGACGACAGTATTGGAAGTTGTTGCTTCTTTGATAGTTCTGACCAATCTATATGTAAAGACGATATGAGTTATGGTTGGTGTCTAGAAAATGATGGTTGTTGGAATGAAGAATCATGTGAAGACAGAATTATGAACGAAGAAAGTTTATGTTGTAACGATTGCAGGGGCAGAAGTAAATGCAAATTAACTAATAAAACAAGAAAGAAACTTATACAGGAAATTAAAAACAGTAACAGTAAATGTAAAGTTAAATTTAGAACTAGAAGTGATGGCATGGGTGGTGACGGCAGGGGTGACGCCAACTGTATCTACGACAGCGCATGCCCTGACGGATGGTTTAGCATAACAACAATAGTAGACGGGGCTTTAACCTATTTCTATGACGGTCCAACCGATGTCTGTGGCGGCCATCCTATCTCCCCCCATTGGTACACACAAGTGTATGGAAAACTACACACATCGTGTCCTTGGTGTGAGGAAAATCAAAACATCATGTGTTGTGGGGGCGAGGGATGTGGCCCAAACTGTCCTACTATTGCGAACACTTTACCCCTCAGGGGTGGGTTTGAACTTGAAGGTCATGAGGTGTGGCCTTTAAGGGACGGGCATACTATTGAACCAATTCGGACTGGTGTGAAAGTAGCAACTCACCATAATAGTAAGATGACATTTATGACCCACCCGATTCCTATATCCCGTCATGGAGCAGTAATTAAATTAAAAACAGTAATAACCCAGCAATATGTTATGTGTTGTTTTAGAACCGTTGGTACAAATGTCGATGTGGATGGGCCAGCAAGCCCCTTTATCAAGCAACGGAATACAGATTGTCAAGAGTGCCCTGTCGCAATTTCTCCGCCACCGGGGTCAATTATTTTTGGGGGCCCCCCTAATGCAGGGTGTTGCAGAGTAAGTAGTCTATACCCACCTGCGAAGTTATACCCAGAAGAGCTACTACCTGACTATTATCTCCCACAACCCGGCAATGCCGTCACACAACAAGATGGGACTCACGACACAATCCGATTGCGTATTGCGCCACAATCTGATAGTCCCAAGGACATAATCACCACCCATGGGTGGGTACAAGAATGAGCTCATTCTTCCACCCATTTACGATTATTAAGGATATATAATATAACATGCCATTAGGATATACAGCATCATTTTCAACGAGTCATATTAGACCATACACAGGACCTCAAGGTCTTGTGGGTGCAACGATATATGGTGCAGCGGGAATAACTGGACCTATAGGAAATCAAGGACCCGTTGGGCCAAGTGGACCTACGGGACCTACTGGTATGCGATTGGTTGGAACTTATATTCAAACTGACCCAGAAAAACCCGCATATAATTATTATATTTTAGAATTTGCTGATGATTTGGGTAATTATGCCACGGCAGCACCAAGAGGGTTTACTGGTTCTCATGCACCAGTAATTGGTTCAACAGGATATTTTTACAACACACAAGAATGCAATTTACCTGTTCTTGAAGACCTAAATGCACCATGTGGATTTACTGGAATATTAAGTGGTGTAACATATGTTTCACCGTCATTTAGACCTTGGGGTGGCCACGGTGGTGCATCGGGTGCAACACTTTCATTTAGGTCTATAGGTGTGAGTGGTGATTTAGAATTTTATAACTCAGGAAATATCGGAACTGGAGTCACATACGATGTCCTTGGTATTAGTGGTCCTGATGCATCTGTTCAATATGGAACAGTTATTCTTGATGGTACTGGTGGTGTTGCATATCTTTCTGATAGTAAAAATGTAAAAGATGCATGGGGTTTAACATTCAACCACAATACAAACTTTTCCGAATGGGGAACTGTTGATGTTAATTTTCATAACACATCAGAACAATTTTACATTCACGGTAATGCAATTAGTGGAGTTGTGAAAGACCCGTTTGTTATAAACTTGAGAGAAGGATATGGAAATGTTCATCAGATATTTGCACCATTCAATTTGAGTGGTATTTCTGCTGAGTTCCACACTTCAAAAAGTCCTATAGTTAGAGGACCAAGTTGGATTGCTCCAGAAGTAGGAGCAACAGCAGAATTTGGTGAAGCAATCAGTATTACTATGATTGTAGATGGTGGTCCTTTTGGTATATCATTTTCTAATAACTTTTATTTTTCCGAAGATGTTAGATTTACAAACGGCAGAGATATTATAAATTGTTTGAGTTATGACCACTGTACTAGTTGGTTCTGTACTTTATCTGGTATTGGTTTTGGTGCTGAATTTTCTGATTATATACTGGGTGGTTGTTGTCATTCCACCATTGGAACATGTTATGATTATATGTTAGAATCAGATTGTCTTGCTCTCGAAGGATTTGGTTGGCACGAGGAGACATTATGCAGTTCTACTTCCTGTGGGAAGGTGCAAGATTTAGGTTCTTGTTGCATCAATATTGACGATGAAGATGCTACTCTTTGTCTTGAGGGAGTAGTTGATGGAGTAGATATTACTCAATCGGGGTGCGGATTGTTTGGTGGGGTATGGAGAGATGTGCCTTGCAGCCATAACTGTGCAAGTCCTTGCGGCACAGATGAACTTGGTGCGTGTTGTCTCTATGATGACCAACAGCAATTTATAAGATGCGATGATGGCCTCACAGAATCCGATTGTACTCTTCATGCAGATGGTGAGGGTGTGTGGCACAAAAACGGATTATGCGAGTATGTAGATTGTGCCACAATTCCATTTGGTGCATGTTGTTTGGCAATAGATGATTGTCAATCTCCTATGTCTTCGACACAGTGTTATTCTCTTGGTGGATGGTTCAAGCTTGGCCAGGATTGTATCACGGATAATGTAGAATGTGATTGTTGTAATTATGGATATAGGAATGATTTGGTAGAAGAAGAAACTATAGATAATATAACACAAATTCGACACAGTGCTTTTAAAATGCCTGGCACGGTTTTGAAAAATAAACAAAGGCATTGGGTTTCTAATTTATATGAATATATGGTAGAAAGAGGTACAGATTCTGTGGTGACTTTTATTCCAGATAATTCAAAAAATAATAACAATATTATAACAGTTTCTATATGTCTTGGTTCTAATAATTTACTCGATAAAGATTGTATTTCATTAGCAGTTCCTACAGGAACTGAAGAAATAGTTGCACGTTCCTTGGGTGGTGTTGGATATATAGGAAAATCTTGTGAAGATTTAGATTGCAAATCCAGACATGGTATAAACCTTACATATAATAATATGTCTATGGGTTTAAATTTAACATCATCGGGTAAATGTAAACTCAAAGATGGTGTTATAATCGATGGTTGTGAGCAAAATTATTGTGAAAATGCATTAGGTGGTATTTGGAAAACAAATAACATAAAATCAAATCAGCGATGGACTACATCATCTGGTGGTAGATATAGAAAAGATAATTCCTAGTTATAAATAATATGAGAAAATATATATGAGCATTCAATTTAAAACAAGAACAAGTGGAATAAAAGTAGACCCAACAACACTTTATGGTGCGTGTTGTCAAGATTCCAATTGCACCGAAATGGCATTCTCTGCTTGTCCGGCCAGTGGTTTATTTTATCCAGGCTTAAATTGTGGTGACCCAAATCCATGCGATGCGGGTGCAAATCCTAGAGCGTATTATGGTGTGTGTTGTGACATCAATGGTTTTTGTGATGTCATAACTGAAGAAGAGTGTGAATGTAGAAACGGAACATGGAAAGGTAATGATTTTGATTGTCTTTCTTATGATTGTTGTGCGGGGTCAACTGCGGGGCATCAAGCATGTTGCCGTGGAAATTTTATTAGTGGTGTAAGCGGTGATTACAGTTGGTCTGGTGTGTGTGAAGATTTGAAACCATGTGAGTGTTTAAATTTGGGTGGTGTTCCAAGGGGGCCGCTATCAACGTGTTCAGAAATTAATTCCTCTGGTGGTTGTGGTGTTACGGGTGCGACCGCACATGGTTCTTGTTGTGTTACTGGTAATTGTTTAAGTCCAGACACCAAACATCCAAATGGATATACAGCAGGTGACTGTGCGACTCTTCATGGTTTGTGGGGTGGTTCGGGTAGTGTATGCAATGATGGTACAACATTCAGCAACTCGTGGCCATGTTCATGGCCTACTGGTTCTTGTTGTTTTGGTCATCACCCATTCAACGGCATAACTTATTGTGATAGTGGAAAAACTTGCGGGGATTGTCTGAACGACCCACCAGGAGGAAGTGGTGGACTTGCTTGGATATCTGGTGCGACTTGTGGTCCACTTGTAGACATAAACGGAATAGGTTGTATACCACCAACAGGTAGTGATATAGGTACATGTTGCATTCCAGAATATTTTGGTGTTGAAGACCCAGACACTAAACCATTTATTGTAGATTATAAATGTTACACAACACCCGAAACTAGATGTATTTCTCTTGGTGGTTTATGGGATAATAAAGAAACTGATTGCGAAGAAATTAATTGTTGTGGAGTACACGGCGATTGTACTCATGGTGGGGATGGTGCATGTTGTCAATTTAATATAAACAGCGGTGAATTTGTTTCCTGTAGTGATACTTCAATGTATTATTGTGAACAAATTGCATCAAATAATAAGAACATAACTACACTATTCCATATTGATGAATCGTGTGATAACGAAACTGGGTATCCGTGTAAGGATGTAATATTTACTACCGATTCTTGTTGCTTATGGCAAATAGACGGTACTTATATTGGATGTCAAAACATTGGTGAAAATGACCCGTGTCCGCCAACAGATTTACATCTCGGTATTCGATTTGACCAACCGTGCCAATCGCCAGGATTTAATTGTTCTGCACAAGAAATTGGTGCGTGTTGTCATGATTCTGTATGTTCATTCACGAGTCGGGGACGGTGTGCAGAGTTGGACGGTGTATTTTATGAAGGATTAAATTGTGTAAACGATTGTAATGTTGTGGGTTGTTGTAATATAAACACAGAAACAGTAATTGCTGGATATAATAAAGATAACAAACCAATAACAGAAAGTGGTGTTGATGGGTGTTTAGATTCTTTTTCTGTATCTTCACATTTAGATATAGAATTTGCTTCTGATTACTTAATTGATTTTGGAATAAAAAGTGCAAAATCAGTGTATTTTGCAAAAAACCCAAATCTTTATAGTTGTGAGGATTGTGATTGCCCATATTCTAGAAATAGAGGCAGTTGCTGTTGGGACGGTAAATGTGTACCTTCAATCACTCAAGACGAATGCAGGCAACTAGGTGGAGTTTTCCAAGGTTGTGAAGGAAAACCATTTGACCACATATCACAAAGTTGGAGAACAGAAAATCCATGTATAGATGCAGGGTGTTCAGACCCAGAAAAAAGATTAGGAGAAGACGGGGATTGTGGTGAGGATACAGATTGTTTGGGTGCGTGTTGTTCTGGGGATGGTAATTTAGATTATTGTCCGCCTAGGGGTGACTGTTCTTATGTTACCGAATCTACATGTCTAGCGATTGAGGGTGGATGTTTCTATGGATGTGATACAACTTGTTGCGATTTTGCAACACCTCCTGCAACTTTAGCGTGTTGTTATAGTACTAATACTAATACTAATCCAAAATGTAAAACTCTCGAAGATGGAACAGGTAATACCGCAATCCAACAATGTGGTGCATTGAACGGACTCGCTCTTGGTTATGGAACAGACTGCGACACCCTTCATAGAGTGCCCATTGATGACGACAACAGTGAAGATAACGGAGTTTGCTCTTCTTGCTATAGTGGTACGCTGGGCAATTGTTGCTATGATGGCGGTGTGTGTGTTGGTGGAAGTGGCAAAAACGAATGTTTATGGGAGGGTGGTTGCTGGCAGCATAGTTCAAATGGGTCTTGCCTGACAGGCAATCCTTGCGGCTTTCAAGATATTGGTGGGGTGATGACAAGGCCCACAGAGTGTGACGATTATTATGGCGACTTGGATGGCGATGATGTTCCAGAGGATTGGCCACCTAAAATTTGGGGTGCATGTTGCAACCATGTTGATGGAACTTGCATGGAACTAATAGACGGCACCGAACCAGTTGGTGATGGTAGCGGGCCATGGGGCAATATGACGGCTGAATCTTGCGACATGACTGATGGATACACATGGAAACCTCGGAAACATTGTGGTGACGCTGGGTGTGATGATTGTATTTCGTGTGATAGAGACCCTTGTCCAGACTGTAGACCGTGTTGTATGGCAGTCGCTTCCACCGATTGGGAAGAAATGAATTCGGGTGAATATCAGTGTTGGGATATGTTGCCTGATGTTTGTATAGACTTTGGTGGTATACCTCAATACATGGGTACTAAATGTTCTGATGAAGGTATCCGTATAACGAATGAGAATTTGGAGACAAAATCATACAATCAAGGTGAGTATTATTGTAATTATTGTGGATATAAGTTTAATGAGTTTGGTGCTGATGTTGATTATTCATCACGTGATGCAACAAATCTCGGTGCAGCCTGTACGTCCTGTTGTGGGCCCGCATGTGAAAACGGGCCCGAAAATTGTTCGTGCTGTCCGTTACCTACAAGACAACAGCATTTCGATGCGGAACAAGCACATGATGCATCAGACCTCGGCCCTTGCAACACAATAGCGGTGCCGGAAACGGGTCCTTGTACTATTAACATATCACCAGGACCATTTTGTCAACGAGAACACAATAAAATACCAGAAAATGAATATTATAAAGAAGAAGAATGGTGTAATACTTGCCAGTGCGAGGCGGAAGGTGCGTGTTGCTTCGGGTGTACATCCACATCGCACTCTATTGATTGGACACCATGTGCAAACGGTTTTACTAGAGAGGAATGTGAGGCATACAATGATGACAGTTTGATAGACCAAAGAGGTACATGGATGGGACCTGGAAGTTCTTGTCCATATGAGTGTGATGCGCACATGGATGATTATGGGTGCGGTGCTTCAGACACCGATTGTGATTGTATTACCCCAGGCAGCGACAGTTGTTGCTGTCCAGATGGTGCCACCCCTGGTTCTTGTATACGAGCAAACTTTGATTATTGTAAGAATAATGTTGCTCCTTGTTGTAGTTGTAGTCCTTGGCCTTTCACGCAAGACCCGCCGGGTACGTGGGGAAATGATTGTCCGAACGGTATACCCGGAGGTGGGAACTGTTGCGACCAAAATTTGGGTCCTGGTCATGGGCCAGCACCGTGGACAGGTACGATGTGTGAAGCATTTAGTTTATATGATATCAATATGGGAATGTGTATAAACCGAGTGGACGGTAGTGCCGGTCATGTTGGTAAATTTGGAACAGCATGTGCAAGGAATGAAGACATAAATGATGCGGATGACGAACCATACGGAAACAATTGTAGGACTTGTGACATGGGTGCATGGGGAATTGGTGCATGCTGTCAGTGTCATCGTTGGGCAAACAACTATCCTCACCATGAGGGCACCGACTGCGGTCATCATGACCACGGTACTACTGAAACCGGCGATTGCGGTTATTGGGGGGACCCTGAAGGTCAGTGTTACCTTGCAACCAAGCACGAATGTGACTTAATGAACAAATACAATAACCCTGAAGGTGGAGGTGTAGACTGGTGCGAACAGTGGGATGGAAGTCCATTTACAATATGGAAATACCCAGAATGCAATTCATATGCAGGTGTTCATGGTGTAGGTGGTATTGGAGATATCAATCCAGATGGTGGTGGTGCAGGAAGTGAAGTCATGACTTGGACATGGCACGAAGGAAAACCAGTAGGCACTGAGTGGACGGCGATGATGTCGATGGGTGGTTTGACACCATGCGATGTCGATAGTCCATTTTATACACAAAAAGGGTGTAATTTATATGCGGTTTGCGGTAGTTCTAATCGACCGTGGGACTATGATGATGTATGGGGTCTTGGGTACCTTGTTTATTGTGCAGGAGGTTTTGTTGGTACCGGCCCCTATGAACTTGCCGGTTCTTGTGAAATAGAAAATGGGACCATACATGGCGATGCTTGGACGACTGTTTCTCTTTTTAGAGAGTGGTCTACTCCTTGGTGTCACCCAAGCTTTGCAGGGCCCTGCAAAAGTACTGAGGGTGGATATGGATTATTTGGGAATGACAATAATACGTCTGATTATTATAACATAGGAACACCACTAAAACAAGATGGGTGGTGTGATGGTGATTGGGAAAGAAGTGAAATTGGATGTGGTACGGGTTGTCCTCACTGTAGAGTTAATAATTTTTCATGGCCAGCCATAGACAACATGCATCAAGTTGTTCATCTGGGCCACTACAGGAGTACTGAAGACTGTAAACAAACTTGTCCGACTTTTGGTGCTTGTTGTAATCTGACGGCAGGAACATGTGCCAGATGGCCTGAAAGAGAATGTTTATTGATGGGTGGTTTATATCTTGGAGATACTACTTGTGGCAATTTCGGCTGTCCTTGTGATGATTATATGCCAAACACAGACGAGTTTGCAACTCCTTTCCCTGCATTTTGTGGGTGTACTGTGTGCAGTGCGTTCCAATCTGACTTCCGGGATAAAACGAATGATATTGTATATGAAAAATTATTACTTGGTAGAACCGATAACACATCTAAACAATTCAGTGTTCCTTTCTTTGGTTTTGTTAATGTTCAAACAAGTCCAATTGACATTCCAACAAAAGCACTTCCACCAATTGATAATAGTAAAAATATATTATATTGGAAAATTTCCGGCGATGATGTATCCAAATCAATGATGATAGATATTCCATTCCCAACAGACCCCACAAGTTATCAGTACATTAGAGGTTATGTTAATGGAGAACATGGAAATCAGAATAATTTATATTGGGGTTCTATTAATTCGGACAAATTCAAAGAATATAAAGAAAGCATATCACAACTTTGGATTACACGAAAATATCAAACTCCAGAAAACATTAAACTTGCACACACATTTGAACCATATTATCATTCAAAGGTAGAATTTGCACAAGTTCCAAACCTCAAGAAATTGGTACTTAATCCTGCTCGTTATGGTAATGGTAGAAATGAGTTTAACGAAGAACAAGAATGGTTAGGTTGTACAGATATGGTTGGGTATTATATTGGTAAATATCTCTCAAAAGATATGGAAAACTCTGGACCACGAGGAAGTAAGGTTAAAACCTTAATAGCAGAAGATTCTTCTATTGACTCCGCTATATGCACACCAATGCAATATTTAAATACTTCGCAACTGAAGCAATTAAATACTCTTCATGTGAATAATAATGATTTATATCGTTTGGATATCAATAGGAATAATAATATTATAGAACTTTGGGCCGAAGATAATAGTCTAGGTTCTAACAAGGGAACAAAGTGGATTGACTCTGACGGTTATCCAAACAGTCAAGAAAACTTCCCAATGTATAGGTTGGATAAAATTCAAAGAATTATGCTTTCCAATAATGATATAAAATCTCTTGAAACTCAATCTGTAAGGTTTTCTTCTCTTGTATCATTGACTGCATCAAACAACAAAAGTATGAACAACGAAAACAAATTGCATTTGGTTGCTCCGTCTTTAGAATATCTTGATTTGTCTGGATGTGGTCTTGGTGCAGGAATCATTTTAGAAAGTGTTACAAATCTTAAACAACTCATTCTAAGAGATATGATAAATCTTGGAAGTACAGATGATATTGATGATGGACACTTCCAATTCACTATTGGAACAAATAAAGAAATGTCAAATTTGGAAGCATTGGTGTTGACAAAATCACAATTAAAATTCTTGAATCTTGGAACATCATCACAGAAAGAATGGGGTGAATCTGGAGTTGTTGGAGTATACAGTGAATATGGTAACAAATTCTTGAATTTAAAATATATTGATTTGAGTGACAACCACAGAATGTCAAAAATATTATTGCCAAAACCATCAGAAATATTTGCATTGTCTGGTAAAGAATATATCGAATATATTAATGTAAGCAGAACTGCTATTGGTGAAAATATTGATGAATTCTTTAGTCAATCCGCCATTCTTCATCCGAATGCATATCCATTGGGTCATTCTTTAGAAATCTCCGCAAGAAACATCACAGACCTAAATGGTAACAAAATTACTCTTTCTTTGGATAAATATAAAGAAATTGTAAATAATTGGGACGGAAGTGGAAAATTTATCATTTTAGATGTTGACATTGATAAATAATACGGTATACTTTTGTATATAATGAATTTAAGAACAAAAAGGATAACATTAATATTATGAATAAAGATTCTAAATCTTTCGGTGAAAAAGTTGGAATGGTTAAAAAGTTTGCTAAATCCATCTTGTCCAGAGGGTTAAATAATAATAAAACCGATATCACTACGAAACAATTGAGGGTTATTAGTTGTTTCGGTAATAATGAAGAATTGCCAGAGTGTGAATATCTTAAAACTAGTGTACACGATGAAACAAAAAGTTTCTGTGGTGGTTGTGGTTGCGGTGACCGTAAAGGTACATGGTTAGTTGCATCGGGTAATGAATATAGTAAATTAGATTATCCTAAACTTTCCTGTCCTCTGCAAATGCCTGGTTTTACTGATTATGAAGAAAGTGAACCAGATGAAGCAGAATCACCAGTGACTCGTAGATATTACATAGAGCAAATGACTCAAGAAGACATTGAAAAAGTCGAAGTTAGAATACACGATATTCCTGTCAAAAAAGAAACATAACAATCCAATAATCCTTTCATGTTATACATAATAGGAAGGAGATATTAATATGGCTAATCCCTATTCTGTTGATACATTAATTGATTATGCTTTCAGACGACTTGGTGAACCTGTAATTGACATCAATGTAGATAGACAGCAAGCAGAGGAACGAGTAACAGATGCACTTGATTTCTTTTCCGAAAGACATTTCGATGGTGTTGAAAGAACTTTTTACAAATATAAAGTCACAGCAAATGACAAAACAAATGGATACATAGACACCAGTGGTATTACTATGGGTGCAGGAATGACAGGTCAACCCGCCGGAACTGATATTTTGTCAATCACTAAAGTGTTACGGTTTGGTGCAAATCAAGCAAATATGTTTAATATCCGATACCAAATGGCATTGACCGATTACTTTGGAGTGAACCGAAGTACTTCGTGGGGAGCGTCTTTGGGTCTGGCAGGATATGATTCTACTAAAAGATTTATTAGCATGGTAGAACGATTCTTTGAACCAGAGAAACAATTCAGATTCAGTAAAGTAACAAACAAACTTTACATAGACATGGATTGGTCAGAAGAAATAAAAAATGGGACATATCTTGTAATTGAAGCATATTCAAAACTAGACCCCACAACATATACAGAAATATACAATGATAGGTTGTTAAAGGAATATGTTACAGCACTCATCAAAAGACAATGGGGTGCGAACATGTCTAAGTTTGAAGGTGTTCAATTGCCGGGTGGTGTGTCTATGAGAGGTGCAGAAATATTTTCTGAAGCAAATGAAGAAATTCAAAGGATAGAAGAAAAGGTATTGTTAGAATATGAATTACCTATAGATTTTATAGTTGGATAATATGGCAAGAAACAAATACTTCAAAGACCATTCAGGGGAGCAAGATACTCTTGAAAATATAACAATCGAAACCATACAAGCAATGGGCAGAGATATGATTTATATACCAAGAGATATCATTACAAAAGATGATATCTTTGGAGATGATATGCTGTCGAAGTTTGATAAAGGTTTTGATATTGAAATGTATATACAATCTGTTGATGGGTTTGAAGGCGAAGGAGATTTGTTATCGAAGTATGGTTTACAGATAAATGATAAGATTGATTTTCTAGTTTCTAAAAAAAGATTTGAACAAGAAATCACATCACTGAGTTCTATTAGCAGACCAAGAGAAGGCGACTTGATTTATTTTCCATTAACTGATGCTCTGTTTGAAATTAATTTTGTTGAACACGAGAATCCGTTTTATCAATTAGGTAAGTTATACACATATAAACTTTCATGCGAAACATTCGCATACAACCAAACAATGGAAATCGAAACAGGATTTACAGATATCGATGATGTTGACAGCGACCGCAAATCTTACGAGATACGATTAGCACTTGGTAGCAGGGTGAGTGGTGCAGTATATTCAGACTACAAAGAAGGCGAAACTGTATTCCAGATTTCAGGAATCAAAGGTGGAACTTATGCAGATGCAGATGTAACAGGACAAGTTACTAAATGGGATTCTTCAAATAGTATTTTGTATATCACAAATCTAGACGGAACATTATCTACAGGTGGTGCAAATGACAGTGTTGTTGGTATTAGTTCGGCAGCAGAATACTTATTAACCAGTAGCACTGAAACTTCAACTATTATCGTAGTAGAACCGCAGGATAGTAATACAAGTGGCGACAATGAAGACCTAGAGTTTAATATAGATGATGACAACATCTTTGACTTTACAGAAACTGACCCATTCAGTGAGGGTGATTACTAATGTTTAGACATTTCTATAACGAATCTATTAGAAAAATTGTTGTTGCCTTTGGTTCATTGTTTAATGATATTGAATTAGAACATATTAATTCCAATGGAACAAAAGAATTCATAAGAGTTCCATTGTCATATGGTCCTAAAGAGAAGTTTCTTCGGAGAATAGAAGAACTGAGTTCTATTTCTGATTCTACTAGAATTATGATAACACTTCCTAGATTGGGATTTGATATTACGGATATTAGTTACGACTCATCCAGAAAACGAAACACAATGGAACGCAGGCGAACCAACAGGCCTGGTGCATCAGGTGGATTAATGTCTTATAATTATGCAGAAGTTCCATATAATTTTAATTTCTCTTTATATGGGTTTACTAGGAATATGAATGATGCTCTGCAAATGACGGAACAAATATTACCTTATTTTACACCAGAGTTTAATGTCACTATTAATTTTACAGAAGTTAATAAAAAGGTTGACATACCGATTATATTAAATAATGTCGCAATCGAAGAAGAGTTTGAGGGTGATTTTGATACAAGAAGAAATATAACAACACAGTATGATTTTACTATGAAGTCGTATGTTTATGGACCTGTTAGAACATCTAATGTCATTCTTAAAACAGAAACTACATTATTCCAATTAACTGATGATGATAATTATCTAAAATCGGGACCTACTGGAGCATTAAGCAGAACAGATGTTGGTGTTAGTGGCGCTTCGTATAGTGATGGTGGTGGAACATTAACAGATTACACAACATACACAAATCTTTATTCTAGAGGTGCAAGTGGATTTGGACCTACTGGTGCGACACAAGGACATTGGCAATTCACGCAGGATTATATTGACACATACGGTAACACATACCCGTCTGCGACATTCAATCCACCAAATTAATATGAGAGGTATAGTATGGAAAAAGAAGAAAAGAAAAGTGTCGATGCGAAATTATCTGATGCACTGCAAATAGATTTTGAACCTGTGCAAGAAGTAGAAACTTCTATTGTACAAAAAGCAAATAGCAATCTTCCTGTTACAAAGGAAAAGATGGATAAGGATTTAAAATCTGATTATAATCAGGTTCGTGGAAACATTAAAAATCTAATCGCCACAGGTAAGGATGCTATTGATGGTATTCTTAATGTTGCGATTGAGAGTGATGCTCCCAGAGCATATGAAGTTGCATCACAAATGATAAAAACTGTTGCAGAGATGAATAAAGATTTAATTGAATTGCACCAGAAGATGAAGAATATCACAAAAGAAGAAATCGAAGTAAATAGTACAACAAACCAATCAATATATGTTGGTTCTACTAGAGATTTACAGGACTTGATTAATCAATCCAGAAGTGCAAAGAAAGCACTTGATGTTTATGATGATGTTATAGATGTAGAAGTTACAGAGATTTCTGATGACAATTAAAAAGACAGGATATTTAGGAAACCCAAATTTAAAACCTGCTGGTAAAGAAATAAAATTTACCAAGAAGCAAGTAGAGGAATATATTAAATGTTCTAAAGACCCAATTTACTTCATTAAGAAATATATTAAAGTGGTGAGTTTGGATGAAGGTCTTGTTCCGTTTAATCTTTATGATTATCAGGAAGACATCGTAAACAAAATTAATGATAATAGATTTGTCATCGCAAAACTTCCCAGACAATCGGGTAAGTCCACAACCATAATTGCATACCTTCTTCATTACGTAATGTTCAATCAGAGCATGAGTGTTGCCGTTCTTGCAAACAAACAAACAACTGCAAGGGAAATTCTTAGCAGATTAAAACTTGCATACGAGTATCTTCCTCTATGGCTTCAGCAAGGTATAGTAGAGTGGAATAAAGGTTCTATTGAATTGGAAAATGGTTCTAGAATTATAGCATCTTCAACTTCTGCATCTGCTGTCCGTGGTGGTTCATATAACTGTATATTCCTTGACGAATTCGCACATGTTCCTCAAGGCATTGCAGAGGAATTCTTTAGTTCGGTTTATCCAACGATTACATCTGGACAAAGCACAAAAGTTCTTATGGTATCCACTCCAAATGGTCTTAATATGTTTTACCATTATTGGAGAGGTGCAACAAAGAAATCAGATGAAGTTGGGAAAAATGAATATGTACCAATTGAAGTTCATTGGAGTCAAGTTCCGAAATTTCCAGGCGGGCCGTGTCGGGATGAGAAATGGAAACAGGAGACAATTGCTAATACAAGTGAACAACAATTTCAATCCGAATTTGAATGTGACTTCATTGGTTCACAGCATACATTAATATCTTCATATAAACTTAAATCTCTTGCATGGATTACACCATTAATTGCAAATAAAGAAGGGTTGGATATTTATGAAGAACCAAAAGAAAACCATGTATATACATGTTCGGTAGATACTGCAAGAGGACAGGGGTTGGATTATAGTGCATTTACTGTTGTGGATGTTACAGAGATGCCGTATAAAGTTGTCGCAAAATATAGAAACAACATTGTTTCCCCTATGGTTTATCCTACAATAATCAAAAGAGTATGCGAACAATATAACGAAGCATGGTGTTTGATAGAAATAAATGATATCGGTGGCCAAGTCGCAGATATCTTACACTACGATTTAGAGTATTCTAATATTCTTCAAGTAGTCACCAAAGGAAGAAAAGGACAGATAGTGGGTGCAGGATTTGGCCAAGGTGGTTCTTCTCTTGGTGTAAGAACTACTATGGTTGTAAAGAAATTGGGGTGTTCGGTTTTAAAAAGTTTAATAGAAGAAGATAAACTTATTATTGAGGATTTAGATATTGTTGATGAGTTGACAACTTTTATTGCAAAGAAACAATCGTTTGAGGCAGATGAAGGTCATACAGACGATTTAGTAATGTCTTTGGTGTTGTTTGCTTGGTTGACTCGCCAAGATTATTTTAAAGACATTACCGACATAGATGTTAGAACCTCTATATATCAAGAGAAGATAGAAGAATTAGAAGAAGATATGTCACCTTTCGGGTTTATTGTAAATCAAGAAGAAAATCTAAATGGTGAATGGGATGGTGAAGACAGATGGTTTTATGATTTCTAGAAAGTAGAAAATGTATAAATACTCACAGAGAAGAGAACTAAGCATATTAAAAATATGATTTTATAATCCAACAAGGAGAAAACAGATGCCATTTAGTGTTAGCCCATCCGTAAAAGTAGTAGAAAAAGATTTAAGTGCGATTATCCCATCATCATCAAATACAACCGCAGCCTTTGTGGGTAGATTTGATTGGGGTCCATACGACACAATTATAAACATTAGCAGTGAAAAAGAACTCCATGCAGTTTTTGGTCCACCAAGCCCAAGTGAACGAGGGGTTGATTGGTTCTGTGCCGCAAACTTTTTGAATTACGGGGATAAACTAAAGGTAGTCCGTATAGACGAAAGTCGTCTTGCAGGAAATCCCGGCGTAGATGCGTATACTGGTGCAACCGCATCCTATGTTCTAAGCGGTGCAACATCTGCTCGATTAGAATCAAAAAGTCCTGGTGTTAGGGGTAATGCTCTTCGATTGGTTACTTGGAACAATGGACAACCCGAACCAAAACATCCAGATGGAAGCAATGTGTTTACATATGCTCCAACATCAACCCAATCAGTATATGAAAGTTATTTGGGTGGTGTACTCAAAGAAGGTACTGCGATGCAAGGAAGTACACTTGATGAATGTCATATCGCAGTTATCGATACTCTTGGATATTTTGGTGCATCGGGTGATGTCTTAGAAAAGTGGCAAGGCCTTTCACGATGGAAAGGTGTTGGGGATGCAAACGGTAAAAGTTTATACTACAAGGATGTTATCAATAACGATTCAAATTATATTAAAATTGAAGAATATCACAACAGAAGTATCTGGCATGCAGGAACAACTGGTGACCCATCATGGACACCAATGACAGAAGGTCCTATGACAGAATTCGGCCGTACTGGTTCTGGTATGACAGCAGGTGTATTTGAATCATATCTCGGCCGTGGTGGGAAGACGGGTATAAGCGGTGGTACGCATCCTATTCATGCCTACGTAGAAACACCATCATGGAGATTTCAGAAGGGTTCAGAATCAGGAGTAACGTGGCCATCCGAAGGTGTAGGGTCTGTCGCAGGTTATGCTGCCGATAACCCAAACGCATACAGTATTATGGAAGCATGGAATAAACACTTCAGAGACCCAGAGTTTGTAGATGTTGATTTGCTCATTGCAGGTAGTGCGGAAGCATTGATATCCCGGCATTTGATAGAAATTGCAGAATATAGAAAAGATTGTGTTGCATTCATTTCACCACCTTCCTCACCGTCAGGTACTGAATATAACAACACCGTGTTCGATTCATCCCTTGGTGGATATTCTGGACCAACAAGTGTTGTAAGTTATAGAAACGACACATTGTCTGCAAGTAGTTCATATGCAGTAATGGATAGTGGTTATAAGTATATGTACGATTCATACAACGACCAATACAGATGGGTGCCATTAAATCCAGATGTTGCAGGTTTAGTTGTTAGAACTGAAAGTCAAACCGACCCTTGGTACTCTCCTGCGGGATATAATCGAGGTAAGATTATGGGTGTAGTAAAACTAGCATTGAATCCAAATAAAGCAGAACGAGATGAATTATATGAAGCAGGAATTAATCCTGTTGTCACCTTCCCAGGCGAAGGAACTATCCTTTTTGGTGATAAAACACTTCAACGCAGAGCAACAGCACTTGACCGAATCAATGTCAGACGACTAATGATTCACCTTGAGAAAGCAATTGCAACTGCCGCAAAGTATCAACTTTTTGAATTCAACGATGCATTCACAAGACGGTCGTTTGTAAATATGATTAATCCGTTCTTGAGAAGAGTACAAGCACAACGAGGTGTTACAGATTTCCGAGTGGTGTGTGATGATAATAACAATACAAGTCAGGTGATTGATAATAATGAATTCATTGCAGACATATTCATCAAACCTACGAAGTCTATCAACTACATTCAACTTAACTTTACAGTTTTGCGTTCAGATGCACTCTTTACTGAGTCGGTTTCATAATAAATAATTGTTTTTGTTATACATAATATTAGATAAAACATTTTAGGAGTAATTAAAAATGGGTAATATATCAGAGTTTGCAGAACAATATGGACAGGGTGTTCGACCGACACTATTTGAAGTAACAACATCAAAGGTCGATGGAGACCTGGCAAAGTTTTTCATTAAATCGGCTCAACTTCCTGCATCCAATATCGGTACAATCGAAGTACCGTATAAAGGTAGAAAAATTAAAAAACCTGGCGATAGAACATTTGCAGAATGGAGTATTACTGTTCTTGCATCTGAAGACCTTACATTACGGGGAGAGTTTGAAGATTGGATGAACGAACTTAATTCACACACTGAAGCAACACAAACGGCAAATGACGCAGGCGAGTGGACAGTGGCCGCACTCAAATCAGACGGAACAAGCACTCATGGCGCCGCATACACATTTATAAATATATTCCCAACTGAAATTGGAGCAGTAGAAATGAATTATGAAAGTGTTGATGCTATTGCAGAATTTACTGTTACTCTTCAATATGATTACTGGACAGGCGGACCTAAGAATATATCGTAATTTGATAAAGGATTTATATTATGCCCATTGATATTTTTGGATTTAGTATTGGGAAAAAAGGAAAAGAGTCACCACGACCTTCAACACACGAGTTAGAGCAGAACAAAAAATATAAATCTTTTGTTACTCCTGACGAATATGATGGTAGTTTTGAACTCGCAGGTGGTGGTGTATTTGGCCAGTATGTTGATTTCTCTGGTCAAATTAAAGACGAAAACGATTTAATTAGGAGATATCGTACTATAGCGATGTTTCCAGAAGTTGATATTGCTATAACAGATGTTGTTAATGATGCTATTGTTATAGACGATGATAAGAAACCAGTTGAACTAAACTTAGAATCTGCTGATATTTCTGATAACATTAAAAATAAAATGTACATAGAGTTTGATAATATTTTAAAAATATTAAACTTTAAAAACAAAGGAAATGACATTTTTAGGCGATGGTATGTTGATAGTAAAGTTTATTATCATATTATTATTGATGAAGCATCACCCAAAAAAGGAATTCAAGAGTTAAGACCAATTGACCCTGTAAAGATTCAAAAGATTAGACAAATCGAAAAAGAAAATATTAGCAAAAATGGTGTGAGTGTACCTGTTGTGAAATCTGTAGAAGAATTTTTCTTGTATACCGAAACAGATAAAAATTCAACAGCATTCACTGGAACGACTGGGTTGAAAATTGCACCAGATTCTATTTGTTATGCACATTCAGGTGTTGTTGACAGCGGCACAAAAAGAGTAGTGGGTTATTTGCAAAAAGCAATTAGGCCATTAAATATGCTTCGTCAAATCGAAGATGCGGTAGTGGTGTATAGAATTTCTAGGGCCCCAGAACGAAGAATATTTTATATTGATGTTGGTAATTTACCAAAGCAAAAAGCAGAACAATATTTAACAAGTCTTATGAATAAATATAAAAATAAGATTATGTATGATGCAAATACAGGTGAAATTCAAGATGGACATAGGCACATGTCAATGCTTGAAGATTATTGGTTGCCGAGACGAGAAGGTGGACGAGGCACAGAAATCTCAACACTTGATGGTGGTCAAAATCTAGGTGAGATGGATGATGTTGATTACTTATTGAAGAAATTATACAGAGCATTACACATTCCTATAAGCAGAATGGAATCTGATAATGGATTTAATATGGGTAGGTCAGCAGAAATCACAAGGGATGAAGTCAAATTCTATAAATGGATTACCCGACTTCAAAACAGATTTAATGAATTATTCCTACAATTACTAAAAACTCAATTGATTATTAAAGGTATAGTAAAGCAAGAAGATTGGGATAGTATTTATCAAGACATTTGTTTCATCTATAAAAAGGATTCATATTTTACAGAATTGAAAGAATCTGAAATAATGAAAGAAAGATTAGAGATGTTAAGAGACTTAGATGAATATATAGGAAGGTACTATTCGATAGAATATATTCGTAAAAATATACTTGGTCAATCTGAACAAGACATTCAGGAAATTGATACACAGATACAGAAAGAAACCAGTTCTGGTGATATTCCTTCCGAAGAAGAAGGTGAAGAAGGTGAAGAACCAGAAGAAGGTGAAGAACCAGAAGAATAGGATAATATTAAATGACCGATAATGATTACATTTCAAAAATGATAGGTGCTATGGTCAATGACGATGGAGATTCTTTTACCACAAATTTTGATGCTGTTGTGAGAAGTAAACTCTCATCTGAAATTACTTCACAAGAATCAAATATACATTCAAACATTCTCAACATCGAAGAACCAGATACAAATGAATCCGTTGAACTAGATGAAGCAAAGAAAGTACACAGTGATACTTTTACCTTCAAGAATTCTTTAACATTAAAAAAGTTTGTTGATGCTGTAAAGTCAGCGGGTGGTGGTAAAAAAGGAATAGCAGGACCAGACATTCATATACAAGGAAATAGTGTATATATTGATGTTGCAGATAAAAGCACTTTAGATATACTTTCCTTATTAGCAAAAGATTTTAAAGCAAAGACCACCAAAACAGAAAATACAGATTTTATTAGCATTTTAAGGGATATTTTAGAGGAAGGAAGCAAAGAGATTATTTTAATGGACGAAAGTTCAACATTTATTGATAATAAAACAGTAAATACTCTTATTAGACTTCACGATTCCCTAAATAATGATAATCAAGAAATTATGAGAGAATTAATTTTTGAATCAGAACAAAATTATTCCAATATATTGGAACTAGCAAAGGAACACGAAAATGACATCAACTAAAGATATTATCGAAGCACTTTTAAACGAAAAACTCATTGAATTAAAAGAAAAAACTGAAGAAGTTTTATATTCTAAAATGGCTCACCGTTTACAGGATAAATATGAAGAATTTGCTCCGCCTATTTTTGAAGGTAAGAAATTAGACCCAGTAGACAAAGATGAGTTGAAGGGTAAACATAAAGACCGAGAAGATAAAGATATTGATAATGATGGTGATTCCGATGATAGTGATAAGTTCTTGCATAAGAAACGAAAAGCAATCAGCAAAGCAATTAAGAAAGATGAAGTAGACGAATCAAGTGCCGCAAGAAAAGCAGAAACTCGTAAGAAGGGTGGATATAAATACGGGAACAAACCCGGACAAGCCTCCACCCGTGCAAGTTGGCAACAGCAACAAGCAAGGGATAAGGGTCAAGGAAATCAAGGTGATTCAAACTCTTTATCGGGTGGTTCAGAGAATATTAGAAAAGCAAAAGAAGTTAAAAAAAGAGCAAAAGAGCGGAAATTAAAAGCAGTTGCAGATAAAAGAAAAGCATTATCAAGAGAAAGAGAAACCGCAGAAAGGGATGCCGCATAATGAAACTTATTACAGAGTTATCAGAAGACTTACAATATAATATCACCGAAGCAAAAGAAGACGGTAAGAAAGATTATTACATCGAAGGTGTTTTTATGCAATCAGCCGTTAAAAACAGAAACGGTAGGGTATATCCCACAGAAATTCTAGAAAACGAAGTTACAAGATATAATAAAGAATACGTTGCAAAGAATAGAGCAATGGGTGAACTTAATCACCCTCAAGGACCAACAGTTAATCTTGACCGTGTTTCCCACATTATCAAAGAACTTAAATCAGACGGAAACAATATCATGGGGAAAGCCAAAATTATGGATACTCCTATGGGTAAAATTGCAAAGAATCTTATAGATGAAGGTGCAAAACTGGGAGTTTCCTCAAGAGGTATGGGTTCACTGAAACAAAATAAACAAGGTATAAATGAGGTTCAAAAGGACTTTATGTTGGCAGCCGTTGATATTGTAGCAGACCCATCTGCTCCTAATGCATTTGTGAATGGTATTATGGAAGGTCAAGAGTGGATTTGGAACAACGGAATGTTGGAACAAAAACAAATTGAAAAGTATAAAGAAGTGATTGAAAAAGCACCAAAACTAGACATCGAAAAAGTAACACTGGATTTATTTGAAGATTTCATGCGAAAAATGCGAAATGTATAAATAAGCAGTAGGATATATCTAATTAGAAACCAAGGAGTATACCCAAATGGAATATATGGACCCAATCGAAACAGCAAGAAGAATTCTCAACGGAGAATCAGTAGAAGAAGAAGTTAATGATTCAGAACTTTTAGAAGGACTAGAAGACGAGTTTCTTTCTACTTTATTGGAAGACGAAGATGACGAAGATGAAGAAGAAGAAGATGAAGAAGAAGATGAAGTTAAAGAGAAAAAGACAAAATCTGAAGGTAAACTTCCCCCTTGGTTAGATAAAAAAGGTAAAGGTAAGAAGAAATCAGACGATGATGACGATGACGATGACGATGACGAAGATGTCAAAGAAGGTAAACTTCCCCCTTGGTTAGATAAAAAAGGTAAAGGTAAGAAGAAATCGGATGATGACGATGACGATGACGATGACGAAGAAGAAGAAGTTAAAGAACACGAAGTCATTTTAGATGTCGATGATAATCAAGATGCTGAAGGTAAGAAAGCAACAGCCACCGCCAAAGGTAAAGGTAAAGCAAAAGACCCCAAAGCAAAACCTTCAAAAGCATCAGGTAAAATTGATACTATTAAGAACACAAAGGAGCATATTGATGTTCTGTTCGCTGGTGAAGAACTTACTGAAGATTTTAAACTTAAAGCAACAACTATTTTTGAAACAGCAATTAACGAAAGAGTTACTGCTGTTGAAGAAGAACTATACGAAGACCATATAAGGGTTTTGGAAGCACATACTGCTGAAATTACTGAAGATTTAACAGAAAAATTAGATGATTATATGGGATATGTTGTTGAACAATGGATGGAAAATAATGAACTTCAAATCGAATCAGGAATCAGAACAGATGTTTCTGAAAGTTTCCTTGTAGGTTTGAAGAATCTTTTTGATGAACATTATGTTGATATTCCAGACGAGAAATATAATATTCTTGAAGAATTACAGCAACAAATTAATTCTCTAGAAGAAAGTCTAGAAAAAGAACTTAATAGGAATGTAAAATTGCGTAAAGATGTTCTTGAAAGCAGATGCGAAGAAGCATTTGCTGAATGCTCATATGGAATGGTAGAAACCGATGTTGAAAAACTCCGAACACTTGCAGAAGGACTTGCATACGAAGACGAAGACCAATATAAAGAAAAAGTAAATATATTGAGAGAAAGTTACTTCGGTGAAAATGCTTCAACAGGTGATTTTGAATTTGAAGGAGCAAAAGAAGAAAACACCAACCTAACAGAATCAATGAATGCGTATATGTCAACTCTAGGAAGAACTGCAAAAGCATCTAGAGATAACGCCCTTTCTTAAAAAACACAAACTTATAGATATAGGAAGTATTAGTAAGTAATAAATACTCAACAAGGAGATAAAAATGGATTTCAACGGAACAACCCCCTATGACCAGTTAGCAGAAAAATGGTCGCCAATTCTTGACCATAAAGATTGTACACCAATTGAAGATGGATACAAGAGAAAAGTCACAGCGGCTTTGCTCGAAAATCAAGAGCAGGCAATGAGAGAACAATCACTTCAAGAAGCAACGCCCGTAAACAATGCAGGTGGTGGTCTTAAAGGTGTCAACGGTGAACAAAGACCAATGGGTGGTTATGACCCGATTCTCATCTCACTAGTTAGACGCTCAATGCCTAACTTAATGGCTTATGATATTTGTGGAGTGCAACCAATGAATGCACCCACAGGACTAATCTTTGCACTCAAGTCGCAATATGGTTCAAACCCCGCACAAACAAGCACAGACCGTAACAACGAAGCACTATTCAACGAAGTTGGTAGTCATGGTGGTACTGGTGGTGCAACAGCAGCCGCAAACACAGACCCATTCTTGGGATATACTGCGGGTGATATTTCATTCAAACAAGGAATGAGCAGAAGTGATGCAGAAGCACTTGGTGATAATCATGGTTTCGCACAAATGGCATTCAGCATTGAACGAACAGTTGTTACTGCAAAGACAAGAGCATTGAAAGCAGAGTACACAACTGAACTCGCACAAGACTTGAAAGCAGTTCATGGTTTGGATGCAGAAACAGAATTAGCAAACATTCTCAGTACAGAAATTCTTGCTGAAATCAACCGTGAAGTTGTTAGAACAATTTACGGTGTTGCAAAACTCGGTTCACAACAAAAAGACCTTTCCAACGCAACTAACACTGGTGTTACAAACATCACAGGTGGTGTGGGTGGTGTTTATGACCTCTCCAACGACTCTGATGGTCGATGGAGTGCAGAACGATGGCGTGGACTTATGTTCCAAATCGAACGAGAAGCAAATGTTATTGCAAAGCAAACTCGTAGAGGAAAAGGTAACTTCATCATTGTTGATGCAGATACTGCTTCAGCACTCGCCATGGGTGGGTTCTTGAACATCTCTCCTGCACTCAATGTTAATCTTAACATTGATGACACAGGTAATACTTTTGCGGGTGTATTGAACGGTAAGATTAAAGTCTATATCGACCCATATGCACAAGCATCGAGTACTGCGTACACAAATGACCACGCAAACAACTACTTCTGTATTGGTTATAGAGGTAGTAATGCATACGATGCAGGACTCTTCTACTGCCCATACGTTCCACTACAAATGGTTCGTGCAGTTGGGGAAAACACTTTCCAACCAAAAATCGGATTCAAAACTCGTTACGGTATGGTAAGTAACCCATTTGTTACAACAACAGGTGAGTTGAATGGTACACCAGACGGTGAAACACTAACGGTTCGTAAAAACCAATACTATAGAATTACACAGGTTCGTAACCTACACGGTAACTCCGCAGTATAATAGTAAGTAACTATTAGTTCCATAAATCCAAACAGAGGACTCCATCAGGGGTCCTCTGTTTTATTATACATAATATAAAGGAGATGTCTAATGACTAGAGCAAACCCAGCAGGTGTTTCTGGTGACCAGATTGGAATCAACAGTTATTATGAAACAGCAGATAATCGTCAACCAGTAACAGATAATTATCTGAATAATAATTCGTTTAAGTTTTTAATTGACCGAACCCCTCTCACCACATACTTTTGTCAAAAGGCAAACATTCCTTCTTTGAGTTTTGGTTTTGTAGAACAACCAACAATGTTCGGAGCAAAGTTACAATTAGCAGGAACATTATATGATTTTGACACACTAGAGGTGTCTTTTATTGTTGATGAAAACATGAAAAATTATATGGAAATATATGATTGGATGCGAAGTATGGGTAACATGGAAAACACGAAAGAGTATGTACCATTAGACCTTCATCAAACTACAGCCACTCTTCTTGTATTGTCAAGTGCTTATAGACCAATATATTCTGTTAATTTTGAAGGGGTGTTTCCTATCAATTTGGGCGCAATAGATTTTGATTCATCTGTAGCAGAAACAGAGCCAGTTGTTGTTTCTGTAACATTTCAATACCGAACATTTGATATTACCCCCATATAATATAAGTATTCAATAATTTTCTTGACTATTCTTATTTTTGTTGTATAATTATACCAATATAGGAGCATTTATGAAACTGGAAGACATACGAATAATAACCGAAAAGGATATTAAAATAGACCACACAGAACTTGATAAAGAGGCATTAAAAACTCCGCAGTTACATAATAAATATATGAACATTTTCAATGATGAGAAATTGTTAATGTTCAAATATGAGGATGACTATAAGAAATTAAAGAAGTATAAGTGGTTGTATTTTACAGGAAAGATAAGCCAAGAGGAATTGGATTTGTTTGAATGGCAACCATTTCAACTCAACATATTAAAACAAGACATTGACAAGTTTATGGATTCTGATGAAGAACTCATCATACTTAAAAGCAAAATGGCATATCAGAAAACGAAGATTGATTATTTGGAATCTGTTATAAAGATGATTGCTAATAGACAGTGGTTGATTCGTGAAGCAATAGATTGGATTAAGTTTACCAATGGAGTCTAATGAAATATATATCGAACCAATGAATGATGTATATTTAAAGGTAAAATGTGAAAGGGGAATGGCTAAAGAACTATCTGAATTCTTTACATTCAAAGTGCCCAACCACCAATACACACCCGCATTTAAAAACAAAATATGGGATGGACAAATACGGTTGTTTAATTTATACAAACAAACAATCTATTGTGGTTTATATGATTATATCCTAGAGTTTGCTAGGGATAGGGGGTATAAGGTAATAACTACTCCAACCAAAGTAAACAACATTTCTTCTAATGACATTTCCTTTTTCTTAAAGAATCATTTGAAAATACCGTTTGTCCCATATGAACATCAAGTTGAAGCAATTAGAGTCGCTATC
>Ga0098052_1000440_pt1 | contig 26458 bp, 35 predicted proteins | sample 15_taG_FD_81591 | JGI IMG/M metagenome (GOLD analysis project Ga0098052, IMG submission 81591) | Marine viral communities from the Subarctic Pacific Ocean - 15_ETSP_OMZ_AT15312 metaG | ecosystem: Environmental > Aquatic > Marine > Oceanic | place: Pacific Ocean | collected 2015-01-18
AGAATAAAAAATTACGGAACCGGATTAGAAACAAGAAAAGAACTATCATCGAAAGAAATATCCGCTTGCAGGCACAGGGATCTGAGGCCGAGAGAGCATGGAAAAGGGCGGAAAAGCTGGCAGAGGGGGAGGACCCGAAGGTAGGCCGTATCAGGGCAGAGTCCACCGAGGGACTGAGGCCCGGCATGAGCCGCATCGAAAGGGCGGAAGCAAGGCTGGAGGACGCGGCATTCTACAACCACTCAGACCTTGTTGCGGCAAAAAACCTTGTCAGCCAGTCGATAACAGCGGGCAGGCGCATCATGATGGATGTGCAGAAGAACCTCGACGATCTCAAGGAAGCAGGGAAGACGTTCCGCGGTTCGGAGAAGGTGATTCAAAAACACCAATCACAGCTCGATGAGATCGTCGCAGAGGCAGAGAAACTCAAAGAAACATTCGATGACGATATCGTGAAGTTCGTTGAGACCTGGGAAGGCGCTGTGTTACCCGGTGATATGGGCAGGAAATATTACAGGCTACTCAAAGAGGCAGACAAAATAGACGACAAAATTGATGTACTGGAGACGGCGCATATCAAGTTGAAAAAGCGCATTAATGATATGCGTGACCGCGACCAGTTCCTCAGAGATGAGGACAAGGCCACCACTGCCGCTCGGCGGGAGTTTCAGAAGGAGATAGACGACTCATACGAGATAGAGATAATGAACACACGGCTCAAGACCGAACTCGTGATGCTTGAAAAGGAACAGGCACGGTCAATGAAGCTGCTCGAAAAGATAGAAGCAAGGGATATCAAAAGACTTCAGAAAGAGGTATCTGACGCCACAGCGGACGCGATCAACCTCGACGAGAGGACTGCAAAAACCCTCCTCTCCGTCCATGAGGCACAGGCCGATCTTGCATTGATGAAACAAAATGTAAGCAATATACAGAGCAAACTTGCAAAAGAGATACGGGCCACAAGCCGCATACCGGGAGACAGGAGTGTGATAGACCTGCCGGGTCTAAGGGGATATTCCTTCCCGACAGAGATGGCAAATGTCATAAACAAGCAGATCCTGAAGGAAATGCCCCTCCAGTCGAAAACGAAAATTCCCATATTTAGCCAGATGTTGAGTTATTTTGACTTTTACCGCTCTATCAGGGCAACGGGTGATGATAGCGCTGTGGGGATACACGGGCTGTTGATGGCATTTGATAACCCGAAGGCCACGGCAGAGACTTTTCTCCAGCACTGGAAGGCATGGGGAACTGACGGGGAAAACCTGCTCGGCAGGGCCATTGTAGATTTTAATGACCGTGCCATCAGAGAGGGCCGTCTCACATCGGAAGACTGGGCGAGACATGGAGTGCGTATAGGCGGGGAGGAAACTGAATTTTATCTCAGGGGTGCGGGTGGTCGTATACAGAAATTGCCAATCATCAAGCAGGCCAACAGGGCTTTCGGGTTTTACGGTGATAAGTCACGCCTTGAATGGGCAGACGACTTGCTACAGGAACAGTTGAGAAACGGCAAGACCCTTACGGAACTTGAGCAGAGTGGGAAACTGAGAGAGATTGCTGAAGGTGTCAACACGGCCACGGGCTGGAACGGTTCCGACTTTGGTGACATCGGACGGCTCCTGTTGTTTGCCCCACGCTTTTTAGGTGCAAGACTGAACAACCTGCAACGCACGATACAGGCCACGGTCACAGACCCTGTGGGTACCGTGGAGGCACTTCCCGGCGTGGGCAGGGCTGCACGGCGTGCGCTGGAAGGTAAGGGTGTAAGGGATATTCCGTTGCAGAACCGGATAGCCCGCCGTTCCATGCTGCGGTTTATCGGTGGTGCGGCAATGCTGACTTACGGTGTCAACTGGGCACTCGGCAATGAATCGGATTTCCGTGTCCTCGTAAAGGAGGAAGATAAGGACAGACCCGGTGTGCTGGGCACAAGATGGGTATACAACCCGCAATTCGGACGTATCAGGTTCCGCGGCTCTGAGTACAGTTTTTTCGGCACATACGACTCCCTTATAAGGGCGATAATCATGAGCGGCACAGGATGGAAAGGCGGCATTGACTCATGGCGCAGCATGGGGTCTGCCGGTGTTGTCCACATGTTTGACCAGATAACCGGGGAAGATGTCATGGGCAAATCGGTTGACGCCGACTGGATACCCGACTGGATGCCGGGCAATAGCACAGCCCTTGCGAGGATCGGAGGACTGCTCCAAGAGCATGTGCCATTTTCCCTTGAAGATTTACCCGATGCTATCAGCCGTGCAGGGGAAGGCGATTATGCAAGTGGAGCGGTAAAGGCAGGATCGCAGTTCTTTGGTATCCCGAAGGAAACACCCCTCGGCTATAACGATTTAGTCGATGTGATCGCAAGGGAAGAAGGGTTGAATCCCGAAGAGCTCTCAAGGGGTGATAAAAGAAAGATACATAGTGAACCACGGATGGTGGAATATCTTGATGCTCTCGATATTGAAGAGGTCGGGGTAGATCTCAGTTTTGAAAATCTCAGGCAGGCTTTGCATGCGGCAGAACAGGATTTGGTTGCCATGATAGAAGCTGGTGCCGATTTAGAAAGGCTGAGTGTTGGGATTGCAAAGGTAAAGAAACAGAGATGGTCGACCTATGATACCTGGGAGAGGATGGAGAATAACAAGGAAGCTGTAGAGGATATGGAGGAGTGGAAGCCCAACCACATATCAGACCATTACGGCCATAAATACTGGACTATCGAGCTTGAGGAAAATCTCGCCACGGGATGGCAGAACTGGGACAAGTTCGAGGCCGATAGGGCCGCAGTGCTGAGAGAGGCACATGAAGTCGGCGGGGACAAGATGATCAATTACATCCTCAACCCGTCAGGGCCAAACGAACATAACTACCGTAGTATACGTTTTCAAGACGAGAGGGTAAGAGCCCTTGTTGAGGAATATGAGACAGACCAGGAGATTATGCGGGAATATTTCAACTTTCCCCGTGAGCTCACAGAGGCTGCCCTCGCGTACGCTACAGAAGCAGGAATAGATAACGAGATTATGCGTTACCAGGGCTGGCTTGATCTGGGAAAACTCTCCCGTACAGAAAGAAATCAGTTCCTTGATTTGGCTAAATGGGACCCGGCAGAATTTCCGAAAGATCCCGCCAAGCAGGCTGAGATTGAAAAAGCCAGAGAGGTCAAAAAAGCAATATCGGACCTAGATAAATATAAAATAGCTTTCCGAGCAGACCCTGAGAACTGGTATATCGAAGCGAAATTATGGAAATGGGGCAAGCTCACCGCACCACAAAATCCCATTGTAAAAAATATGAAAAGATTAATGATGGAAAGATCAGATGCGGAGGGCAACCTTGGCTATTACCAACTTGCAGACATAGAGGAATTGATACAGTCAGTAAGGGCGGCGATTGAACAGAACACTGATCCGGATAAACAATTGGAAGAGATTGTTGACGAACACCTGTTACAGTTAAGCCAACAACTGGGTGTAGGTGGTGATTGACATGAATTTGATGGGAGTTTTAAACTAGGGACAGTACAGACCCTAAAGGGGACGATGTATGACAATGGAAAACGGAACGGCGGGTTTTGATACCCCGCCACCGGAAGCAACAGTTAACGGAGCTGGCCAGCTTGCTCCCGAACCTAACGCTGTTACAGGGTTAGCGCCCGTATCACCGGAGGGGACGGCGGAACAACAGCCCAGTTACGAGACTTTGCAGGCGCGGGTAACCGAACTGGAAGCAGAGAATGCCAAGCAGGCCAATGATTACAAGGCCATGCAGGGCAGGATGCGAAGCCAGCAGGGAGAAGAGTCAAAGATTGAACAGCTCTCTGAAGCAGTGCTTAATACGCAGGAGCTGTTACACGCGTTTATGCGACATCAGGGGACGCAGGACGAAGAGCAGTTCACGCAAGACCTTCAGAAAGTCGAGACCAATGCGACGAACCGAAGGCAGAACTCCACCTTCCAGCGCACATCCCAGTTGATGATCGACGAGATCAGCCAGATAGTAAGAGATGCAGGGCTCTCTTTAGAGTCAGCTCCCGAACTGGAGGAATTCCGCCAGTTATGGGGGCCGGCTTATGACAGTAAGGATATCGCAGGGCTATACCAGGCACAGGCATCATTCAACAGGGTGATGCGTGAGCTGGAGAGAACCCGGCGTGAAGAAGCTGAAAGTGGTATTGAAGGGCGTATAAGGAAGGCTCTTGAGGAGCATGGCGTCAATGCGTTGGATCTGGATTCAACACCATCGGCACCGGCTTCCATGAACGGGAACAACCTTCTTTCACGGCTTGGCAACTCTGATATGGCGGTCTCACGGGATGAGATAACACAGGCGGCGGAAATGCTTAAAAAGCAGGGAGTCCGCTTTTAGTCATATTTAAGGAGTTACCGGTATGGCAGCAGGTAATACGATTACCGATAGCCTTGCTGACTCTATTCCGACGATGATCGCTTCCGCGAGAATCGTGAGAGAGTTTGCGGGCGTAATGCCTAATCTCGTCGATAGGCAAAGACTCGACGAAAACACAGGAACAGTCTGGAACGAGGTTTCCATGGCGAAACTTTCCGCACAGGCAGTCACCGAGAGCACTGAGCTTGATAACCCCCAGCAGATGAGCGACACGCTCTTCTCGATCACCCCGACAGTGATTGGTGTTCACACCATAATCACCGACAGGGTCGCATTGAGGATTGCTGCCAACGCTTACGCGCAGACAGGGTCCCTTGCCCAGAACGCTATTGAGCGAAAGAAAGACCAGGACGGCCTCACGGCAATTGACGGGGCGACAACATCTCTTGGCGCCGCGGGCGCGGGGCTTGACACAAGTGACATCAGCTCGGCGGCATACAGGATCACGTCAAATACGACGGAGCCTGCTCCCGCCACGGCACCGATTCACGGTGTGTTCCATGGTTTTCAGCTAGCAGACATCGACTTCCAGTTGACGAACCCTGGCATTTCCGTGGTTTCCAGCGGCACTATTGCGGAAGCACAGGCCGGCGCACCTCTCACGAGCGGCATTGCGGCAGAGGCTTTCCAGAACCGTTACAGGGGCAATATCGCGGGAGCCCGACTCTATGAGGACGGCAACCTGACGATTGACAGCTCCGATGATGCGAAGGGCGGCGTATTCAGCCAGATGGCCCTTGTCCTCGTAGAGGGCAGGTCACCATATGTTGAGACGAAGCGGATGCCCGAGCTTGGCGGTGGTGCGACTGCGCTATTCCACTATGATGAGTACGCATATGGCGAGAGGTCTTCGGGCAACTGGCTCTATGAGGTCGTCTCGGACGCACTCGCCCCGGCTGGATAGATTTGAACGCCCGCCGCGAGGCATGGGCCGCAAGGCATGGGCCGATACCGAAGGGTTGGATTGTTCATAACATGAATGGCAATATGGAGGATAACAGGCTGGAGAACCTGGCCTGTATCCCCCGTAAGACAGAAAACATAAGCCAAGTAGTCGCTCCCTACAGGAAGCGTATAAGGAAACTGGAGCTACAGCTTCAGAAGGAAAATAGGTAATGGCAGAAGTACATGGCGCAAATGGACGGATAGAGATATTTGAAGATTTTCTAGCAGGTGAGGACATCGTTGCCGCAACGGCAGCGTCCCGCACCTTCGGGAGTTCCGGCCTACGGGTTATCGGGCAGGGAATTGCGGAGACAGACTCCGGGATCACTGTTCTTGAATCTGACGGCCTCAATGGTGTCGGGGTACTTACCACGACAAACGAAGACGCACATAGCTGTGGTCTCACAACAGGGTTGGTATTTGATGTGGGCAAGATGGCTCCCATCGTTGCTGAGTGCAGGGTGCAGTTTGCCGATATGGATACAAAGGCATTCTGGTTCGGCTTTAGTGACGTGAATGGTGACACCTCGATCCTTGAAGGTGAACAGCTTGTTGCGGCAAGCGGGACTTTAACCCTTTCAGCATCTGACCTGTGCGGGTTCCTGCTTGATGCGGAAGCCACAGATGACGAAGACTGGATCATGGCCTACAACGGTGGGACAACTACCGGGGAGACCACGATTTCCAACATCGACGCAGATGATGACGCAGTGGCTGGAGAGTTCCAGATATTGCGTCTTGAAATTGCGAATAACGGGACGGCACGATGGTACGTTGACGGTGTGCTCAAGCAGACCACGACAGGTGCCGTGTCTACAAGCACGGATCTTGCCCTGGTAACCATGATAGAGGCACGGAGTGCCGCAATTGAGTATGCTTACCTTGACTACATCTATGTCTCGGCTAATCGTGACTGGACTGTCTAGGAGGGCTGGTGGCAGCACTCGTTGAGCTTGAAACAACTGATATATGGAGTCATGAGCCGTGCTGGTATCTCGGTGAGTTTAACCGGGCGGCTCCTGATTCCCATGGACTTCGCAGAATACAGGCCATAACGGTGATCCGGCATGACCGCAGGGTAAAGCTGACCCGTGACCTCGGGGACGCACGGCTTTTCGGAGACGAGTTCCAGCTTATATGCGGTGTTCCTGACGGCAAGGGCGGTGGTGAGGCTTTATACACGGTAGAAGAGGCACTTGAGATGGCAAGGCAGATGAACACAGCCCCGCCGCCGAGGCCTGAGTTGAAACCCAGGGACTGGAACAAGGTCTTCTGGGACAACGTGGAAGAAAAGGAAAAATGGAAGCGCGGTGCGAGTGTATTCGGGCCGGAATATAAGAAGCAGAGGAATTCATGACGACAAATAACCAACCTGCACTTGAAGAAATGATGAGGGATGCGGAAATAGCCGAGGAGCCAGGTAACATGGCACCGGGAACGGTCATCAGTGCAACCGCTGATATGACCATGAGCGCCGCGGAGCTTCAGTCGGCAGGCTATGTCTATGTCTACGACACAAGGACGGGGGACCGTTCAGTTGTCAACCGTAATATGCTCCAGCAGCAGTTGGAGAAGCGCCGTGATGACAACTCCTATGCCTTCTCAACGAGGAAACCCGAAGGGGTTGAGCCCATCAGGGGGGCGCTGAAGTGCTTCCTCCATGATGACGAGCCCGACAGGGAAAAGTACAACAGAATGGGATTTGTCCATTGCACAAAATCCAATTTCCTGACGGAGATGGACAGGGAAAGGCATCTCAGGACAAGGCACCCGAGGGCATATGCCGCCCTTGAGAATGAGAGGACAAGGGCAGACCGTGACGCCGAGAGGCTTGAGCGGATAGCCCTCACAGAGACCATCAGGAACATGGCAGGGCCAGAAAACAGAGGTGGCAAGAATGGTAAGTAACAGTTTTTCACCGTTACCAGGGACATTAGTACAGCAGGCGGTCACCGACACCGCCAGTGGCATCGGTTCAGGCAATATTCCCAGCGGAAGCAGGTATGCGGAGGGGTTCGTCAGGACTGCCGCCATCGTGGAAACACGGGACGGCACTACTCCGACAGCCACGAAGGGAACGCAGTGGGATGCGGGTGATTTAATTATCCTGCGAAGCAGGCGTGAGATAGTGAACTTCAGCGCAGTAGAGCAGACATCCACGGATGCCTCTATTGACTGGCAGTTCTACAACAGGGCTCCGGGTAAGTAGCTATGGCAGGAGCATATATCCCGCCGGGCATTGCAGCAGCAGCATCAGGAGACATCACGGCGGTTACCGCGGGAGTCGGCCTTTCCGGAGGCGGGGCTTCTGGTGATGTAACCCTTACCCTTGATCTCTCGGAACTCAGTGCTGTTACCCCTGCAAACGGGGACAGCCTTGCGACTATAGACTCTGATGGTGCCAACGAGCAGCTCACGACAGTTGCCGCACTTGCAACACTGTTTGCAGGTGACGGGCTTGCGGCGTCGAGTTCCGTACTGGGACTTGACCTTGTATCCAACGGCGGCCTTGAGATCTCAAGTAACAAGCTACAGGTGGCTACAGGAATCTCACAGTACGATGTCGCCCAGTTCGCGGCATCCGTTGCAGATGATGATTTCCTCAGGATAGACGGCACCGCCGTAGAGGGGCGCAGTGCGGCAGAGGTGTTAAGTGATATCTCGGCTGCTCCTGCGGCAGGGGATAGCAATATTGTCACTACGGGCGCACTAGACTCTGGTTCTATTACTTCTAACTTTGGAACTATCAATAATGGCTCTTCAACCATTACTACTACAGGTGCTGCTGACTTAGGTGCTACAACTGTAGATAGTTTGACATCAACAGGTGATGTAACCATTGCTGATGGCAAGGGAATTATACTCGACAGCACCCCTGCTGATGATGCATACACTGGCATATATGGCAACTTTGCCAACGCAACTGGGTCCACCATTACAAAAGGTCAGGTCGTATACATGACAGGGACAGCGAATCAGGTGGCTCCTGCGAGGGCCAATGCTGCTGGAACTATGCCAGCGGTAGCTATGGCTATTGCTGATGTTGCAAATGGTGCGACTGGAAATTTCTTAATGTATGGATTTGCCCATGATGCGTCTGCCTTCATTTCATTGACCATAGGTGGAGAGGCATATGTATCAGATACTGCTGCCGGGGCGTTAGATGCCACCGCTCCAGCAGACGATGGTGAATTTGTACAGATTATTGGAGTGGGTATGCACGGCGACAAGCTGTTCTTCAATCCCCAACTGCCGATGGTCGAGATTGCCTGATGGCTGACATCGAGAAGGTGATGTCAGTTGAGGACGCTGACATTGAAAAGTTCATGGGTGTCGCCAGGGCAGACATTGAGAAAATAATGGGTGTGGAAATGCCCAGTCTTGCAAATGCGTGGCAGGGTGACAGGGGAGTTTTTGGTGGTGGTTACTCAGGAAGTGCGTATGTAAATGTGATGGACTATATTTCCATCGCAAGCCTCGGCAACTCTTCCGACTTCGGTGACCTCAATAATACGATGTACTACTGCCGTGCTGAGTCGAGTGGGGCAGGAGGGCGCATCGTGTTCTATGGAGGATATGGTGGCAGTGAGATAGCCCAGATAGACTACATAACCACCGCCTCTACAGGAAACGCACAGGATTTCGGAGACACACATGGAGTTGCTGGCTCTGCACACGGAGCGAGTTCTAATGGTACCAGAGGGGTGTTTTCCAGCGGTGTGGGAGGAGCATCAGGTGGCAGTGCACAGCCGTGGGGATATATCACATTCGCATCAACAGGTGATGCTTCTGCCGGTGGTAACCTGACTGCCGGATCTAACGCAGGGGGTTGTGGCAATGCCTCAAGAGCCCTGTTTGCCGGTGGGGCGCAGAGTGGAACGCTTCAAAACTGGATAGAGTATTTCAACATAACATCAACTGATAACGGTTCCGACTTCGGCGACCTCACAGGGGTACGGAAGAGTTTTGACATAGCTACAGATGGTACAACAGCCATTGCAGTTGGTGGAGAGAATGCCTCTGCCACACTGAACAGTATGGACAATATGACAGTAGCATCAGCGGGCAATGCCACTGATGGGGGCGACCTCTCCTCTATCCGCAACAGGACGGCGACAGTTGAGAACAACGCAAGTTGTGTCTTCTGGGGAACGACATCCAGCCATGCCAACGGACAACTGGACACCCTTAACATAGCTAACAACAGCACGGCAGACTCATCGTATGACAGGTATGCTGCTGCTGGTGGGGGAGGAGCGTCAGGGTCGTGAATGCATTAGTAAAAATAGAACAAAGTTTGTCTGGAATGGCAAAGCATTTCTCAACTATGACTCCTGCAAAGATTTCCAGGATTTTTGGGGAGAAGATGGTTGCCGTTGAACGTGCGAACAAAACACTTGGCAGGCGTAACACCCAGCATACAAACCAGTTGATGACCCTCACTATGCTGACCATGAGTCCTTACCGCCAGATGCGCCAGTGCCTCTCGCAGATTGAGAAGAAAAGACAGGCTATTGAGGAAGCGTATTTTAAAAATGCCAAGACAGAAGTGCGTATCAAGGAGTGGTTGGAACAGGACACGGAGATGAGCCGTATCCGCATACAGGAAGCGGAGTTCCAGCGAGAGCGTGGTGCGATATACATTGAAGGGGCAATCAAGGAGATTGCAACATTTCAGGACGCAATGGAAGAGATTCGAATATCTCATGGCATACCAGAGGAGTGGACTGAAAGGGACGCAGAGGAAGATGAGGTCAAGCACCACATCATGCAGGCGTTTCGACAAAGTCATCGTGACATGATATTGACAGGGCATATTACCCAGGGCAACGCGGAATATTTGGAGCAATACGGAATCCATCTTCAAACGGCTGAACGGATAATCGGAGATTACATTCGACAGGTCAGCGAGATGATGGATGAGGGAAAGATGCCAAGTGTTGAACATCTCTATGAGTTTTTAGACCATATGGCAAAGCAATTTTACTCAGCCCACATCATGGTGATGAACCGAATCGGCCTGAAGACAATCATCAGGGACGATTACTTATATTTGGAAGAGGCTGGAAATGCCAATCATTAGGTACACGCTGGATAATAAAAGAATACCCGGCTATATATCCGATGGTGGTTACTGGGGTGACGTTGATGACTCGACATTGGTTGGTGTCGGCTCTGGTGGTGGGACAACCCTGTCTCAGGCAGACCTGATAACAAGAGTTCTGAATATTCACGGTAGATATCCGTTCATAGAATATGACAGCAGCAGCCCTACAGGACGCACAAGGACAACTGACGAAGTGACTGCAATGGTCAATGACTGGTGTACGGCAAAGGGAGTGAGCTAGATGGATGAGCAGTCTGCAAAACCAACACAGGAAGATCTCCTGGAGTTGTTCCGCAGGATGCCTATTGCGGAGAAGGAATTGATCATCATAACCCAGAGTCGCATAATAAGGGAGCAGCAGGGACGGATAGACTCGCTTGGCAGGATGGCCGCAGGGAAGGCAGAGAAGAAAAAGGAGAAGGTTAGCTGATGCCAACTTCAACATGGTCTACCATGAGGCAGGACATACTGCGCCCGTTGGGTCTTGTGACAAGCGCCGCGACCACGACTGCCCTTACAACGAACAAGGTGGTGGTTGACACAAAGCTCACCGACAGGTTCCCTGTTGATGACTATTTCAATAACCAGTGGTTTGTCCATATAACCTCTGGAAATGATTCGGGTAAGATCCGTCGTATTACCGACTATGCCCAGTCAACAGGAACTCTTACCCACCTCGGGGCGAACTGGACTGGTGGTGATTCCCCGTCTTTTGAGCTGACCCCATTTGATCCCACGGAAGTGCAGAATCTGTACAACGAGGCTCGTGAGATGGTCTACCCCGACATTTCCATGATCAGGGATATCGAGACTATCGTGACAGGAAACAGGCAGTTCACCTACACCGTTCCAAGCACGATGAGGAAGATAGACCGGGTATACCTTGGCAACAGGCGCAACGCGGATTCCGGTGACAACCTTCTCTTGAACGGGGATTTCGAGGAATGGGATGCTGATCAGTTGACTCCCGGCTCCCAGAATAACTGGACCCTTGCAGGGTCTGGTGCCACTTTCAACAAGGAAGCACAGACCTCGAATCCGGAGAACTACATGGTTCTTTCAGGGAATAATTCGGGTAGATTTGCCGTGGCCAGCGCCACTACCACGCTGTTGCAGACATTCACACCGGCGTCCTCGTCGTACACAACGGTGGCGACAGAGGGGCAGGAAGTGAACCTGTCCGCATGGGTGTATTGCAATACGGCAAGCAAGGTCAAACTTTACATCGGGGCCGCTGTCGGCTCGTTTCACGGCGGAACTGGATGGGAACTGATGAAAGCCAGCGCAACACTTGACCATGATGCGACTACCGCTGTGGTGGGGCTATCCATCGCGGCTTCAAATGTGGCTGCGTACATAGACGAGATATGGATGACCATCGGGCAGAGTGAGATGACCGATGTTCCCTACAATGAACTGAGAAACTGGGAACATGTCCCTCCTGCGGCAGGAGCCTCTGACGGGGGCGTACTCAGGTTCCAGGAATTGTTGCCGGACAAGTACAGGATACGGATAGTCGGAAGGGACATACTCTCTTCCACATCGGCAGAGAGTGACACGGTTGAGGTAGACGGGGACTTACTGCACCCGTTGTATGACAAGGTAAGACAGCTCATAGCATTGAGGATGGCTGCGGCCAACCCGACATCGACATGGTCGGAGATGGCAAGACAGTATGAGGAAAGTTACATGATGGCAGTCAGGGGTGACCTTATCAGGGTAAAGGCACCGCCTGTTGCCGTACCCCGCATGGTGTTCTGATGGCACTTGATGTCGAGATCAACGCAAAGGGCTATTCCCTGTTATCTGACAGGGACGGCGCCAAGGTGGCTACGCGTCCCGTACAGCAGTTTGTGCAGCCGATCCGGCAGACAGGCAGGACAAGGCCTGAAGATGTCGCTCCATACGAGACCTTCATTATCCCGAACCTGACAAAGGGATTCGGACGTTTCAGGATAGATTCCGACTCCGCTTTCAACCCTGAAGAGTACAGGCGGTTCTTCAATTCCACATGTGACACACGATGGGCTGACAGCATATACCTCCCCATCCTCGCCGAGTCATCGACCCAGACGGGACTGGAAAGGATCAGGAGAAGTATCCATTTCAAGGGACAGCTTTTCGGGGCATGGTCTGATGAATCATCGACCCTGATATCAACCTATCTCTACGATGGGAGTGACCTCACATGGGACACCGCGGGACAGGTGGCTCCCCAGATACGCATCGACGCCACTACTGCTACACAAAATGCTTCATACGCATTTAACGAAACACATGTTACGGGAACGGATACGAACAGGCTCATGATTGTTTTACTTTCAACTCTGAGCAGGGTGCCGACAGGAATAACATATGACGGTGACGCTCTAACCAAGGTGGAAGAAGCCAACAACGGTGATTACTATTCGAGCATATGGTACAGGGTGGCTCCTGCCACAGGGTCCAACACACTGTCAGTAACATTTGGCGCTGATTCCAGTGCTGATACAAAGTGTGATGCAACAATTATGACACTTTTTGGTGTTGACCAGTCATCTCCTGTCGGAACGGACGTGGAGCAGACGGGAAATGACACGGCACCATCTGTGGATGTGACAACTACCGTGGGTGACCTTGTGTTCGATGTCATATCCGGTGACGGCGACAACGAATCAGGGGGTTATGTGGCAAGTTCGGTGCCTGGTACCGGCCAGACCGAGGTTGCCGACAGGGTGGATCTTAGTTCCAGAGAGGTCTTCCATACTGTCACACACAAGTATGCAGACCGCACAACCACCACGATGAGTGAGACCCTCACCATCACGGGGGCATCAACGGCGGTATGGAGCCATGTCGCGGTGGGGGTGAAGGCGGTCTCAACGGCGGGAAGGGTGAATGTCCTCTTCGACATGCACGTCCATGAGGGCAAGGCATTTGCCCTGTACGGCGAGGCAAGCGACCACTATATATCGATGACTTCAAAGATTGACAATGCCACTGATGACTGGACGGTATCCAATGTCACGACGCCCCTCACCACGGGGCTCCTGTCAAATGACATCACGGCAAACGAGGACATGGACGGTGGCCTCCTGACAAGCATCGGTGGTGAGCTGGTGGCGGCTCTGTGGCATGAGAGCAACGGGACAATAACATTTAGTTCCAGCGGGGACTCCGGGGTCACATGGACAGATGAAAGCATCGATATCGGTTCAGGCAACGGCCCGCAGGGACTTGTTGTATACCCTGATATAGACGGTGTTGACAAGCTGTATCTCGGGACAGCGGAAGGAATATGGCTCATCGACACGGCGCCATCGACATGGACATTCGATCTGTTGTTTCCCATGTCCTACTCGACCGATAACGGCAGGGATATGGAGATACACCAGGGTGCGATATGGTTTGCACAGGGAGTGGGGAATGACTCCCCGGCACCCATATTCCGCATGACGGTGCAGGGCGACTCAAGGCAGATCGAGTCAGGATACGGATTAAATTTTGGTGACGGGGTGCCGGCAGAGATGCACGGCCCTGTCAGGCGTATGAAGTCAAGCGGAGATTTCCTGTATATATCAGTAGGCGGCGGTGCGGCATCAAGGTTTGCCAGGATCTTATGTTGGAACGGTGGCGGATGGCACCATATGACCAAGCATACGACCCAGAACCTGCCGATTGAGTGGATTGATGTGGGGTCAGAGGATGATGATGTCTCACGACTGCACTTTGCGGTCAAGACTGCTGCATCGACAAGCGCTTCTGCTTTCCTTGGATATGCTGATACCAACCCGAGGTCAGGAGTGGCAATAAAGCGCGAGGCCTATTCTGACGGCAATGCGGGGCATATTGTCCTTCCTTACTATGACTTCGGTATTCCTCATGAAGATAAAAATTTCACTTCCATACATGTCATAGCCGATGATTTGAATTCATCTGCCAGTGACGAGTATATAGACGGTACCTATGGCCATAACGGTGCCGCCGTAACATCTACCACCACGGGTAATTTCCTATCGGGAACAACAAAAATAAACCTCGGCTCTTCTGCTGGTCAGCAGGCGAAGAACATAGGCATGCGCTTCAATCTCAGGAGGGGGTCTACAAACACCGATACTCCAAAATTGAGAGACATCGTGGTAGAGGGCTATGTTGTCCCTAACATTGCCTACGAACACCAGATGACCATTGATATCGAGGAGTCCGCCATTGCCACGGGACAGTCGGTGGAGACGGTTATAGCGAACCTTGAGACATTGATATCAACGGTCACGCAGGTGACTTTCAAGTTCGGGCAGGTCAGTAAGTATGTGGCGGTTGACCGTGAGCGGAGCAGTTTCTCTTACAGCATCAACGCATGGGAGCCATCGGGCGCTTCCAATGCCCTCTCCGAGAGGAAGGGGACATTTAACCTTGTGTTAATAGAAAAGGCAGCCTCATGACGGTAAGGCAAAAGGGAAATAAATGGGTTCTGGTATCATCTAGTGGGAAAACACTCGGTGTGCATCCCAGCAAGAAGGCTGCCCAGAGGCAGGAAAGAGCCGTAAAGGCAAGTCAGGCAAGGAGTAACAGGTAATGGTTATGCCGGAAGGTGAGATACCCCTGCACCAGTTGTTGCCGGAAGAGAAGCAGGACGCCCTTGTGCGTCTTGACGGGATACTCGACGAGATGCTTGTGCGTCATGATTATCCCGAGGATGTCATCGAGGTCATCAGCGGGCGGATGAAGGCATGGATGAAGAAATGGGAGATGAAGGGAGTTCACAGGAACCGCACCTTCGCTGAGTTCCATGACAACCAGATCCCCGGCTTTCTGAAGGAAGCATGGAATATATCCCGGCAGGTCGCTGCGCGGTCAAGGGATATAGACGGATCTGATATCCTTCCGCCGGGTAGATGATAGCGTGAATGGCAAAGGAAGAAGAGACCAGGCGTATATTAAACTTCATAGATGATGTTAGAAGACTACATATACCAAGGATACAGAATATGGAAAAGAGCCTGATAAGAACAAGACGTGCTGCTTATGCAGGGTTGGGAATGGGAGCTTTGGGAATAGCCCTCGGTGCTTTCGCGATGTACATCATTTATGAGCGTGGCTGGTGGTGATAACAGATGATAAGGATTAAGGTTCCCAGGGTAAAAGTTCCCAGAGTCAGGCTGCATATAAACCTTCCCATCATGTCCTTCTTTAACGTGATATTAAAGGTCGTCCTTGCCAGCCTTACCGTGGTTCTTGTTGTTACGGGAGCACTCGGGCTGGTGATTTCCTACGTGGACCCCACTCGATGGGTTTCCCCTATCCTGCCAATTCAGGTTGAAAACTTTTTCTGGACAGGACGGTGGCTGAATATCAACGAGCCCCTTATGTCCAAGGTTATCTATTACTTTAACTACAACATGCTTCAGACTATTGGGATCTCTTCCGGGCTTATCCTACTAGGACTCTTACTGCACATCCGTAAGTTCAAACTCTACTGGCGCAAGATACGGGCAGCTCCGATGGGAGTGATACATGCTCCTGTCAGGGCATATAAACGGATAATCATCTGGCGCAACTGGGTCATAGCCAAGATTGAATATGTTAATTCCGAATCAGCTAAGTGGCGCACGGCATTTACTATAGTCAAGTCTCCTTATTCCTTCTTGAGAATTATGGGACTGAATCAACAGACTGCATTAGCAATACTCGCTCTGGGTAGTACTGCTGGTACAGGAGTGGTGGTCAATGAAACTATACTCGCCGAAAAAAGTTTTAAGAATGGAGACAGTGGAATTTATTCTGCTCCCCTTGATGCGCCCACTTTTTATAGTGATACTGAGAATACCCTACGCATAGATTTGGGTAGTACCCCAGTTAGGGAGATTACGATTGAGAATGTCTCAGTCGGAACGGCGTTCACTGGTAGTGCACTGCCTTCTGGAAAGACAACTGTAGTTGAAGTGACTGGCGTAACTGCGTTGGCTTCAAGTACACGGCTGGAAGTGGGCACCTTAATCTTTGAGAAGTCTAGATGTAAGACACTAACACTTAGCCAGATAAACGCACACACACTGATTGTCAACGGTAATGCCAGTGACGGTCAAAGCATTGCCCCTTCTCCCGGCTCTGCCCGTATGAGAGCCATAGGTGGTGGTCATCATCAAGCCGAAGCGATGGTCACATCAGGTGGTACCTACGACCGGATCTGGATACAGGCTCCAACGAGTGGTGTTAACGGAAAGGTCGGAACACTTAAGCTTTCTAATCTTTTCACAAAAGGAGGGGACTGCTTACTGTCACACATGGACATAGGCACACTTCGGGTTGAGCTTAACGAAATAGGGAATGGCAATGGATTTTCTACAAAGGAGTTTGTGATAGCCACCTCTACGCAAGCTGCCAATATGACAATAGCAGATAACGTGGAAGTCAGCATTGCTGAACCAGAAACGCAGTAATCGACAATGAACAATCAATATGAAAAGGGACAACTATGAACTGGGGAACTCTCAGACCGCAAATATTCATCGCGATCATCTGCGCCACTATTTTTTCTGTCGTTGCCCTTTTTGTCGGGATAGCTCTTGATGCAGTAGAAATTGTGACAGCCGTCATCGGTGGCCTGTTTGGCTTTCTGGGCGGCGTCAGTTTGAAGGTACTGGAGAACGAATAGGAGAGTAGTATGTTTGCATTAATCAGAGCCGGCCTTAAATACAGCAAGGCAATTCCTGTGGCGATAGAGCTTGTCGAGGAAATTTACAAAGCCATGAAAGATGATGGCTCCATCACACAGAAAGAACGGTCGAGATTGATGAAGACATTCTGGAAGCTCGTTGGTGTGATACAGACAGAGGCAGGGTATGTCCCCCGGAAAAAGACTGTAAAGAAAGTTACCAACAAAGCAGCGTAGGCATAAACTAACCCTTAATCCACGCCTAGCACCCCTCTGTGCGCCCCGTAGCGCGGTTTAAATAGACTGTCCTATGTGATGGGTTGGTTCGTCTTTTTATCTTTAGGTTTTCTTGGCGCTTTTATCAGTCCACGATCCAGTGTTCGGATAAGACGGATCAATTCGGATGCCGTTCCATCACATGTAGGGACTGAACACTCTCGAATATGTCAAATTTACTCATATAACAGCTCTTCTATTTTCAGTTCTCTCGCAAGAGTTCGAAAAGCGAGTGCTGCCACTGCCGGTACAACCCCATTTCCAACGGCTCGGAGACGGAGGTCCACCCCGGCGGAAGGCCCATCAAGTGTTCTGCAAAAAGTGGGTTGAGCCTCCGGCACGATGGAGAGCAACTGTGACCATCCTTCCCTGTCTCCTGGCCCTGGTGGATAGAGGGGATATCTGGATTCGTTGAATTGCCGTCGCTCTTCCGTGACTTCCCCATCTTCTCCCTCTCTGGATAGCCCACCAACGCCGGATGATTGCTGAGAGCTACTTGGCCATAGTTCGGTCTGTTCCCTATCTTGTCGGCTTCTGCTACTGTCGGTGTCGGCCATAATGATGCCTCCGTTTCCAGTCTCCGTTTCGGATTGTTGTCTTCCAGTTCTGTTTCTGAGGGACCATTCGCCGAGGATACTCGTGGCGTGAGCCAGTTCTCAGGGTGCATCTCTGAATGAACGAACTCTCTCAGATTATCTGGATGTTTTCGCCCTGCTCTTTGTCCCGTTGTAAACCGTTCCTTGTTTGCCGCTTCTGATCTCGGTGGTAGTTCATCCATTGTGTTTGGCGTGGGCCAGTTTTCAACTGCACCGTATATCGATTCAGAACCCCTCTTAGAATTTGCATTTGAAGGGTTCCCGGCGGTCATGGTGGGCCAGTTAGCTGCCTGATCTCTTAATTTAATCTGAGGTGTATTGATATTCTGGAATCTTTGCGTTGACCAGTCTTCTATTCCCCCTTCAGGGTCTGACGCAGCTCGAGTGGGCCAGGATAAAGAGTCGTTGCCTCTTGTGAGGGGCCCCAGTCTCGGACGCTGTGAAGAGTCCTTCCGCAACCTCGTAACCCATCTCTCGTAGTTCGGGTCGTATGGTGTCGTAGTAGTATCTGAGGATTCCGGGCACATTTTCAAGAAAGACGATTGGAACCCCAAGCCCCCTAATAAGTCTGGCTGTGTCGGGCCAGAGGTTTCTTGGATCATCTTCTCCAAGCTGCGCCCCGGCGAAGCTGAAGGGCTGGCAAGGGAACCCTCCAGTGAGCATATCCACTTTTCCACGCCACGGTTCAGTGTCGAAGGTTTTAATAGAAGACCAGATAGGCGCCTCATGGAGAGCCTTTTCTTCCATACGTTTTGCCAGGATTTCTGCTGCTGAAAGTTCGATTTCCACATAACAGACGACTCTAGTTGGGACAACTGCTCGGAGTCCAAGCTCAATTCCTCCGTACCCGGAACAGATGGAAATGGTATTGAGGGAACGTGTATCCACATTGACCCCTCCTTTATATTGTTCTTTTCTTGCCGATGAAAAAATTGCGTACCTTCCGCTTCTGCCCTTTGCGTATCTCACGCCACTGGGTTTTCGGGACAATGATGTTGTAGTGTTCCTTCTCTGCCCCACAGTGCTTGCATATGCCGACACTCGTCTTCCCGCTGGTGGGCGCTTCAAGCATATAGTGGTGGATACAGTTACTCATGCTTCACCTACCTCCATGATCATCTTGATCTCATTCTTATGCTTCACCCTGTGGTACTCGACCTCGATGCCCTTCACAAATTCAGGGTTGTCATCCTCTATCAGGCCGTACTCAGTCAGTGCGTCAAGTGCCGGCTTCATTCCCTTCACAAGGTTGTCTGCATCTATTGGTGTGCCACAGTAGTGCGCTATGTACTTGACCCTGACTTTATTCATCGGGTTCGGGTCTTGTTCCATGAGTCGGAAGTATGCGGATTCCTTGAACTGTTTTGTCTTTCGATGTCTCACACTCCAGTGAACACGGCTATTGCCCCTGAGTTCTTTAGGAGGCATATAGTCCCATTCAAGGCAGACGGTTGTCATACTCCGCACATACCCTCTAATCCTCCTTGTGACACTTGCATTGACATTTCATTAAAGCGCAATCGCTATGCCCTCCATATAAACAAATCAAAGAAGTTACAGCCATCCGACAAGGCTCCTGTCATCTCTTTCAACAAGACAGATCCGATGATTGTGACGGCATACCATGACGGTATTTTTTGTCTTCTTCTGTTTCTGTAGCTGTATCATCGGCTCAGAATCTTCACATATCGGACAGTCTGTCTCGTAGTGGATATTATTTACCTTGGAATTAGAAGGTATTAAAATTTTCAACCTCCGTCCTGAGAACACATTTCCTTTGCCAACGTATGGGACGATCATAATTGAAGGCCGCAGATCGTCCATAAGCTCCTTGCCCGTCCACCTCTTCCGTTGTTCGGAGTAATCCGTCCACCCGCATATGATGCAGGTGTCGTGACCGTCCTGGTCGAGTTCGAACCGCCCGATTGAGCCGCATTTGTTACACCTCTTCAAACTGGTAGGTTCGGTTGGCGAATTTGCCCTGTAGTTCAATGAAGATTCCCTTTGGCTTGCTGTTCTTGTCATACTGGTGACGTTTAATCGTCGTGCGAATCGTTCCGTATGGCTTGTCGAGGGCGGAGGCGATATTTTTAATCTCCTGAGGAGGTTTGTTGCGTAGCCAGCCAACGATCTGATCCTTGAGATCAGCCTCTTTGTCATCAAGATCCGGGAAATCTTCAATGGTTGCCTTCCTCATTGCGGTTACGCCCATCGCGTCAAATTGCACACCGATGATCTCAGGGTTGGAAGGACCGAGGTCATTCTCACCACTCACCGTTAGCTTCACCCCCATCTCGCGGGTTGTTGTATTGTACGATTTCTCAAGGTCTATCATGACATCGCAGGCTGCTAAGAAATGAACAGAGCCGAACACATGCTCGTTACTCCATGCACGGTGGGCTATCCCGATCCATGACTTGTCAGTCTCCTCGACAAGGCCGTTCAGCTCGTCGGTAATCTTCATGGCGGGGCGGTCTTCAATGAGAGACCCCATTCCTGCCCTTGAGATCGAGTCAACAACTATGAGCTGGATATCATGTGTTTCGATCTGCCGTTTCACGTTCTCGATGATCTCAAGAAGGCTTCTACCCCTGACGTTCATGAATCTTAACGGCCTCTCATAGTCAAGGCCGAGAGCGGTGTTGACTCCACCGAGTCTTCGGATCATTGACGATGCGCTCCGCTCAAGGTTTATGTAAAGGGCGTTGCCCTGCTGTACATCCCACAGGCGGCTCAAGCCCGCGTCCACAGAGACTGCCATTGCCATGCTGATGTAGGATTTTCCCTGTTTCGGCAGGGCGTTGATGATAGTCCCACCTCCCTTGACAACGTACTTTTTTATGAACTCGCTGAGTTCCCGGGTAGGGTCACCATAGACGAGATCGCTCTGGATACCGTGGGTGATTTTGACATCGTAGGCATCAAAGGTGAAAGTTGTGAGATCAGTCTGCAATGATTCTCGGTCATAGACTGGACTGAGAGCCTGTGCCTGTCGGGATTTAAAAATGTGCCCGGCAAAAGTATTTCGCTGGTTCTCTTTTTCAAAGTTAAAGTTGTCATAGCCAAGAAGACTGTTGTTTAAATAGATTTCCAGCCTGCCGTGAATGCCTGTCCTTTCGGTTCGGAGATCTTTGTCTGGTGCATAGAAATGGAGGACATCAGCCGTTTCATTGTAGAGTTGCCGGAATGCCTCGACACCGTTGCCGTTTTTTTTGACTTCCAGTTCACTCGATGATATGGGGATTTCGCTTTCCACTTACTGCTGGCCTACCTGTTATTGCTATCGGTTGCGGTGATGAGGGTCTCTCAATGTATCGTGGTTTCTCAACCACTTCAACCCGCGGTCTGAGACGTTTTTGAGGACTTTTGGGCTCCGGCTTGGGATACCAGGTGTTGGGACACCACGGTCCCGCAATGGGGCAGTCCCATTTACATGTTTTGATTTCGATACATACAGGGTCGTCACACATTGGATACCTCGCTTAGAAATTGGGAGAGATTCTGGGCGGTGGCTTCCCTCTGCCCTTGCCCGAGGAGTGCAGGCAGACCACCGCCCACGGCTTCGCTTGGAAGCCGGTTAATCCAAAAGATCTTCCCGGTTTTTGGCTCTGCAAATGATTTCCCATGCGTCCTGTCGAGTGCCTACGCCCTTGAGGTATTTCTCAAGAGATTCACCGAGAACTTCTGCTAGGTCATCATGGCTCCAGCCTTCGGCTTTGCAAAGCTGTTGCAGTTGATATGCTGTTAAGCCCTTGCTTCGTGGCTTATCAGCTTCCGGTTTTTCGGCAGAATCCTGTTCCGGCATGTTGCACCAACCATTTTCACCCTCTATCGGATGGGCATAGTTCCGCATTTTTCCCTTCATAAACCATTCCACGCCATGTTTATTGCAGAAGTATTCTGAACTAGTGTCAACGATCGCTTGCGGAGGCATCTCGTCCGCAGGGGTCGGAGCGTATCCACCTAGTACCGCAACATATGAGAAGTTCATTCTGAAAGCCTTGCTTACAGCTCTTGTCTGAGCCATGCTCATGGCGGCATTGTGTTTTGCACCCTGGGTCTTTTGCCCCTTTGTCACATACTCGTCGAGCCCGCACATAGCGATGCCCCCGCCGCCGAGCCTTGAGCCGTCCGCTATGCTGACAAGAACCACTTTTGCCTTGTAGCCAACGATTTGATCATTGGCATTTATAGCCTCTATGCTCTCGGTCTCAGCGCGGAAACCAGCAAAAGCCCCTATCAGTTCCCATGCTTCGACATGGAGATACTTGTTACCGTTCTGCTCAGTGTAGAGTTCCCGGGAATTTACCACATCCATGAGGGCGGTAGACCACTCTTTTGCCTGTGCAACCTTCTCCACCGGAGTGAGTTCCGATAACACAAGATCTGTTGATTGTTCGGTATATCGTTCTATCGCATCTACCACGGCAAAACCTCCTGTTGAGCATCAATAATGTAAACATGTTCTTCTGCTGAAGCGTCACAGTCTTCCCGCCCACAGTATGCACATATGAGACCGTCTTCAACGGCCTGATCGTGGGCGGCTACGGCTTCCTCTTCGATGACCCTTTCAGCCAGATCGTCATCGGTTAATTCAATCATGAGGTCCTCCCTCGCAGTCCCGGCACTCGGGTTTGTCCCAGTTGATGTTGACTCCACCGCATTCAGGGCAACTTTTATTTGTAGTTGTCATCTCTTATCTTCCTCCGCAAATCCCTTAATCGTGCCATCGATCAGAGCATGGACGGCCATCAGGCCGTGTTCCATTCCATCTCTGTAGTCGGGTAATTGCTCACAGGCGGGGAGCCTCCTGGCAAACACTACGATTGCTTCAATTCTTGCGCGGATATCTATAAGCGTATTGGTTACCGCAATCCGCTCCGACCATGCAGTATCATTCATCTAGGGTGTACCTCAAACAATTGATCTTGTGAAATATTGGTCATCATTTCCATCGTCTTCCGGAACTTGGGATTGGCTTTCTGATTGCCGTTTCTTATATCAGACAGGTAATGGCGAGAATACAATGTGCCTTGTGGCTGAGTCTCTCCCATCTTGATAAGCTGATCTATCGTAAACATCTCGAAGAGAAAGTATTCTCCCCTCACTGACTTGCCCTTGTCATTTTCTGTCATCAGTACCCTGCGGTCTGTTTGTTCGTAAATCGCCATGTTCACCTCTCGTCTGTATCAGTTTAAGTAATTTTCGCATGACCTTGGTCAGACTGTCAAGTAAATTACTTACCTATTCAATAATAGCAGTCCATCACTCGGCTCCAGCACAAGTCACGCCACCCCATTCCTCGGTATCAAAGCATGACATGCCATCCCTCGGCTCCAATACATTCCGCTACATCCCATTTCTCGGCATCACTGCATGTCACAACACTGCTCGACTACAACTCTGTGATATCTGTGACTGTGTATCTTCCCCATCCCTGTGATCTCTCAGCCCCCATGCCGTGGACGGAGCCGTATTCGAGGATCGCAGAGATATGGTCTATCGTGATTATGTCCTTGGTAGTCTTGGGATTGCGAGTATCGTTCAACAGCTTGATAGTGACATCAAAGGCAGGGTTGGTAACATAATCGATGTACTTGATCGCAGATCTTGGTCCCTGCCGAGTCATCACCTGTATAAATCTGACCTCTGTATCCTCGATATCGACCAGGGTATTGCCGTTTTCGTCCTTGATCGGGATCAAGGTGTCATTAACATATAGCCGATTGACCACCTTTGACCTGAAGTTTTTAATCTCAGGAAAAAACTCTTTCACCTGAAGAGCGCAATCCTTGAGGTGTCCTCGAACACATCTTCCCTCGTACATTAACGCTCCCTTCTGGTTTCGTTTAAACGTAGACCAACCGGGCACATACTCTTCGTCGTCTTCATCCTGTACATCGACCTGAGACGCCACCTCTAGTGCCAGCTCATCAATTGGAACCGCACCTTCCGGTTTACGAGTGGGCATTCGGTGTTCAAGCATCGTCTTTATCTCGCTCTCTGATCGTGGGATTTGCCCACCAAACTCACCTTCGAATTGAAGGCTGATCCTATACTGGTTCCAGATTTTTACCGCATCGGTGGTAACCATAAATTTCTCCCCTTATCTATTCAATAAATTTTTTATCTCGTCTGCGATCTGATCGCATATAACTGACTTTTTAGGCCCTGTGTGATGATGGCCGACGTGCCATCCCTGATGTTTGTAGCACCAGTACGCTTCCAGAGTCGAGTTCGGAGTGTTCTTGCCGATAACCCCGGCTGCTAGTTGCGCTTCTTCAAAGGACATATATCTTTTCTTATTCCCACAACGCTTCATGGGCATCATGTCCTGTAGCCGTCTGCTTGAGCGTTTTCCCATTCCCATTGTTATTTCTCCCCGTTTCGAGCCCACCATCGTGACTCGGTTTCCTTTTTTCCGTCTTCAAGTGTCAAGATTCTGCTATAAACATCTCCACGCGTTTTCAGGTCTGATAATCGCCGTCTTGCTTTCCCAATCTGACCGCGTGGATCATCAGGCCATAACCGTTCGCCTATCTGGGTTGCGGTTTTCCCCGGAGATGCCACTACGAGGGCCAGAACGAGATCCGCATGAGATTTACGCCTTCCAGACCGTGTGATCCTTTTCTCAGCCTCTTTCGAGCTGGAAGGATCGCGCTTGTGGCTGGCGGGCGGGAATATAAATTCAGCCTGTTGTGGTTTCATTCGGCACCCTATCTCTGGTTGACTGAAGGTCATCAAACCATCTTTTCCACGGGTTACCGTCTTCCTGCACTGCAATAGCGTGATATTTACACAGTATCGTGCCGTTGATCGCGTATTCGGCGGGCTTATCGCAACTCCAGTCATAATCGGGACCAATCCATGCGGGACACCTAAAATCTGGCAATTTGTTTCTCCTATGCTTCCTCTATCTCATCGCCGAATTCGGCAAGTAGTTCGTCTATCTGATGGTGTTTCTCAAGCCATAGTCTTGCCCCGATTTTTTCGATTGGGTTTAATATGCCGTTTAAACCGTCGTACTTTCGGTCGTGACTGTGTATGAACTTGAAGTAATTCCCTTTCTCCGTTTTATAAAGACACTGGAAGACATCGTTTCCTAGTTCAGCGATTGTTGTATCCTCGTCTGTGCGTTGTTGACCCATTAGTATGCCACCTGCACCTGAAAGCGGGTGCCGTTTGAATTCTACTGATGCTATAAGACGTGCCTTCGTCGTGTCGTAAAGCAGATTATTTATCACCGTTCTCATTTTTTGCCTCCGTTGATATAATCGGGACCAATCCGTGCCGGACATTTAAAATCTGGCATCATCCCACCTCTAAGTTGGGGTATTCTTTTTCCATCTTTTGAAAAGCGTCACGGTGTTTTTCGAGGACCTCGTCTATGTCCAGATCGGCTCCGGTGTATTCCAGCGTTAAATCGGGCGTGTATACTCCCTTGACGCTACGGCCTACGTTCAGGCGCATACGCCAGACAGGTTCCTTGTCTGTTGATACCGTTTCGAGCAATCCCAAGATCCGGTCAAGGTACTTTTTAATTGTCATCGTAAATCTCCCACTTCCAAACAAATTTTTTCCCATAATGTTTCTGCTATATTCTCCGCGCCGAATGAGATTGCCGCACAGCACTCATGGCTATAGCACTCATAGTTCTCGTCTTTTTCGAACCCCTCGACACATTCGTCGTGATCGTCCTGGTCACTGTCATGATCCTCTTCAATACGAGGCCAACAGTCATCTTTGATGTATTTCAATATTGCTTCTAGCCCACCAGCGTGATGCTCTTCAGCAGTAGCAAAACTTCCCAGCCAATCCTCACATATCATGCTTTCTGCGTAGTGATATGAACCTTGATATCTCATCTATTCACGTTTTCCCTTGTAAGTTCATTCATCAATCCTTCTAATTCTGTTTCCAATTCTGTTATTCGGTCTAACTCCATCTGTACATTATTTTTTGTCTCGTCTATATCGTCCTGCACTTTGTCTATCTCTTTTTGGATGATCTCTTTTGATCTTTTACATCTACAATATAAGAGGCATTCGATGCATTCGTTACACTGTGGAATTTCTGGTGTTGGGGTACAGATAGGGGGGTAATCGCTTGGTTTACCATTTATTTCGTATCCGCAAACGTCACATATCACACATTTTGCAACTGTCATCCCTTCACGTTCTCCTTTTTTCTAGTTTTACTGATTCTACACTGTATTTTCTAGCTAGTCAAGTAATCTACTTACCAATTCTACTTATGAGATAGGGGGTATTTTGGGTGCTACCCCCTATCCCGGAGTAGGTTTATTAATCGATCTCGTCTATAAACTCTTCCAGTGTTAGAAGTACCGTCATATCTTCATCGCTCAGAATCACGTCAAGATCCCAATATATCGTTGGCATAACTTCACCTCTTATGATTGTTTGATTGTTGGTTACCATGTGATTTGATCGGCATGTATTCCGCGAGCATGTATTACAAACC
>Ga0098052_1000448_pt1 | contig 26233 bp, 24 predicted proteins | sample 15_taG_FD_81591 | JGI IMG/M metagenome (GOLD analysis project Ga0098052, IMG submission 81591) | Marine viral communities from the Subarctic Pacific Ocean - 15_ETSP_OMZ_AT15312 metaG | ecosystem: Environmental > Aquatic > Marine > Oceanic | place: Pacific Ocean | collected 2015-01-18
TGTTTACCGGCAGCTTCGACGTTTGCAAAAATTGCCACGACTATTGAAATCGTTTTTTGGCCATCCGGATTTGGCTTATATCTCCGGGTAATGTTCGCTTACTTTATTTCGAATTAGTAACTACGCTGTTTATATCAGCAATGGCCCGGAATTAATCGCCGAATTCGAGGATGGTGAATTCGAACTGGATGGCGTTGAGGCAGAGGGATTTGGCTCTGATGGCGACGGTGAGAAAGTTGTGGGCGGACGCCTCGGTATTATTCCCTTTTCGGGTTTTGAGCTGGGTTTATCAGCAGCCAGCGGTAAGGCAACTGTGACTTCAATTGAAGATGGTGACAGTAGTGCGCTGAGTGATGAAGGTGCACGTGATTATGACGTAATCGGAGCGGATTTTAGCTGGCACTACAAAGCGTTCAATCTACGCGGTGAGTATGTTGAGACGGAAGTTGGTGCTGATACCGGTAGCGGTACCGCCGCATCAGAAGGCGCGACCTGGGAGACTTGGTACACCCAGGGAGCCTATCGATTCAACCAATCCAAATGGGAATTGGTCGCCCGCTATACGGATTTCGACTCGCCCCATAACAGCCAAGACCAACAGCAATGGGCCATAGGGACCAACTATCTCTTTACCAATAACTTTATCGGTAAGCTCAGTTACGAATTCAACGATGGGCAGGCAGGCAGTGATGCCGATCAGGATAGATTCCTATTTCAAATGGCTTATGGCTTCTAATTGAGGAGAACTGTAATGACTAATTTAATCTGGAAAAGTGTTAGTACCTTAAGCAAGAGAACGGCTTTGTTGTTACTCACAGCATTGGCAATACAGCCACTGTATGCACTTGATTACCCGGAAGAAGGGGATTTTGCCCAGGGTAGTAAGGCATGGTCCGAAAACTGCGCGCGTTGCCACAACATGCGTAGCCCCTCTGACCTTCGTGATGACCAGTGGGTCACAACTGTATTTCATATGAGAGTGAGAGCAGGACTTACTGGGCAGGAGACACGCGATATTCTGACTTTTTTACAAGGCTCAAATGCCAGAGTGGAAAATATCGATCTGGGTAAAGTTGAGTCCACGACAGCTGATTCTGCCAGCATCTCAGGAAAGCAGATTTATGAAAGCAATTGCCTTGCCTGCCACGGCGCGAACGGCAAAGGCAACATACCAGGGGTACCTGACTTTAACGCAAAAAATGGCCGACTATCGAAAAGTGATAGTGAGCTACTCAGCAATATCATCACTGGCATTCAAAGTCCGGGTAGCTCAATGCCAATGCCGCCGAGAGGTGGAAATAATCAGCTCTCGGATGCTGACCTGAATGCAGCATTGAAATATATCAAAGCAGCATTTTCTGAATAACATTGAGCGCGACTAGGTACGTGCTTAATCAATTTTTCTCAAAGGAGTACTAAAAATGTTAAACAAAATGATGAAGGTAACTTTTCTGGTGGTTTTTGTAGGGCTTCTAACCGCTTGTGCTGGCAGTCAGTTTTATCACGAAAATATTATGCGAGGCCAGGTTGTTGGCGTCGACAATAATGAAGTTGTGATTTGCATCGGGAGTAAAGATGGCGCTGAAAAAGGTCAGCTTCTGAATGTATATCGTGTGGAGTATGAAGTCGGTTCGCAGGAAGGTGATGATGGATTCAGGCGACAGTATATTGGTGAGTTAAAAGTAGATGCCGTCATTGATGACCATTTTGCGCGGGCGAGAAGCACCAAGGGCAATGTTAAGAAGCACGACATTGTAGAACTTAAAAAATGACGAAAAAGAAGCGAGACCACAGAGGCCTGCTTTCATTCTCTACTCCCAAGCAGTTTGTATCTGTTTGGGGGCTCGCACTTGAGGATGAATTACTATGAAACATCATATTGGTTTCTATTTGAGGGTAGAGATCTGCCTGTTGAAGCAATTCGCGCAAGTAACGATCCATAGGCGTTGGCTTTTCTTAAGTGCAATCGCTCTAGGTGCCGCGAATAGTACTGTATACGCCAGCGAATATGACAGTGCTCCAGTATTGACCGAGGGTTCTGCGGTTGAAGTCGCAATCCGGGACAACCCTAGCCTTGCCGAAATGCAAACACGCTACGAAGCGTTGGCGGAAGTCCCCTCACAGGTGGGCACGTTGCCGGACCCGATGGTTAGTGTCAATGCGATGAACTTTCCCACCGACACTTTTGAGAGGGATCAGGAGGCGATGACACAGCTCCAAGTGGGGTTCAGTCAGGTCTTTCCTTTTCCAGGAAAGTTGAGTTTAAAGGAAGAGGCCGCCAAGTACGATGCGCGGGCGGCGAGGCATTCTGTCGATGAGTTGCGTTTGCAGCTTATTAAGAATGTGAAGAGCAAATGGTGGCAGCTCTATTATATGGATCGTGCCCTAGAGACAGTGGACAGCAATCAAGCTTTGTTGCGTCAGTTTATTACCGTCGCTAAAACCAAATACGAGACAGGTAAGGGTTTACAACAGGATGTTTTGCTTTCACAGCTGGAACTCTCCCGGCTGATGGATCAGGAAATTCAGTTGCAGGCTATACGGCGCAACCAGGCTATACAGCTCAATATTTTGATGGATAGACCTGCTAACGATCCTATAACGCTGCCGGATACGGTTTCTAAAATGATGCCAAATCTTGTTGATGAGAGTGAGCTGTACCAGAAGGCGGCGTTCGTGCGACCGCGCTTGAAACAAATGGAAACGCAGATTGATGCTGCGAAATCTCGTCTCGATCTGGCTAAGCGCGATTATTATCCTGATTTTAAACTGGGTGTGACCTACGGTGATCGAACCGGGGACAATCCACCCCCCCGAGGTGGAGCACGTTCAGATTTTCTTTCTGTCATGGTGGGAGTAAAAATCCCGCTCTATTCTGGCCGGAAACAATCCAAGGCAGTTTCTCAGAAAAGTTTGGAACTACAGAAAAATCGCTACGCACTGCTCGATGAAAAAGGCCTGGTGACGGCGGCAATTTCATCTGCCGTTACAGATTATCACCGGGCAAAGCAACAATATTCGCTCTATGGTGGCGGTATTGTTCCGCAAGCTCAACAAACGGTTCAATCAATGTTGGCAGGTTACCAGGTCAGTGAAGTGGACTTCCTGAACTTGGTGCGAAGCCAAATGACACTCTTTAATTACGAACTGCAATACTGGAAGGCGTTAAGCGATGCCAAGCAAGCATTAGCTCGTCTGGAGGCCGCTGTTGGCGAGGAAACTGTTTATGAATAAATCTACCCTTTTGATCGCCGTGCTGATGCTAGGTATTGGGCTTGGCACTGGCTACTGGTTGTCCAGTAATGGCAGCTCAACAACGGTAGTAACTGAGCAGGATAAAAAGCCTTTGTTTTACCGCGATCCGATGAACCCGAGTATTACATCGCCAGAACCGGCAAAAGACTCGATGGGAATGGACTACATCCCTGTCTATGCGGATGAAGATAAACCATCGTCGGAACGGAAAATCCTTTTTTATCGAAACCCAATGAATCCTTCTGTGACATCGCCCATTCCAGCCAAAGATTCGATGGGAATGGATTATGTGCCCGTTTACGCCGATAACGAAGAAAGCGAAGTTGCGGGTATGGTGAAAATTGAGCCAGTCGTGGTTCAAAATATTGGAGTGCGTACGGCTATTGCCAAGCAAGAGGCAATCAGCCGAACCATTCGTGCTGTTGGTCGAGTGGATTTTGATGAGGAGAGTATGGCGCGCTTCCATCCCAAGGTTGAAGGATGGATTGAAGAAATTCGTGTTGATAAGACGGGGCAGAATGTGGCTAAGGACGATATTTTGCTAAGCATCTACTCGCCCAAGTTGGTTTCGACTCAGCAGGAATATTTATTGGCACTCAATAACCTGTCTGCCTTAAGCAAAAGCCAGTTTGATGAAATCAGGAAAGGTGCAGAGGATCTGGTAAAGAGTTCTCGCGAACGTTTGGAATTGCTGGACGTGCCTGAGCATCAGATACAAGAGCTAGAACAAACCCGAAAAATTAAGAAAAGTTTGCATATACATTCACCAGTAGCCGGTACGGTTATTCGTATTGGCTCCCGCCAAGGGCAATACGTTACGCCAAAAACCGAGTTGTACATGATGGTTGACCTTAGTCAGGTATGGGTTTACGCCGATGTCTATGAATACGAATTACCTTGGGTCAAGCTTGGCGATGAAGTCGAGATGACCTTGGCATCCGTGCCCGGTAAAACCTTTAAAGGCTCTCTGGCCTATATCTACCCCTATGCGGAATCGAAAACACGGACCACGAAAGTACGTTTGGTATTTGATAATCATGAGCTGTTACTACGCCCGGATATGTTTGCGGAGGTCAGCATACAATCCGATACGCTGGAGAACGCCGTCGTCGTACCCGCTGAATCGGTTATCCGCTCCGGCGGCAGGACGCAAGTTTTTGTTGTGAGAGGCCCCGGTAAATTCGAACCGAGAACCGTTAAGTTGGGTATTGAGTCCAGTGGCCAAGTGGCTGTACTGGAAGGTATTTCGGCGGGCGAGGAGGTCGTGACCTCCGCCCAGTTCCTGGTAGATTCCGAATCCAAATTGCGGGAAGCGACGGCCAAAATGATGGACTTGCTAAACAACTCTGAAGGTACTTCAAAAGATGATTCGAGGAGCGTGGAAAGTCACAAAGGCATGGATCACGGCAATGAGGAGATGACGGATCATTCCCAGATGGAGATGGACGGTCACGCCGATATGGAAATGACTGAGCAGATGGATGGCTCAGGGCATGGAGTGCATGACCATGATTAACGCCATTATCAATGCCTCCCTGCGCGATCGTTTTATGGTGCTGATCGCGACCGTCATTATTGCGCTAGTCGGTTTGTATGCTTATAAAAATATGCCCCTGGACGCAATACCTGATTTATCGGATGTACAGGTCATCATTTTTACCGAATATCCCGGTCAGTCACCACAAGTGGTGGAGGATCAGGTCACATACCCTCTTACCACCTCGATGTTGGCGGTACCCCGGACCAAGGTAGTCAGAGGTTACTCCTTTTTCGGCTTGTCCTTCGTGTATATTATTTTTGAAGATGGCACCGATATGTACTGGGCGCGCTCGCGTGTGCTCGAATCGATCAACTATGTCAGTGGCCGCTTGCCGCAAGGCATTACGCCGACATTAGGGCCGGATGCAACAGGTGTTGGTTGGGTCTACGAATATGCGCTGGTGGATAAAACCGGCAAGCATGATCTGGCGCAACTGCGCTCGTTGCAGGACTGGTATCTCCGCTACCCCTTACAGACGGTACAAGGGGTATCTGAAGTTGCATCGGTGGGTGGCTACGTTAAACAATATCAGGTGGAAGTCGATCCCAATGCCCTGTTGCGTTACAACATCCCACTGAACAAAATTAAGATGGCCATCAAAATGTCCAACAAGGATGTGGGTGGGCGTCTGGTGGAGATGGCCGAAACTGAATATATGGTGCGGGGCCTGGGTTATATTCGTTCGATTGAGGATATCAAAATCATCCCCGTGGCCGTAGATTCGAACGGTACGCCCATACGTCTACAGGATGTGGCGCATGTTCAAATTGGTCCTGAGCTGCGTCGAGGTCTCGTAGATTTGAATGGCGAGGGCGAGGTCGCCGGTGGTGTGGTGATTATGCGCTTCGGCGAGAATGCTCTGGCTACTATCCAGGCGGTGCGTGCTAAGTTAGAGGAATTGAAAGCCGGTTTGCCAGACGGTGTAGAGATTGTCCCAGTCTATGATCGTGGTGACTTGATCGAGCGTGCAGTAAAAAGCCTGAACACCTCACTGATGCAGGAACTGATAATCGTCAGTTTAGTGGTTATCCTGTTTCTGCTACATGCGCGCTCGGCTTTCGTGGCGATCATTACGCTGCCATTGGGTATTTTGATGGCTTTTATCGTCATGCGCCTCCAGGGGCTCAACGCCAATATTATGTCCTTGGGTGGTATTGCTATTACCATCGGCACCATGGTCGATGGGGCTATTGTGATGGTTGAGAATGCGCATAGTCGGTTAGCCGAAGCCAGTGAAAAAAAGGCAAGTGAAGGAAAAGGCAGTGAGCTGACACTGGATGAGCGCTGGAAGACGATTGGCGCGTCCTGTCATGAAGTCGGCCCGGCCCTGTTTTTCTCTCTGTTGGTCATTACAGTTTCGTTTTTACCGATCTTTACGATGCAGGCCCAAGAAGGTCGGCTATTCAGCCCGCTGGCCTTTACTGCTACTTATGCCATGGCCGCTTCGGCAATTTTGGCCATTACCTTGGTACCAGTGATGATGGGCTATCTCCTGCGAGGGAAAATCATTGCTGAACACAAGAATCCGATTAATCGGGCACTACATGCGTTGCATAAACCTGCGTTGACGCTGGCGATGCGGTGGAGAAGCATTACTTTAATTGTGGCTGTAGGTCTGTTGGCAGTGACCTACTATCCCTATTCCAAGCTGGGCAGCGAGTTTATGCCACCGTTGGATGAGGGCGATATTTTGTATATGCCGACGACTTTCCCTGGTATCTCCATTACCAAAGCCAAGGAGTTGTTGCAGCAAACCGACAAAATATTATCGACGTTCCCTGAAGTGCATCATGTGTTCGGCAAAGTAGGGCGCGCAGAATCTGCAACGGACTCGGCACCTTTGGCCATGATAGAAACTACGGTCCGATTAAAACCGAAGGACGAATGGCCAGACCCAAAAAAATCAACCAAAGACTTGATGAATGAAATGGATAAGGCGATTCAATTCCCCGGATTGGCTAACGCCTGGACAATGCCGATCAAAACTCGAATCGATATGTTATCGACGGGTATTAAAACACCTATTGGTATCAAAGTTTCCGGCCCCGATCTGAATGTCTTACAACAGGTGTCTCAGGATATTGAGCAAGCCATGAAGACACTACCGGAGACTACGTCGGCCTTTGGTGACAGGGCGGTTGGGGGCTATTACCTGGACTTTAACATTAATCGGGAAAGCGCAGCGCGCTACGGGCTAACGGTTGGAGCGGTTCAGGATATTATCCAAAGCGCGATTGGCGGTATGAATATCACCGAAACTGTCGAGGGGCTTGAGCGGTATCCGGTCAATCTACGCTACCCGCGTGAGTTGCGCGATGATCTGGAAACCCTCAAGCGTGTATTAATACCCACGCCTACGGGCACCCAAATTCCATTGGCGATGGTGGCGGATATTGACTATCAACGGGGTCCTCCGGTCATTAAAAGCGAAGATGCGCGGCCTAACGCCTGGATTTATGTCGATATTTCCACTTCGGATATTGGTGGCTATGTTGCCAAGGCTAAGCAGGTGTTGAATGAACAAGTTACGGTTCCAGCGGGATACACTATTACCTGGTCCGGCCAGTTCGAATATATGGAACGAGCTGCTGCGCGTTTAAGTATTGTGGCTCCAGCAACGCTGCTCATTATTTTCCTACTTCTGTACTTCAATTTCCGAAACATCACCGAGCCATTAGTTGTGATGATGTCGATTCCGTTTGGTCTCGTAGGCGGAATCTGGCTTATCTATATCAATGATTACAATATGTCGGTGGCTGTTGCTGTGGGCTTTATTGCGTTGGCAGGGATGGCGGCAGAAATTGGTGTTCTGGTCTTAAGCTTTATTGATGTCGAGATCGCCAAACGACGCGCCAAGTCGAGGCAGTTGCTATCGCTAGAGGAAATAAAGGATGCGGTACTGTCGGCAACGTCAAAGCGGGTACGACCTGTGGCGATGACGGCCATATCCACGATGGCTGGACTGATTCCTATCATGCTAAGTAGCGGTACTGGCTCCGATGTGACGCACCGTATTGCCGCGCCGATGTTAGGCGGGATGTTGACGGTCATGATACTGAATCTTTTGGTACTGCCTGTGATTTATAGCCTTATTCTACAGCACCAAGAGAAACGCCGAGAGCTACCTACGAATACCGATTATCAAGCGTTAACTAAAGAAGGAGATACTGCGTGATCATAGCGATTGCTGTGTAACGCCTACCGACCAGAAATGAGATAGAACGAATTTGATGGCGCTAGCCTATACGGCCAATGTCATTGAAGTAACTGCGCTTAATACAAACGCTTCGCCAAATATAGCGATTCTGTTATGTAAGGCGCACATTGACATATTAAAGGAGAACATGATGAAACTGTTAAAAAATGCACTGTTAATCACGGCACTGGCTGTTGCACCACTTAGCGTCGTTAATGCCCAGCATATGGGTATGTCTGAGAAACAGATGAGTAGTATGCAGACGCATATGAAAGAAATGAATACGTTACTGCAAAATATTAAGCAGGAATCCGACCCGGGTAAACGAGAAGTCTTACTTGAATCGCATGCGAAAAGTATGGAAAAAATAATGGCTATGATGAAGGACAAACCCCATGCAATGGGACACGGTAAAAAACAAGGCCGGATGATGAAAAAAGGGAGTGCGGACGAGGGCGCTCGTTTCGACATGATGGAAAAACGTATGGAAACGATGGAACAAATGATGGAACAAATGATGGGCCATACAGTGGAAAAATCAAAGTCCAAACATAAACACAAAAAATAGATAATTGTACAAAGCAACCTTTTTGTTCGCTGAGCTTGCTTTGTAGGCATTTGATAAAAGGCCATCCGTCCTGGAGTAGGAGCATCCAGGTAGTACGGTTGAACGGGAAGGTATTCCCTGAGTGCCTTCTTCTTATATGCCGACAACATTGGTGTCAAAGCGTTTCTGTCATATTAAAATGTGGAGTCGCTTTGGCATTGTAAAAAACCGCAAACAAGAAAGGAGTGTGTTGATGCACTACCCCATAAAAGTACCCAAGCAATTGCTCGCGCATAGCCTGTGTTTGGTGATTACGATGATCAGCATGACAGCCTGCGCGGCTAGCCCAGATGAAAAAATAACACCGTCACAGTCGCCGCCGTCTGACCCTAACTCAGCACCCGATGGACCCTCAGCAGCAGTACAGTTTGACAAGATCCAGCAAACCCTCGGGCAGATGAATAACACGTTGAATAAAGCGCGCTCGGATGCACCCAGCGCCAAGGTGCCAGTGGCGAATGCGCCAGCACCCAAGGTAGCGAACAATGCCATGGAAATGACAAGCGATACACCTCAATCCCCATCCTCTATGTCCAAGGGTAAAATGATGAAATCGATGCCTTCCAATAAAACACCTGCCAAGAGGGGGATGGGTATGTGCAAAGGGATGATGTGCAAAAAGATGATGATGGGCATGTCGATGATGGGAGAGCCGCCTGCTCCTAAAGCGACTTCACTGCAAGCCCGCGATCCGTTGCCGGGTTATCCGAATGCGCCTCACCTCTATCATTTGGGGGAAGCGGATTTTTTTCTTGATCACGCGCAACACCTTGCTTTATCCCCTCAGCAGAGCGCGTCGTTGTCGGCGATCAAAAACCGTTGGACGGCGCAAGAAAAGGATATCGATGCACAGATTTCACAACAGGAACAGGCGCTTTGGCAAGCCACCGCAACAGGGCAACCTGACATTGTAGGTATTCGTAATAAAGTGACTGATATCGAAGCATTAAACGGTCAGTTCAGGTTGGCGTTTATTACCAGCGTAGGGAAGGCCGTGGCCGTTCTAACACCTGAACAAGTGGCGCTACTGATGCAAGCAGAGCAGTCCCAATGAGCGTGACGATGACAATACACCAGCGGCCGATGTTATTAGTAAAACATCTGTATACAGACCTGTGGGCACTCATACCGGTGTGCCTGGTCGGGGTTTTTTTAAGCTTGCCGGTGCACGCTCAGTTGTCGGACGAGGAACATCAAAGCCACCATCCGGACTTTTACGGCGAAAAGCAGCCCCAGGCCAACCAAGCCCAACAGACTAACAGCGCTGCACCTAATGCACCACAGTCAGCAGGCATGGGGAGCGGCATGGGCAAAGGCATGGGAAAAATGATGGATACCATGATGGAAAAAATGGGGGCACCAAAACCCAAGGATCTGTATCCCTCGTTGATGCGCCTACCGGATATGCCCGCCGAGCAGCGCGATAAAGTCGAAGGCGATGCACAGCGGCGCATGGTAGAGGGGACCGTGATCATGCAGCAAGGGTTCGGTGCGCTGAGTCAGGCGAATGCGCGGCAAGATTTTGCGCTAATGCAGTTAGCGGTGAGCGATATTGAACAAGGGCTGGCGCAATACGACAGTGGGTTGGCGGCCAAACGGGCGTTGGCAGAGGGGCAAGCGCCTAGAAATATCGCCCTGCAATGGTTCAAACGCGAAATGAATTTGTTGCCAACCCTTTCCAATGATGAGCCGTATTTTTTTATGGGGATGTCACCACTACACACAAGCGTTATGATGATTTTGTTGTTGTTTGCTGCACTGATGATATGGATGTATCTGTTTAAAATGCGACGGGCAGCAGCATTGTTAGATGAATTACGTCACCGGCCAGTGGTTCCCGCTGCTGTGCCTGAACAACGTGTTTCAATACCGTCCATTAACACGTCTAACGATGAAGAGTCGATCAGTGATTTGACGACGACACCTTTGGTGGAACCCACCAAAGGCAATCGATATACGGGTCGATTAAAGGTCGTCGGTATTTTTTCCGAAACACATGACGTGAAAACATTCAGGTTAGCGATGCCCACTGGGGAGCCGTTGCCGTTTACCTACGAACCGGGCCAGTTTCTGACGTTTACCTTGACGATCCCGGAGCAGGGTAAGCCGGTTAAGCGCTCCTACACCATTGCTTCCTCACCCACACAGCGTGATCACATCGAATTGACCATCAAACGGGAAGATCAGGGTCTAGTGTCGCGGTATATGCACGATACGGTGGTGTTGAGTGACCTATTGGATGTGAAAGTACCGAGCGGCCGATTTTATTTCAATGGCAGCGATACCGATAATGTTGTTTTGATCTCAGGTGGTGTGGGAATTACGCCAATGATGAGTGCAGTACGTTACTTGACGGATCAGTGTTGGCCCGGCGCGATTTACTTTCTGTTTTGTGCTCGTACCAATAATGATTTTATTTTCCAGCAAGAGCTAACGTATTTGCAAGCACGACACAAAAACTTGCACGTCCTTGTGAGCATGACACGAGCGGAGGGTACCAGTTGGATGGGGCCGCAGGGCCGCTTTACACCGCAACTCATTAATGATTTTGTGCCGGATATTGTGTCAAAGGAAATTCATATTTGCGGTCCTCAACCGATGATGGATGGTGTGACGTCGATGCTGAAGGAATTAGGCGTTCCCGAAATGCTCATCAAAACCGAAGCATTCGGTGCTGCCCCGGTCGCGAAAAAATCATCGCCCTCTGCGTCGACAGCCACTGCACCGTCGTCTGATACGGCAATCACAGCGCATTTTTTGACTTCACAAAAAACCGCCACAATGACGGCCGATGAAACGGTGCTGGAAGCAGCCGAGGCGGTGGATATTGACATTGAGAATTCATGCCGCGCCGGCAGTTGCGGCAGTTGCATGGTCAAGCTGGTGTCGGGCAATGTAGAGATGGACGTTGATGACGGATTAGAGGAAGAAGACAAGGTTCAGGGGTATATTTTGGCCTGTCAAGCCATCCCTTCCACTGATATTGAGGTGGAGGCGTAACGGTATGAATACGCAAGAACGTCACCTCGTCACCGGCTTATTGGTGTTAATGCTACTACTCTGGGCGGGGTTTGTTTGGCACCGTGATCCGGCGTTTCCAGGCAGTTTTACCGGCGGCATGCTTGGTATTGCCGCTGCGGCGTTTATGTTTGTGCCCTTTGTGTATCTGGTGATCAAACGCATCAAACCGCTAAAAAAATGGGTTACCCGCCGCGTGTCGATGCCCAAACTTTTGTTGTGGCATATCTATGCCGGGATCATTGGTCCGATCCTGGGACTACTGCACAGTGCGCATCGCTTTGACAGCACTGTGGGTATCGCGTTGATCTTACTGATGTTCATTGTGGTGATCAGCGGGTTTGTCGGGCGCTATTTGCTAGGCCACATCTCGTCGGGTATTCGCGCAAAAACAGTGTTAAGGAATGATTTGTACCAGGAATTTCAGCAGGCTTCTTCAACGCTGTGTGATCAAGATCAGTGCGATCACGCTACGCGCCTGACCAACACACACCCGTCGTTATTGCCGGCGATGAGCCTGGCGGGATGGCATGAGCGGTCAATAGGGGATAGCCCTGCCGAAAAAATACCCCGTTTAGTGGATGCGCTTTCTGATATTGATTACAGCATCGCGATGCACGATATCATCAAGCGATGGTTTAAACGCTGGCTGAAATTTCATATCGTTATCTCCTGCACGCTGTATGCGCTGTTGATTTTTCATATTGCGGCTGAAATCTATTTTGGATTGAGGTGGCTATGAAGACAACACTATTGCTCGTGGTCGGTATTGGCGTGGTTGTTGCGCTGTTGAGTCACTATCTCCATTCACCGGAAGTAATGGCGGACATTGGCTGGGAACAAACCGTAGTACCTGGCAAGCTCAGTACTGCTCATGCGTTTTTAGACGACAACTGCGAAGCCTGCCACACACCGGTTCAGGGCATCGTGCGTGACAATTGTGTGGTGTGTCACGCCGATGATACCCACATTTTGCAGCGTCAACCCACCGCTTTTCATGCGGACATTAATGAGTGTGCAGTTTGTCATACAGAGCACCAGGGCCGCGAGTCCAAGATTTCAACGATGGATCATTCTGCACTGGCCACCATAGGACTGGATACGTTGGGGCAGTTCAAAGACCCCAATCATGAAGGCGTTATTGCAAAAGCGTTTCTTGAAGATTTGCTGGACTCGGGCAGAAGGCCAGGCCCATTGTTCGTACACCCTGATGTGTTGGCGCAAGAAGCCCTGTTGAATTGCAGTACCTGTCACGCCAATGATGATCGGCACTTGACCCTGTTTGGTCAGGACTGCGTGCAATGCCATCGTACCGATCAGTGGTCATTGCCGGAGTTTTTGCATCCCTCTAACCAGTCCCGTGATTGTAATCAGTGTCACGAAGCGCCGCCCAGCCATTATATGCAGCATTTTAAGATGATTTCAGCCAAGGTGGCCGGCGAACCCCACGCGCCCGTTGAACAGTGTTTTGCCTGCCATCAAAGCACGTCCTGGAACGATATCAAACGCGCTGGCTGGTACAAGCACCACTAACACAAGGAACGATGTATGGCTCTTAACAGTATTGCCCTCGGTGTGACCTTTTTGATTGGGGTAATGTTATTTCACCGGCGGATGATTGGGTCATCACAATGGCGTGCCACCGTCACGCCGCTGGCGTCGATTATTGGCAGCGGCTTTTTGATTATCGCACCGTTGTTGCATTCTGTGATGGGAAAATGGGCGTTACTGGGTATCGCGGGGCTATCCATTTTTGCCTATGGGCTGGGGTGGATTATTCGCTATAACATTGTCAATGCCGAACCGGCCCTGCAACGTGAAAAACAGGGCGTCATCGCGTGTCTGGAGCAGGCCGCCCAATGGAGTTTAGGGGTCGCGTTTGCGATCTCCGTGGCGTTCTACCTCAGCTTATTCATTGCTTTTATGTTTGATCGGATCGGCATCGTTGATGTTACTGCCTCAAAGTGGGCAACCACCGGGTTGTTGATGAGTATTATGGGCATTGCCTGGTGGCGCGGTGCACGCGGACTCGAATCGATAGAGCTGTTCGCGGTCTCGATCAAACTGGCCATCATCCTGGGGGTACTGGCCGCCTTGCTGGCCTATGATGTGCAATCCGGCACCACCTGGTTTGCCCACGACCCGATCGCTGACTTTACTACCGCACAGACGCTGGCGATGTTGGCCGGGATGTTAATGGTCACCCAAGGGTTTGAAACGGCCCGTTTTATGGGGGGGCAATATTCTGTAAGGCAGCGTGTAAACGCAGTCAAGTACTCCCAATGGATAGCGATTGCCTTGTACGTCACGTTTATCGGGCTTACCTGTCCTATCTTTTTGACCTATCCCATTGTTGAACTCAATGAAACAACCATCAGCGAGACGCTGGGCCAGGTGGTGTGGGTATTGCCCCTGTTACTGTTAGTCGCCGCCACGGCGAGTCAACTCAGCGCTGCCCTGGCGGATACGATTGGTGGCGGCGGCCTGTTGAAGGAACTGGTCAAGCTCCGCTTATCGACCAACGTGTATTACATGCTGATCATTGTGTTGGCGTTGATTCTGGTCTGGGTCGCCAATGTCTTTGAAATCATCAACTTCGCCTCCAAAGGCTTTGCCCTGTATTACCTGATCCAGGTGTTGATTGCATTGATACTGATGATCAGACAACCCCAGCACAGCGCCTGGAAAGGCTTTATGTTACTGGTGGGTGGTGTGATGGCCGGGCTGTTGGTCTTTGTTATCGGCTGGTCGATACCGGCCCCTCACAGTTGAGCGTAGGAGCCCTGAATGGAGATGACAGCTAACGAAAAACCGACTGGTCAAACCCAGAAAAAGGAGAGCGGCTCGCAAGATGCAATGCAGCATAACGGCATAATCACCATCATTGGTGTGGGTAATCTGTTGCTCAGTGACGAAGGGGTGGGCGTGCATGTGGTGCGAAGCTTGGCCGAGCAACTGGAGCACGACCAGCGAATCACGTGTATTGATGCGGGCACGCTGAGTTATGAATTACTGGAGTGGGTGGCGACGGCTGACGCCGTGTTATTAATCGATGCAGCTCAACTGGATGCACCTGCTGGCACAGTCGCGCAGTTTAGCGATCACCAGGTGGAAACGCATTTTGCGTTGGCGTCCTCCCGAACCGTCCATCAAATCAGCGTGCGTGATGTGCTGAATACGGCGCGCATTTTGTATCAGCGTCCCCGGCACTGGACTCTGATCGGGATTCAGCCGAGCATCATGTCCTGGGGCGACACGCTGAGTGAACCAGTCGCGCAAAACCTGCCTACGGTTTTTGCCGCTATCGCAGATACCTTAAGGCATTGGGGTGTTGAAGTAGAAGATACTCTACATCCACCTTGCCACTTTTCAGGAGTAGAACAGTGACTCTGGATACAGACATTATTTTCACTACAGAACAACAACAAACTACAGGTAATGTGTTGCCATTGCTACACGAAATTCGCCACGCACTTGATACGTTAGTAGATGAAAAAAAACCTACAATCATCGACCTGCGGCGCATTCCCCTTAGTGCAGACGATGAAGAAAAGCTTGAGACCTTTTTAGGGAAAGGCGAGGTAAGAGCAGAAATTAGTGCATTGGGGCCAACCGTCTTGCAAGAAACACAGTATTCAGGTGTGTGGATTGAGACTCACTACAACGAGCATGACGAGGTGATGGGAAAATTTATCACCATCGCCACGGCGCCACACATACTGCTGGCGCAATGCAGTGATATGGAAGCCGGGTTGACGCGCTTGACTCATGACCTGGACAAACCTTTACCCTCAACAGGAGGATCATCGCCTGATGATCCTCCTGTTGAACAACGTTAGGAGTTCTGCATGTCTTCTTCAATCTCGCTGGGTGAACGTTTATCGCAACAAGGGGTTAGCCGCCGAACCTTTGTTAAATTTTGTGCGACGACGGCTTCGTTACTCGCGCTGCCACAAACGGCGGTACCGCAAATGGTAGCAGCACTCAGTGCCGCCAGACGTCCGTCGGTGATCTGGTTGCCGTTTCAGGAATGCACCGGCTGTACCGAGGCAATACTACGCTCCCACGCCCCCACCCTGGAAAGCCTGATTTTTGACAGTATCTCGCTGGATTATCAGCACACCATTATGGCGGCGGCGGGCGATCAGGCCGAACGCTCGCGCCATGATGCCATGCGAGACAACAAAGGGCAGTACCTGCTATTAGTTGATGGATCAGTGCCGCTTGGGAATAAAGGGTATTCCACCATTAGTGGGCAAAGCAATGTTGACATGTTAGTGGAAAGCGCCAAAGATGCTGCTGCTATTGTTGCCATTGGTACCTGTGCCTCGTTTGGCGGCATTCCCAAAGCGAACCCTAATCCAACCGGCGCGGTCTCGGTCAGCAATATCATCACTGATAAGCCGATCATCAATGTCTCGGGTTGCCCCCCCTTGCCAATTGCCATCACGGCTGTGTTGGCCCACTACCTGACTTTTAATACGCTACCAGCGTTGGATTCTCTTAACCGACCGCTGGCTTTTTTTGGGGATACTATCCACGACCGGTGTTACCGACGCCCTTTCTTTGAACAGCGAAAATTTGCCAAATCCTTTGATGACGAAGGTGCTAAAAATGGTTGGTGTTTGTTTGAGCTTGGCTGTAAAGGCCCGGAAACTTATAACGCCTGTGCCACGGTGAAATGGAACCAGGGCACCAGTTTCCCCATAGAATCCGGTCATCCTTGCCTGGGCTGTTCAGAACCGGATTTTTGGGATCACGGCAGTTTTTATCAATCACTCTTTCCGTGGGAGCGTTATAAAGCCAAACCGGGGGCAGGCAAAGGCGGGCCCAATCATTGAATGTTGACATTAACTGGCAGGAGCATGAGCGATGAGTGAGCAAAAAAGTACTGATCGACTGGTGGTTGATCCCATCACGCGGATTGAGGGACATTTGCGCATAGAAGCGGAAATGGACGGCAATACGATTAAACAGGCGTATTCATCAGGTACCTCGGTGCGAGGTATTGAACGGATTTTACAAGGTCGTGACCCGCGCGATGCATGGGCCTTTGCGCAGCGCATTTGTGGTGTGTGTACCCTGGTTCACGGTATGGCCTCCATTCGCGGTGTTGAGCATGCGATAAGGTCGGCCTGGCAATCTAACGCGCCGTTAGGGGTTGCGACCGGCAAGCATGGTCCACTAGGCCAGTCGCCTATGGCCGCATCCGGTCCTGACGGAATGTCTATGCCGCACCCGGCAATGGAACGAGGGCCGAAAAAAAGTGGGATGAAACACGGCCCACCCCAAGGGCGTGGCCATGCGAAGGCCTCAAGCGCGGCGCCTGCGGACATGGCCATACCGCCCAACGCGCAGTTGATCCGCAATTTGATGATTGGCACGCAATTTGTGCATGATCATGTGATGCATTTTTATCACCTGCATGCACTGGATTGGGTGGATGTATTGTCGGCACTCAAAGCCGACCCCACAAAAACCGCCGCGTTAGCGGGTTCACTTAGTCGTTATCCGCGTTCATCGCCAGGCTATTTTCGCGACATGCAAACCAAACTCAAGGTGTTTGCTGAGTCTGGCCAACTGGGTATTTTTGGTAATGCCTATTGGGGACATCCAGGTTACAAGCTACCCCCGGAGGTCAATTTGATGGCACTGGCGCACTATCTTGATGCGCTGTCATGGCAGCGGGATGTCGTCAAAGTGCACACGATATTCGGCGGAAAAAATCCCCATCCCAACTTTGTGGTCGGGGGCGTGCCATGCCCCATCAATCTGGACGCCGATACGGGGATCAATACGCGTCGACTGGCACAATTGCAAGAAGCAATCACATCGATGCGTACCTTCGTCGATCAGGTATATCTGCCCGATATACTGGCGATTGCAGGCTATTACAAAGAGTGGGGTAGCCGGGGAGAGGGGTTAGGGAATTTTTTGACCGTTGGGGATTTACCGTCGAACGGGATGGACGACCCGTCGTCGTTTTTGTTCCCTCGTGGGGTGATCTTAAACCGCGATTTAAGTCGTGTGTATGACGTTGATTTGACCGATCCCACCGAAATACAAGAGTTTGTCTCCCACTCCTGGTATGACTACCGTGGGGGTAAACAAACGGGGTTGCACCCATGGTCAGGCGAAACGGACCTCAATTATTCGGGCCCTGCGCCGCCGTACAAACACCTGGATGTGGATAACAGTTATTCGTGGCTAAAGAGTCCCCGTTGGCGGGGCAAGCCGATGGAGGTGGGTCCCTTGGCTCGGGTACTGATGATGTATGCCAACCGCGACGCGCAAGCCAAAGAATTGGTTGACAGCTCGCTAAGCCTGCTGAAGCTGGATCAGCGTGCGCTGTTTTCAACTTTGGGCCGCACATTGGCGCGCGCGTTAGAAACGAAAATCCTGTGTGACAATCTGCAGAGCTGGTATGACCGTTTGGTCGCCAACATTAAACAGGGTGATACCCGAACCTTCAATGAGCGGTATTTTGATCCCGCCTATTGGCCTAAGGAAGGTAAAGGTATTGGCATCATGGAAGCCCCACGTGGGGCACTCGGTCATTGGATCGTGATGAAAGACGGCCTGATCGATAACTACCAATGTGTGGTGCCAACCACATGGAATGCGGGTCCGCGTGACCCCAATGGGCAGACGGGAGCCTATGAGGCTGCGTTGCAAGATAACCATACCTTGGTCGATCAAGCACAGCCGCTCGAAATTTTACGTACCTTGCACAGTTTTGATCCGTGTTTAGCGTGTGCGGTTCACCTGATGGACGCACACGGCAATGAGCAACTAAAAGTCAAAATCCGATGAATTTGGCTGTCCCACAAACAACACTTTGGAGAATGAAATGGACAAAATAACGACCCGTCGACAGGCACGAAAAAGCCTTGGTCGTCTCTATCTATTACTAGGTATCAGTGGTCTGTCGCCGGCTGTGTTTGCGCATGCTGGCCCTGTCGGCGAACACATTCATTATGCCGGAGCGGCGCTTCACACTTTAGTGCTGATAGCGCTCGCTGTGGCAACACTTGTGTCGACGGGTCTGTACTTAACCCGTAAAAGAACACCGTAGGGGAATGCGATGTGCTTGTCCATACCCATGCAAATCGTCGACATTAACGGGTTAACCGCGCAGTGCACTGCCAAAGGTGTCAATCGTCCAGTCAGCCTGTTTTTGCTGCAAGATACGCCGTTGGTAGAAGGCGACTATGTCATGGTGCATGTGGGGTATGCGCTTGAGCGTATTTCCCTGGAAGACGCCCGAGTCACCTGGGCGTTACTGGATGACATGGTTTCAGCAGATGCATGAGTTCAGTATTTGCCAGAGTGTGCTTGAGCAAGTTGAACAGATAACCCGGCGTCATCATGCCCGGCGCGTAAAGCGTATCGTACTCAGCGTGGGCCCGCTGTCCGGGGTGGTTGACGTACTGCTACAACGAGCCTTTGACGCATTGCGCCTTGGCAGTGTGGCTGAAACGGCTGTTCTGGATATTCACACACCAGCAGTCTTTGTGGCGTGCCCGTCGTGTAAAAAAGAGTCCCGTGTACCTACCAACCGATTAGTCTGCCCACACTGCCAACAGTGGCAAACAACGTTGGTCAGCGGAGATGAGCTGGTGTTATTGCGCATTGAATTTGCCCCCAACACCTTGTCTGACAATGGTCACTCTGTGGAGAACGAACATGTGTAACACCTGTGGTTGTGATGCCAACGATCATCAACACAAACATCATGCGCCTTCAGCATCGGTTCCGGAGAGTGCGGAGTTGTATACCGCTATTCTGCAACCTGACGAGATCGTAGCAGCGAGGAATCGGCAACAGTTCGAGCATCACCGTGTGCTCGTAGTGAATCTGATGTCGTCGCCGGGCAGCGGTAAAACCCAGCTGATCGAACAGACTATCCAGACACTGAACGATGAAATTACAATCGCCGTTATTGAAGGGGACCTTGACACCGAAAACGATGCCCTGCGCATTCGTCGCCATGGTGTTCAAGCTGAGCAAATCACGACCGGCACTGCTTGCCACCTGGATGCGGCGATGATTGAAACTGTATTACCGAGGTTCTCTCTCGATACCATTGATATTCTCTTTATTGAAAATGTCGGTAATTTAATTTGCCCGGCCTGTTTTGATCTGGGCCAGGATGTCAATGTGGTGTTGTTATCGGTACCCGAAGGGGATGATAAGCCGGAAAAATACCCGGTCATGTTTCGCGCCGCCGATCTGATGCTGATCACCAAAACGGACTACCTGCCCGTCGCGACGGCATTTTCAATCCACCGGGCGACGCAGTCATTTCGAAACGTAGGTGGTCGAGCCCCAGTGCAGGAACTGGCGGCGCCGCTGGATAGAGGGGTGTCAGCATGGATTGACTGGCTATTGAGCGCCTATGCACAGAAATTCACTGAACTATCCACCCCATCACTCTCGGAGACCGCTGATGCGCCGCCAAAGTGTTGAAACATTAATAGCAGGGCTTGATGCGATGCATCCCGAGCGCCCCTTTCGGGTAATGAATGTCTGTGGTGGACATGAACGGACTATCACCCAGGCAGGGCTGCGCAGCCTCTTGGACAAGCATATCGAACTGATTCCCGGGCCGGGATGCCCGGTATGCATTTGTCCCGAAGAGGACATTGCGCAAGCGATCCACCTGGCCCTGAATGAACAGGTTATCCTGCTGAGTTTTGGCGATATGTTGCGGGTACCCGTTTTTTCACACACCGATGGGCCACGGTCATTGTTAGCAGCAAGAGGCCAAGGGGCGGATGTCCGACCGGTGGCAAGCCCGCTGGATGCGGTGGCCATCGCACGTGCGAACGTCACACAACAGGTCGTGTTTTTTGCCGCAGGGTTTGAAACGACCATGGCACCGGTGGCGGCGATGGTGGCCGAAGGTGTGCCGGATAACTTAACCGTGTTGCTGTCGGGTCGATTAACCTGGCCTGCGGTCGCCATGCTGTTGAGCAATGACGAACAGGCCTTCGACGCACTGATTGCGCCGGGGCACGTTGCCACGATCATGGGCTCGGACGAATGGGCTTTTGTAGCCGAACAGCATGGGCTGCCCACAGCCATTGCCGGCTTTCATGGTGAAAGTGTGCTTGCGGCACTGCAATGTCTCTTGCAACAACGCTCTGACAATCGCGCACAGCTAGTGAATTGTTACCCCGAAGTGGTAAAACCGCAGGGCAATACCCAAGCGCAGCAATTACTGCGTGAAGTGATGGTGGTATCAGCGGCGAACTGGCGGGGGATTGGTGTCGTGGAGGACTCTGGATTTACCCTGCGCCCTGAATTCGCCACTGTTAATGCCCGTGTGCGGTTTTCCGAACTCACTGACCAAAGCAGTTTTACCCCGTTAGCTCCTCCGGCAGAGGCGCGCTGCGCTGATGTGGTACTGGGACGGTTATACCCGGATCAATGCCCGCTATTTGGCAACGAGTGTACGCCCAGGCACCCGATTGGCCCTTGTATGGTCTCGGATGAGGGAGCTTGCCGGATATGGATGAGTAGTGGCATGCGCAGTGTTGATGAGTCCAAGCCAACACCGGAAGGGGTTTAACGTGACGTTGCAAACCATCGTGTCACCGCTGATCCCTCAGCCTGCTGATAGTGCGGCTCAATTGGCATGTTTTATGGGTATCGTACAGGGGGTAGGGTTTCGGCCGTTTGTGTATCGTCTGGCCATTGGCTACGGGTTGACCGGGTGGGTGCAAAATCGGGTGGGCGCTGTCTATGTCCATGTCGAGGGTGATCGTGCTTGTCTGAACACGTTTTTTCAAGAAATTGTCGTTAACGCGCCAGGTCATGCGTCACCCTTGCTGCACACGCTTCAGGACGTACCAGTTCGTCATTATGACAACTTTGCGGTGTTGAGAAGCGCGAGTGAATCCCATGGCCCCATTACTGTGCCTCAGGATACCTACCTGTGCACCGCTTGTATTAGCGAGTTCAACACGCCTGAAAATCCGCGTTATCAGTATCCTTTTATTAACTGTAGTCATTGTGGTCCGCGTTATTCCATTATTACCGAGATGCCTTATGACCGATCCAATACGTCAATGACCGCTTTTTCCCTGTGTACACGTTGTGAGGCCGAATACAGTGACCCGACTAATCGCCGTTTTCATGCTGAACCCATTGCCTGTCCGACCTGTGGTCCGAAGCTAACGGTCAAGGATCATACTGGCCATGATCTTGGTGTGGAAAGCACATCGGTGGTGTCTTTTATCGCTGAACAACTCACCGCTGGTGCCATTGTCGCGATGAAAAGTGTTGGCGGCTACCATTTATTGTGTGATGCCACCAATGACACGGTCGTGAGGCAATTGCGTTTGAAAAAAAACAGATTGCATAAGCCGTTTGCTGTGATGTATCCCGAGCCACAGGGCAACGCTGTCTCTACGATGTTGGCATCCGATGTCTCGTTTACTGACGACGAGTGGCGCACACTTTGCAGCGATAGCCGTCCCGTCGTCCTGTTGCCTAAACGGGCATCATCACTACTTGCTGACGATGTAGCGCCAGCGCTTGCCTGCCACGGCGTTATGCTGCCTTGCAGTGCACTGCACCGATCGGTGTTGGATATGGTTAACCGTCCCCTTATCGCGACCTCTGCCAATCTTAGCGGTGAGCCAGTCGTTATCAATGAGCAAGCGGCGCACAAAAAGCTGCGTGGCATTGCCGATTATTATGTGCATCACGATCGCCCGATAGTGCGGCCTCTTGATGACAGCGTAATAAAAACGTCAGCCGGTGCATTGCGCCTAATACGGATTGGGCGGGGAATCGCTCCTCTGGAATTGACCTTGCCGGTGGCCATTGACCGGCCAACCATCGCCGTCGGTGCACACCAGAAAAATACGGTATCGCTCGCCTGGAATGACCGCTTGGTGGTATCGCCACACATAGGTGATTTGACGTCAGTGGCCAGTCAACAGCTGTTTGATGAAACCATTACCGATCTGCAGCGATTGTATGGAGTCTGTGCTGAAGTGGTGGTTTGCGATAAGCATTCCGGCTATGCCTCCACTCGATGGGCGGAATGCTCTGGCCTGGACGTAATGCGTGTCCAGCATCATGAGGCTCATGCATCGGCCTGGGCATTTGAATACGGCGTGACCGAGGCCAGTGTTGTATTTGTTTGGGATGGTGTTGGGCTGGGTAACGACGGTCATTTGTGGGGAGGCGAAGTGTTTTATGGTACTCCCGGACACTGGAGAAGAATGGTCTCCTTCAAACCTTTTACACTTCAAGGCGCTGAGCAAGCAGGGCGAGCGCCATGGCGAAGTGCAGCGGCGTTATGTTGGCAGGAAGGTGTGTTGTGGCCGGGGTTGGAACACTGCGATCCTGATGGATGGGTGCACCTTGCCTGGCAACAGTCTATTAACTGTCATTCGTCGTCGTCCGCCGGCCGCTTGTTTGATGCCGCTGCAGCCTTCGGTTTGGCGGTGTACACGACCACGTATGAAGCGCAGGGACCGATGATGTTCGAGTCATTGGTTACAGACAAACCTGCAACGATCTCACTACCGATAGTACCTGTCAACGATAGCTTTTGGCAGATTGATTGGGCCCCTTTATTGCCCCTGTTACTGGATACTCAGTGTTCCGCCAAGCACAAGGCAGAGATTTTTCATGCTTCGATGGCAGGTGTAGTCAGTGAGGTTATTGGGCTGTTGGGTCCCCATTTTCCCTTTGAGTGCGTGGGGCTTACTGGCGGAGTCTTTCAAAACCAGACGTTAGTTTCCTGGATACAGGACGCCACGGAAGACCAGGCGTTCAAAATCACGCTACCCCAAGAACTACCCGTTAACGACGGGGCCATTAGCATTGGACAAATCGTTGAGCACATTGCCACATCCACATGTATGTGCAATGCCTTAACGACGGAGATGGCAGAATGACAGAAGAATACATTTCATTGGCACACGGCAACGGTGGTCGTCTGACGCGTGAATTGATAGACAAGGTATTTGTCCAATATGGCCAACACCCTTTGCTCGATACCGTAAACGATGCGGCCACGATGTCTCTGCCTAGCCAGACGATTTGCATGACCACTGACAGCTTTACCGTACAACCGCTGGAATTCCCTGGGGGTAATGTAGGGTCTTTGGCTGTTCATGGTACCGTAAATGACCTATCGGTCAGCGGGGCAACGCCGTTGTATCTAAGCACCAGTTTTATTATTGAGGAAGGTGTCTCGATGGCGTGTCTGATTCGGGTGGTAAAGGCGATGGCAGAGGCTGCCCACAAAGCCAATGTCAGCGTTGTGACCGGGGATACCAAAGTGGTGCCTAAGGGACAGGGTGGTGGTATTTATATCAACACTGCTGGCATTGGCCTAAAAAAGACTCATACCCAATTTGACATCAAGCGCCTATCTGCAGGCGATCATATTGTGGTCAGCGGGCCGATTGGTGATCACGGCGTTGCTGTGCTACTGGCAAGAGACGAATTTGGTTTGGACAGTCAGCTTATCTCTGACAGTGCGTCTGTCTATCCATTCGTTGAAGCCATCGATACCATCGACGGCGTAAAGTTCCTGCGTGATCCCACTCGTGGCGGAATTGCCATGGCTATGCACGAAATGGCACAAGCGACCAATTTATCCATCCGGCTAAATGAAGCAGCTATACCTTTGAGTGGGCAGGTTGAATCAGTTTGCAACATGCTTGGTTTCGATCCCTATTATCTGGCCAGTGAGGGACGTATTGTCGCCGTGGTTGCCCCGGAAGTGAGTGAAGAAGTGGTAAGACGTTGGCAGGCCTGCACGCATGGGCAAAATGCGGCGATCATCGGTGAAGTGTTACCCCGCCAAGAACAATATCACTGCGCTGTTAGTTTAGTCACCCACATCGGAGGCGAGCGGCTGTTGGATGAATTGGAGGATGATCCTCTGCCCCGTATCTGTTAGCGAATCGATGATAAAAACGACAACCGTTTATTTCACGGATACCTTTATGTCTTAAATAGAGTACTTGTACACAGTAAATTCTATGAAATAGCACTAATTCAGAGTTTTAAAAGAGTTGATTATGAATCATTTAATAGCGCACGCGAACGAAAAAATTGAGATTTTTAACCAAGGTATTGTAGAAAGAAACCCCGCAGAATATGAATTTCATCAGGCTGTTAGAGAGTTTACTGAATCAGTGATTCCCTTTTTGATGAATCATGAAAAATACTCTGACGGTCATATATTGGAGCGTATGACTGAGCCTGACAGGATTGTGATTTTCAGGGTGTGCTGGGAAAACGATGAAGGCCATATCCGTTGCAATCGCGCTTGGCGTGTACAGTTTAATAACGCAATTGGTCCCTATAAAGGAGGCTTGCGTTTTCACCCCGATGTATCACAAGGTGTATTGAAGTTTTTGGGTTTTGAACAGGTCTACAAAAATGCGTTAACAGGCTTGCCTATGGGCGGTGCGAAGGGCGGAAGTAACTTCGATCCAAAAGGAAAAAGTGATCGGGAAGTGATGCGTTTTTGTCAATCACTTATGACTGAGCTGTCTCGCCATATCGGTGAAGATACTGATATACCCGCTGGGGATATTGGTGTGGGGGCACGAGAAATAAGTTATTTATTTGGCCAATACAAGCGACTAAACAACCGATTTGTGGGTACATTGACGGGAAAGGGGCTTTCCTTTGGCGGCAGTTTAATCAGAGCCGAAGCAACAGGCTACGGCGTCGTCTATTTCACGCAACATGTTTTGCATCAACATGGTCAATCTTTTTCAGACAAGACTGCTGTCATTTCGGGTTCAGGCAATGTCGCCTTGTTTTGTGCGGAAAAATTGATTCATCTGGGGGTAAAGGTTGTCACACTGTCAGATTCCAGTGGTTTTATTCACGACCCTGATGGTATTGATCTTGAAAAACTACATTGGTTGAGAGAGTTAAAGTTCAACAAAAGGGGACGTATCAGTGAATATGCGCAGCAGTTCAGTACAGCCAAGTATTATCCGGACCAACGTCCCTGGGTCATTCCGGGGGATATGGCATTTCCCTGTGCCACCCAAAATGAGCTGGACTTGAACGATGCAAAAGCACTGGTAAGCAACCATATTCTGGTCGTTGCTGAAGGGGCAAACATGCCTTGTACATTGGAAGCTGTAAGGCATTTCAAAGAAAAAGAGGTGCTTTTTGCTCCTGCTAAAGCCGCCAACGCGGGCGGTGTTGCTGTTTCAGGGCTAGAGCAAAGTCAAAATTCACAACGGTTTGCGTGGTCTAGAGAAGAAGTTGATGAACGACTGCAGCAGATCATGGCACACATTCATAAACAATGTGTTGAATACGGTAAGGGCGAAGGCGATACCATTAACTACGTAAATGGTGCCAATATTGGGGGTTTTGTAAAAGTGGCTGAGGCAATGCTGGCGTATGGAATAGCATGATATTTTGTTTGTCATTATGTTGTTGATGTCCCAAAGGGCGAACCGTTTAGCGGGCATTTAATTATCAATAATCAGGATAGTTACTAATTCGAAATAAAGTAAGCGAACATTACCCGGAGATATAAGCCAAATCCGGATGGCCAAAAAACGATTTCAATAGTCGTGGCAATTTTTGCAAACGTCGAAGCTGCCGGTAAACA
>Ga0098052_1000453_pt1 | contig 26006 bp, 37 predicted proteins | sample 15_taG_FD_81591 | JGI IMG/M metagenome (GOLD analysis project Ga0098052, IMG submission 81591) | Marine viral communities from the Subarctic Pacific Ocean - 15_ETSP_OMZ_AT15312 metaG | ecosystem: Environmental > Aquatic > Marine > Oceanic | place: Pacific Ocean | collected 2015-01-18
TAACACATGAAGTAGCTGGGGCTCTTGGCATAACAGTTCCATTAGATGATAAAGGTAATATCCAAACAGGAGCATCAATTATCAGGGGTTTAAAGGAAGCAATATATGAGCAAGTAACTGGTACAGTAGACGAATCAATGGTTCGCCATAAAAAAACATTCGATTCAAAAGATACTAAAGAAACTGCAGAACCTCAGAAGAAGGCATTAATTACAGGTGGTCAATATAAAGGGCAATCTGGCACTTTTGTACAAGATGGTAATACTTATAAAATTAAGCTACCCAATGTCAATAGACCAGTTAATGTACCAGCCTATCAAGTAAAGGAAATTGATGCTAAAGAAACTATACCAGCAAATGTACAAGCTAAAAATGATATATTTGAAGCCGAAGCAGAAATAGCTGAATTTTCAAAAATGGATGGTGTGAGTATTGAACGAGCCCCTACTGGAAAGGGTTATGAAAATAGAATAGGGACTATAAAGATTGACAAAGACAAGCAAACTAAAGGGTTGGGAACTAAAATTGTTAATTCTTTTAAAAAACTACTTAGGGCTAAAGGTCGAGATAAAATTGTAATAGATGTTAATCCAGGCTCTGAAGGATTTTGGGAGAAACAGGGATTTAAATTTGTTGAAGAATCAAGAGAAGGCTATCCTATTATGCCAGAGGATAATACATCTAATATTAATCCTCCTACTGAGCCTTACGGCAGATGGATAATGGAATATGATTTAAAAGCAGATAAACCTGTAGGAGATGTATCTCAAGCAGCAGCTCCAGTCAAAACAGGTTTAATGAAGAGGATGACTGAGAAGATTGCAAGTGTAATCAACCCTAGTGCTAAAAAAGCAGGGTATCTTCCTAAAGAGCAAGTAAAAACTAAGATAGCTACTCAATTTATAGGTCAAGGAGTAAGAGGTTCTTCTACTGATAATTATGCAAAAATGTATGAGGAAGAAGGAGTTGCAAATACTGGTGTATATACTAGTGATGATGTAGTATTTGTTGCGTCTAATGGTAGGAGAAAAGGTGCTTTTAAACCCGTTAGGTCTACATCGGTTACACATCAATCAAATAAAGTGCTACAAGGTGCTTATAAAAATATAGATAAAGCGATTAAAGCAGGTGCTACTATTGTAATGGATACTGGCACATTTCTAAAATCAAAAAAGGGAAAGTATAATACTGGAGAAATTGCCCTTGCTGAATATCTTGAAAATAATGGGTATCAAAGACAAGGCAATACTGGTATTTGGAAACCAGCAGAGCAAGAGTCTGTTTCAGTTTCAAAGCCCGTTTATGATGCTCCTCAAGTTGCGACATCAGAGTTAACTGCTGAGGAAGAGAATGATATAATCACTGGCAAAAGAACAATGGAGGAAGTATATGCATCTAAGGGTGTACAAGTAGAAGGGCCTGCGGTACAAGAAACTAAAGAAACCCCAGCACTTGTTATAAAAGATTTTGCTAAAGAACCTGAATCTAACGAAGAAGCTAGGGAAATTTTAGATGCTTTTAGAGAAGGTCTTTCTCCCTTATTGCAAAAAGAATACGATGAGGATTCTATTTCTTTTCTTGAAAAAGAATTTAATGAAGCTCCTAATGATGAAATAAAAACATATGTTGCTAAAGCAGTTCAAGCATATAAAAAATTAAATAAAATAGAAGCTCAAACTGAAGACCCACTATTTTCTTCTGAAGACAAAGAGAAACTAAGAGAGGTATTTGGTGATGTAGAAGTAGAAGTAGGAGAAAGTCCAGAAAAAGCTAAACAAATACATAAAGAATCGGCAAAGCCTAAACCTAAACCAAAGAAAAGAAAGGTTAAAATAAAGGGTCTTGTAACAAAAAGAGAAAAAGGTGATAATATAGCAGATTCATCAAATGAGTCTACTGATTACCAAAGGCAATCTTCAATGCCGTTAATGGATTCTGACCCAGCAGTTGCAGCGAAGATATATAAAAGACTTAAAAAACATTTTCCATTTATAGACCAAATAACCTTTGAAGAATTGACTGATGAACATGGTGTGAAAATTATGGGCTTTGCAATGGACAGAATGATTGGATGGTCTACTTCTGACGCAACCTTAGATACACTCCCTCATGAATATGCCCATATTTATGTTAAAATGCTTCGTAATGACCCTATTATTAAAAAAGGGATAGAGATGTGGGAGACGGAAGAACAGCTCGTACAAGCGATAGGAGAATACTATGCAAATAGAATGTCATCTCCTGCTAGTTATAATCGCATGAAAAAGTGGCTTCAACATTTGGTTAAAAAATTAAAGAAGTTTTTTGGTCGCTTAAATCTCAAGAATAAAGAAGAAGTTAAGAATTTTATTGCTGAAGAATTTTTTAGAGGAAGATTCCTTTCAGATGAAGTTGTTGTAGGTGACACATTTTTTGAAACTCAATTGGATATGTTTGATGAGTCAAATAATGTAGAAGTTAATGAAGATGAGGTAGGGGGGAATGATGGACAACTTGGGGATGAAACAAGCAAGGCATTAAAGCAACATGCAACTGATTTGCTTTTAGTAAAAAATTACTCTAAGGCTCTTGGTATCTATATTGATAAATCGAAAGTCCCAGAGCTTATTGCAATAGCTAAACGACATGACAAATTAGAGAATTATATAAGGGAACTTATTGAGTGGGCAGGGAATCATGACCCCGATTTTGCACATAGTGTCGCAGCACTTACAGCAGCTAGGAAGAGAGACCTTGCTAATGACTTTACTAAATTAAGAAGGAGAATTCCAGGCTGGATAAAGGGGAACAAGAATAAGCAGGGTCCAGACCATAGGATATATCAAGAGTATATTTTGAATACTGAAAATGCTGGTGTTTCTACTAGAGGGGCTACAGATAAGATTAATGGAAGGAAATTCCCAGAGCATTATACTATGAATTTTATAGAGATGGATAAAATGGAAGGTGTACATGATACAAGACTCATAAGACTTCCTGTTAAGCAAATAATGAAAACTTGGAAAAATAAAAAAGGTGAAGAATTTTCTGTTGGGGCATCAAAGGACTTGACAATAGATGAATTAATTAAAATTCAAAATATGCATAGAGATAGTTATGCTACTGCTATAAAAGAAACATTACAAAAACTTAGATTACAGGCAAATGCTAGAATTGAAACTGGTGATGATGCTGAACTTGTTAGACAATGGTTAAATTCTGAATTGATGAAGTTGGGGACAGAGAATTTAGCAGGTCATTCTCTTGTGAGTGTTATTGGAGCAAAACCTGGGGACAACTCTGCTATTATTTCAACTGTGGCTAGAGAACATCCGCTGGCAATGAATAAAGAAAAGTTTTTATCTATAATAGATGATGCTTTTAGAAATAATTTAATTAACCAAAGTCATTACGATATAATGATGAATGAATCGAATATATTTGATGATGAATTCAGTAATAATGAAATTATTAACAAGGGATGGAGTCGATATGTTTTAGAAAAAATCAAAGAAACTGAAACTACAAATTTGACACCAAAGCAATTATTAAAAGATTTGGAAGGTCAAATAGACGATTTAGTTTTAGCTAACACTCCTATGGCTCAATCACTTGCTAATTTAAGATTCTGGCAAACTGTTAGGACTCCCGATTACTTTATGTATGAAAAAGGTGTTACTGATTCAATGGGTAGACTTAGTATTGATATGGCAGAAGGTCCAAACCCTATTGGGATGGAAAATATTTTAGGAAGGAAGGGAAGAGTAATGATTGTGGATTCTGAAGACACATGGATTAGGAATGACAAACTTCCAGGGGCAAGAATTCAATATAAGAAGGTAGATGGGTCAACATTTACTGGTTCTGGTATTATGAAAGCAATGTCAAATGCTCTCGGATATGGCAACAGGTTAAGTCAATTAAAAACTTTCGTAAGACAAAGAGATGTTAATGATGATGGTTCTGTTGATTATTTAGGTATGAAGCATATGATGTTTTCAGCTTACGATGGAATGGTTATAGAAGATGTTGATGGGGTATTGATTGCAAAACTTGTTACTAAGGAAAAATTTATAGATGGAAGTGCAAAGCAATTGACATTTTGGGAGGACGCTAATGGGAATGAATTTGACATGATAGCGTCAGATAACGAAGCAAAAATGACATTTGGTAAATATTCAAGTATAGAACAAAAAACAAAAGCTTTTGGGGATGGAGAATATGAAAACGGATATAATACAATACACGATATTGATGAGGGTTCCATTGCTATTACACAAGTAGCAGACAGAAGTAAGTTTAGTGCATCGCATCCAATTGCACTTGGAGAACTGCTTTTAGCATCTGGTTCTACAGAAAGTGAAGTAGAAAAGCTTCTTAATACAATACAGGGAAGATATGTTGATGTTGTTAATCATTATACCGATACTATTAATTCATTTTATGAGAATCCCTCATTATTAAAAGCATTTGCGACAAAAGCTAAACAGGATGGTGAAGTACCAGCTGAACTTGAAGTGTATATAGATTTAATTGATGAATCTGGCATGGGTATGTTTCATGATGTTATTATAACTCATTTACTTCCTGTTTTAAACTCTAAAATTATTAGAAATGGAATTTATAAAGCCAGAAGTTGGGAAAGAAATTCAACAAGTTTATATCTTAAACACGCAACGAATTTAGGCATTGAAGAAATGGATGCAGAAAGAGAGGAAAAAGGAGTATTTGTTTCTGCTGACAATTTTATGGCAATGATGTACCTCGAAAAAGGCATGGCTGAATATATGGGGGTTCCTTTAAATAGAAGGGGAAGAATTTCTAATAATCAATTAGTAAAGGTTTGGAGTAACACTCAAAACAGGATGATTGAAAAGGAATGGAAAGACATTGGGTATAGTAAAAAGATAGATTTAATGAATAGTTTTCTTGAAGAATCACCACAATATGTCTTAATCCATAGAAATCCAATTGCTAAAGTAACTGGACCAGTTGTAAGAAGACTTCATAAAGTTGTTGTTCAAACTGATGAGAGTGGGGCAGTAACCGCTACTCATGGCGAAACATTTATGATGACTCAAGATGATGTAGATAATGTTCTTGATGGTGATTGGGATGGTGATAAAGGACAAATTGAATTTATTGATTTAGACCATGCAGATGTTATGTTAGGATGGCAACAAAGTGAATTGTTTAAGGAATGGAATAAAACAGTACACATAGATATGTTTGGTCCAAAGGCAGAACAAGACCCTGAGATGGCAAAAACATCGGCATTGTCTTTAACAGATTCTTTTTATGAGATAGAGAGAAATTCTACATCAGATGGAGCAGTTGGTGTAATGACTAATGCTAGAAATATCATGGCTCAGTTATTTCATAAAAAATTAGAAGCAAGACCTACTGGTGCCAACTTTATCATAAGAGTTACAGACCCATCAGCTAAAACAGTAATGGGTTATCGTCCTCTTGACCTTGATATGCTTAATAGAGATGGTGGTGATTTAATCAATAAGATTTATGAAAATGGAGATAGAATAGTGTCTCCTGACCCAGTAAAGGGACAGATGTTCTTACCAGTTAAACGAAATGAAGATGGTACAATTTCCGAAAAAGAGGGTGTTTTATATTTAGAAACTACTAAAGCACATGAATTTAGTATTTTATTTCAGATGGCTGTTGATGGGACAAAATATCATGCATGGTCTGACATTGTAGAAGAATCTGGATTAGGCAATTTCAATTTTATGATTAGTCAAATGTTTGAAAAAGTAAATGATGATGGAAGTATTGGAAATATGACAGATAAAGACATTAGAACTGCTGGCGGTTTATATGCTGTGCAAAATATGAGTAAACATAGGGGAGGTAGAACAGCAACTGGGTTACAGGCTGGTTATGAAGTTTCTATAGCTCAAAGTCAAACTCTATTTCAGAGAATGATGGACAAGGTTTTACCAGATAAGAGTCTTAAAAAGGCGAATGTTAAAGGTACTTTAAGTGATGAAGTTTATTCAGAAAGATATAATAGTGAGCATGAGGCTAATTGGAAAAACCTATGGACAACAGAAAAGTTTGGCTATGATGGTCATCCTGAAATAGAATTGAATATGGAAAATAACTTAACTCCAACAGAGATTTTATTAATAAATATTGGAGATAGATTAAAACAGAGCAAATATTACCATGTATTCCATAATCGTGAAATTAGAAAAACTGCTCATGTAATGGCTTTACAAAACATGAAAGATAACCCAATTATAAAGGGTCTTCATACTGCTTTCGCTAACAAGCAGCGACTATCTGATATTGACGCTGTTAATAGATTAATAAATGAAAACATACCAATTTCTGCATTTGAAGGCAGTAAACTTCAGGGTATTATAGAAGAGTATGGGAATGGAAAAGATGCTATTAGTATGATGGATTTATGGAGAGCCTTAAAAGATTCTACTCAAGATTTAGATGCAGTAAGGTCTGATATGAATGATGCATTTGTTGATTTTACTGAGTATTTTGTACCAATGTACGATGCATTGAGTAATGAAGGTAAGAAGTTATTTACCTATAAAACTCTATCTGGGACTAAACATGATGTTTATGCAATGAAATTTTTACCATTAAGAATTCAAGATTTAGGAGTTATGAAGGCTTACTTAAAAGAATGGGGAAAGGCTATGAGAGAACCAGCTCTTAATCCTCAAGAGATGATAAGAAGAAATGAGATTATGAAAGAAACTAAAGATATTGAAAAAAGAAATCAATTGAGTTTATCTAATACATTAAAAGTTCGTAAATCCAAATTAATTAATAAGGACAGTAAGATTGTTGAAGCTATACCTCCTTCTGATATACAAAAAAGAGCTGGGCAGCCAGGGAATTATAAAGCATGGTTACACGAAGTCTTTTCTAGAGAGGATGTAATTGATTCACGAAAAAATTGGTGTGGTAAGTGATGGCAGATGCAAGTTGTATATTAACGCTAGACGCAGCAAAGAAAGATGAAGCAATGCGAAGATTTAAATTCGATAAGAGACTTGATGCTGCTATAGGAGATTTAATAGGATTCCCAAGTGACGAAGCAATGGTAAATGCTGAAGATAGTTACAGATATGAGCAGTCGCTTCCTTCTCATAAGAGAACAAAAAAATTAAAACAATTAAAAAAGAAGTGGTTAGCAGAGCAAAAGAAATTTAATGAACATAATCTACTTTATGATAGAATAAGAGATTACACTATAAATTCAGCTTCTGAGGTTGGATTTGATGAAAAAATTGTGAATGTCACAGAGATTATGAATGATTGGCAAAATATATTTGCAGAGCATTTACAAGGACATATTAACCCAGTTACCATACAGCAAGGACCAAGAACAATTAAGTCTATAACTGGGCTTGTTAATAGAATCATTGGGAAGAGGGAACATCTTAAAAAGATAAAAAAGATTCCAACATATATGTTATTTGCAGCCCCTCCAGGGACAGTTGCTTCTTGGGCAGATGAGTATGGTATAATAAATAAAGTTATAAAGAAAGTTAAACTTCTTTCAGATGCTGGGGTGTCAGATTCACAAGAGTTTAGTGTGCCAATGTCTGCAATACATGAAAAGCTTGGTAAACTTGTTGAATCTTTAGCAAGTGCTAATATATCTGATTTCACAACTGAAAAGGCATTTAATTTAAATAACTCAGTTATGGAAGGGACATATACAGATTCCAATGGTAACATAAGATATAGGGGATTAAGTGGGGTAAGTACAAAAAAAGAGCATACAGCATTAACTATATTGAGAGAAGAAACTAGGCATGGAAGAGAAGGCTATATAGCTGTAGAAGAAGATGCAGACTTTCAAGTTGAGAATTGGTATGATAAAGACAGTATCAATCAAAGTGATACGGATATTAAAGATTTGTTGGTTTCTAAATATGTAAATGAAGTCTTGTATGAGCTTGGAAGTGGTCAAATGAGGAAAGTTGTTCCTAAGCTTATGGACAATTCAAACCCAGATTGGGTTAAGGATAAGAAGAAAATTAAGGGCAAATTGGCTCAAATGGTTCATTACAGAGAGAAGAAGGACGGTAATTGGAGAGTCCCAGGTATTCACACATCTAAATTCACAGACGCAAATAATACTGTTTGGGAGTATAGATGGATTATGATAAAGCAGGGAGAAGAATCAAGAGGAGAACAATATAATGCTTATTTGCTGGATAAACAAAGATATGAAGCTGGTAAGAGAGTTTTTGAGCAAGATTCTGACCAAGTGAATTTTGTTGGCAATAATATAATGAAGGTATTCAAAGAAATTCAAGATGATGAAGGTGTGACAAGGCAAATCGAAGTCGAATCATCAGAAGGAATTGATTATGAAATAGGAGAGATTTTAAATGCATTAGATATGCCGAATCCAGATGGCTCTTTTATGAGAACTGAACAATACAATGATTTTGGACCTCATGAAGGAAGGGTAAGAGGTAAGAAAGAGAAGGTAGATATACAAGGAAGCTCAAAAAAGCAATTTATAAATTTTCAAATTATGGAAAATCCCCCAAATGAAACAGTAATGAATGAGGATGGAGGAATATGGAGTTCTCTTCTTAAACAGCGTTCTCTTTTAAAGAGAATGTTTACTGAGATGTCTGCTAGAACAAAAAAAATGACAGAAAATAGGACTAGATGGGATAGCCTTGTTAGGAGACAATTGAAAGAGATGGGAATGGATGATAATGCGGTGGAAGAATATTTTCAAAAAATGTATAATATAGGAGGCTTGGAATCAAATTTGGTTAGAGATGAAAAAACTGGCGATTTAAGTATGCCTCATATGTTCATGAAGAAGAAATCAGAAAATTATATGCCAAGTTTGTATACAACAAATTCAATAATATTTGAACAGATACCTAGCCAAATTGAAAGGATAACTCAAAAGATTAAAGAATTTGAGTCAGCGGGCGAAGATGAATCTGTTCAAGTTTACAAAGAAGGGTTATCTCATTTGAAAGGGTTATTGTCTCAGATGTCTCAGGATGATGAATTTGATAATAGAATGTATGATGTTAACAGAGTTCATCATTTAAAACATATTACTGCATGGACAGACCCAACTAAAGTAAGAAAAGATGATTTTGTAATGAATGATTATTTTCAGCATACTTATAATACTATTAATAGGAATGAATTAATAATTGAATTGTTAAAGGGTGTCCATAAAATGAATATGATTTCATCAATTGCAGATTATGGAAATGGTCATGTCAGCGGTTCTTTAGAGTATATGGTCAATAGGGTTAAAATAGGCTTAGGGGACACGAGTTCAAGGGCAATCACAATGTTTGGGAACGAAACAAGTTATGACCTTATGGCTGAAAAATTAAATAATTCAATGCTTGGAAAGGCAACTGGTATCGAGTGGGATGGTGATGCAGCTGAAAGACTTACGAAATGGATGACTGCTCCAATGACGATGTATCATTTAGGTTCAGGTGGTGCTTTTGTGAACCAGACTCAGGTTATAAATGATTTTATTAAAAATGGATGGGAGTTAACAAGTAAAGCAGATGCACTTTTAAAAAATGATAAAGAGTGGGAAAAAGTTATTGAAAAAACTGGTGTACTTAATCAATTGTCAATTTTTCAAGATATTATGTTAAGGGGTGGTAAGGAAAAAGCGACAGACGCTGGTATTTTAAATATTGCAGGTATTCCAATCCCTACAAGAAATATTGAAAGGTTTGTGAAATTATTAAATATGGGAAGAAAAGGGTTTATTGATAATGTACATAACTTTAAAGATGTTGACAGATTTCTTGCTGAGTTAGAATTAAGACATGGAAGGGGTCAGGGAACATCTGAAATTGGAGAGTTAAGAGAGGCTAATAAATTAAGAAGTGGGATATATAAAGAGAAAGCTGGAGCTATGTATGACCTTTTTACAATGGATGAAAATCAATCAGAGGCATTAATTAAGAAAAGATTTAGGCAATTAGTAGGCAATGTAGCTGATTCTGAATTAAAACGAATGGTAAGCTGGAAATTAACATGGTGGTTACCAGGAGGGTCAGATGTATTCACTTTTACAGGGACTGAAGAGAGATTGAGAAAGCGTAGTGTAATATCTGCATTATTATTTGCTCAGGCTCAAGGGCTTCTTGGTCAGGGTAATTATTCAAAAGATAGTAACATATCTCCATTTTTAACAGATAGGGCAATTCAAATAGCAAGAGATGCAGTATATGCTAATCAATTTGGTATGACTCCTCCTCATATAGGAGAAGGGTTTAATGGATTTGGAAGAAATGTATTTCAGTATAAACAATATCCAACTCTACAAATAATACATGATTATAATATATGGAAAAATTTTACAGATGGTAATTATAGCAGGGCAGATGGAGTAAATAGAATAGTAAATGCAGTAATAGAAAGTGGAAAATTGGGTAAAGAATATGACCCTGCTTCTTTGCAAGCAGACCACCAAGCATTAGCAATGGCTAGACTTCTTTCGACTAGAGTATTTGCATCTATGGTAGCAAGTTTTTTATCTATGATACCTTTTATGGGATATGCTATGAGAAATTTTGGTATAGAATCATATAGCCTTTTAAGAGGTGCTGAAAATCCAGCTTTTGGTCTTGCAATGAGAACGGTAATGTGGGCAGCGTTTGCTCAATCAGGAGGAGATGATGGAGAGGAGGTGCTAAGAGGTCTTGGCATTTTCCTCCTCCCCGTTTTTCTAGGAACTATGCTCAGAGCTGGCGAAGCAACTGTGGGCTGGATGGATTAGTCCCATTTACGCATTGTTTTCAGTAAAGTTTCCAATTCCTCTATTGATGTTTTTAGCATTTCTGTGATAGCATTTAATTTCTTTAATGTTGTTATTAATAATTCCGTTTTAAGCATTTGGTTCTCGAAATAATTCTATATTTAAAACTTGTTTGAATATTGATACTCCAATTGAGAATTTCTCACTAGTTACAGTTGTTACTAAGAAAGCAAGTGGATATAAAGATATTCTATAATCATTTTGTGTTCTTATTTCATCAAGTTCTGTTTGTATCCAAATAAATCCTATTTCTCTATTTCCAATGTATTTTCTTAATTTTGGTTGCATTTACTATATCCATATAAGGCAATTAAGATTGCATCTGCTGTTTTTAAAGTAGCTTTCAAACCACTCATATCAGATGCCATTTGTTTAAGCATATTCTTTCTGTCCTTTTTTATTTTAGGCAATTCGCCTAGTTTATTTTGCCATTTTTTTGGAGAAACAAATTCTACCTTAATATTTAAAGTGCTAAGGATTCCTTGCCAGATTCCAAAATTGACTCCAAACTTAAAAGCAGAACTTCTCCCATCTGTCGGAAAGGCATGAACTAATTCCATATAACAGATGCTTTCATCGTTTCCAGATATTTCCTTCATTAATTCAGCCATACTATCTGCTCCATCAGGACAATTATTTGCATGAATTTCTAAATCATTTTCTATCCAAGCTATTCCACCAGATTTTCCAGGGTCAATTCCTATTATCTTTTGCTCCGAATAATTGATTTTTTCTTTGGTCAAGTTTCCATTTTTTACTTTGCGAACTTTTCGTACCATAATACTCCCTTATTGCACATTTATAACATATATTAAATCGAGCCTCACTAAAAGTGGAATAATATTCATAAACATATTTCCCGCTAAAAGGACTCTTGCACATTCGACAATGCTCTTCTGTTGTTAATCTTAGTTTTATTCCTATTTCTATCATTTTCTATTTCTTCCTGAACATCACTTGGCGAACCATAGAATTTACATTTACTACCATTAAAGCCCATAACATAAGTACCTACTTTCCCATACCTAGCTTTATCACATATTATTTCTATTTCATTTCTATTATACTTATCATCATTAAAATTGTATCCATAGAATACTAATAATGCTGTTTCTGCTGTTTGTTCTATCGTTCCACTTTCTGCAAAATCTGCTAATCTTGGTCTTGGTTCAATTCTCTTTTCAATTTCCCTATTTAATTGACTCACAAGTATTCCTGCGCAATTTTCTTTTTTGCATACCCATTTGTATTCTGTTAATATATCTTCAATTTCAAATCTTCTATCTTTGTGTCGCCTATTGTCAACTTTAATTAATTGGATATAGTCATCAACTACAACATCTGGTTTCTCTCTTTGTATTTCACGCATAGCATCATTTAAAGTGCGTATATCATCATACATTATAAGATTGCTTAATTGGTCTTTTAAATTATCAGCCATCATTTCAATTGATTGTATCCTTCCTTCTTGAATATCGCCAACTCTTAGGTCTTCATATTTCAAATCTCTACTTTCCATTATCATGAATTTCTTTATCACTTCAATATTGCTCATTTCTCTGTTAAATAACATTACTCTGTATCCTTGCTTCAATAAACTGGATACAATATTGATAGTTAGTGTTGTCTTACCATGCCCAGGTCTTCCTCCTATTACTGTTAATTCCTTTCTAGTCATGCCTCCAGCTATATTATCTAATTGAGGGTATCCAAATTGTATAATATTCTTACCGCTTTTAAGTGTATCTATAGTCTCATTAATTACAACACTAATTTCTTTCTTTTTACTTGGAGCTATTTCTAATAATTCATTTACAAGCATAGCATGATTATGTAACATTGTTTCTACATTGTCTTCTGACTCTTGAAATCCTGTGGTATATAATTCATATGCTGATTTAATAGATTGTCTCTTTATATATTTTTCCCAAACAATCCTTGCATAATTTTCTGCGTTTGCTGTTGTTGGGACTTGTTCTGGTAACCCAGTTATATAATATAAAGACAAGCCTTCATCGGCATACTTATCAGATTGTTTAATTTTATCACCTACTGTTACCATGTCTATTGTCTCTCCTTCCCTATGCATATCACTCATTATTTCCCAAAGATTTTTATTTTTACTATGATAAAATGCTTCTTTATCTCTTATCCATCCATTACATTTTTCAAAAACACTAGAACCATCAGTTAAAACAGAGCCTAATACAGCTTCTTCTGATTCAGTTGAATGAGGATAGATTTTTACTGGGACTTCCATAATTGCTCCTGTGTATTTGTGGGTTGATAGTTAGTAATAACTAACTCATTTTTGTAATCATTTCCTGTTGTTTGCCCTGAGTATTTCATTGGTATTTTCAGTATATCAAAATCTTTATATTTATCATTTACATATTCATGGTCATCATAAGAAATCATAAATTTTCCACCTTCATTATCTATTTGCTTACACATTTCAAATAAAGCATCGTGGTCATCCATATCTAAAGAATGAACATAGTAATCACCTCTTTCTCCTGCTATTACATAAGGGGGGTCAAAGTACCAAAAATCATCTTCTCTTGTAGGGTATCTATGAAATAATTCTCTGAAATCTAGATTTTCTATCATAGTATCTTTTAATTTATCTCTGCTAGTTTTTAGACAAGTCCACATTTTATCGTTCCATTCAGCTTCTTTACCTATAGGATTATGGAAGTTTGTATTAAAGGCGTTCTTTATGATATAGAAGTATTTTGCTGCTCTTAAAGAGTTTGGCATATTTGCATACTTAATGTCATCCTTTAACTCATTCTTAAATTCATCATATAATGTTCGACTTTTCAATAAAGCTTCACAATCTTGTATGAATATTTCATAATAGTGCATTACTGTTAAATATAGATTTATCAAGTCATTATGTTTATCATTAAGGACATTTAATTTTGCTTTTCTTTTTCTAAAAAACATACTGCCACCGCCAAGAAAGACTTCAATATATCTGTTATGTGGAGGAATCATAGGTATTAATCTTCTGCTTAATTCAAATTTCCCACCCATATACGGAATTATCACAGGACATTCCCACCATCTAGGATCAGGCATCTTTATAACTTTGTATCCAATCTGTTAGAAATTTTCTTGACATATCTCTACTGATTTCAAAAGTTTCTTCAATATAACTAACTGCCCCAAACATATTAATTTCACCAGATTCTCTTAATTCTTCTAAATATTCAAATACATCTGCTTTCATTTCATCGTATTGCCAATCTGTTTGATATTCTTCTACTTTATCTATTTCTTCAAATAGCATTTATTTCTCCTTTAATTATAGGCTGGTGTGGATAGTTACAACGCATCAAGTTACAAGGTTCCTGTTAAGGACATAGTTGGACTTTAGCATACACGCATCACCACTACCAGCCTAATATATTATTATGTTTAAGCTTTGGCGACTGCTTTAGCCCATTTGGTTACGCTTGGAAATATTTTCTTTTCCAAAGAATGTGTTGATTGATATTGTCTTTTCATTTTATGTGTAGATAGATAAGTTGCACAATTCAGTAAATCCCAATAATTTTTTGGAGATTTTGCTATTAAATATTCAACTAGAAATTCAGACATTTGAAAAGGAAACATTTCTACTAATTTTACTATATGTTTTTCATCTAATTGAGTATCTGATAGTAATTCAAATTTATCTCCTACATTTAAACTATGTGTAATTGTTGTTTCAATAGCTTCTTCAAGATTATCAAGATTTTTATTATTAATATTATGTTTGAAATTAGTTTGTCCAAGAGTTACTCCTATTACAAGTCCATTACTGCATACAAGTCTAAAAGCACCAGCAAGAACATGAACTTGGAGAGTTCCATCATAACTATTTTTAAGTATAACTTCTGGATTTAATACATCACCATCTGCTATCTTTATTTCGACCCCAGGTATTCTCCATTTCCATACTGATTTAGTGCCTTGACCAAATGTTACGGATTCTATTAGTTCAGCCTTATGTGGCTTTAATAGTGGGACTGCTGTATCTATTAGTTCTTTATTACTTACTACCTTGTATTCACTTGTCATACAACTGAGTATTTCATTTGTGTCTTCTCTTATTATGAATTTATACCCAGTTTCTAATCCATGTTTAGTATGGTTTTCTATAGCTGGTACTTCTTTTACTGGAAATAATGTATCTGTTAACATTTTAATTCTCCTCTATTTTAACTATTGATGGGGGCTTTCCTATCATTAGTCGTTCATTTTTACTGACTGTATCTCTATTATTGTGATGATTATTTATCACAGCAGCCAAATATTTGAATCCTTTTCCAGAAAATACTGGTTTTTTATTCTCCAAATATCTTGTAATAGCCCAGTCTACAATTTCATCTTTTATTTTTGATATTCCCTGATAAAAATAATATTCTTTTATTAAACTGTTATCACTTGGCACATTTGTCTGTATAAAATTAACAACTCGTCTTAGTAATTTCTTAGTATGTCTTGACCGTTTACTTCTTAATTCACGAATTTTCTTAGATGGATTATATTGTGTTTCGTTTGTATAGCCACAACAAGGACATTTCATTTTTTATATTCTCTATATTTTACTTTAGTTCTACATCTTTTACATATCTTACCCATTCTTAAATAAACTTCTCCATAATATTTACCGCATTTACATCTTGGATTTTTTATAGTCATTCTTCTCCCCTGTATCCTATTGATTGTATCATATTAGCTTTCTTTCTTATTTTTTCTTCTCTTATTCTGTCATCTAAATCAATAAAGTCATTTTCATCTCCAGTATCTCTGTATTCAATAAAATCCTTATTCTGTTCATCAGCTGTTGTAGGTTCTCCATCAAGAGCAGTTTTAGCAAGGTCTTCAATCATCCCATAATTATCTCTTAAATCACAACATTTAATAATTTCTTTTAAAGCATCTTCATACCATGTTATCCTTGTTTCAAGTTCTCTTACGGTTCCTGCTATATTCTTATTACCTTCTTCATAAGCCTGTTCACATTTATCACATATTCCTGTATTATTCATTGTATGTTTATCGCACCAGTGACATAGAAATGGAGTAGGCATTATTTATTGTCCTTTATTTTATTTTGTATATGTACATCTATGCTAGAATCTAAAATATTATTCAATTTACTAAATGCATCAGTTTCTTTTTTAAGTCTTATCTCTTTATGTGCCTCTAAAAATCCATTTGCCATTTCAGTACTGCCAAGTTCTTCTATTAATGCTTTTTTATCTTCTTTTTCACATAAGTAATGTATATAAGACATTTTACTCATTTTACTCATTCTCTATTTTTTCAGTGAATAAATAATTTACAGTTGTACTTATGTCATCTATTTTGTGTTCCATACGATTTAATCTCCACAAAATACTAAGTAACATCATTAACATCATTAACATTGTAAATTCCCAATATGGGAAATATTCTGTGCTAAATAGTGCTTCCCAATAATATCTCATTTCTTACTCCTTTGGTGTTTTGTTATAAAATCATCAATGCATCTTTTTCCCATGCTAAACAGCATACAAAATGCAAAAATTACTATTGTCCATATTAATGCTGCTATTCCAAGTATAAATATATTTGCTATCCATTCTGCTATGTTCACGATTATCATTTTCCCTCCTGAGCTATTCTTTCATCTTCCAATAATGCATCTGTGTCTTTGTCACCAGTTACAACAGGTATATCTTCATACATCCCAGATGCCCACATTAATCCTAGTATAAATCCATGATTTACGCTACTTGCAGCTTCACTTCCATTTTTATAATGTAATTGTTGCCTACGAATAATTTCTAACATTATTTCGTCTTTATGTTTAACATAAATTTTAGCTTTACTCATTTTACACTCCTCGTTTATTTTAATAATTTTAGAGAAGAGAGGGCTGACCTTTTCCATGCCCCACAGGTACCAATGGACACTACTCTTCTCTATATGAAAGATATTCTTTAGTGCCAACCAAAGACACAAGAGTCATCCTCTTTTTGCTAATTTAATATCTTTCAAATTTCAAAAACTTCTGTTTCTGCTGCTATTATAGTTTTTCCAAGCGTCATACTATCACTACTTAAAATTATAACTTTTGCATTTGTATCACATTCCAATAAAATGCCTTTACACACGCCAGTACTAAAAATTGCTCCAGGCTCTAGGTCTTTTAAATATTTATATCCCTTAGCAGGTTTCCATATTGGTTTATCTTTTAAAGCTTTAGCTGCCAAATTCTTTATTTTTTTAGGAGTTATTAGTTTTTTCATAGATTTTGTTAATTTTATAAAGTTCATGTAACAGCTCATCATATTTTACTTTTTGCTTTTCATCTTTTTCATATTCTTTACGATTATGTAGAGCGTTCATTATTAATTCAGCATCTTCCTGTTTTTCAAAGACTAATACTGGTACTTGCATAGATTTTGCCATAATATCCTCATTCTATAAAGCCGAAAGGAAGAACAAAAAGGAGACAAACTAAATAAAAGTTCTTCCTTCGACTTCGGGTTGTGGTTGGTATGCTAGAAGGGTAAATCGTCCGATGATACTTCATCAGCAGATAGTGTATCCCCATCGGACCATGGGAAAGCATCAAATACTTTCCAAACGAACCGCTGTTCACCATCTTTTTCGTATTCTTCCTTACCTAACTTAATAAAACATGGATGTCCAATGACATCTGTTTCTTCAACTAAAGCAAGAGTGGTATTTCCTGTCTTTTTATTTACAGGGAAGACAACACCAAGAATTTCAAAGAATTCCTTATATTGTCTATTTCTCCAACCTTGTCCATCTTCAGGATTAGGTGTCAACCATATCCCCTTAGACCCAAATCTTTTGCCTTTTAAATAAGCTCCAGATATAGTCATAGGTGTTCCATCTTCATTATTTTCCTGGTGTAATGTACCATCACCATTTTTAACAAGTTTTGGAACTTTAGTATTCGTAACTTCATCTGCTACAATAAATGTTACATTGAACACAGTTTGTTCTCCCGCTTTTGTTTGCAAGTCTTTAGACTCAAGACCAGCTACATGAGCAGGGTATATCCCAGGGGCAATAGGTATTAAGCCATCTGTGGATTCATTATATTCGGTATTTGCCATTTTAATCATGGTATTTATTCCTTTATTATGATTTTGTTTTTGTTGTTTGTGCGTACTCGTTTACAAGAGTATTGAACTTCTCTTTAAGCTCTATCATTCGCTTTGAATATTTGTCTTTACCGATGCCTTGAAAGTATAGCTGAGGTGAAACAAGTTTACCACTAGCTGTTTTTAAGAACTTCTTATTATTTCTTCGAGTAGAAATCAGTCCTTTTTCTTGCATGACTTTTACGGTGGATTCCTTTAAGATGCCTGCTTTTTGCAACTCTTGAGATTCCTTTACTGTTAGTTTTCCCATTTTATGTTACTCCTTATCTGTTATGAGGTCTTCGGGCATAGGAAATTGACCGTTTTCCTCTATTGTAAATGAATTATAACTGACATTAACTGTTATTTGTGAACCATTTCCATCTTCAAAACACATCATATTTTTGCCATAGAAGTTTTTAGTACCTTTAAATATTACTCTGTTAAATATTTTACCATCATTTTGTCCAACATCATATTCTTGCCCTTCTGTTAACATTTCACTTTCATTTGCATTAAATGGTTTCATTTTGCCATCCTTTCCAGTTTTGCTAAACTGGCTTTATAGTTTGATGTATTAATTTGACTATCATCTATTTTTTTAGCTATTTCAAATGCCATATCTTTACCTATCTTTTTTGCAGTTGTCATTAATCTTTCATATTGAGTATCATCAAGAGTAGGGTCTTCACTTCTGTATACATCCGCAGCTATATCAAGATAAACATTAAGAGCTTTTTTCATACAATCTGTATTAGCTGATTTAATATCGTTTCCAATATCTACAAATTCAGATGTACCTCTTTTAGTTTGTATTCTATGAGCAGCTACCATATCTCCTTCTCTCCAAACTCCATTATCAAACCATTTTAATCTGCCATGTACTACATATGCGTTGCTACCTAATGCCTCACCTTTAATAATAGTCCAAGACCAGCCTGGAAATTGTTCATTCGCAATATTTTTCATATAACTGAGTTCGACATAATCAAAACCTTGTTTTTTCTTTATTAATCCTTTTGGTGTTTCTATTTTTCCTATTTCTTTATGCTGTCTTGTTATTTTTTTCAATTCCATTTTTACTGTATCTATTGAACCATTTTGTATGACTTCTAAATCATTCATGATTACTCCCTGTTTTTTGTTTTTCATATGATTCTGTGCTAAGATTATTACAACCTTTACAAGTTTTTCTTTCTAATCCATAAGTAGGAAGATGTGTATAGAATAAAATTCCACCATCTGTTCCTATTTCCCATGTTTTTTTACATTCAAGACAATATTTTAATGTACCCCATTTTCTATTCGGATAATTTTTCAATTAGATACCCTTGCAATGTATATCTTTGAACCCACAATATCTACATTCCCAATTTTCCATAGGGACACCATATGTTCCAGGCTCTAATGATTCAATTGTTTCATGTTCTGTGTAATCATTCAATTCTTCCCAGTATTCAAGAGCAGTATCAATCCATTTATTATCAATATACTCTTCTCGCATAGCACTTGTATCTTTATTATACCACAGCAAAGATAGTTCTATGCTATCTATATTTTTTTCCTTTGCAAAAGCCATTCCATAAGTTGCAACCTGCATATTATAATTAGGATTACCCTTCTTATCTGGTTTTCTGCCAAATTTCATACGCCATTTATAACTGGCACAAGTTTTTATATCTACAACTTTTACTTGATTTGTTTTTTGGCTTGAAATTCCTATATCTAAATGACCAATTAAATTTAAATCTGGTACTTCAATCATATGTTCCATAACTATTTCTATATCATCAGCAGATTGATTCATATAACTTGAATTTTCATCGTTCATATAATTTGTTATTGCACTCTGTATATCTTCATGAACAATTGTGCCTAATCTTAAAAGTCTCATTACCCTGTCATCCATAGGTGGCTCTTGGATTTTAGCTCTTCTCAATAACTGTTTCTTAAAACAACTTCCTGCTGATGATGCACTAAAGAAACCATCAAATTTATTATATTTTTCTCTGTTTTTTTCTTGTTGATTTACAAGATTTTGGGCGTAAATATCCTCTACATTAATCATTGTTTTCTCCTTTTAAAACGCCCCCAAATTTAATAATAATAAAACTTAGGGGCATTAACTATTTAGTAATATTGCCTAGATGAACGCATTTCTCTGGCTTTTTCAACTCTTCCTTTATAAACTGTATCATCTCTTAAAGAAGGGTTCTTTTGTTGTAATTTTCGTCTGCATCTAGTGACTGATTCAGATTTGGTAAGACTTCCTTTTCTTAATAAATCAAGAAATGTGATTGCTGTCATTTCATTAACAGAACCATATGTGATTCTTTTTATATCGTCATACCATATTCTTGCGATTAAATCAAGGTCTGATGTTTGATACTTCTTATCTTCAGACAATAATCTTTTAACACGCAAGTCAAGATGTTTTCCTTTTAACATATTTCAAATCCTCCTGATTCTTGACAAAATGAAGCAAATTGCATAATATATTTTCTAGATGGAGGATAACTGCCTGTCCAATCTTCTTTTGCATATATTTCTTCCCATTTTTTATGGTCATCTTTATCATAGTCTTTTGGAGGAGTGCCTACACCATATTTTAAACTCATTTCATTTTGAAATTCCTTTAATTCTAAACGAACTTTTTCATTATGTTTTTTCGCTTTTTTAAAAGGAATCATCATTTCATCTTCCCAGTCCTGTATAAAGCCACTTTTGTCCAATTTTCTTAATCTTGATGCTATTTTAAGAGCTTTGGTTTTACTTATTTGTTCCCCACTATTTGAGCAGCCTTTATCACAATCGTCTTCAGATAGAAAATCACAAAAGCAACAAACAAAATTCCATATAGGTCTCCAAAACCAAACATTGGCTCGAAAATATTCCCCAGGATTGTCCCTTTCATATTGTTCTCTTGCTTTAAAATGTAGTTTTCTATCTTTATCTGACATTTTTTCCCATTCTACCCATCCATTTTCATCAGCAAATCTTGTTAGTATCTCTGATGCTTCTGTATTTTTTTGTGGATTTAATCCGTAGATATCATACCCCATTATTATTCTCCTTTTTTGTTATTTGTAAAATTTTTGTTAAATAATCTTCTGCACTTTTATCATCTTTAGCCCAAAAAACACTTCCTTTGTGTTTGCCAAAATTATGAGTTACAGGGACTTCATATCTTATAAAACCTTTTGCAATGTGATGTGGTGTATCTTTTCTTTTTACCATAGTATTTACCTTTTTACTGTTATGTTAATGAAAAATTGGGCGAACATTGTAGTTGTGGATAATACATGACCAATCGAAGAAATCCTGTATAATCACTGCTCGCCCAAAAACATGAGAAAGACCACGCTAGTATACGATTGCATTGCTCTCTAACTATTAACGGAGATCTGAATTAATGGCATACTTGGGGTAACCATTAACCATTTCGGTGGTTTTAAACCCGTAAACTTCCTCATTTAGGGATGCGGAGTCCCTTTAATATAATCTTATATGTTGTTTTTCTTGTCTTCTGTAATTATAAATATCTTCAATCATCAAAAGATAATCTCTTTGAGTATCTTTCTTCATGAATCTATCTGGCAGAACACTTACTTTATGTACCATTTGGTCATGGTTAAAGTCTGGATGAGTAAGACAATCAATATATGATAATACAAAAGTTCTATGTCTAAAAACTTTATTATCAAATTGTTTGAATTCCATAATTTTATCCAAAATACTTTGGACTTCACCTATACTTTGTTTCACTTCAAAAGTGCCAAGTTTAAAATCTTTATAGATTGACTTGGTATTTTCACCAGATAGTAATATCAATAAGGTTGAGATAGGATAATGATATTTTTTGAAGAAACTATGTACTATTATATAATCTTCAAAACCCCTAACACAATAATGATTTAAAACATCTTCTGGTGCCCATCTTTTAGGGACAGAATTGAATCTGCCTATATCATCAATAGTCATTTTAGTGAAAATATATCTAATGGGAAGCTCAAGTCTTTCATAAGCAACAACTGTATGCTGACCTTCCATTATTTCAAATTTCCTATTGACTTTAACTGGATTTTCAATAGAAAGGTCTTTATTTGAGATTTCTTCCATTACTTCCTTAACATGAACTTCACTTAAATCCCTGTTAGCCTCAACGAATTTAAACTTATCATAATTATATGATAGATAATGTTGTGGACTTTTTGCCTTTTGGTCTTTTCTGAATGTTCCCATGATGCTACTCCTCGATTATAGCCTCTTATAAAGGCTCTGTTTTGGTATTGACAAATCTTATTCTACAAGTATCTAATAATAAAATAGCATCCTTGCTTTGAGCATAAACATCAACCACTTTATCTGGATATTTTTCCATTATTTCTTTGATTGTGATTTTCTCAAGAATAAAATTCCCTGATAGTGTTAAATCTTGTTTTTTTAGTATTTTCTTCAATTTAGACTCCCAATAATCTGGTTAATGAAACAATGACAACTACAAAAAAGAGGATAATTACAATTACCTCAAAATACATATTTATAAAATCAACTATTCTATCTATCATAATGGATACCCCGTGAAAGCATCTGTCATTAATCCTGCGCTTTTTTCTATATCTAAATAAGGTAATTCTCCACCTATCATACCACCATGCTTTTGCAATACATTATAAACAACTATTGCTGGGACATAAGCATATATTCCATTTGAATCAGCATATTTTTTTAACAATGGCTCTGGTCTAGAAGGATAACCAATTTCAACTTCTGTATATTTATTTTCAATGCCATTTATTCTTGGTGTACAATAATGAGTGCGAGATGCTTGTACTGACATTTTAAAACCATCAGCACATATTATTTCTTGCCTATTGTCTTGTTGTTCCAATTTTTCACGAACTATATCAGGAACTTCAAAAGGGAAATGTGAATTTTTCATAGTTATTCTTCCTCTTCTTGCATTTTAGAGGATATGATATTAGCCAATGTTTCATAGCCTTCATCATTCTTTTGAATAACATTACCAGCCATCATATATAGTATATGATAATGATTATCACATATAGTGATGCCGAAAATGTATTTGGTAGAATTATGTTTGCACCTACCAAAATCACCATGGATGTTGCATTGTGCTTTGCCTTTAAAATCTTCTATCATTTTGAGTTCTCCTTATCTTTTTTCTTTTTAGCTTCTGCAAGTCTATTAGCTTCTTCAATTCTTCTGATTCTAGCTCTTTCTTCAGCAATCTGATGATGCATATCTATATATTTAGCTTGAAGATTCTCACCTACTGCTTCACCAGCAAATGTATTAAGGGCAGCTCTCATCATATTATTCTTTCTTTGAATCTTTGTTCTACCTTTTAAAGCAAATTCATTATTTAGCTTTCTTTTTTCTGCTTTTCTAGCTTTACTATGTTTCATGTTACCAGTCTCCTTATGATTTATTAATACAACACTTCTTAAATTTCTTTCCACTACCACAATGACATGGCTCATTACGACCTATTTTGGTTTCGGCTATATAAGGTTTTATTTTCATTAATCCTGAACTGGGATAATGTCCATGTCTGTCTTTATATCTTTCCCTTGAAGCTTGAGCAATATCTGCTACGCTTAATGGGACTTTCATGATAATAGCGTAAATAATACAAATGCCATTCCCCATATGAATGAAACTGTGATAACTGCACATAATGCCAATATTGTTGCTTGACACATCATATCTATTAGTTTAGTAGTCATGTTATTATTCCTTATTAAATTGTTCTTCTTTATCTGAAAAGTGTTGAGCATTTCGTGTTTCACCAAAATCTTCTTCATATACTAATTTCTCATCTTCTTGCATTGTATCTAGTTTAATGAATTGTAAATGCTTTATACCGTGACCTTTGTGTAATTCTATAAATAATTCAACCATATCATCTATTCTTTCATCATTGACCAAAGGATATTCTTTTGATATTGTGTTATATAATATATATTCACCATCAATGACTGATTGTAGTTTACTGCGTATTAAATCTTTTGCTTCGGCTGTTAAAAAAGTTATTGCTTCAAGTGGATATTCCAATATTGAATGATGTCGAACCTTGTCTTTACTGTCTTTCATGTGATTACCCCTGTTATATTGGATTAAGAGAATATGTAGGTGTAGACACTTATATTGTATCTATACTACACACAACACGAAGGTAGTGGACGGCGTTCTTTATAAGCAACTCAATGCTCACCGTCTAATCATCGGTCTGGCATAGATAACCCAGTGCGATGACACTACCCAAGTGTATAGATCTTATATATTGTTACAAAAAAAACCCCCGAAGGGGGTTCTTTTAAGAAATTGTACCGTAGAAGGCACCTTTGTCCCACATTGCAAGCTCTGCTTTAGTGTTGGAAAGGATTTGACCTTTGGATTTGGCATTGACTGCGTACCAACATTCACCCGTGGCTTTGTTGATGAGCATTGGCCATGGTTCTTTAAGGGTGTAAGAAATGTCCGCACCTGAAACTGGGTCGAAGCCTTGGATGAACTTGTTGAAATACAAGACGATTGGTGAGAGGACAACTTTCTTTTTTGGTGCTTTCTTTTTAGTGTTAGCCATGAGATGACTCCTTTTAATGAAGGTTAACTGGTTAAGGAAAAATGGAAAACCCATTTTAGGGGTATGGGGTATGAGTATAGGTTGCTCTGCATTTGGATTCAATTTTTTTGGAAATTTGTTTTTGATTCATTTGACATCGTACCTAATTTCAAGGGCGAGTGGGTGGGAGATAAAGATAAATACAATAAATATAAAATATATAATATCTGTAGGGCAGGGTAATCTGTAAGGGTTAAATTTCACTATGGCTATACTAATAAAGGAACTTGCTGACTTACCATATGAAGGGATGAAATATGTACTGTCTCATATGTTAGATGACTATTTTCCTTTAGAGTTAAATGGGCGTGTCTTCCTAATTCCAAAAGAAGTAAATGATTTTATAGATTTACTATATACTCAAGTAAAAGAAAAGAAACAAAAGTCGCCAAAACAACAATAATGCTTTTTGGAGAAATAAGGGGAGTAAAACATTGGATATACGAAGACCCTGATGAGTTTTCTAAAGAGACTGGTTTAACATATAAGTACTGGAAGGACTCACCACAGAAGGGCGATTGGGTTAAAGCTGATGATGGTGCTATATTACAGGTATTAAAATATGGGAATTTAAATCATCATGGGGACACGGATGGTTATAAATCAAACAGTGGATATGTACGAACAATTGTTGGGTCTTTCATTATTAACGAAAACTCATATATGGATTCTGATTTTTCACAACACCCCAATAGATACACATTTTCAAAAAAAATAAAAAATTCTAATGAAAATTTCTCTAAAAGAGAAAACATAACAATCAATGAAAAGCTGTTTATTACTGATGTCATAAGCGGGAAAGACGCTGTAACTGCTGTCAAGAATGTATATGGGACAGAAGGCTATAAAAAGGCTAAACATAAAGCTTTCGCATTACTAAAACAGGATAGAGTCATGAGTGAAATAGAAAAAGGCGTAATAGATGTGGCTAAGGGGCTTGGGATAGACCATGAATATGTCCTCACCACCTTAAAGAATCTAGCTGATAGAAGCGATGACGATAATGTTATTCTTCAATCTGCTAAAGAACTTGGGAAAATCATAGGTACAAGTGGAAAGACAATTAAACAAAAAGATATGGGGCTTATTGGTATGTTTGGAGGTTTCTCTCCTGAACAATTACAAGATGCCCAAAGAAAAGACATGACTTTGGAGATTGATGATGGCAAATCCTAATGATAAGGTTGTAGATGATTTTAGAAAGGATGATGATGGTAATATAATAGGCTGTCCTACCTGTGGTGCAAGAGCCATGAGGAAAGATGGCTTTTCTTATTATAGAGAAAGCAAAAAACAATGCTGGCATTGTAATGCTTGTAGTAAAAAAACATTAAATCCAACTATTATTGAGGAATCTCCATTTACAGTCGCTGACCGTGACCCTGAGATGATGCCTATAGAA